>WNFJ01717627.1_pt2 | contig 13307 bp, 12 predicted proteins | sample 5400461 | NCBI WGS metagenome assembly WNFJ01 (sample SAMN13153349, study PRJNA577476) | soil metagenome | isolation source: 115 cm saprolite on Douglas fir-dominated hillslope | place: USA:California | collected 2013-09-17 | reverse complement strand
GAGGTCGTCTGATGAGTCAGTAATGGCCTGCGAAAGAGATTGTTTCCCGCCACACTCCTGCCCGTTTTACCGCCCGCAGAATGTGCAAGATTTCTCCCATGGAACTCCAAAGAGACCATGCGCCTGCAGGCGCACCACCTGGGATGAAACTCCTGAGAGATGCAGCCTTGTTCTCTTTCTGTGTGGCAGTTCTAGATGAAATTTACACCGTCGGGCCTCAAAAATATCTGGCTGTGCTGACTTGCGCCAATGGTCCAGGCAATGTTCGCTATCCTCGAAAAAGAAGAGCAAAGGAGCACCACATGCGCCCCTCACCCTGGCATCCTCCGCTTGAACCGTCGTCCTTCGAGCAAACCATCATGACACGCATCAAACGAGCGAAGTTATTTGTTTTTCTCCGTCATCACCGCCACGAGATCTTTAATGACGCATTTCAAGAAGAGCTGGCGACGCTCTATGCTCCGAGTCGCCGTGGACAACCACCCATTGCCCCAGCCCAGCTAGCATTGGCAACGCTTCTGCAAGCGTACACTGGAGCTTCGGATGACGAGGTGATTGAAGCCACACTCATGGATCGCCGCTGGCAATTAGTCCTCGACTGTCTGGATGCGGAGCAAGCTCCGTTCAGCAAAGGAACGCTGGTAGTTTTTCGGAAGCGGCTCATCGACGCGCAGATGGATCGACGGCTCATCGAACGAACGATTGAGATAGCCAGCCAAAGCCAGGAGTTTGGATTACGGCCCTTACGGGCTGCTCTGGATAGCAGCCCGTTGTGGGGAGCGGGACGAGTCGGGGACACGTACAATCTCCTGGGCCACGCGCTCAAAAAAGCCATGCTCATGGTGGCCGATCAGCAGGGAAGGGAGTTGGTCGAGGTAGCCAAAGAGGCCGGAGCGGAGTTGGTTTGCGAAAGGAGTCTGAAAGCGGCGTTAGATCGCGATTGGGATCAGCAAATCCAGAAAGATGAGGCGCTGGGCCTGGTCCTGAATGTGTTACGAGCCGTGGAAACCTGGGTGCAAACCCTCCAACAAGAAGACGCGCTCCTGGCCCAGCCGTCTCTCTCGATTGCTCAACAGGTGAAGGATCAAGATGTGCAAGTAGATGAGAAAGGGAAAGAGAGTTTGATCAAAGGAGTGGCGAAAAATCGGCGTATGAGTGTTGAGGATGGGCAAATGCGTCACGGACGCAAGAGTCGCAGCGTCCTGGTGGATGGGTACAAGCGCCATGTGCTGCATGATCTGGATACCGGTCTCATCCGTGCGGTAGGAATCACGCCAGCTAATGCTCCTGAAGCCAGCGTGACAGAAGCCATCAGCGAGGATCTGAAGCGGCAAGAGGTCTGTTTAAAGGAATTGCACATCGACCGAGCCTATTTAAGCAGCCATTTGGTACGGGAGCGCAGCGATGATTTAGAGGTGTATTGCAAAGCCTGGCCCGTTCGCGAGAGCAAACACTTTTCCAAGCAAGCTTTCACCCTCGATTGGGAACGACAGACTATCCGCTGTCCCACTGAGCAGGAGATGCCCTTTGTACCCGGTGGAGTGGTCCATTTTCCCAAAGAGACCTGTACCTCATGCCTTTTAAAAGAGCAATGCACCACCAGTGCCAAAGGGCGCAGTGTCAGCATCCATCCTGATGAAGCCTTGCTCATTGAGTTACGAGAGCGCCAACAAACCGTGCAAGGACGTGCTCAACTGCGCGAACGAGTAGCCGTCGAGCATACTCTGGCCCATGTCGGTCAGTGGCAAGGACGTCGTGCTCGCTATCGAGGCGTACGCAAGAACCTCTTCGATCTACGTCGTTGCGCTGTCGTCCACAATTTGCATGTTCTGGCCCGTTCTCAAGCTCTTCTGGTTGAGCTTCAAGCTGTAGCTTGATTACTCGACCGGTGTTCTAGAGCAGGCAGCACATTCACTTCTCATCACTTGCACGGTCCAAAGTTTGGTTCGCTATGTCGATAGAAACCGTTAGATCCCGTCTCAAGCCTGTTGGCGTTTTCGATTGGAACCAAGCCATGGATATACAACCTACGGTAACGGTAAACTGGCAAATGAAGGGCCAAGTCTACCAGCTCGACCACAATGAATCTCCCCGACTATGCCATGAGTCAGGCCTCAGGCTAAATTACAAGAGAGCAGGCCGTGACAAGAAGCAATTCTCAGTTTGCGCTTTAGCCTTCACGTGAGGTATAAATATGCCAGTGAAATTAGAAAGGAGTAAAGAATCATGTCATATGAACTCGTCGAGTTGCGATACGAAGGTGATTTTGCCACCATCACCATGAACTCCCCAAAGCACCGCAATGCCCTTTCGCTCAAACATATGCTCGAACTTACCGATGCCTTTCGTGAAGTCGGCGAGAGTAAGGCGCTTGGAGTGATTTTAGCCGCGAATGGTCCGGCCTTTTCCGCCGGTCACGACTTTGCCGACATGGTGGGCCAGGATCTGGTGGCCATGCGGCACCTGCTGAACGTCTGCACCACGTTAATGGAAACGATTCAAGCGATTCCCCAGCCCGTGCTCGCCCGCGTTCACGCGATTGCCACCGCCGCCGGGTGCCAGCTTGTGGCCACGTGCGACCTGGCGGTTGCCTCCACCGACGCGGCCTTCGCAACGCCAGGCGGGAAGGGTGGTTGGTTCTGCACAACGCCAATGGTGGCCGTCAGCCGCAACATTGGGCGCAAACGGGCGCTGGAAATGCTGCTCACGGGCGATACCATTCATGCACACACGGCCGCTGAGTGGGGATTGATCAACCGGGTGGTCCCACCCGAACAGCTCGTGGAGGAGTCGCAGCGCCTGCTCGAAGCGGCGACGCGGGGCAGTTTCATCTCCAAAGGTATGGGCAAACAGGCCTACTACACACAGATAGACCTTCCGCAACACCAGGCCTACGCGTACGCTATGGAGGTGATGGCGGCGGCGTCCAAGCTCCCTGATGCACAGGAGGGAATGCAGGCATTTCTTGAGAAACGAAAACCGAATTTCAAGCAGCCATCCTGAACTGTGACATCTAAGATCACCTGAAAGCCCCCGTCATTCATGCGGGGGATGAAAGGCGTTCCTTCTCTTGGGGCAGGGATTGGGCCTGCCTGAATGCGCCGCCGCAGCTCTGGGAGAGCAAGCATGCACCTGTTCGATATCACCCTGCATTAATGGAAGTAGAGAGGTTCCCTGCAACCAGGCAGGATACGGAATTTGCAGCAGATCACAAATGGTGGGAAAGAGATCGATCCGTGAGACCAGCGTATCATAGACTTTTCCACCAAGGAAGTAATGGGCTTCAAACATACAAGCCATCAGGCGGAAGTACTGGCTTCCTTCTCCAATTCCAGGAGTTCTGGAAGGGCATGAATAGTCACATCAGGATGAGCAGGACTCTTCTCAGGTAAGCCACGCCTGGCTGGATCAACCCAGATAGTCACCATACCAAGCTGTTGAGGAACAGCAATATCAAAGACCACATCATCACCCACCATCCAGGCTTCGTGTGGAGTGACCTGTAACTGCGAGAGCGCGGCGAGGTAGATACGCGGATCAGATTTCGCTGTGCCGAATTCCTCATCAGAATACAGTCGAAGAAGGATGCAAGCTGGTGGTGCGAGATTTTGCGGCGCTGGTAGGAGGCATTGCCGTTCGTCAGCAGTGCCAAGCGCATCTCGCGGCTCCGAAGCGTTCGGAGCGTCTCCAGCGCGCGAGGAGCAAGCTCGCGATGTGCTTCACGAAGCGCCTCGTATGCCCGAACCATCTCTGCGGCCAAAGCCGTATCCTCTCGACCAACGTGGATCAATGCTGCCTCAACCGTCTCTCGCCGCATGGTGAAGGGGTCGAGACGATCTCCGCGCTGCTTTACTGCGTCATGCTCAAGAGCTTCTCTATAGGCAGCGATGCTCTCGCGCAGGGCGTGGAAGAGTAGATCTGAAGGAAGGCCAAGTCGTGGTGCAAATTGAGCGCAGACATGCTGCCAACTCTGCTCAGAGCGCTGGGTCGTGATCAGCAATGTGCCGTCCATATCAAAGAGTATAGCTTGAGGAGCATGATGAACCTTGCTATTCATACTCAGAAGTATAGCACTTTCGTTTTACTCTATTGGCGGGAGAAGTGTCTTCGCTAGCATCTTTCGTAAGTTCTGCACCGTTTCAATCACGCCATCTCGTTCAGGTGTTTGGGGGATCATATGGCTAATCAAGTCAACGAAGACCAGCATCGCATCTTGCAGCACCGCCGCCTCTTCAAACGTGACTGTAAGCTTGCTATTCTCATATCTTATTGCCAGCAGCAGATTCACGCGACCTCGCAAGAGATAGGCAACCTGGAGTTTTGTATTTCGCTCTGGTGATGGTGCCATCCCGCCACGTAAATAGGCCAGATAGCTAAAGAGAGTGTTGTCAGACTATTAGAACGTATCTATGGTGTACAGCAGTACCTTGACCGACTCACTAGAGAGATCGGGAACGCTGGCGGCACACTCAGAGAGGCATTAGCCGGACCTGTTGAGTATTAAAAGGGATGAGTGTATTTCTCATCTCTTTTGATGTTCCCTTGATTACTCCTTGGAGCGGAAATGCGCTGATAGCTGCTATTTAGTTCACGGAGTAGTACCAGGCACAACACTCCATAGGCCGTACTCACCGTTGCTGGTACATTGGCCACCTTTATCAATCTGGCAAAATGTTCCCACGAGATTGCCATCGGCCCGTACAGCCCCCGTAAAATAGAGCGGCGCACTGCTGCTGCTGGCTGCAACAGTGAAGTAGATACGTTTCGCGATATCAAGGATACCACTGTACGACTCACTTATATGCATTGCGTTGAAGGTGCCAGAAATATGTTCATTGTTTTGCAGCATATGTGTGAGCGTCATCTTAGAGGAGGTTTGCTCTTGTAGATCGTCAATCGTGCCAGCATATGACGCTGCCAGGTGAGGATAGGGATTTGGCGTGAAAGTTGCTGTAGGGGTAGGAGCCACTGTCGCATGAGCAGTGGGATGCCGAAGGGTACCGGTTGAGCGGCCTGCTGTCGGCGTGGCTCCGTGATTCTTCCCGAAAACGGTAAATCCCCAGAAACTCGCTCCAATTCCTCCTATCACCAGCAACACAAGTAAGACAAGAAAGAAAGGGTGCGCGAAAGGCTTTCTCGAGCGCCTGTCAGACAACTGCTTCTTTTGTAGCGGCTGAGAAGGCGTCTCACCTGTCTTACCAGAAATCTTAGAAGTGGAAGATGAGACGACTATTGAGTTGAGCGCTTCAGAGATGTGCGGCTGCTGTACCTTCTCTCCCTGTAAAGCCAGCCAGAACTCCTGGACGGTGGCAAAACGATGCATCATATTTATTGACATCGCTCGCTCGATGGCGCTAGAAACAGGTAGTGGGATAGACGGGACAAGTTCACAGGCCGGCCTTAAAGGGTCAGGTTTATCGTTACTGATCTCCGTCATTCTCTCAATAGCATCGGGCGGGATGACACCGGTCAGTAAGGTATAGATTGTCGCTCCCAGCCCATAGATATCGGTGCGCGTGTTGGTCCCCGTCGTATAATGCTCGGGCGCCCCGTAACCGGGCGAGCAGTGGCGCACTGCACTGGTTGTTCCTTGCGTGTCATACTCCTTGGCAATACCGAAGTCCACCAGTATGGTCTTCTCTCCTACGATAGGTACGATAATATTTGAGGGTTTGATATCACGGTGAATGATCGGAGGATATTGTTGATGGAGATACTCAATGGCATCCACGATAGGAGCAAGAATGGCAGTGATTACCGGTAACGAAAAGCGCTTCTCGGGTTGGATGTGACGCAGCGTTTCCAGATTTGGACCTTCTACATAATCCATGAGCATATACAAGCGGTCATGCTCTTCATTATCAAAAACATTATGGACTTGCGGGAGAGCAGGGTGAACGAGACGTTCAAGCACAGTACATTCAAAAGTAAAACGCTCTCTTGCCTGTTTATGCGTGGCGATCACCTCTTTGAGCGCGAAAAAACTATTTTCACGCTGCTGATCCTGTACTAAATACACAGCGCTAAAACCGCCCGTGCCGAGTAGATCAATGACAAGGTAACGGTCACGTGTGACCGCTCCAGGAGAAAGCGTCTCGTGTATCTGGTGCATACTGCTCCTCACCCTTGTACTTCAACAAGCGAACACTCTATTATAACAAGGTTGCTTAAGTAATTTCAAGCTCAAGCGTCTAGAAATATCATTGTGATTTTTATTTACGCTTTAGTCAAAGAAAACGCTTCAAAAGCGGTATTGCTTATATTTTTGCTAATGTCATTTTCAGTATAGTTAAAGGACGAAAATAGTTTATGCAATGCTACTGAAAGGTCTTTTTGTTGCATCTATGATGTGAGTATCATTGTATATAAACGAGGAATATGTTATAGTATTCCACGTGCAAGCCTTCGCTGTCACCATTGGCAGCCGCACAACTTCTTGTGCAGTTGCGGCATTGGCGGCCTCAGTCCCTCGTGAGGCTGCGTGGAGGCAGAGAGGAGGAATCAGCAAAATCAGGTACATCACTAGTTAAAAGGTAACAACAAGTAGGTTATTATACTAAATTAGTAGGAGGAACTATGTATGATGAGAATCAGATTATTTTTCGCAACCCTGATCCTTCGAGTATCCCTGGTATGTGCACTACTTTCTTGCTTTGGTTTCTTTTCTAGCATGCAAATAGGCCCGGTTCATGCCCAGGGGATGGCCTATGTACGCATTATCCACGCATCCCCCGATATTGGCACCGCAGATGTTTTCGTGGAAGGATCAACCCTGCTTACCAATTTCGAATTTGGAACCGTCACAAACTACGTTCAGGTACCTCCGGGTACGCACAAGGTCCAGGTAGCTCTTATAGGTAAAGGGGTCGGCGCCTCGATTATTTCTCAAAACCTGACCGTAGACGCGGGAGTAGTTTACACAGTAGCTGCTCTAGGAACGAAGGCAAGTGGTTTCTCCCTGGAGGGCTTTTTGGACAATAATAGCATTGCTGCCGGAAAGGCAAAGGTACGCGTCTACCAACTCTCTCCCGACACCAACTCTATCAACGTAGCGACAGGCAGTAATACACTTGTTAGTGGACTTACCTACAAACAGGCCAGCGATTACGTGACTGTTTCACAAGGTTCATATTCACTACAGGTTTCAGCGCCGCAGAATAACACGACCCTTCCTGCATCGCTTTCACTCAAGGCAAATACGGTAACGAGCGTGTTCACCGTTGGCCGATCGAATGGCTCTCCATCTATACGTTTGGTGAACGCACAGGTAAAGGGCGTGCCTGGTATGCCGGGTACCGGCAGTGATCCAAATCCATTGTCTGGCCCGCAACCTTCTCCAACACCCTGGCTCATAGCCGTATTCGCGCTGTTCGTCCTCGCGGCTTGCGCAGGTATGTTGGTTCGCCGTACTCCTGCAGCGCGCCAGTAATGATGTTAAGGCATGGTTCAAATGAACTTGACAGTTCCTCATTAACAGAAAGGTCCAGCCCTGTCATGCTGAGCACGGCGAAGCATCTCGCTGCAGGTCACGACAGACCCTTCGCTTCGCTCAGGGTGACATGGTGTGACGGCTCACACTGTCAAGGACTCTTCTTCACCATTGAACCTTGCCTAATGGGTAAATAACCAGGATAACATAGATCCATTCGCTAATGGTGCAGAAAAAGTATTTCTTGTTCGAAAATAATGAACAAGAAGTACTTTTTGTTGCATAAATAGGACAGCTTAATGAGTTATCTTCCCTTTTGCATTATGTTCTTTATTGAGAAAATATTGCAATTAGGATTTTTTTATGCTATAATCGGTATAGTTGTTTTCTTCGTGTGCAGGGACGTCTTCCGTCGAGAGCTTCTCAAGTGAAGTCTTTGTACATTGTCTACCTGACATCACAACTCTAATACTTCTCAAGAGACAAATCACGCTCACCGACTCTTTTTGCTCTGGTGCAACGTGTGCTTTCAGGAGGTTTCATGAGTAAAAACTTCGGAATAACGCCGCTTACACGCGTATTCAATGACAGTTCAGCTGACCTGCGCAGGAAGATCATTAGCATCTACGTACTTCTGATTGCGTTCAACATCCTCGCGTGGACATTTGCCTTCCTTGGCTTCTCGGAGCAGTATCCCGCCCTGCTCGGTACCGCGCTGCTTGCATACACCTTTGGCTTGCGCCACTCTGTCGACGCGGACCATATTTCGGCAATTGATAACGTGACGCGCAAATTGATGCAGGAGAATAAACGTCCCGTCGCCGTCGGGTTTTTCTTCTCGCTTGGACACTCGACCATCGTGGTGGCTCTATCTATCGCTATCGCCATTGCCGCGGCATTCATTCAAAGCGCCATTCCAGACTTCAAAAGCGCAGGCGGACTTATTGGCACATCGGTTTCCGCTCTTTTCCTGTATCTCATCGCGATTATTAATATCCTGGTGCTCTGGGAAGTCTTTCAAGCCTTCCAAAAAGTGAAGCGTGGTGAGGAGTACAATGATCAGACGTTGAATGAGTTTTTGAACCAGCGAGGTTTACTGGGTCGTTTCTTCCGCCCCCTGCTCAAGATGGTCGATAAGAGCTGGAAGATGTACCTCGTCGGCTTGCTCTTCGGTCTTGGCTTCGACACTGCGACCGAGGTTGCACTCCTGGGCATTTCCGCGGTCGAAGCCGGCAAAGGTCTTCCTATTCCCTACATCCTCATCTTCCCCATGCTGTTCACAGCAGGTATGTGCCTGCTCGATACCACCGATGGCATCTTAATGCTTGGAGCATACGGTTGGGCTTTCGTCAAACCCGTGCGCAAACTCTACTACAATTTGAACATCCCCCTGGTTTCTGTCCTGGTTGCCCTGGTCGTGGGAACGATTGAGATCCTCTCGATTATCAGCGGTCCCTTGAATCTAAACGGTGGACTCTGGGATTACGTGAACAACCTGGACTTCGGTCTCCTCGGAATAGTGATCATCGGCATCTTTGTTCTGAGTTGGGTCATCTCGACGATCATCTACAAGGTGAGACGTTATGACCATATCGAGGTCAAGACCGCATCAACGCCTGATGTCAAGGACGCGGCCAGGCCTGAAAAGTTGGTCGGCAGTCGTGGCCGGTAAAGCGTCTTTTTAGGGAATATCCTGTACTACGTTTTCGTTCGTAATAGTAGCAAACATTGTTACATTGTTCCGGCCTTTTTTGAAAAGGTCAGGACTATTATTTGCTTATTCAGAACGAAAGGATAGACCATGCTCGATTTCACGCCGGTCAGAAACAAGACGCTCACATACTCCGATCTTTGCCGCGACCTGACGAAAGCTGACCTGCATCGCTTAACCGACGAAATGATCGATACAATGCTGGCGATTATTGCAGATGCGAAGGATGAGGATGTAGACTTTGTACCCCTGGATCCCGCTGCGAATGACACTTTTGGCATTCCCGAGGAGAAGGATCTGGCCTGGACGCTCGGTCATGTCATTGTACATGCAACGGCTTCGTCAGAAGAATCGGCGGCATTAGCGCTAACGCTGGCTCGTGGACTCCCGGTTGAGGGCCGCTCTCGCTATGAAGTGCCATGGCGCACTGTACATACCGTTGCACAACTGCATCAACGCCTTGAAGAGAGCCGCCGAATGCGTCACGCCATGCTTGATGCCTGGCCCGACGAGCCGCATCTCGATATGACCTATACTCCCTATCCAAGCGTGGGGCCGATTAACGCTGTGGCTCGCTTCGTCTTTGGTCTTAGCCACGATGATTCTCACCTGGGGCAGCTGCGAGAGATCATGCGCCAGGCACATGCTGGACAGGGCGCGGCTCACGCGACACATTAAAGCGCCATTACTCCGATGCAACCAGCACCGCACCACCATGAAGGCTGTTATCAACGCCACAGCTTGAAATGGCTTTTTTAAGGTCAGGCATATGACGAATGGGCTACCTGTAGATTCGGACCAGGTAGTCCATTCGTCATTTAAATATGCCTGCCACCACATCTTCTACTGGCAAAACTCAATAGAATTACCAATTGACAATGAGGGGTCAATACTCTACGATTTTTTTTACTTTCGCATTTTGCCTGCTTGGTCGACTATACCATGATCTATACCGGTTTACGTTGAATTGAAAGGTACACAGATGAAACGCTTGCATGCGCACAATCAGGGGGATAGGTTCGTGCAAAGATCTTTTCTGCAATATGTCATCGTTATTCTTGCCTTCATCTTGACCGCCTGTGGCTCTGCAAAGGTAAATACCTCCGTCCAGACAGCACCTAAGCCAACTATGACTAGCCATATAACGCCAACGCCCACGCCGGTGACACCGACGCCCAGCCCGACTCCACAAGTAGAGATAGAATCCGATGATTGGCCTGCATATCTTATGAATGATGAAAAGGATGGCTTCTCCCAGGATGAGACCACTATCAATTCGACCACTGCCTCTTCTCTCAAACTGTTTTGGACGTATCATGCCCGGGGAGGAATCTCCACCCAACCAGTGCCTGGGATGGTTTTGAGCACGCGACGGACCTCAGCGGTAAAGAGATCTGGGCCACGAACCTGGGGAAGTCTTCAAATATTGAGTGCACTCCTTCTTCTGTTGGTGTGGCCAGTACGGCAACCCTCGCGCCTATGGCCATTGGGGGAACAAAAACACTGGTTGATTTTGTCGGCGGCGGTGATGGCAATTTTTACGCCCTCAACGCCTCCAATGGGAAAGTGATCTGGAAAACGTTCCTGGGTACCCCACCTGATCACTTTATCTGGAGTTCTCCCGCTCTTTATAAAAGGAGTATCTATATCGGCATGTCCTCGTTTGGAGAATGCCCAGCAGTCCAGGGACAACTCGTTCAGCTCGACATGGCTTCCGGCAGCATTCAGAACGTTTTCAATGTCGTCCCCAATGGTTGTGTTGGTGGTAGCATCTGGAGCTCACCCACAATTGATTCAACAACTGGCGAAATATACATCACAACAGGCAATGCTAGCACCTGCTCGACGACAGAAACATACGCGGTCGCTGTAATCGAACTCCACGCATCAAACCTTGAAGTTGCCGGTTCCTGGCAGGTGCCTGCCAATCAACAGGTTGACGATAGTGACTTTGGCGCCACGCCGACACTGTTCGAAGCGACGATCAATGGCGTCCAACGTCTCATGGTGGGCGCTATCAACAAAAATGGCATCTATTATGCCTTGCAACGAGGAGCTATCAGTAACGGGCCCGTATGGAGCCAACAGATATCATCTGCTAATGGTAATAATGCTCCCAGCGCCTGGGATGGTAAAACACTTTATGTAGCCGGCGGCAACACAACCATACAGGGGCGTTTTTGTGAAGGGAGCCTGCGTGCTCTCAACCCTGCCAATGGTGCTTTCATCTGGGAACAATGCTTTGGCGATGGGCGCATCTTTGCCGCTGTCACTGCGGCGCCCGGCATCGTGGCTGTCGGAGTCAGAAGCTTTTTTCGTGTAATAAATAGCTCATCAGGCCAACAGCTCTTTGCATTTGAAGACACAAACAAAGACACGTATTTCTACGGGGCTCCTTCTATTGCCCATGGTATACTCTATGTAGGGAACAACGATGGTAATCTCTATGCCTTTGGCCTCGTTGCTGAACTAAAACGAACGCAATAAGTGTTCTCGCTCTACGAGGAAAAAGAAATATGGAATCTAAGATCGAACGGTACGTCACTGCTGTCCCCAAAGTTGAATTGCACGTCCACCTTGAAGGTTCGATCCAACCTACCACTCTCCTGACCCTGGCACAGCGCAATGGGGTGCCACTGCCTGTACAGACCGTGGAGGAGATGCAGCGCTGGTTTACCTTTCATGATTTCAGCCACTTTATAGAGATATACTTTGCCATCTCACGCTGCCTGAAAACGGCTGAGGACTACGAGCTCATCGCCTACGAGTTCGGCGTGAATATGGCTCGCCAGAACGTGCGCTACGCGGAGGTCACCTTCTCGCCCAGCACCCATTACTTTTCTTTAGGGGTCCCGTTCGATACATTCTTTGCCGGATTGACAAAGGGACGCCAGCGCGCTCAAGCAGCATTTGGCGTAGAGATCAGGTGGATCTTCGATATCGTGCGCGATATTCCAGATGCTGAACGCAACCGCAAGCGTGCCGAATATACGCTGGCGGTCGCCCAGGAAGGTAGAGAAGACGGCGTAGTAGCCCTTGGGCTTGGCGGAGCAGAGATGCACCATCCCCCCGAACAGTACGTGACCTGGTTTGAAAAAGCCCTTGAAACGGGGCTGCACAGCGCTCCCCATGCCGGGGAGACAGTGGGACCTACAAGTATCTGGGGAGCTTTACGTACGCTAGGGGCGGAACGACTTGGCCACGGGGTGCGCGCTATCGAGGATCCAACCCTCGTAGAGTACCTGGCAGAACGGCAGGTCCCACTTGAAATTTGCCCTACAAGCAACATCTGCCTCGGCGTTTATACAGATATCAGCAGCCATCCCCTTCCACGCCTCTATGCTGCAGGGATACCCATTACCATAAACTCCGACGATCCACCCCTGTTCAACACGACGCTGAATCAAGAAGTCGGATTACTCTTCGACGTCTTCAAATTTGATGTCAACACAGTCAACGATATCCTGCTCAACGGCGTCCGTCATAGCTTTCTACCCACACAAGAGAAGCACGCGATGGAGACCGCATTTCGTGCCAGAATGGCCCAACTACAACAAGAACTCGCGCTGTGATTCAAGCTATAGTTTGCACTTTTGCCTCTTTTTTTATGCACGGCTCTTCTTGTGATGTGAGAATGAGAAGGTATTTGAAAGACTCAAACCCCTTCCAGGAGCTCACGCCACTCGTTTGCAGACGTTAGGAGAGAATGCCTGTCACCCCTTCGCTTCTCTCAGGGCCGGCTCTGAGCGCGAGCTTTGGGTCTGGCGAGACTGCCGCACAGATCCTTCGCTTCGCTCAGGATGACAGCCAGGACACCGCTCAAGTCCTCTCACGCGAAGTCTTCTCTCCTAACGTCTGTCGTTTGCCTCGACACTTGACATTCGTGCAAAAATATGGGATTATATCCTTACATTTGTGGTATATACAACATACCAATTATACCATCTGTTTCTATTCTTTGGTACTACCGTAAAGGTTGGGTAAATAAGTTATGAACGCTATCTACAGAAATAGTCCTCTACCCCGCTATTACCAACTGAAAGAGATCATGCGTGAGCGCGTTCGCGCAGGAGAATGGAAAGCTGGCGATCTCATTCCGTCTGAACGCGAGTTGGGTGAGACGTACGGTATCAGCCGTATGACAGCTCGCCAGGCCATCACGGACCT
>WNFJ01347365.1_pt1 | contig 13309 bp, 15 predicted proteins | sample 5400461 | NCBI WGS metagenome assembly WNFJ01 (sample SAMN13153349, study PRJNA577476) | soil metagenome | isolation source: 115 cm saprolite on Douglas fir-dominated hillslope | place: USA:California | collected 2013-09-17 | reverse complement strand
CCGCTTATTCATGGTGGCTACTGGCGCGCGCGCTATGATCTCACGCTGATGAATGGGCTGGCGCAAGACCTCGCCCGTCGGGGTTACGCGGCGTGGAATATCGAGTACCGGCGCGTTGGCGATAAGGGCGGCGCGTGGCCTGGCACCTTTCTCGATGTGGCGCGCGCTGTCGATTATTTACGCGAGCTTGCCCTACGCTATCAGCTTGACCTGCAACGAGTCGTGCCAGTTGGGCATTCCGCCGGGGGACACCTGGCTTTCTGGTTGGCAGCACGCCCGCGCATCCCCACAGACAGCCCACTGGCAGGCTCAAGCGTTGCAGCGCGAGAGGGTGAGCAGGCAACTCCGTTACCTCTTGCAGGCGCGATCAGCCTTGCCGGTGTGCTTGACCTGGAAATGGCGTGGAGGCTGCACCTTAGCAATAATGCAGTAGTTGAACTGCTGGGCGCGAAGTTCCCCAAAGCGCCTGAACGGTACGCTGCTGCTTCTCCGGCTGCCATGTTGCCACTTGGAGTTCCACAGGTACTCGTTCATGGCACCAGAGATAGCAATGTTCCTATCGAGATCAGCCGCGCATATGCGGCCAGGGCGAAGGCGCTGGGCGATCCCGTCACCTACCTGGAGCTTGAGGGCATCGACCACTTCGATGTGATTGACCCTCGATCTACGGCATGGGAAAAGACGGTCGAGGCGTTGCAGAAATTACTGCAATAAAGAGATGTAAGAAAACGCTAACTCTTCAGGACTCCTAGCACTTGCGGTAGCTCGCCCTTTCGTGCGGCGTGATGTGCCGGGTGTCGCCTCAGGCGACACCCGGCACATCACGCCGCACACCAAAACGCTTGCGAAGCGCCGCAGGCGCTGAGGAGTTGAGAGGAGAAGAGACCTGAATGGTCACACAAACAGTTTGAAATGGTATTATGTTAGCATGAGGGTAGTTCAAATGCTGAAAGCTCATAGATTATTGAAAGGAAAAGAGCATGGCAGAGGATTTTGAGTATATTTCCCATGCGCGCCTTGTCTATCACGAGGGCTACCGTTATGCCTATCTTGGCGAGATAGTACAGCCGGTGATATACGGAGTGCAGGGGGCGCTGCGCCAGTATTACGGGGCCAAAGAAGGTCCTCCTGTTGCCTCGACGCTCGACCAGATCGTTGCCGCCGTCGCCGGCTGAATGTATGGCACACTTGCCGGTGCCCTGTCAGGGCGCAAGATTCGTTTCAACCGCGATGCCTATTCAGCTACTGTCGATGGCCGTATTGCCGGGGCCGGAAAGACCATCCGCATTGAATCCATAGCCATCCATTACGATATTACACTTCCGCCCGAAACTCGTGAAACCGCGATACGCGCCATACGAGTACATCCACAGGGATGTCCCGCTCACGAAAGCGTCAAAGCCGCTATCACAGTCACATGGGATGTGACTTTGCACCTTGGAGGCGAAGTTATTACACTTAACAGTAGCGACGAGGTCGAAGCAGAAGACAAAGCTGAATGACCTTTCTCCCTCTCTGCCTGCCGCTGCAGGCGGCAAGGAAACGCACGCCTCGGGCTGGCTAATGGCGCATTGCTTTCAGAGTATGCCCTTAAGGACGCGGCCAGTTGACTCCATCCCCCTAAAGGGATGGGCTTGTATCCGAACTCCACCGCAACTCGGCATACCTGGCAGGGCGTGCCGCTTTGGTTTCATGGTCCGACACATCGGGGCGTACTGACAAGGCGCCCGTTCTCACCCAGTCCTGCCGGGTGAGAAGCGTTCGCATCGCGATATTGGGCTCTCCGTCATCTTCCGTGTCAAACCATACCGTATCTAAGCTCATAAGTAGGTAAAAGTGGTTCACCTGGATTGGCTGTAGCAGCGAATTCCCAGACGCCACTCTCGTAAATTGCCTCTCAATGCACGGAAGATGACGGAGAACCATTATACCAGGTATTGGACAGCGCGCGCATACAAAACAAAAAAATCACAGGATTAAATATTCTACACACGGAAAAGAATTTGCCTAGCACGCTGTGTAACTCGCGTGATGGCTTTAGCAGGTTCTAGAACTTCATGAGCATATAATAAATAAGCCGCAGGCGATGAACGAATTATTTTACTAACCTCTTGCTGCTTCTTTTGAATTACTGGAAATACGCTAAAAGCTATAGCTCCAGCGCCCACTATCCAAGGATTAAGAGGGTCAAAATGCAGAAGTGCTCCAGTACTCTCTAAAAGAGGCGGTACAGCTAAACGAATGTTCAATGCTCCCATCACTGTATCGATGCCCAATGATTTGAGGCACTTCTGGAGATCATCTAGCTGAGGTTGAAGCCTTTTCTCATACTCAACTTCTAAATGAGCTTTAATAGCTTTTGGATCGCGAATATCTTGAAGCTTTTTCAGATCTACCACAAAACCATGGATGCACTCCTGAAAAGCAGTCATTTCATTCCGATACTGATTTCGAAGTTTAACGATCTGTTTAGTTGGAATACCGGCAATATTCTCAGGAACAACAGACCGTAACGCAAGCGTTGCCATTTGAAACTCAAGTTCATCCGTCGTAGGCATAGAATCGATGAGCTGAGGTAACGAACTATCAGACGGAAGTGATGCCTGTATCAGGGTGTTGCTCCAGAGGGTATGCTACGCATATAGACATAGACACGACGACATGATAGACTGGCCGAAGACAGTGGCAAGGATTCTGGCTATCTCATCCGCTTGCATGGAGCAACTGGATGAGGAACTCCGAGCCTCCGCACATCATCAAGAGAAAGGTATGCCTGTGAACCATGCGTCTTACGATGACATCGCTGAATGCTATGACAGCTATCTGCGAGAGAATCCAATCTATCACGAGATCGTGCTTCCCAACTTGTTAGAGCTTGCTGGAGCGATAGATGGGCAGACGATCTGCGATCTGGCGTGTGGGCAGGGCTGGATCGCCCGAGAATTGGCCCGACGAGGAGCGCAGGTGACGGGAGTGGATCTCGCGGAACAGCTGTTAGTGTTGGCACGACGCTCTGAAGAGGAGGACCCTTTGGGCATTGAGTACCTTCAGGATGATGCTCAGAATGCTCAAACCCTCACAGAGGCAAGCTTTGATGGCACCGTGTGTATTCTGGCACTCATGACTATCCCTGATCTGGAGGCCGTTTTCCGCACCGTGCGACGCATTCTCAAACCCGGTGGATGGTTTGTCTTCACCATCACCCATCCGTGTTTTGAAACGCCCCATGCTGGATGGCTGAGAACTGACGAAGGCACCGTGGTGCGCACGGTGGGGGGATACTTTCACGAGCGCTTCTGGACTTCACGCAACCCTGCTGGGGTACGAGGCCGAATAGGAGAACACCATCGGATGCTGAGCACCTATCTCAACACGCTGATCGCAACCGGGTTTGCTGTGGAGCACATGCGGGAGCCAGCAGCCAGAGGCAAGCGCGCCGAACAAGTCCCAGGCGAGCGCGAAGTTCCCTCCCTGCTCTTTCTGCGAGCACACAAGAGAGGGTGAAGATGGAGAAAAACGAACGGCGGGCTGCCAGAGAACATCTCGTCACTGCGATGCTTGCGGGTCAGTCGTGGCAGGAGGCAGCAGTAGCCACAGCGATGCCGGTGAAGCGAGCCATGGCATACCGCCTCCTTCGTGCTGTGCGTACCAAAGGGAACACGGCTTTACAGGATGGGCGACATGGACATCCATCGAAGCTGCGTGGCGAGGCACGAACCTTTCTCTCTGAACAGTGCCAGCAGGCTCCTCATACCTCTGGTCGCCTGCTTCAAGCGGCACTACAAGAGCGTTTTCAACTCAACGTGAGTATCAGCCAGATCAACCGCGTTCGGGCGGCACTCGGGGGAAGCCTCCGCCCGCAGAACCAGGAACAGGGAAAAAAACGGGAGTAAAAGAGGTCCCTTCACCTCAAACAGAATGGCAGGAAGGTGCTGGGGGTCTTCTATTACTCGCCGCTGCCCATCAAACGGGCCTCCTCACGGAGTTCCAAACAGCCCTCTCGCCAAGCCTCCTCACTACTGCTCCAGCGCTGCGTCTGACCCGCAATCAACCGGCGACACTGCGCAGTCAAATGTTGACCCTGCTCTTTCTGGAAGCCGTGGGACTACAGCGAACCTGGGATTTACGTGGCTACACTAGCCAGGCTCTGGCACTGCTCACGGGTCGCCGCCTCGCCTACAGCTATCGCCACACCGAGCGTTTTTTGGCAGAACTGGCCTCCGTCGGAGCGGACGCTCCCCTCACAGAAGCTCTCGCATGCTGGACCGCTTCGCTGTGGAAGTCAGGGCCACAGGGGAGAGAGAACCCTCCTCCTGTCTTTTACGTCGATGGGCACCGCAAGCCTGTCTATGCCGATTCGCTGATCCCCCGTGGGTTGATTGGGCGCACGGGAAAAGTCCTGGGATGCCGTGCTCTGGTGGTGTTGCACGATCAGGAGGGCCACCCGTTGTTGGTCAGCACCTATCGAGGAGACCAGCACCTGACAATGGGACTGCCAGCCATTCTCACGCGCTATGAGCAGGCGGCTGGGATGGCTCGCCTCAGGCGTATCGTGGTGGATCGTGAGGGCATGTCGGCTGAATTCCTGGCGCAACTTTCCAGTGAAGGGCGGACCATCGTGACAGTGCTGCGAACCGATCAATATACCGGCATGGAGTCGTTTCGCGAGGTCGGAGAATTTGTCCCGTTGCAAGCGGATCGACGAGGCAAGGTGATCCGGGAGGTGGCGCTGGCTCAGATCGCGCTGCCATTGCCTGAACACCCTGGACAAGAGCTGGAAGTGCGGGTGGCACTGATCCGTGACTGGCGCCACTTGGTTCCCAAAGCGCCGTCATCAGAGGAGGAAGACCGACCCCTGCGGTGGGATGAGAAGCCCGATGGGACCCATGAGTACTGGTTAGACGAGATCTGGCAGGCCACGCCTTTGCCTGCGCAACCAACGGAGCCAAAGCTGATCCCGATTGTGACGACGGCACCAGAGGCAGAGGCAGTAGAACTGGTGCAAACCTATACGCGACGCTGGCCTGCACAAGAGAATGCCATTCGGGACTGGCTCATCCCGCTTGGCATCGACACCAATCATGGCTATGCTAAAACCATCGTCGCCAATTCCGAAGTGACGAAAAAGCGAGAAGCGCTCCAACGGCGACTGGAGAACGTGCAACGGTGGACGGTTGGAGCCCGTAAGCGCATGCACAATGCCAGCAAGCTCTACCAGAAACGCTGTCAACAGACGAAAGAACGCGCGGATGTGCTCTATCGCGTCCTCAATGACCACCAAATGAAGATGGAGCGACAAGGCGTCGGGCACTGGCTCTTGCGCAAAACGATCAAAGAGGAGAAGGCTGTGGCAGATGCCGAAATTGAGGAGTACCAGCAGCGGCAGTGGAAAGCCTATCATACCAGCAACTAGGAGTTTGCCAAATGCGAGAAGTACTGCCGAGAGCAGCGTGAACTGCTGCGAGCTCTTGAGGATCTGGCACAACAGGAACGGGAAATGTACGAACTAGATAACCGCAAAGATCAAGTGATGACTGTCTGCAAGGTGGCTCTGGCGAATCTGGGCATGTGGGTACGTGATCAGTATTTTCCTGCGGGGTACGCTCATGCTAGTTGGCAGCGCTTACAGGTATTTTTTCAGTTACCAGGGTGGATTTCTTGGGGAACGGATATTGTTGAGGTCGAACTCAAGCGATTTAACGACCGTGCCCTCAACCGAGATTTGGAGATGCTGTGTGCAAAGGTGGCCCAAGAACGACCACGGTTACCAGATGGACGCTCTCTCTTGTTCCGTGTGCAGGGGACGAGCATTCTACATCTATATGCGCAAGAGAAGGCCGTGGCGTGAAACCCTGCTGTATGAGCCGTTCAATTGAATAGCCACTAGAAGCGACATGATCAAATACTTTATCAGTCAGAAGATGCATTCGATTATTAAATGCCATCTTCTCAGCTAATGACCTCATATAGAGGAAATATAAATCATGATGAAGTATCTTTCCAACATCATTTCGTTTCTGCCATTCTTCCAATAAAATAGGCTCTATTAAATCTAAGTCCTCTTCATCTCGTATGTGTTGTATTCCCTTAGGATTGTACAATTTTCCAAATGAGAAAATCTTCCTACCTAAATCACTACTTTCGAGGAAATCCAACATTTTAAGAGTCATAAAATCTTCAGAAATTACATCCGTTCTTACCATAGGAATCGGTGTTCCCGGATTTCTTATTTTCATAATCCGAGACAGACCATAATGCTGTTGCAACACATCTTTATGTTTACTTATTGTTTCGATAAAGCCCTCAGATACTAGAGAAACTTCCTCACTCGATGGTGTCAAATTTATTATAAATCCGACCTCGCCTGCCAACTGCCTTACCGTTTCGGAATCAGGCTCTGGGCCCTTTTCCCATTCTATACGAGCTATCTTATCCCAATAGAGAGCAGCTAGCTTTATCCAATCATCTTTGAATACAGTTTCTGGATAGTAAAACCCAATATGATCTGACATAACCGGCCCTTCTAACATAACTAGTACAAACACTACCATATCTGAACTGAGTCTAACTCAAAAATCAAATCTATGCAAGTTTTGATCGGCAACGATCTTCATTTCAAGAAACCTTATCCCTCGCTAATATCATCACCTTTTAGTAACATTTATCCCCATGACTACCAGCATAAACATCACGATAAATGTCGCCTAGATTAACCTACTTCAAGTATGCTCACAACATATGTTGACCTTTGATAATAGTTGGAGTAAGTGATACAATATATAGCTTTGCTATTTGCGGTTAAATAATCGATAAATTAATATTTTAGCGAACAGTAAAAAGCGAAGCGATAGACCAACATCGATGCTACTGACTTCTCCGTATAGTTTCTCTTTTAGAGAATTTTTGCGTCTGTTTGCGACAATGACCTTGATGATGCATCAGCTAAAAGAAAGTGAATACTTAAGACAAAGGAGTACGTATTGAAAAAAAGACATCAACCTACGCTTTTGGAGTGGTTTCTGAAGCTGGACCCAGGTTGGAAGGTTGTGATAAGCATTGGTGTGATTGTTTTTCTGATCTGGCTATCGGCTCACCCCGATTTAATTTGGGGTATCATCGAAGCCATGAAACTCTGGAATACCATTAATGGTGCTCCCGGTTGTGGCTGCTAGTTTCTAAGCTGCATAAGCAAATGAGGCCAGCAAACTCATGTTGGCTTCATTTGCCGGAAATGGACTAAAGATGCTTGAGATGAATGCTCACTATCAAATTGAAGGATGGGGCAGATGGCAACGGCCGCCCACCAACTCGTTGCCATTTGCCCCTCCGGGCCTAAAATCTTGGGGTTCTTATATATCCTGGGCGAGTGGGATGATATGTTGGTTCGCTTCTAATGTCTATCAGCAAGCCTAAAACCCTTAATTGGTGCCTAAACATATCATCTATCTTCTCTGCCGCCTCTTGCTGCATCGATGGCAACACATGAGAATACACATCAAGCGTCATTGCAATGGTACTATGCCCCATCCGTTGCTGTACTACTTTCGGATGTATACCAGCTATGAGCAAAATTGTGGCTACACTATGACGTAGATCATGAAACCGCATCCTTTAGAAGCTTTCCAAACAAAAGCAGCACCTTGTTAGGATTGAAGGAACCCCCTAGATCAAGTGTTCCTGCTTTCCACCAGCGATAGGCCGTTTTGTAACTAATACCGACTTGTCTCTCTATTGAGAAATGACGAAATTTGCTGGCTCTGTTATTGAAGGTGTCCTTGCCCGTAGCACGTTATTGTCCACTTGCATGTAATGAGTTCCGAACATACTCAGATAGCGATTCACCAGCCGTTTTACACGTTGAAAAAAGAAAGATAATTCGTTATGCTCTTTACCTAGAAATCGAAATTTCCGGGGAATATTAATGGCATAAATGAAATTGCTGAGTTACGGATAATGGAACCGAACAACTTCGCAATACGTGTAGTTAGGAGGGTTAAGCACCTCGTGCCTGGAAGGGCACGAGGCTTGTGAAGCGGCCTGACTCGCCATCAGGGAGCCAGCAAGGGCAACTGCGAGACTAGCTTGTCCAAGCTCGGAAACGGGCGTTTGAAGGAAACTGAATCACCGGGCGTGGCCGCCCACAGGACGAGAGGGACGCCTCCCTAATCCCTCTCCACTCCGTGATCAGCAGCGAAGGGAACATAGTACACCCGAAAGGGACTTACCGTTTATGTCACACATCTTTGTCCCGGTGGTCGATCAGGAGCAGCGACCCCTGATGCCGACCACGCCATCGCGCGCCAGGCGCTGGGTCAGAAGTGGGAAAGCGACCCCCTTCTGGAAAGGCGGCATCTACTGCGTGCGGCTCAACGTCGAGCCATCGGCGCGCGAGACGCAACCGATCGCCGTGGGCATCGACCCCGGCTCGCAAAAAGAGGGGATGGTGGTCGCCTCAGCCGCCCACACCTACCTCAACATGCAGGTGGATGCCCGCACGGGCGTGAAGGAAGCCGAGACGGACAGCACCCGCATGCGCCATACCCGCAGAGCACGCAAGACCCCCTATCGTCAGCCACGCCAGAACCGCAGGCAGAGCAAAAAGCAACTGCCGCCGTCCACCAGGGCGCGCTGGCAGTGGAAGCTGAGGCTCGCCGCCTTCCTCTGCCGCATCTTCCCGGTACGCGCCTTTGTGGTGGAGGATATCAAGGCCGGGACTCGTAAAGGGAGACGACGACCGTGGAATAGAAGCTTTTCCCCGCTGGAAGTGGGCAAACTCTGGTTCTACAATTCCCTGCACAAACTCGCTCCCGTCACCATCAAACAGGGGTGGGAAACCAAAGACCTGCGCGATGCGCTCGCGCTCAAGAAAACGCGCAGGAAGATGGCGGAGGTGTGGGAAGCCCACGCACTCGATGCCTGGGTGCTGGCTTGGAGCGTCGTGGGCGGTAGCACCACCCCCGACAACAAGCGGTTGGTGTGCATCACACCCTTTCTGTGGCACCGCAGGCAATTGCATCGGTTCCAGCCGGGGAAAGGCGGCGAGAGAACGCCCTACGGCGGCACGCTCTCCCTGGGCATCAAACGTGGCACCCTGGTCAGGCATCCGAAGTGGGGCAAGGCCACCGTCGGGGGAACCAGGAATGGGCGGCTCACTTTGCACCACCCGGAAACGAACCAGCGCCTGACGCGATCGGCGAAAGGGACTGATTGCACCTTGATCAAGTTGTTACGGTGGAGAACACGGCTGGTGCCTCTCTGCGCCCCCAAAGCCGAAACGCCTGTTTCCCCTCTGCGTCTGGAAGGACAGAGGTACCCACAGGCGGAAGTTTAGATGGTTTCAATTGGCGTTGTGCAAATAGCGCCTAAATAAGGAGATAACCATGCATATACCTTTTCAGTTTGGCTTCCCTCAGATTCTCCTGATTCTCATCGGGCTGGCAGGACTCTGGCTGTTTATCCTGGCGGCTCTAGAGTTAATCCGAGGCCATGATATACACGAACGCAAAGAAGAGGCGGAGAAGGCGGGATATGGGTTCATTCGCAGGAAGTTTCACCGCCGCCTGCGCTGGGGGCGCGGATTAAGCGGTATTCTGCTGATAGCGATTGCCGTATCGCTCCTGTGGTTGACGTTCCTGGTACAAACCTACCTGGGATTAACAGGAGAAATAAAAGTAGCACAAGTTCGAGCGACAACATTAGTCAACGTTCCTCATGAGATGAGCGTCGAGTTAATCTTGTACGACGATAATGGGAATATAGCATCAGATAACACCTACCTGGTGATGGGCGACGAATGGATGGTTCAAGGCGATATTGTGAAGTTCCCGACATGGGCCAATATTCTTGGACTGCATACAGGGTACAAGCTGACGCGCTTTGAGGGACGCTATGACAGTATTCAAATGGAACGCACCGCGCAGCACTTCGCCATAGAACTGAATGGAGGTGATGACGGTTTTTTCCAGGCCGTCAATACGCATCCAACCTGGTATGGCTGGCTAGCCGAAGCTTCGTATGGCAACGCAGTGATCGACGGAGCCGGAAACTATAATGTCTTCGCCACGCAAGACGCGCTGATAGCTAAACCGACCAGATAGCATACGGGGGAAGCCGCCCTCGTCCTCTGATGCTCTAAACAATTCCGCTCCACATGACGATAGGACTGGTGATAGATGTTATTCGGATGAAGGAGCGGAACAGTGTCAATTCATACGGTAGAAGAACCAGCAATTTCGACGGAAAGCAGCGCACAGAACGAATCCCCTAGCCTTTTTTATAGCGTCGGGGTGATGGCCTACAACGAAGAGATGAACATCAGACGCACTCTGCGCGCCGTGCTGGAACAGGAAAGCCGCCGCACCCGCGTGGCGGAAGTGATCGTGGTTGCCAGCGGCTGCACCGATAATACGGTCGCCATTGTGCGCGAGATCATGCAAAGTGATGCGCGAGTGCAACTCATCGTGCAGGAGCGGCGCGAGGGCAAAGCCTCGGCCATCAACCTTTTTTTGCAACAGGCGAGCAGTCCGCTGCTGGCGCTGGTGGGCGCGGATATCATTCCTGAAAAAGATGCGCTCGAACGACTCTGCGCTCGCTTCGCCGATGAGACGGTGGGCATGGTCGGCGCGCGCCCGGTGCCGGTCAACGACCAGGATACGTTTACCGGGCACGCCGCGCATTTGCTGTGGCGCTTGCACGATACCCTGGCGCGCCGCTCCCCCAAGCTGGGCGAGGTGGTGGCATTTCGCAACGTCGTTTCCGCCATTCCCAACGATACCGCCGTTGACGAGCTCTCCCTGCAAGCCATCATTGCCAGGCGCGGCCTGCGCATGGTCTACGTGCCGGAGGCGGTCGTGTACAATAAAGGGCCAATGACCATCCGCGACTTTCTCAAGCAGCGCAGGCGTATCTACGCGGGTCATCTGCTGATTCGCTCACAGGAAAAGTACGAAGCTTCCACCATGAACGCGGCGGCTGTTCTCAAAGCATTGGCGGCCAACGCGCCAGAATTCCTGGGAACGGTGGCGTTGGAGGCCCTGGCTCGCTTCCAGGGACGCAGCGACGTGAAGCGCAATCGCTCGCACCATGTCTGGCAGGCGGTCGCTTCGACCAAAATCATCGAGGACGAGCAGCGCAAACTGCGGCGTATCTGCAACACCCAGAGCGTGATCGTCTTTCGCATCAGCCGACAGCCACACGAGCGGACCGATTACTCTCCGGCGCGCGAGCTACAACTTACACGCCGCATGTTGTGCGCATTGATACCGCTTATGCGCACCTCTATTCGCAGAAACGACCTGTTGAGCATCCATGGCAGCGATACGCTGGTGGTTCTACTGAACGCGGAAAGAAACGAGGCGGAGTTGATCGGGCTGCGGCTCAAACAACTCATAGAGAACCAGAAGATTCCTCTGCGGAGACATACAATGACGCATCCAGCAGTTCAGTACCACGCGGTTTCCTTTGCGGAATAAGCGCCAATATCAGACCGCGTGCCACACGTGCGCCGTTCTATCCGCGCCGGCCGTCGCCAGGCGTTTGCCATCGGGCGACCACCTGACCGCGCTGACACTGTCCTTATGACCCCTGTAAGTTAAAATGGTTGCGCCTTTGTTAGCATCCCAGATATGCACGGTGCCATCGCGCCCACCCGTGGCAATCCTGGTCCCGTCGGGCGACCACGCCACGCTCTGTATGCGTTCGATATGATTGCGGTAGGTGGTGAGCGATGTGCCGGTAACAGCGTTCCAGACCTGCGCGGTTTTATCAAAGCTGACGGAGACGATACGCTGCCCATTGGGCGACCAGGCCACGCCCGATACAATGCTGGAATGTTTGAAGTAGGTAGCGAAGTTTTTGCCGTTCACAGCATCCCAGAGATGCATGGCGTCGTCCGCTCCCGTCGAGATGATCTGCCTGCCATCGGGTGACCACGCCAGCGCATAGACGGCGCTGTTATGCCCTTTATATGTACACTGTTGTTTCCACAGGCGCGCATCGAAGATATCGATCTTATATTCACCGCCGCCACACGCCAGGCGCGTGCCATCGGGCGACCACCCCAGCGCGTAGATCGTCTTATCCGCCCGTGTGTTCCAGAAGCTCGCATTGCTGACGTAGGCGAAGACTTTCTCGCCCGATAAGGCCTGGATCACCTGTAGTGTCTCAGGGTTGCGCTTATCTCCGGCGTAGCCAGAGGCCAGCATGAGGCCATCGGGCGACCAGGCCAGCGTCATGGCTCGTTTCCTGGCATCTCGATAGGTCTGGACGATGGCTCCCGTCACCGGGTTCCAGATATGAACCGTCTTATCATCGCTGGTTGAAGCGATCAGTGCGCCATCGGAGGACCAGCACAGGTCATCAATGGCTCCCATATGTCCCTCAAAGATGCAAAACACGGTGCCAGCAGGCGGGGCCATCATATTCCCGCTTGATTGCGGGGAACCGCCACCGCGCGGTACCTGCACCTGCGGTTGACGGGGTAAAGACCCGGACGACCCGCTTGAAAGGGGCATGGTTGGGCCTCTGGAGAGATTGCGAGGAGTGAAAGAACTCCCCGGCGGCGCGGGTGGCGGCGAAGGCCGCTTGTTTGCCATCTGGGCAGCATTCCTGCTCGCTTCCCTCAAATGATTGCTAATGCTGTGCAGCTCGCGCGCAACGGCCAGCATATTCTCTGGCCTGCGTCCGGGGTTCATCTCCAGCATACGCATGATGAGATCGCCAAAACCGGCCAGGGGCGACGTGGGCGGGAAGCGGATGGGAGCAAACTCGAATGGGCGCGCCGACGGGTGCGCGCCGGTCAGCAATTGGTGCAGCGTCGCGCCGAGGCTATAGATATCGGCCTGCGCCGTCGTCTGCGGGCTATCGTATTGTTCAGGAGCCGCGTAGCCGGGCGAACCAAAGGGGCTGGAATTTTTAGACTGTGCCGGATCAAATAGACGCGCCAGGCCAAAATCGATCAGGTAGATACGCCCCTGTGGCGCTAATATGATATTGGCGGGCTTGAGGTCGCGAAAGATTACAGGCGGCTGGCAATTGTGCAGATAGCCAAGCACTTCACAAAGCTGCATCCCTATGCGCAAGACATCTTCCACTCGCATACGACCCACCCGTTCAAGATGCGCCTCCAGAGTTTCGCCCTCGATATAATCCATCACCAGGTACCAGCGTCCCCCTTCAGTGAAGTGGTCATAGATGCTGGGCAGGCTGGGATGCCTTAATTTCGCCAGCAGTAGCGCTTCACGCTTGAATGCATCGGTTGCTCCAGCTATTTCCAAAGGGGTAAGGCCCCCCCGGTTCATCTCTTTGACAG
>WNFJ01604624.1_pt2 | contig 13313 bp, 9 predicted proteins | sample 5400461 | NCBI WGS metagenome assembly WNFJ01 (sample SAMN13153349, study PRJNA577476) | soil metagenome | isolation source: 115 cm saprolite on Douglas fir-dominated hillslope | place: USA:California | collected 2013-09-17 | reverse complement strand
CCTCCTCTCGCTCTTAACCGGGTTGCGTTCCTATCGCACGACGAACTATATGGTCCTGGATGCTCATACACAGCGCAACCTTGACCTGTTACAGGGCTCCCGCAGCGGTACAATCCAGGGAAGTTTGCTCGGTGTCCTTGATCGCACCATCACTCCTATGGGGGCCCGGCAGTTACGCCGCACGCTGACGCAGCCGCTCCTCGACCTGAGCCAGCTGGAAGAGCGTTTTGAGAGCGTGGAAGAGCTCTACGAAAGTCCGGCCCTGCGCAGTCGCTTCGCCATTTGCTTGCAAAGCCTGGGTGATATGGAACGCATTGTCGGTCGCGCCCGCCAGGGAAGCGCCGTTCCTAATGAAATCGTCGCCCTGCGTGACTATTTGACCATTATCCCCCGCCTGCGCGAACTCTTGCTAGGCTGTGACGCTCAACTCCTGACTAAACTCGCCCATGAGCTTGACCAATGCCCGCAAGTGGTTGAATTGATCGGAAAATCCTTAGCCCGCGCGCACACTGCTGACGAGCAAGATGACGGTGAGCGCCTGATCCGTGCCGGTTTTCATGCCGAACTGGATGAATTGATTGCTTCGATCGGTGAATCGCGCCGTTGGATTGCCTCGCTGGAGGCTATCGAGCGCGAACGCGCCGGTATCAAGTCGCTCAAAGTGGGTTTCAACAAAGTCTTCGGCTATTACATCGAGGTTAGAAACACCCACCTGTCATCTGTTCCTGCCGACTACATGCGCAAACAGACTCTGGTTAACGGGGAGCGCTTTATTACCCCTGAACTGAAGGAGCACGAGGCTCGCATCCTTAGCGCGACCGAACGTATCGAGGAGATGGAGCGCAGCATTTATGCCGACGTGTTGCGCCAGATAAGCGTCTACTATCCCCAACTGATGACGACCGCCGCGGCTGTTGCGAGGGTCGATGTATTATTGTGCCTGGCGGAAGTAGCTGCTCACCAGGGTTATGTACGCCCCAAATTAGAGCAGAGCCTGGACCTGGAGATCGTCGGCGGGCGCCATCCTGTGGTCGAATACACCCTCGATGGCGATGTTTTCATTCCCAACGATACTCAGTTGCAAGGGGAGCAAGGGGAGCGTATCGTACTATTGACCGGTCCGAACATGGCCGGCAAGTCGACCTACCTGCGCCAGGTAGCTTTGATCACGCTCCTGGCCCAGATCGGTAGTTTTGTGCCGGCCCGCCGCGCTCGTCTGGGTCTTGTCGATCGCATTTTTACTCGTGTAGGTGCCGAGGATGATATCGCCTCGGGGAAGAGTACCTTCATGGTGGAAATGGAAGAGACCGCCACCATCCTCCACCATGCTACCAGGCATAGCTTGATCATCCTGGATGAAATTGGTAGAGGCACCAGTACCTACGATGGCCTCGCCATTGCGCGTGCCGTCGTCGAACACCTGCATAACGTCACAGAAGCGCGTACGCTCTTTGCCACCCACTACCACGAACTGGCCTCGATGGCCACTGAACTGCCCCACTTAAAGGTATACACGATGCAGATCAGCGACGATAAGCAGGGTGAAATCGTCTTTTTGCATCGCGTGGCGCCCGGCTGCATTGGGCGCAGCTACGGCGTACACGTGGCAAAATTGGCAGGCATGCCGCCAGGTATCGTGCACCGGGCGGAAGAGGTGTTGCAGTATCTCGAATCGGGCAAAGATCACGCGGGAACTCGGCTTGTCTTCACGCAAAATGGGCATATGGAAGAAGCTTTGCAGTACGCGCTAACTCCCCGTAATGACGAAGGAAAAATGGTCGCCGATGGCAATGGCCAGTATAAAGCAGGGGAAAATGGGCAACACAATCTAGAAGCCGCTTACAACGCTCCCTACAGCGCGCAACTCGTTGCTACCTCCAAATCACGCTATGCATGGCAGAGTGAAGAAGCTCGCTTCGTGGCCCATGCCCTGGAACAGAGCAATGGGCGGGAGTCGGACCTCGACTCCATTGATCTGTGTGCGATTACACCGCTTGACGCGCTCAACCTGTTGTTTGTGATGCAGAAGAATAGAAACAAAAACTAATGCAAAAAGTGCTTACACGAACCCCCATTCATGTCTTATCCCAGGATATCGCCGAGCGTATCGCCGCTGGTGAAGTCATCGAGCGGCCCGTATCGGTCGTCAAGGAGCTGGTGGAGAACGCTCTTGATGCCGGTTCGCATGAGATACGTGTAGAGATCCGCGGCGGCGGCCTGCGCCTTGTGCGCGTCACCGATGATGGCTATGGTATCCCAGAAGATGAGTTAGAGCGTGCCTGCGCGCGTCATACTACCAGTAAGATTACCACCCTTGAAGATCTGGGCCGTTTACATACCCTTGGATTCCGTGGAGAAGCCCTGGCGAGTATTGCTGTGGTTTCGGAATTGACGCTGGTGAGCCGCCCTATCGAATCCGAAAATCTTGTCGAGGAATCGGCTGCCGCGCTAATTACAAAACGTGGCGGAGAGGTGACGCAGCGCGGGCAGCGCGCGCGCCTGCATGGTACGACAGTTACGGTGCGTGACCTCTTCTACAATGTGCCTGCCCGTCTCAAGTTTATGCGCGGCGCACGTACCGAGACCGGCCATATCCTGCAACTCATGCGCCGCTATGCAGTGGGCTTTCCGGCTATCCGCTTTAACTTGACCATTGAGGAGGCCGTTGCGCTGCAAACTGGCGGCACAGGTGATCTTGCCGCGACATTGGCTGAACTCTATCAACTTCCCCTGGCGGAAATGCTGCATCCTGTCTCAGCCACTGCTGAACGCTACACACTCCATGGCTACGTTGGCAACAGGGCCCTGGCACAGAGCAGCCGCCAGCACATCATGCTCTTTATCAATGGCCGCTGGGTGTATACCCGCCCATTGCAAGATGCGCTTGAGTCTGGTTATCGCGGTCTGTTGCCAAAGGGTAAACATCCCCTACTCGTCTTTTACCTTGAGCTTCCACCCGGCGATCTCGATGTAAATATCCATCCCGCCAAAACCGAGGTAAAGCTCCTGCACGAGTCCGAAATAGTCACTGTCCTGACGCAGGCGGTCCGCTCGGTGCTAGAACGCAGCCCGGCTCTACCGTCCTCGTCGTCGTTTCCTGGCCCCGAACTCGTTTACCAGCGCCGTTTACCGGGCCCTCGTCGCCGCGGATTGCATGTCGCTGAGTCAGCTGAAGGCTATAAAGCTGAAGTTGCTCCTCCGGCCGCAGCAGAAATATTGGCGACGCTGCGGCCTCTTGCGCAGCTTCAGCAGGCGGTCATCCTCGCCGAGGCCCCCGATGGCAGCCTGTATCTCATAGACCAGCACCGGGCACATGAACGCGTCATTTACGAATATCTACGCGGTAAACACGTCGGGGTACGGGTCGATGCGGAAGATGAATGGACCGACTCACATCTGTTGCTGGAACCTGTCGTTGTTGAATTGAAGCGCGCGCAGGCGGAGCTCCTTGAGCAGCGTTTGCCGGTCCTGCGCGACCTTGGCCTGGAGTGCGAGCGTTTTGGTGGACGCAGTTTCCTCATCCGCTCTGTTCCCAGTGGCGTTGGGCAGGAACAACTGGCGGGCCACCTGTCCGAACTGGCCGAAATTGCCTCCGAAGATAGTACCGACTGGGAGGATCACTTGCTGATTGGCCTGGCCTGCCGTTCAGCACTGCGGCGGGGACGTGTCCTCAGCATAGATGAGCAGCGAACGCTCCTGACATCGCTATCCGCTGTCACTGCCCCCGCGGTCTGTCCTCACGGCAGCCCGATACTCCTGCACTACAGCCGCACCTTTCTCATCGATAAGTTCGATTGGTGATCTTAACTTTCCCTGGATGGTGCGTTTGTATATTCTGCCGGCGCGAAGGCCACGAGAATCGTCATATCTTCAGCAATATTGTGAAAGCGGTGTTCGACCTGTGCTCCAACAAACACTACCGAACCCGCTTCTACGGCTTGATTCTCACCGCCCACGCGAATAAAACCGCGACCGCTGATCACGTAATAAATTTCATCCTCGCTGTGCGGTGACTGCCCATCGGCTGCCCCTGCCGCTAACATATACAACCCAACACTCATGCTGGGCTTGCGGATGAATTCAAGATAGTGATTATCTCTCTTACCGCACTCATCAACCAGCGGTCCAAGCTCAAAGGCATCCATGAGCAAGATCTCCTTTTTGTCTTTACCTTCTCACCACCCGCGCAAGCAGCTCTGCTACCAGGAAGAAAACAAAGTCAATGGCGAGCAATACTAGCAGAGCAAAGTCAATGTGCATAGCGATAGAAGAGGTGACCTGTAGCGTGGCGTCATTAAAGACCAGCAATTTGAACAGCCAGAGCAGGATAACGATCACGACAGCTGCTATGATAACGCAGATCACAAAGTAGCGTGCCCCTCGCCAGTCCTGGCGACTGGGCCAGAGTTCGGAGGTAACGGTTAAAATCAAGTAGGGCGCGAACAGCAGCGTCCACCACGGCCAGCCAGGTCGCAAAAATTGCAGGTGGAAATCCCAGATATTGTAGCCGGTGGCGACCCAGTATAGAAAAGAAAACATAGCAATCCCACCAAAGAGTGGCGCCGTACCACTTAAACCATCCCCGACGTAGGTCATTATGCGGCCTTCAGCTCGTGAATACTGCACCTCACCCAGTTGGAGCGGCTGTCTTCCGCCACTTCTCATCGAGCGGCTATCCCGTCCCCGCGGTTGCGCCTGTTTAATACGGAAAAGCGTGACATTGGTGAGACGAAATCCCCACGGCCAGAACAGCAGTACCGCCAGAGCGTGACTCAGCTCGTGCACTATAACCCCTGGCGCGTTTATCCAGAACCAGATAAACAATCCCCTGCTACCAATGAGTCGATACCCGATCTCATCAACCCGCGCGCGCAGTTCCCGCCGCGTTACCCGCAGCAGGATGAAAAGGACAAAGACTCCGGCGATGATCAGCCATGGAGCATACGGTTTAATTTGTGCTGCCTGCGATGGGTCCATAACCTTCCTTGTGTTATTTCAAATTGGTCTTACAGTTTTGACGAAAGTGTATCTTCCTCAGCCACTTTTTCTCCCTCTTTCTTTCCATTGAGCGCTTCAGGGAGCGACTTTATCGCGTGTTTTCGTTCGTAGTACAGGCCCCAGAAGCCGAAAGCCAGCACGCAAATTGAAAGCAGATACAACACGCGATCGACCCCAAAGAGGTCCGCGATACCACCTATAAACAGGATGATCGGGATAGCAGCAGCATTATACAGCACAAGCTGTAAGGCAAAGACACGTCCTTTGATCCACCCTGGCGTTTGTTCTTGCATGGACGTTTGTGCTGGAATATTGATACAGGCCAGCGCCACCCCCGCAATGAGCATCACGAGCGCGACGCAGATCAATAGAATGGGGTTCGTATTCCAACTATTCGGCGCTATCGCTTTTGCCGCTAGCGTTAAAAGAGGGAGCAGCACTGTTGCCGCTGCGAGTGCCACCGCGCCGGTAAAAACAGCTCGCGATTTGCCCAGGCGTGGCAGAATACGCGGCATCAACACTGAACCACCTACCAGGCCAATCCCTGCCGGAGCAAAGACAAGTGCCATCTTGTTCGCCTCGAGCAATAGCAATTTCGTCACAATCGGCGAGGCAAGTTCACCAATCACTAGCAGGAGTGTCCCCGCGAAAGAGAGCTGCACGACCGCCAGGAAGAGTTTTTTATTGCGGCGCACAAAGACCCAGCCCTGGTACATCTCTGTCCACATATTGCTCACGATCTCAAGGTTCTGCGTATTTCTGCGGTTTTGGGAGCCACGTGCTACCTGGATAAAATCCCTGGCGGGTATTAATGCTATCAGACCAGTGCAGACGGCGTAGAGCACCGCGATGATCAGGTAAAGGCTTTCAACCGGGTGGATCACCACCGAAGCTACAGTGTATGTGGGCAGAAGACTCAGGATAAGTGGCGCCAGCAGGATAAAGCCTATCGCCTGTGCGAGCATAAACGTGATATTAAAGAGTGATAGTGCCGGTACCAATTCCTCTTCACTCACCAGCATTGGAATAGTTGCTCCCTCTGCTGGTGTGAAGAATTGACCTATGCCCGAGATCAGCAGGGTCAGCAGGTATATAGGGACCAGCTGGTGGCGGTCAACCAGCAGCGAAATAACGAAGATGAAGGTGGCGATGGCTCGCAAGAAATTACTAGCCAACAGAACACGGCGTTTATTCACGCGATCAACAAAGACACCAGCGGGCGCGCCCAGGATCAACGCGGGAAGGCTGAAACAGATAATGGCGAGACCGACGAGGATAGTCGAACCGGTTACCTCCTCGATCAATACGAGCACGGCATAGTTTGAGGCGAAGAAACAGGTCATAGAGATTAACTGTGCCAGCCACAGGTACAGAAAACTTCTCTTTCTCAATAACGTGAGATACCCGTCATGTGGAGCGATTACAGCCATGTAAAACTCCTTGGCGCGACCGAAAATAGCCTTCTAGTCCGTGTCGAACTCATCTTCTATTTCAGCTTTTGTAGCACGCGGCAGCACCTGCTTCGTGCGTCTCTCAACCTATGAGCGCGGTAATAATACACGACGCCCGCACTTCTCGCAGCTTAAGCCGATGTCGGCCCCCAGCCTCACGACGACCCAATCATAGTTTCCACATGGGTGCGGCTTGCGCAGGCGCAATCGATCTCCTATCTCAAGATGCATGGGTGTCATGTCGTTGTGTTGCCTTCTCTCCCTGTCCATAGAGTCGATGTTCGATAATATATTGCTCAACCGCTTCCGGTGTTTGATATTTAATAGGTCTACCTTCCGCCACCCGTTGACGTAAGTCCGTCGCTGATATCTCCAGTTGTGGCGCCGACATCGTCAGCAGGCGCCGCTTGAGTCCCGGCAATCGTTCCTCTAACTGATCGCGATACCCGGGTACTTCTATATATCCTGGACGATGGACAGCGACAAGATGGGTGACTTGTTCCAGTATCCCTTCTGGATTATACCATGTAGGTAACTCTTCCAGGCTGTCCCACCCAATCACGAAGTAGGTCTCCGCCTCTTCTCCCCACTGTTCGCGTAATAACCTGAGCGTATCCACTGTATACGATGGCCCAGGTCGCTCGACATCGACGGTAGAGATGCTAAAGTGTGGGTTCGAAGCTATTGCCAGCTCAAGTATGGCAAGTCGATGTCGCGCCTCTGTAATTGTTTTCCCAGGTTTATGCGGTGGATAGCCAGTAGGCACGAACACCATTTCAGCCAGGTCAAGTGCCGTCCGCACCTCTTCAGCTATAACCAGGTGACCGTAGTGAATCGGGTCGAACGTACCCCCTAACAGGCCAAACCGCTGTACGTCTCGCTGTGATCTATTATAATGTTGCAACGAAATCTTTCTCCTGTAGGGAACGAGCTAGTACTGTTGACTTATGCTGTCTCAACTGTTGACTCGACATAAGACAGGTCTGCTTTGGGAAGAGCTTTACGGAGAGTATACATTACATCGGAAATGCTGGCAAACTTTCCTTTCCTTATCCAGAAATGGACGAGCAATACAACATGCTCAGCTGTATAGTTGCTCACTACGAGGATTGGCGCTGGCACTTCCGCGACAGTGTCAGTCTCTTTAAGCGCCTTGAGAATCTGATCGAGCGTCTCTTGCTTGTCAAATGCTTCGATTGGCAAGCTCACGTTGATCGTGGAGCGTCTCTCTGCATAATAGGAATTATTGATGACGATGCCCCCAAAAACAAGTGTGTTGGGCACGATCACCTGCTCACCACTAGAGATACGCAACTTAGTTGCGCGCAGCTCAATGCTTTCAACCACGCCGGTGTGTAGAGGAGCATAGGCGGCATTGCTAATGGTGATCGAATCGCCAATATGGAAGGGACGCTCCATCAAAATATAGAAACCAGCTTTTAAAATGTCCTGGAATGCGATCGTAAACGTCACAGTCAATGCGCCGAAGACTGTGACAGGAAAAGCTATTGCCACCCCCCATATAGCGAATACCCAAAACGCATCGATAATCATAATACCAATGAAGACGATGCGCCCAATTAAAACACGCAGGTTGATATCGAGGCGATTATTATTCAAACTATGGATGGTGAGCTTCATTACAGTGCGCCCTACCGCTACCCCCACGAAAATCGCGAACACTGTCGAGAACAATCGTCCGACATAGTTCACGATATTTGGCAACGGACTATTTAAATAGCCCGGGCTATTTAAAATGAGCAGAAAATCGATTAATAGAGCACTTTGTAGGACAAAAAAGTACGTAAATACGCCCACAATCAGTGGAATTACGAAGACGATGGCACCCAGTGTCTGCACAACCCAGTTGTCAAGGACAGTATTCTTGAGACGGCTGACCAAGAAATGACGCAGCGTCAGGCCGAGAGCTATCGCGCACACCGCGATCAACAACATAAGAATGATTTCCACTGTGCTCATACGGCTGCTATTCCTTCCCTGTCGTTTACCTTACACCGTGCAGACCATCGGCAACCAGCCCCTTTGCGCCCTTCTTCCGCTGGCTGGACATCAAACCGGGCCAGTAAATCCACCAGCGTGCACAGCGGCAAGCCTACAACATTGAGGTAGCAGCCATTGATGCGCTCCGTTGGTTGAAAATCAGGGTGCTGTATACCATACGCTCCTGCTTTGTCCAGTGGGTCCCCCGTGGCGATATATGCCGCTATCTCTTCTTCGCTATAAGGACGCATCAGCACCGGCGTAGCACGACTTGCGCTATAGATCTCCGGCTTCCCATTGCTCAATCTGCTCACTGCAACGCCTGTAACGACGTGATGCCAGCGATTCCGTAGCGAAAGCAACAGTTCGCGGGCATCGTCCCTATCGCGCGGTTTGCCAAGCACTTTTCCATCGAGGAGCACGGTTGTATCAGCTGTAATCACCAGGTGACCAGCAGCTTCCGCCAGGGTCAGTGCCTCTATCGCCTTATGTTCGGCGAGCCATTGTGCCAGCCCTTCGACCGGTCCCTGATAGCGTTCTTGCATCGCTTCTTCATCGATGGGTGAGACGCATGCTGTATAAGATAAGCCAAGGAGGGAGAGTATCTGCCTGCGCCTGGGCGAGGCAGAGGCCAATAACAAAGGTAAGGTTGTCGACGACATACTTATGTACGCTCCAAAATGGCAACACTTTCGATATGTGCTGTTTGCGGGAACATATCGAGTGGTTGCACCGAATGTAGGTGGTAAGCTGATTGTAAATGGCAGAGTATATGTAGGTCCCGTGCCAGTGTTGCTGGCTCGCATGAGACATAAACCACTCTCGCTACCGGATGCTGCACGAGCGCGTCCAGCACGACCTTCTGGCAGCCTGCGCGCGGTGGGTCAATCACCAGTCCATCGATCTGCTCCGCCAGTGTCGGCAGCACATCCTCTACTTTGCCCTTGAGGATGTCAACATTGCTCACCTCGCGTAAATTCCACTGGGCATCCTTAATAGCGCTGGCCGATTCCTCGATGGCGATCACCTTTTCGACGTGCCTGGCCAGCACCAGGGCGAATGTGCCTACCCCGCAATAGGCATCCACAACTGTGCGCGCCGTCGCCAGTCCTTTCACCACCATCTGAACCATTTTCTCTGCCTGCGCAGTATTGGTCTGGAAAAACGAACTCGGGCGGATGCGAAATATTTCTCCCGCCAGCCTCTCCTCCAATGTGTCGCTGCGGATATCAAGTCCGTTCGCCGCCAGCTGTTCCATGACTTCTGGCCCGGGCCGCGGTTGCATAAGCATCTGGCCGCTGCTACTGCCGCAGCGTATCAAGACCTGCGGCCTCTCGTTGGGCACCTGGCTGATCACCCGCAGCGCGCGATTGATCTGCTCGTCGGCAATAGGGCAACACGCCAGTGGCAACACGCGGTGCGTGCCCCTCGCTGTCAGCCCAACCTCCCCATTGCGGTTCACCGAGAAGCGCATGTGGTTGCGGTAGTGCCAGGGATCATCACACGCGACAGTCTCCAGCAGCGGTGGACGTTCAAATCTCCCCACCTCGCGCAGCAGTTGATCGACAATAGCGCGTTTCCAGGCCAGCTGCTCCTTATACTCCATGTGCTGGAGTTGGCAGCCCCCACACGTGCCGAAAACAGGGCAGGGCGCCTCTCTTCGCAATGGTGAGGCCTCGTGTATCTCAGTAATCCAGGCACGCGGCGGCCCTGGCCTCCAGCGGCGTCTATGTTTCCCTGGTCGCCTCTGTCTAGCCGCCTCGATGGCGATCGTCACCCGCTCCCCCGGCAGTCCAGCGGGCACGCGGATCACCTGCGTCTGTTCTATACCCTCCCCGTCCACTCCGCTGATTTCGGCCACCGCGTCACCCTCACGCGTCAGGGCACTCAGCGTAACCCGATGGTACGTAATGCTCTGCTCGTGTTCTATCATCTCTTCTTTGGTTTTTTCTTCCCAGGTGCTGGCGGTAGTTTTTTATGTGCTGGCGGCAGGGGTGGTAGTTTTTTACTGAGTGTTTTACTGATAGCAAGTACCTGTCTGTATATTTGCACATTTTCGTCTAAGGGATTGATGATCTCCGCTTCATTCACCAGTTCCTCAGCGCGCCTGAAATCATTTTTCTCTATATAGCTTGCTGCGAGCAGCAGATGTAACTCGACTGTGTTAGGATTGGCCGCTCTGCCTTCTTCTAAGACCTCTCGGGCCAATGACTCCTCGCCCTCCTTTTGATACATCTGGGATAGGTCGACATAAGCATGTAAGTTATCAGGCTCTGTCTCAATAGCCTGTCTGTAGGCGGCCTTGGCCTCTTCAGTCTTCCCCATCAGGCGCAGAGCATCGCCAGCGCCTGCCTTTGCACCAGGTAAGGTCGGGTCGATTTCTTCAACACGTTTATAATGCTCCAATGCATCTTCATAATCGTCCCTATCCATCGCGAGTTCACCCAGCTTACTTTCGATGATCGCCAACGTTTCCTTGTCGGTAGTCATTTCCTGCGCCTTGTACAGCTCATCTTTGGCCTCTTCAAGCTGTTCATCATCTCCACTATATTGGAGCACATCGGCCAGTCCTATATGGCCAGCGGCGTGATCCTCTATGGTCAATGACTCGCGTAGTGAAGCCTCAGCGAGCTCGAGGAAGTGTTCCGCTCGTTCATCGTCTCCTTCTTCATCCTCATATTTCTCGCTGAGTTCCGTCTGCAATGTGCCGATCTGCCGCAATGCCTCTGCTCGCTGCTCCGGGAATAGTCGTATTACCCTCTCCAGGTACGTGATGCTACGCTCCTCATCTTGTAAGATCTCTGCTCGAGCAGCGGCTTCAAAATAGGTCGTGTGGTCGGGTGGCTCTTGTTTCATTAGCGCATCTTCATAATACACGACCTGCATCGTATGCCAGAGGATTTCGTTAAGGTATTTGAGCGCATCGGGATCGTGGGGGCTATGCTGCTGTGTAATCTTTTGGACCCGCTCATTATGTTGCTTAATGAGCCTCTGTAGTTCAGCCGCAGGGATATCCTGCGCATGCTTCCCCTCGTCAACCATATCAAGAATTCGCCATCCACCCGGCTCTTCAACCAGTTTGTAGGTTGTCCAGAACCAGTGGCGTCCAGTTTCTTCGTAGAAATCGGTTGCTTGTGGTAGCTCTGGTAACTGGTTCGGTTCTGGCGTATCGAATAATTCGATCGACCAGCCCGCATCGACCACTTTTTCGGCATGTTCAGTCCCTCGATTGAAAGGATTGGGTAGCCATAACCCAGGCTTCTTGACTTCGCGCTCATGAACAAAATTCGGCTTCAAATAGTCTGGACGAAACTGCTCTGCCCATTCCTCTCGCCGATCTGCCCATTCTTCTTGCGTAAGCCCCCCGCGTAACCTGCTCTGGCTTGCAAGGTAGTTATAAGCATCCATATACTCCTGGTCCGCCCAGTCTTCGACAAAGTTGGTTACAACCTCAATCGGTTTCAAATCGGGGTCGATCTCATCCTCGTCATATTCCTCCTCCTCTTCCTCTTCGTCCTCGAACGTGTCATATTCCTCCTCTTCCTCTTCATCCTCGTCAACAATATCGGGATTTTCTAATATCAGCTTGTTCGCCAGCGGGAGCGATGCGCGGAAATCTTTATAGATAGGAGTGCCAAATCGTTCGTTCACCGCCAGCGCTTCCTTGATTAAACGACGCGCCTCGGCCAGCGAACAATCGTCAACCTTGACATGACCCTTCGTACGTTCGACAAGTCTCTCGGCGCTTCGCTTGCTCTCAACCCTCGAAAAGAAGTCTTTGATCCCATCGTGCCAGAGCTCAAGCAGGAACCCGAGTATAATCATCTCCTTGTTATTGTCTCCTTGCTCCCACATAAGCAGGAGATCTACCTCACCTATATCACGGCTATCGGTGACGAAACCTTTCCAGAAGCGCGGCGGATTCTCCGATTCCTCTATAATGGTCATCAAATCGGTCACCCTACTGTTCACGGCTTGCATTTGCACCACATCAACAGGCGATAATCGTTCAATTGGCGGCTCCCAGCGCGGGTAAATCCTGGCTTCTTCGAGACGAAGCAGTGATCGACGCGCCTCTTTGCGGACGCTTTTCAATGGACTCAATGTGTTGATGGCGACCAAAACATCAGCCGCGTCCTGGTGATATTCTCTCGACAGTGCCTTGAGCAGAGCCATCTGTGCTGCCTCTGGTAAGTCTGAAACAGTAGATAGCGCTTCTTCCGCCTGGTTCTGGTCCTTACTTGATCGCAGCTCCCCTGCTAATTTCTGATATCGCTCGAGTACTGCCCGTGCCTGGGCCTCATCTCCCTGCGAAATTGAAACTTTCTGTTCTTTTTTCTTCTTAGCCATACTCTCTTACCTCTCAATCTGAGCCTGCCCTTGCCTTCACCATTATCTCTTGAGACGTCGGTTCAGTTCTTCGCGCATGCTCTGTACAATCTCATTGTTCGGATCGATCTGCTCCGCTTCAGTCAATGTCGATTGCGCTCGTCGAAGGTCACCGCTCTCCATATAGATTGATGAGAGCAACGCCAGTAAACGCGGGGACCCGGGAATGTTTCGCAGTCCCCGTTCCACAATCTCACGCGCCTTCCCCATTTCTCGCTCGTTCATGTAGATAGCGTACAACTCGGAATAAGGTGCCATATCTTTCGGCTCTTGCTCGATGGCATGTAAGTACGTTGCCTTTGCCTCTTCATAGCGCTTTAGATTGCGCTGTATAAAGCCTATTTTGAACCAGATACCCTCGAAGTTTGGCTCGATCTCTGCGGCACGCTGGTAGTGCCGAAGGGCCTCTTCAAGCTCCTCGCGATCGACTGCGAGATTGCCTAGGTCAGCCTCGATCATTGCCTCTTCTTCCCT
>WNFJ01170293.1_pt1 | contig 13313 bp, 12 predicted proteins | sample 5400461 | NCBI WGS metagenome assembly WNFJ01 (sample SAMN13153349, study PRJNA577476) | soil metagenome | isolation source: 115 cm saprolite on Douglas fir-dominated hillslope | place: USA:California | collected 2013-09-17 | reverse complement strand
GCTAGCGGTCACCAGGCCAAGGACCACGACGCCGATGACGGTAGCGATGACCACGGGCCGGATGAGGCTGCGACGGCCGGGTGCCCCCGGTTTCCTTGTCAAGGACTCAGCTTCGCGGGTGTCTGCCGGGCTTTCGGCGGCGCGATATCCGTGCCCTGTCTCATCCGCCTGGGACTTGCCGGGAAACCGTGGCTCCGGTGGCATGACGCGTCCTGCGCCCGGGAATCCAGGGGCGGTGATGGGTTTTGCGCGGCCCGACATAGCCGCCGAGAGCATGTCCTGCAGCCGGTTCCGGGCTACTCTTTCAGGAACGCCGAACAAGTCCACTCCGACAATCCCGGCGAGCAATCCAGGCCGCTCGCATGGAGCAATCCGGACGATCAATAGTTTCCGTCTGGCGCCATCGGGGTCGCTGGCCCAGGCCGCCTGCCATTCGGCCATGCCGTACGCAGATGCCAGATACGCCTCGGAAAGCACGGCGATCGTGCGGGCGGCGTCGCGAGTGGCGGCCTGCATACGCTCAATCCAGTTGCTACCTGGCACGAAATCCCACGCTTGAATCAGGACGCGGTAATCTCTTTCCTCCAGCACCCACGCGATCCATTCGGCCCACTCACGGTCTGCCTGCGTATAGGAGACGAAAAAGTCCCACTGGGGACGCATGCCCCCTCCCGTCACTGCCTGTCGACCGATCGCTGGTCGGTCCGGGAGTTCCACCGCCGGACTGTGCTAGCTCCATTCATGCCGTCACCTTGACGCTGCCCCATGACCGGTCATCGCAGGCCAGGGGCTACTGTGCTCGCGAGCAAGGCTACTGCGCATTGGACTGCCCCAGACACCCTGCGCCTGATCTTGGACATCAGCTGTTAGCGCACGCGGGTTGCTGGCCGGTAGAGGTCCGGGTCCTGGCACCAGTGACTACGACCCCAGGCAACGGCAGACGGAGCGCGACGTACTCAGACACCGCAAGCGCTCCGACCTGCGGTAAGCCGACGCAACCCCGATGGCATCAGACGAAACCAGCATGCATAGTAAGGAGAAGGTCTACGATCCAATTTCTTAACGAAACTGCAGGTCAAAGAAGTAATTCGAATAAGTCGAACTAGTCGTGGGGGTCATTCCGGGGGCCAAGTAGACCCAGCTCAGGCCAAGACCAAGCTGCTCGAGACTCTCCCGGCGACCGGCGTGATGGTAGACGATCCGGGACGCCATGTCGGGAGAAAGGCAGCGAGCTCGTCGAGATATGCGTACTTGCCGCCGTGATGCGTTGTGCTGGAGGGGGTGGGGCGCGCGGCCAGGATGTGCTCGCTGGGCTTGGCCACGATGAGATCGAGTTCGCTGTCGCTGCCGTTCAGATGCGGTAGCCCCGCCGCCCGGGGCACGGGTTTCCGTAGCTGTCCTGGTGCGCGCGCATCACGGTGGTCGAGCTGGTCCGATCGAATTCGCGCTGGCAGTACGCGCAGCGTACCCGGTAACGGGGCTGCATGCGCGGGCGTGCCCAAGTCCGGCGCTGGAGACTGGAGCTACGGGAGGAGAACGTGGTGCACTCGCCGTACTCCCCAGCCTTCGCCAGCTCGATCTCAAAGCGGGGTTCGAACTTGATCTCGGTGTTCGCCAGCGATGTGATCTTCCAATTGAACAGGCTCTTCCTGCCAGGACCTGAGCGGCCGCCGGTCTGGTCCCAGACGTAGAGGTACTCCTGCCCAGCCCCGTCCTGGCGCCACTTGAACGACAGGGCGTACGGCTCCACCAGCCGCGGTATTCCGTCGTAGGTTATGCGCAGCAGCGTCTGCGAGCGCCCGGCCTGCATGATCGGAGTACGCAGCTCGGCCGGGAAGAAGGCGAGCTGATTGGCGTCACCGTACCGGAACGACGAGAACAACGACCGCAGCTCGCCCTTGAACCGATCCACCGCCAGGGTGAAATCCATCCGGCTCTCTCCGGCGCAGACGATCTTGTTCCAGTAGCCGCGCATGACCTCGAATGGCACAGCTAGCAGCAGCCTGAGGGCGGCCTGCGGGCTGGGCTCAAAGATCGTCTTGCGGAGGAATGTGGTCACGATCTTCGTCTTGTCCACCGCGATATCGTTGTTGACGAAGATCGAGTAAGCGAGGTCGAACAGGTCGTTGGACATGTGCCGTTGCAGCAGGCATTTGAGCTTGTCAGCTAGACCCTCCTCCAGGCTGATTACCTCAAGGGTGGTGGCGCAGTCAGCCTGATCGGAGTACGGATGGATGAGCTTGCGCTGCTGGATCGGCAGGTAGAGGCGGCCGAATTCGGTAACGTCCATGCGCAGCGCGGTGGTCATCGTGCTTGCCTTGCCGTAGAAGTCCTTGAAGTACAGCGTGAACTTGTGCACGGTCTTTGTACTATCAATGCTGCGCTGCCCGGTCTGGGCGTTCCGGTCGAGGTCGAACTCGACGCCGGTGCGCGCTTGGACCATCTGGCAGGCGCCGTTTAGTGCGTCAAGCAGCTGGCCGGGGTGCAGCCCAGATGGGGCGGCAAAGTCGAGGTCGCCCGAGAACCGGGTGTTGACGAAATAGCCCTTGCGGAAGGCGTTGCCGCCCTTGAGGACAAGCCGGTCTCGCATCAGCGGGTTGTCGCCGTACACGCCGGCCAGCAGCCACCCGTACAGGTAGTCACGCTGCACGTCGGAGGGGTGTACACCAAGAAGCTTGCTTGTCGTCTCGATCTCGTCGCGGTCGATCACCCGAGGATTCTCCCGCCTGCCCGCTCTATCAGCCACTGGGTTACCGCCGCAGCTGTTCAGCCCGGGGAGATTCCCTCCAGTTTCCGTGTGTTCAAGTCCCCCCTCGGACACCCAAACGCGGGAAATTTCCCCTAAAACAGACACCGCTTGAACACGCAGTCAGGCCGCCGGTTCCCGCTGCCCTGGCTCCTGCCGCGCCGCCCGTGCCGCTTCCCGCCGGGAGGCTGCCGTGACCGCCCCGCTCATCGCCCCCGTCATCCCCTCGTCTGCCCGGCCGTCCGCCCGCGGGCGCCGCGCGGCGGGCGCGGGCAGGCGGCTGCCGGTCGCCGCCGTGCCCATGCCCCCGCCAGCCCCGCAGGACGTGCTCTACGGGTTCGGCCGGATCGACGCAGCCGGCCGGGTGGCTGACCGCGCCGTCATCAGGGCGCTGGGCTGGTGCTGCGGGGACCGGCTGACCTGACCGCTGAGGCGGGCGTGGTGACCGCCCGCCGCGACCCGGGCGGCATGATCGCCATGACGGCCAAGCCCTACATCGTGATTCCCGCCGCGCTGCGCCGCCGCTGCGGCCTGCGGCCCGGCGACCGGGTGCTGCTGGCCGCAGTCCCCGCGGACGACACCCTCACTGCCTGCTCATTCGCCGTGGTGGACCAGGCCATCCGCGCCCGCGGCGCGTTCCCGCACGCGCAAGGAGGACAACCGTGACCACCACCCCGGCTTCCCCGGCCGCGTCCCAGCAAGCCGCCGTGGACGCGGCGCTGCTGATCCTGGAGCGGATGGGCCTGTCCCCGGACGACCTGACCGCCGCCCCCGGGCAGCGGCCTACGGTGCCGACCTTCGCCGACTACGTCCCGGTGGTGTCCGCCACGGTCACCAGCGGCACCCGCAGGGCGTACGGCTCCTACTGGAACCGGGTGGTCGAGCAGTGGGGCGCCCGGCGCATGGACGAGCCGACGCCGTCGGAGATCAAACAGCTCGTGGCCTACGTGCGAGCCAACGTGGTCCCTCGCCGCAACGCCCGCGGCGGGCGCGGCGCGGCCGAGAACCTGATCACCGCGCTGCGCTGCCTGTACCGGCACGCCGAGGACGACGAGCTGATCGACGAGAGGGACAACCCCGCCCGGAAGGTGGCCAAGCCCCGCCGCCTGCCGTCCACCCGCCGGGCCGTGGCCGACACCCGGCTGGCGGAGATCAACCAGGTCGCCGCCACCACAGGCGATGACCCCGAACTCGACACGCTGATCCTGCGGCTGCACACCGAGACCGCCTGCCGGCGCGGCGGCGCGCTCGCGCTGCGCCCCCAGGACCTGGACACTGAGCAGTGCCTGGTCCTGCTCAGGGAGAAGGGCGAGACAGTCCGCTGGCAGCCGGTCTCCCCCACGCTCATGGCCGGGCTCGTCCGCCACGCCGGGGAACGGCACGCCCCGCCGGACGGGCGGCTGCTGCGCTACGCCGACGGGCGGCCAGTCACCTACCGCCGCTATGACGGGCTGTGGGTCCGCATCGGCCGGCACCTGCCCTGGGTCCGCACCCAGCAGATCAGCACCCACTGGCTGCGGCACACCACCCTGACTTGGGTCGAGCGCAACTTCGGCTTCGCCGTCGCCCACGCCTACGCCGGCCACGCCGACGGCGGAGGCGACACGGGCACCGCCACGTCGACGTACGTACGCGCCACGCTCACCGAGGTCGCCACCGCGCTGGCGGCGCTGACAGGCGAGCCTCACCCCCTCGCCGAACCGGAGGGGGCCCAGCATGGCAGCGCTGGCTGACGTCCGCGTGGCACAGACCGCCCGGGACACCTACCGCGAACGGGGCGGTCCCCGTTCTGGTCCGATGGCGATCTCCGATGCGGCGCGCCCCGCGGACCGGTCCGGGACGGTCCGGGATCATGCGAAAACCATGAAGTCCTGGCCGCTGCTGGTCCTTGCCGTTCCCGCGGCGGCCGAAGTATGGTCCGGCTGGGTCGGCATCGCGCAGAAGACCGGCTTCGGCATGGTCCCCCTCCTGCCGGGAATCTGGTCCTCGCTCCATCTGGACACAGCCGTCACCCTGCCGGTCGGGGTCGAATGCTACGCGGCCTACGCGCTGCGCGCCTGGCTGGCCACCGGCCACGCGATCAGCGACCGGACCCGGCGGTTCGCCAGGCGATCGGCGATCGGCTCCTTCGCGCTCGGCATGGCCGGGCAGGTGGCGTTCCACCTGATGGACCAGGACCGCGTCACCAGGGCACCCTGGGTCATCACCACCCTCGTGTCCTGCCTTCCGGTCCTGGTCCTGAGCATGGGGACCGCCCTGGCCCACATGCTGCGCGAGGACGGCGCAGCAGCCGGGCAGGCACAGGCCAGCGCCCCCGGACCAGCCACTCACGTGCCACTGGCCTGGTCCCCGGCAGACCAATCCGGGGACCAGCCAGACCAGAACCCGCCGGACCGGACCGCCAGGGAACCCCGCCCTCCGGGCCGGACCAAGACGCTGCCCCGGCATGACGGCCATACTGCGGATGAACCCGTGGTACCCGTCCCGTACGCCGCGGAGCCGGGCACCGAGCACGCCCGCAATATCGCCCGTGAGCTTGCCGGAGCAGGCCAGCGCGTGTCCCGGAGAGCGCTGCGCAGCCGCGGGATCAAGGGCTCGAACGAGGCGCTTAACACCCTCGCGCTCACCCTCAACGCCGAACTCGCGAGCGACACGGCCGGTCGTCCGTAAGGCGGCTGAGGCCGGCCGGGCCGCCTTGCGGGCCCGGCCGGCCTCACGATCCTTTTTACGTACGCGCCGCCCGTCGTCAGGCCAATGTGGAGCCGACAGGGCGTTGGTCCCCGGGCAATCGGGAGGCGGCTGGCTACACTGAGCCGCATCGGCCGCCGGGAGCCGCCATCAGAGTCCCGGGCAGAGCTTCGGAGGCGTACGGGAGTAATCACCATGATGGCGGGAGCCAAGGGCACGCAAGGCGAGCCCGACCCGGGGCATTTCGAGCGGTTCTGCAATGCCGTTGTGCCAGACTTGCTGACTGGCGGATGCCACGTAAGCACCGAACTGGCCGCCCGAATCGGCGATGACATCCTGGTCCGCGCGGAATCCTACGCGATGCTAGACGACAAATCACGGGACGTACTGATAGCGCCGTTCGCTGAAGAGATCGCCAGATACGAGCCGGCCGACTCGTCACTGATGCTGAAAGGTGCGGTCGCCGTGGTGGTCCGCAGCAGCCTGCTGGAGGAGGCGCACGCGCACGGACCGGTGGAAGCCGGCGGCATCCAGGGCATCACCACCTTGGCGGCGGCACCGCTGTCGCACTTCCTGGCCGCCCGGCGCCGGAACCCGGTAACCGTGGAGCACAACCTGTTCGCAGACCTGGCGGATGCATGGCCGCGAGCCTGGGCCTGCCTGGGAGCTGTAGCCGAGGCCTACGGCGCAGGCGGCGGCCGGTGGCCGTACCGCTTCCCGGCGGCACAGGTCCCGGAACTGCCCGCCGCCGAGGTCGAGGCACCCGCAGCGGACACCCGCGACGGCGTGGTGATTCTCAACGGCATCGACCCCCGGTTTGACCGGGAAATCGTGCAGCGCATGCACGAGGCGGCAGAGCCGGGTGACGCGGTGTGGCTCACTGCATCGCTCAGCCGCATTTCGCGGCACCTGGGCAAGCTCTTGCAGGCGGTGGAATACCTGCTCGCCCACGACGTTCCCATCCTCACCGCCAATTACCTGCTGCGCCCCCGTGAAGTCTGGGTGCGCCGTGGTGAACTGGCTACAGTCGACCACGAGGACCCACTCGCAGCCTGGCGTGCCTCACGAGGTCTGTCCGGTGTGCACCGCGCCGTGGCCGCGGAGGCCGTGAAGCGAATGGAAGCCAAGGAGAAGGCAGCGAAGGGCCGGACGCCACATAGGCCGGGCGACGGGAAGGACTTACCCAAAACGCGAAGGAACGCGGGACAGGGCTATGAGGAACCCGGCCGGTCATTCTCGGGAGTGCGCTTCAGTTCGCGCCTCTACGTGATTTCCCCGGGCTCGATTCCCCACTCGCGCCGCTAATGGTCTTAGTGAGCGTCAGCCACGATCCACCATGAGCTACCGCTTTTCAGGAGGTCTATCACCCCGAGAGCACTTACCTGGAAAAGGCTCCAACAGCCCAGCTCACGCGCATCGACGCTGCTGACCGCTGTTCTCCGTGCCATTAACACGCATCACAAGTGTACCGGAGTGTGCCGTTTCGTCCGTGGGGTTCCTGTGGGACCGGCCGCCGTGTCGCGGAGTTGTGGGGTTTCTGTGGGGCTCGCAGAGCCCCTGACTCAGCCCGCCGACCCGGCCCGATATCGCAACGTCCGGAGGCCGATGACCACTTCCGGGGTAACCTAGCGTCACCAAGGCGGCATGCGCGCCCGAGGTACCTCCGCGCCGAACGCTTACTCGGTGCTCGATGATGGTCAGGCCCAGGCGTCGCTGACAGCGCCCATATCAGCCATTCCGGTGCGCCAGCCTGAGATATGCGGCTGGCGGCTGAACTTCGCCCTGAATTCGCCAGAACTTCGCGGGCGAGCCGAGGGATCAGCGAAGGTCTCGGCCAGATCACCGCGACCTCAGCCAGTTGCCTGGGTTCTCCTGTGGTCCGGCACAGCTAGGCAGGGGCTAGGGCGAGGACGAGGCTTTGGGTCACCTCATCGCTCATGCTGCCGTCGATACCGATCGAGATATCTCCTTCCGCCGTTACGGCGAACGACAGGATGATCTTCGCGTCGTTCAGTACGAACGGGTCGTCTCCGTCGGCCGCACTGACCACGACGGCACGGATCGTTTCGATGGCGTCCACGAGCGCCAAGTCCAGAGAAGCCTCGCGTACCTCTTCCCCGGCTTCCCGCCCAGGCGGGACGAGGTTGATCTCGATCTCGTGGGTGTCACTCTTCGTCACCTTGGCCCCGAACCTGACGGGCATGCCGATGAACGGGATGGTAAAGTTCAGGCCGCCTCCGACGCTCTGGGTGGCGAGCGCGTGGAGGACCAGCTTGACCGAGCCGACACGCAGGTCGCGGCCCTCGTTTGTCTCCGAGACGTTCGCCTCCTTGATGGCGAGTTTGACGGCCGCGATAACGTCCTGTACGAGGACGCCGTCTGCTGTCACTTTCACTGGCTGTTCCTAGGAATAGAGGGTGGATCGTGCACGATTGAGGCCGACGGGTTCCCGTAAACGGTGTAGGCCAGCCACGTCGGGTCGCCCTCATCCCCGGCGATCGCCTGCCTAGCCCGGAGCGAGGCAATGCCCAGGGATTCGCCCTCGCGGACGAGGGCCTGGTAGAACTGTTCGGCGAACGTCCGGGCCGAGCTTGACCTAACTGCCCACAGCGAGCCGATGAACGCGCCTGCGCCCGCGCCCATGAACTCCCTGGCCCAGCCGACTGGCTGTGTGAACCCGGGGATCTCCCCTGCCGTCCTGCAGCCGTTGAGGAATACCAGCGGGCGGACCGACTCGAACGCGCGCCGTTGGCTCGCGTAGGCAAGGTCGTCTGGCCGCAGCGGGCCGCCGTCCAGGCCGATCAGCGACCCGATCTCGTCCGTGAACGCGTTGTGGCCAGCGAAGTGCAGCACGCTCGGCACGGCGTCGAGCAGCTCGAGGACCTCGGCGAGGCCAGCTTGGACGCCGCGGTTGACCACGTCCACCGGGAGGAGCCCGCGCACCGCGGCCACCTCGTCCATCGCGTTGGTCGGCGATTTCGGCGGGACGATGAAGCCGACGCCGCTGTCGAGCCGCAGGACACGAGCCCGGCCCTGGCCGTAGACACGGCGCACCACAGGGAACTGCTCAACGAGGAAGCCGTCGTCGTTATAGACGTCTACTGGATAGAGGAGCTCCCACGGCACGGTGTCCATGTCGCTGGCGATCGTGAACAACTTGATCCGCGTCCGCTGTGCCCAGAATTGCTCGCGGATCGCGATGGGCACCACGTCGGCCCAGAGCTTCGAGCCGAGGCTCCTGAGCCTTCTGCGAGCAAGCGCCGGGGTCGCGTATTGGGAGGTGCCCTTCGACATCGTACGCAGTTCGGCCACCATCTGCCCGATCACCGTGGCCGGATCGCCTGCCAGCCGGTCGACGAGCACCACAGGGTAGAACGCCTCGCTGAGCAGCTGGAAACTGTAGCCGCCCCCGGCCGTGCGGCTGACCTGGAGGGTGACCTCTCCGGGCTCGGCAGCCAGCCCGGCCAGAGCAGCAGCACGGCTCGGGCCCTCCTCCAAGGCAGCCCCAACTTCCACGGATATCTCGAGAGCGAGCTCGCCAAGAAATGTCCCGTTCGCGAACGCTCTGACCAAGACCCGGTGCAGGCCTGCGCGAGCCGTCGTGAGACTGAACAGGATGGGCTTTGAGTCTGCCGCGGCTGGCACGTGGACATCCTGCTCGAGGTCACCCAGCGCGACCAGGGCCGGAGCGGATACGGTGACCGTGACGTCGCACCCCTCAGCAGGCACACTGAGCCGCTCGAGCGGCACTGACTTGCAGTCCGGCGCGGCAAGGGTGATCCGCACTATGAGGCTGATCCGCCGTCCCACCGGCGCACGCTCCGGCAAATCGGCAGTGAGGTGGCGCACGGGAGGCAGTTCGGGATTCCTGGGGGCGCCGGGTGCGCCGGGCCCAGAGCCCCCGCAGGAACCCGTACCTCCAGAAAAGCTCCCAGCCCCGGAATCTCCGCCACCCGCGGTCTCCAGGTCAGGTCCTCGCGGCGGCTTTTCCAGATTCTCGCCGGGAGTGCGCGTCCCGCTGGAGACGCCGGAGTTCGGGGCAGGACTATCGCCGCGCGTGACGGTGCAGGCATGTGCATGCTCTCGTCGCCGCGCCTCGCCGGGAACTGGACCTGGCCGACTCCGCCCGGAACGCCGCTGAAAGGCGGGACTGGCAGGCAGCGGAACACCGCAACACCCCAGCAGCCAGCGCAGCGGTGCAGCCGGATCGTCCTGATTAGTTGCCAGGCCAGCTGAAACGCCCTGCGACGTAACAGCGAAGAATCGCACCTTGGCGAAGTCGCGTCCCGCGGCCAGGACTGTGTTGTGTTGTCCGAGCTGGAGCAGCCAGTTCGCGATCTCCTCGGACCCGCCAGGCAGTTCCAGGCCTGCCGCGCTCAGCAGGTCGGCCTTGGAGACAACGACTGCCAGGCGCTGGGCGCCGGCGGGCACGCCGCTGTCCCTCAACCGCGAGACGACCTCGCCAAACGCGATCTCCGGGTCACCGGCGGTCGTGTGCGCGAGGCGGCTGCCTATGGCGTTATGGCCGGTCAGTTGATCCTGAATTGCCGGGATCGAGAACGGATCCAGGATGTACACCAACCCCTGGGCGTCATCGAGGAACCTCAGATCCCCGTATCGCTGCGCATCCTGGTAACGCTCGCCGGCGGCGTCGAACAGATGCACCAGGTAGGTCTTCCGGCCTTTGCCCAGCCGGATGGTCAGCGCCAACGGAGCCGCGGCGGATGACCTGGGCGTGTCCTGGCCAGAGCGGATTACCTCCAGGCCAAGGGTCACCTGGTGTTCCGACTCTCGGTCCGGGAAGCTGATTGTGATACCTGCCTGCTTCGCGCTTACAATGAGGCTGTTCAGCGCGGCGTACAGGAAACGTGTCTTGCCCGCCGACCTGTCACCGAAAATCGGGATCCGGACGTCGCGGACGACGCCTGGGCCGGCCGATAGCGGATGCTGACAACGCTGGCCGACGGCACTCAGTCGGCGGGCAGCCCGCGACGCCCGCGTGGGGAGTCGCAGCCCGCACTCGCAGCGCCGGGTGAACAGGCCCAGCCGCCCAGGGCAGATATCGCGATGAACCTGCGCGCACCCGGGGCAACTGTAGGCAGGCCACGGTGACGTATGGAAGCAATTCATGCAGAAGGCATTGGCCTGGCGCGTCCTGCGCCAGAAGGCGTTCAGCATTCGCAGGAATGCGGCGATCAAGACGGCGGCCGCCGCGCTGACGTAAGTGAACGCTAGGCTGACCAGCCAGTAGACCGCGTAGCAGCACCAGGCGGACAGCCCGCCCGCGAGCAGGAACACCATGACCGCTACCGCAGCCGGGAAGAACAACCACCAGGCGATCCGACTGCCGTGCCGACCGCGGGAATGGGCATCTCCTGGCCTCTGCCACGCGCGGTACAGGATGCGGGAATACTTCAGCACTACGCGCCAGGTCAGGATGGAGACGTACATCCGCACTACGCGCCGGTCAATGCCGGCCTGGTGGAACGAGTACAGCGGCCAGGCCAGATCCGGCGGGAACTGCCCAGCGGCCACCGGATGCGCCTTGACCTGATCGGCGTGGTACCTCGCTGGCGTGATGATGACCGGGCGCAAGACTAGACCCAAGATCAACCCGATAAGGAAAAGAAGCACGCCGCTGCCGAGCGCGAGAATCCCGGCGATCAGGTACGGGTTCGAGGCGAGATTCGAGGTCAGGATGATCAGGGACAAGATCGCGACGCCCGCGCCGGACAGGCCGGCTATGCCAGCGAACACCAGTTGCGCCAGCAGCGGCCTTCCGCGCAGGCCATGTCCCCGCTCTCTGGCGCTGACGCCCGGGATGGTAGCGAGCGCCATCTCAGCGTTAACGACGCCAGCATCCAGTTCGCTCCCATTGAGGACCCCTGCCTGGACCTCCGCATGGAGCCTGTCCAGGATCTGACCCAAGCGAGCACGATCCGCCTTTCGGTTCATGTCGCCCGCCCTCCTCCAGACCTGCCGTGCCCGACGCCACCCGTTTAGCCGCGTTCACCAACACCGACGCTGGCGCTGAATTGCGATTATTCCTCGCTCAGCAGTCTTATTGCCACGGGAGCCTTCACCGGACACTCAGTACCCTGCAATAGGTAACTCCCGCCCGGTCAAGCGGCCGTACTGGGTGCGGTGCTTCGTCGTGAACGGCAGGGCGGGGCTCATACCCGCCGATCTTGAGCCTTAAGGAGACGTAAGTGCCGATGACGGTCTGCCCCTCCTGCTTTCACAGGATTAACTCTTCGCGCCTGGCCTATCAGTGCGTCGGGCGGGGGAATGCCTACTGCAAGAAGGAGGAGGACGAGGTCAGGAGGAGGCTGACCGAGAGCACGCAGGAGACCTATCCGACGTTCATGCCACTCGCGGGCCGCAACGCCGCCGCTGTCTGCCCAGTGTGCGGCGGCCCAGGCAAGCGGCGAGCCTGACCGGATTGCCACACCCCGCTGCCGATCGACTTCGTGGACTCGAAGGCACCGATGATCGGCCTGGTCGGGGCCAAAGGCAGCGGCAAGACTGTGCTGATGACGGTCCTGGTCAAGCACCTGCGAGACGTCATCGGACCGCGTTTCGGCGCCGACATCTGGTTCGCCACGGACAACCCCGACGGTCACCGGGGGCTCAGCGATTACCAGGTGAACCGGGAGGTCCCGCTCTACCAGCGTGGGACGCTGCCGGTCGGCAGCTGAGGGCCGCTTGAGCGACTGGATCTCCCTGGGCGTGCTGGCGTCCTGGGTGCCGCGGGACGCGGTCGACGAGGCGGGCGAGGACCTGAAGAACATGTATACCGCCTTGACACTGAACTACATTTCCGTGTACGACGCGCTCATTGTCACTCTCGACCCGTTCGCCCTCCAGGGGGCGCGGGCGCGGCTCAACCTGCCGAAGGTAGCGATTCAGGTCGGCGAGGACGAACCGCTAGACGTGGTGTCTCGGATCACCGAGCTGCTCCGCATCGAGGGCAACATCAAGAACAAGAGGCGGATCAGGATGCCGGTCGCGGTCGTGTTCACTAAGATCGACGCGTTCTACCCGACGCTCGACCGTCAGAACCCGATCATGAGGGCCTCGGCCGGGCTGCCCGCCTACGAGATCGCCGACGGCCAGGCCGTGCACGAGCACATACTGGCCCTGCTGCACGAGTGGAACGCCGCCGACATCGACTGGCACATGCGCCTTAACTATTCCGATTTCCGCTATTTCGCTGTATCCGCGCTGGGCGCCGAACCAGATTACGGAACCGGGAAGGTTGCGCCTGGCGGGGTGCAGCCGCACCGAGTCGAAGACCCTGTGCTCTGGCTGCTGTCCAAGTCGGGGACGGTGCCGTCCGCATGACGGCCGACACGTTCGAGCGCCGGCTGTGTACATGATGCGCCTACAAGCTGCGCTGAAATGCAGCCCGCGTCGGCTGGGAACGCCCGGCGGCCCGATGATCGGATCTGGCTCATCGAATAAGTCGGGCGCGATATGCGGCAGGACCCGGTGTCGGCTGAAGAGATTCGGATGATTTAGCCAGGCAATCCGGAAATTTCCGCGTTTTCCGTGTTCAAGTCCCCCTCGGACACCAGAACCGGTGCGATTTCCCCTAAATCAGACATCGCTTGAACACGCGTGCCGGGCGGCCGGTCATCACGGCCGCCCCGGTTCCCGGCCGCGCAGCCGCCTCCTGTCCGGGAGGCAGCCATGACTGCCCGGCCCGTTGCCCCTGTCATTCCCGCCACCGGCCGCGGTCGCCCTCGTCCGGGCAAGCCTGGTGCGGGCCGTCCGATGCCGCTAGTGCGCTGGCCATAAACGTTGACCGGGTCGGTCATGCGGCTTTAGGTTTCGGGCGGCCCCAGCGCTGCTGGCGTTCGCTGCGGATGCGGGCTCG
>WNFJ01461396.1_pt1 | contig 13314 bp, 13 predicted proteins | sample 5400461 | NCBI WGS metagenome assembly WNFJ01 (sample SAMN13153349, study PRJNA577476) | soil metagenome | isolation source: 115 cm saprolite on Douglas fir-dominated hillslope | place: USA:California | collected 2013-09-17 | reverse complement strand
GCTGGCGCTGACCTTCGTCATCATCCCGGACCTGCGGCTCGGGAGAAGGCACCGGATCGACATACCTGGCGTCCTGCTCGCCACCGCGGCATTGCTGGCCATTTGCTACGGCCTGGTCGAGGGGCAGAAGTACAACTGGGGCACGATCACCTCGTTCATCAGCATTCCGCTCGTGCTCGGCGTCGGGGTACTGCTGCTCATCGCGTTCCTGGTGCTTCAGCGGCTGACCCAGGACGGGGAACCGCTGGTGCCTTTCGCGTTGTTCCGGGACAGGAACTACGCCGTGGTGAACTGGGTGTCCGGGGTGCTGTCCATCGGCATGATGGGAATCTTCCTGCCGTTCACCATCTACCTGCAGTCGGTCCTCGGTTTCTCGGCGCTGAAGGCGGGCCTCACGATGGCGCCGGCCTCCCTGCTGTCGATGTTCGTGGCCCCGGTAGCGGGCCGGATGACCGACAAGATCGGTGGCAAGTACATTCTGATGACTGGCCTGATCCTGTTCGGGGCCGGCATGGGCTGGACCGCTGTGATCGCACGCCCCAACTCCGCATGGCAGGACTTCCTGCCCGCGCTGATCGTGGCCGGCATCGGCATGGGCTGCACGTTCGCGCCGATGGTCACGACGGCCATGCGGAACATCGATCCGCGGATGGCGGGTGCCGCGTCCGGCGTGCTCAACACGGTCAGGCAGGTGGGCCTGGTGATCGGCACAGCCGCGGTGGGTGCGCTGCTGCAGAACAGGCTGGTGTCGTCTCTCACCAGCCAGGCCACCACGCGTACGGTGTCGCTGCCGCCACGGGTGCGCGGCCCGTTCATCGCCGCGATCCACAACTCAGCGAGCGGCGGCATCTCGGTCGGGGCGGGCCAGAACGGCGGGGTCAAGCTGCCGGCCGGGCTGCCCGCGCAACTGGTCGCCGAGGTCACACGGATCGGCCACGCGATCTTCACAAACGGATATATAGAGGCCATGCGCTGGACCATGGTGATGCCAGTCGTTCTGCTCGCCGTGGGCGCCGTGAGTTGCCTGGCGATCAAGTCAGCCAAGTCGCCGCTGAGCCCCGTATCGCCCGAGGTGGCGGCCGAAGCACAGACGAGAGCCGCCTGAGCCAAACCGGCAACGGCGACGGCCCCGCCAGGAAAGAGTCCTGGACGGGGCCGTAGCCGTAGCGGGGCGGAGCAATCAGGAGGACGGTCAGCTTGCGGGCTGGAACACCGACGGTGCCCACAGCCCGGGCAGTTCCTCTGGGTCGGGTTCGAAGGGGAAACGCGCGGCGAACGCGGGCTCCAGGTCGGACAGCCAGGTGGCGTCCGGGTTATAGCGGGCGAAGAACGGCTTGCCGACCAGGTCGGGGTCGCGCGCCTGGATCATGTGCAGGACGAACACCTTCTCCCCGGCCACCTCGGTGATGCCGTCCACGCAGAGCTTGCCAGGGGTCGCGGACATCGAGGGTCCACGGACTGTCCGGCCCAGGCCCGAGACGCTCTGGTAAGCCTCGCGGAAGATCCCGTAGCCGCAGGCGAGCGGCACCGCGAAGTAGTCCTGCGGGCCCGTGTCCCGCTCCACGAACATGTAGTACGGGACCATCCCCATACGCACCTGGGTGCGCCACATGGCCGCCCAGGTGGCGGGATCATCGTTGATGGACCGGATCAGCGGCGCCTGGGTCCGGATCACCGCGCCAGTATCGCGGATCCTGCGTACCGCCTCGGCCACCAGCGGTGACTCGAGTTCGCGCGGGTGGGAGAAGTGGGCCATGAAGGCGAGGCTGCGGCCGGATGCCACGATCTCCTCGAAGAGCCGCAGCGTATCGTCGGCGTCTGGGTCGGTGACGAACCGCTGCGGCCAGTAGGCGAGTGACTTGCTGCCGATCCGCACGGACTCGATGTGCTCAAGCCCCTGGTCGAAGAGCGGCTCGACGTAACGGCGCAGCACCTCGGCGCCCATGATCATGGGGTCCCCGCCGGTGATCAGCACGCTGCTCACCTCGCGGTGCCTCCGGAGGTACTCGATGACCCTGTCGGTGTCGGCGGTGGCTATCTTCAGGTCAGGCTCGTCGACAAACTGCGCCCAGCGGAAGCAGTACGTGCAGTACGCGTGGCATGTCTGAGCCTGCTTCGGGAACACCAGCACGGTCTCCGGGTACTTGTGCTGTACCCCGGGCAGCGGTTCGTCGCCCAGGTCAGGGATGTTCAGCGCGAGCTGCCCGGCGGGATGCGGGTTCAGCCGTGTCCGCACCTCATGCGCCGCGGCGGTCACCTCCCCGGCCGGCGCATCCCGGGCCAGTAGGCGGGCCATCCGCTGAACATCGGCGGCGGGCAGCATGTCCGACTGGGGGAAGACGAGGCGGTAGATCGGGTCGTCAGGCGCCGCGTCCCAGTCGATGAGGTTCTCAACCACATAGTCGTTGGTCCGGAACGGCAGCACGGTCGCCACGGCCCGGACGGCCAACCGCTCGCTGGCGTCCAGCCCAGCCCGGGCCGCCAGTGCGTCCAGGTGCTTGGCCGTGTACGCGTGGAACCGGCGGCCCGCGGCAGGCACCGCGGGCACACCCTGTTGTCGTATATCAGTCACGCATCTCCCTCCGGTCGGTCGCGTCCCTGGCGGCATTGCCAGGAACGGGAGCATCTCAGGCCGGCGGCTGGAACACGCCCGCCGCGCGCACCCCCTCAGACGCAGCTAGCGGGACGGAAGCCATGGCGTGAATCAATACAAGAAGGTCACGTTGAGGAAACGCTGAGGTAACGCAGAGAGTTCCCTTACATTCTTCCCCGTCACTTAACCCGTCATGCGCCACATTAAGGGATCGCGCGGTCCGGTACAGCGCCGTTCGTAACACTTGAGGCATTTCCTTCGCATGGTTGTCACCCCGTGGGCTGGCGCCCGCCCCATGGCCCGGTCGCTCCCCCCAGGCCGGGATTATTAACTCACGAGAACAGGGGGTTATGGGGGGGTATGCGGACTTTGACCAACCGGCGGTGACGGGCACCTGCGATCTTGTGACGGGCACCTGCCACCTACCGCGTCTTGGTGCCGATACCCGGGTCAGCCATCCCTAGGGACCGACATCTGGTGCCGGAGCCGGACACCAGCCATCCCGAAGGACCGGCATCTGGTGCCAGAGCCCGACACCAGCCATCCCGAGGCCAGCCGGAGTGAGAGGCTTGGCGCTATGCAGGTCATGCATCTACGAAATAACGTCTGCGCCGAGCCGCCCACCGGCGCCCACCTGGCCGCAGCCTGACCGGGCACCCGGAACCTTCCATGCACGACGACGCCCCGCCACTCGCTGACGCACAGCGGGCGACGGTCGCGGTCGATGCCATGGGCGGCGACAACGCGCCTGAGGAGATAGTCGCGGGCGCGGGCGCAGCCGCGACGCGGCCGTCCAAGCCAGTTGCGCCCCCTGCTGCCCGGCGGCGATGCCGCTGCACTCATCAGGATCGCCCCCGCCGACGACTCCATCGCCATGGACGAGGGTGCGCTGGCCAGCCGGCGCCGCCCCCGCTCCAGCGTCGCCGTCGCCTGCCAACTGGTCCGGAGAGGCCAGGCTGGGGCGGTCGTCTCGGCCGGCTCCACCGGCGCCATCGTCGCGACCGCACGACTGCGGCTGCGCTCGGTACCCGGCCTGATCCGGCCGGCCCTCACCGTTGTGCTGCCCACCCGCCCGAATCCGACGTTTCTCGTCGACGCAGGCGCCATCGCCGATCCCAAGCCGGAGATGCTGCTCCAGTTCGCGCAGCTCGGCGTCGCCTACGCGCAGATCGCGCACGACATCGACGAGCCAAGGGTGGGCCTGCTCACCATCGGTGCCGAGCCAGGGAAGGGGAACAGGCTGGCCCGGCGCGCCCATGAGCTGCTCGCCGCGCCACCGCCACACGGCGCTCTGCCGATTCATTTCACCGGCAATGTCGAAGGCTCTGACCTGCTGGCAGGCAAGGTGGACGTGATCGTCACTGACGGCTTTACCGGCAACGTGGCACTCAAGACCCTCGAAGGCTCGGCCGCTTTCGCCGCCGAGCAGTTGCGCGCCGTCATGCAAAGTTCGCGGATCGCGCGACTCGGCGCGATGCTGCAGCGGCGCGGGCTGCGCGAGCTGACCGAGCGGATGGACGCCGAGAATTATGGCGGAGCGGCGCTGCTCGGGCTGGAGGGCACCGTCGTGATCGCGCACGGCGCCTCAACGGCACGGGGCATCACCTCCGCATGCCTGCTCGCCGCCGAGCTCTCCCGCGGCCGGATCACCGACAAGATCAGGGAACGGCTCGGGCCGGGCCGGGGCCCTCACTTCCTGCGCCGGACCTGAGGACCCAAGACACCTGCGCAGCCCGGCCCTGGGACGGACCAGAGGCGGCACGACACCTGCCCGCCCAGCCCAGGGCGGCGCCGCACCCTTTCCGCCGGGCCGCAGGCCGCACGACACCTGCCCGCCCAGCCCAGCGCCGCTCACTCGCGCACCGGGGCCACACGACACCTGCCCAGCCCAGGCCAGCGGACGATGCGAGGATGGTTACCCGACATCGGGCACGACGGGGAGATGGTGGAGAGCCAGCGGCAGGCCAGTGGCTTGACCAACGCCCAGGTAGCGGTGCGCGCCGCGAAGGGCGAGGCCAACGACGCCGCCCGGCGGTCGAGCAGGCCGATATCCGAGATCATCCGCGCCAACGTGGCGACCCGCTTCAACGCCATAGTGGGCTCACTCTGCGTCCTCATCCTGGTCACCGGGCGCCCCCAAGACGCGCTGTTCGGCTTGGTCATCGTCGCTAACTCCGCCATTGGCGTGGTCCAGGAACTGCGTGCCAAGCGGACACTCGACCGGCTCGCCGTGCTCGGCGAGGAGCCGGTCCGGGTAATGCGTGACGGCGCTCAGGTGGAAATCCGGCCGCAGCAGATCGTGCTTGGCGACCGGATCCTGATCGGCTCCGGGGACCGCATCATGGTGGACGGCGACATCGCCGACGGTTCCGGACTGGAGATCGACGAGTCACTGCTGACCGGCGAGTCCGACCCCGTCGCTAAAGAGCCCGGCGACCAGGTGCTGTCCGGCAGCTTCGTGGTGAGCGGAGCCGGTGCCTTCACCGCCACCGGCGTGGGCCGCCACGCGTACGCGGCCCGGCTGGTGGCCCAGGCCAGCACGTTCAGCCTCGCCAAGTCCGAACTCATGGCCGGGATCAACCGGTTCCTGCGCCTCATCACCTGGGTGATCGTGCCCGTGGCAGCGCTGCCTGGGTGCTCGCCCTGATCGCTCGCCCGTACACCTGGTGGCGGCTCGCCCTGATCGCGGCGATGGCCGCGGGTTTCGTGCTCGTTCTGGCCGTGCCGTGGACCCGCACTTTCTTCAGCCTGCGGCCCTACAACCCGGCGACTGACCTGATCGCACTGGCGATCGCAGGGTGCGCGGCCGCCGCGCTCACCATATATCTGTCGGCTGCCCGGCTACGCGGTCGATAGGCTTGACTACATGGCCGATCCACGGGAGGTTCTCGCTGAGCGGGTGAAGGATGCGCTCAGCGCTGCGTTCGGCGCCGAGTACGCCGACGCCGACCCGCTCATCCGGCCATCCCAGTTCGCCGACTTCCAGGCGAACGTGGCCCTGCCCCTCGCCAGGCGGCTCGGGCGGCCACCGCGCGACGTCGCCGCGGAACTTGCCCGCCACCTCGACCTGGCCGGAGTGGCCGGGCCGCCCGAGGTGAGCGGCCCCGGGTTCATCAACATCACGCTGAGCAGCGACTGGATCGCCGCCCAGGCGTCCGGGCTGCTGAATGACCCTCGCCTCGGCACCGCGAGCCCGGCCGCGCCGCAGACGATCGTCGTCGAATACTCCTCGCCCAATGTGGCGAAGGAAATGCATGTCGGCCATCTGCGCACGACCATCGTCGGCGACGCGCTCGCCCGGATCCTGGACTTCGCCGGCCACCGGGTGATCAGGGACAACCACCTGGGTGACTGGGGCACCCCGTTCGGCATGCTCATCGAGCACATGCTCGACGTCGGCGAAGACTCCGCCGAGGCCGGGTTGCTGATAACTGACCCGAACTCCTTCTACCAGGCGGCGCGGCGCAAGTTCGACTCCGATCAGGTGTTCGCCGAGCGAGCCCGGAGCCGGGTCGTGAAACTGCAGGCCGGCGACCCCGACACGCTGCGGTTGTGGCAGCACCTAGTCGACCTGTCCAAGGGCTACTTGCACCGGATCTACCGTCAGCTCGGGGTCACGCTCACCGATGAGGACATCCGGGGCGAAAGCTTCTACAACGCGATGCTCGCCGACGTGTGCACCGACCTCGAGCGCCTCGGCGTGGCCGTGATCAGCGACGGTGCGCTCTGTGCGTTCCCGCTCGGTTTCGCCGGGCGGGACGGTGAGCCACTGCCGGTCATCATCCGCAAGAGCGACGGCGGCTACAACTACTCGACGACCGATCTCGCCACCATCCGCTACCGCATCGATGAGCTGCATGTCGACCGTGCCATCTATGTCGTGGGGTCCTCGCAGGCCCTGCATTTCCAGATGGTCTTCGCCGTTGCACGGCAGGCAGGATGGATTCCGCAGGGCGCGCGATTCGAGCATGCCCAGATCGGCAACGTCCTGGGCCCCGACGGGAAGCTCCTGCGTACCCGCACCGGCGAAACGATCAAGCTGAGCGCTCTCCTTGATGAGAGCGTTGAGCGGGCCGCCAAGGTCGTCGACGAACTTGAGGCCGGATCCGGCGTCGACGAGCATGCGCGGAAGGAGATCGCGGAACCGGTCGGCATCGGCGCGGTGAAGTACGCCGACCTGTCCACGGCTCTCGACAGCGAGTACGTGTTCGACTGGTCACGGATGATCTCGTTCAAGGGCAACACCGGGCCTTACCTGCAGTACGCGACCGCGCGGATCCGCTCAATCTTCCGCAAGGCAGGGCTGGCGCCAGAGGAGATTGCCGCGCCGATCGAACTCACCGAGGACGCCGAACGTGCCCTCGCGCTGCGGCTGCTCGGGTTCGGCGCGGTGATCTCCCAGGTGGCCGAGACGGCGGAACCGCACAAGCTCGCCGCCTTCCTGTTCGAGGTGGCCAGCGCGTTCACCACGTTCTACGAGCAGTGCCCGGTGCTTCAGGCACCCACGGACTCGGTCCGCCGCAGCAGGCTCGCGCTGTCCGCCCTCGCCCTCCGCATGCTGACGACCGGCCTCTCGCTCCTGGGCGTGCCGGTGCCCGAGCGCATGTAATCTCCGGTCAGCGCCGGCCCCGGGCCCGGCACCGAATAGTCGGCTGATCCGGGGACAGCTCTCAGGGATATCCCAGACTCCGCCACCCGATGTCCCAGGCAAGCCCGGCAGGCTCGGAGCATGGACAACACGTACCAGCCCCCGGGGGCCGACCCGCAAGACCGCCAGCCCACCGAGCAGTTCTGGCCCATGAACTCGCCGGCCGCCGGGCACGAGGGCTCCTATGGCCCCGGCTACGGTCCGGGTCCTGGCTACCGCCCCGCGGCCGGCCACAGCTACCAGGCGCAGGAGCCGCCGGGCGTCCGCCAGCACTTGGCGCGGGATCGGCGCAAGGCTCTGCACTGGACCGTCGGGATCACGGTGGCCGCGATCCTGGCCGGCGCCGGCCTCATCGCGGGCGAGGCGTGGGCGGGCAGCCCGGGGTCCGGAGCGTCTGGCCCGACGGGCGCGGCAGCGACCCTGAACGCGACGCTCAGTTCCGCCGACTCATCGAGTACCCCATCGCCAGCCCCCGCCGCGTCCGCCACGGGGACCGCATCGACGGGCACCGGATCGGCCGCGGCGCCTGCCGCCACAGCCACCACCCAACCCTGCGCCCGGGCCGCCGCGGCGGCCAAAGCGGCCAAAGCCGCCGGGCGGCCCCGCGCGGCGGAGGCAGCACGGCTCATCGCCGGCCACTGCCGGGCCGGCCGCCTCCGCATCGCCCGCCTGCTGGGCGGCATCGACGGCCAGTTCACGTTCCGGACCAAGACGGGATTCCGCACCCTCGCCTACGAGCGCGGCGTCATTGAGACCGTGACCAGCGGCAGCGACATCGTGGTGCGTGCCTCTGATGGCACGACCTGGACCTGGAAGCTGGTGAGCAACACGGTGGTCCGCGAGAAGGGGGCCAAGACGGCCGAGTCCGCGCTGGCCCCGGGGCAGGCAGTCTGGGTGGGCGGGCCGGTGACCTCGGTCGCCAAAGACGCGCGCTTGATCGTCATCCGGCCCCCGGCCAGCACCTCGTCACCCACGCCGTCTGGCTCCGGAAGCTGACGACAGGGCGGCCCGCGGTGGGCGGGTCTCGTAGATCTTGGCCGTCGCGAGCGGCCGTCCGGAGGGATGGCTCGCAAGGCGGAGGAGGAGCCAATAGCGGAGCTATTGGCGACGACGACAACGCCGCGAGACGCCCTCCGGCGGACGCGCAGCAGGCTGAAGATCTGCTGGACACGCTCTGGGCAGGAAAGGCAGTGGCCAGCCAGGAGCCGCCCGGTACGTCAGAATGTGTTGCACAGGCGATGACAGACAACGACCGGATCCCCCAGGTGCTCGTCGTGGACGACGAGCCGAACATCCGTGAGCTGGTCCAGGTGGCGCTCAAGTTCCACGGCTGCGCGGTAACCACGGCCGCCAGCGGGACGGACGCGCTCCGCCAGGCGGAGGCAAGCCAGCCGGACCTGATCGTGCTCGACGTCATGATGCCGGACCTGAGCGGCTTCGAGGTGTGCCGGCGGCTGCGGGCCGCGGGTAACGAGGTCCCGGTGATCTTCCTGACCGCCAGGGATACCTCGTCAGACACCGTCACCGGCCTAGCGCTCGGCGGTGACGACTACGTCACCAAGCCTTTTTCCGTGGAGGCCCTGGTGGCCCGGGTGCGCGCGGTGCTAAGGCGGGCGTCACGGTCGGCCGCCGCTGACGACTCCGGTGACGCCGGGCTGCTGCGGGCCGGGGATCTGGAGCTGGACGAGTCACGGTGGAGCGTGCAGCGGGCGGGCACGGCGGTGGAGCTATCGCCGACCGAATTCCGGTTGCTCGCCTACCTCATGCCGGCCAGTTGCTGGAGAGCGTGTGGGGCTGGGACTACGCGGGCCAGTCCCAGATCGTCGAGACCTACGTCAGCTACCTGCGCCGCAAGCTCGACCCGCTAGGCCCGCCGCTGATTCACACCCAGCGGGGGGTCGGCTACAGCCTGCGGGCGACCGAGCCACAGCCGCCCGGCGGGCATCAGCCCGGCGAGCCGGGGGGATGACAGGTTCCGGGCGACTGACGCTGCGTGCCCGCCTGCTCGTCCTGCTGATCTGCGTGACCGCAACGTTCCTGCTCATCATGGGCGCGGTCACCGCCGCGGTGCTGAACAACCAGCTTGGCCGCCGGTTCAACGCTGACCTCCTGGCCACGGCCGCGCGCAACCCCAAGACGCTGGGCGGAAACAGCAACGGTTACCTCGCCGCGGCGATCTCTCTCCGGACAGGGCAGGTCGTCCTGTTCACGCCGGGCTCCCGGGGCGCGCAGTTCCAGCAGGCCGTCAGCCAACTGAGCAAGGCGCAGATCGTCCGTGACTACCGGCACCAGCCGTTCGCTATCACCCTGGCGGATGGCACGAGGGTGCGCGCGGTCGAGCGGGTCGCCCGGGCAGCCGCGCTTGGCCTGGCCGGCATCCCAGCGGGCCCGGTAGTGGTCACTGTCGCGCGACCGGTCGGCATAGTCACTAACCAGGTCCGGGGGGTGGTCGTCACCGAACTGATCACCGGCGGCGTTCTTATCCTGCTGCTCGCCGCCGGCGGCCGGTGGCTCATCGGCCGCGGGCTGGCGCCGCTCGGCCAGATGGCCAGCGCGGCCCGCCAGATCACCAGCCGCGGCGACCTCGCGGCGCGGATGCCCGAGACAGACGACAGCACCGAGGTGGGCCGGCTGGGCGGCGCCATCAATACGATGCTGGACCGCATCCAGCACGCGTTCGGGGCACGACTGCGCTCGGAGCAGAAGGTGCGCCAGTTCGCCGCGGACGCATCCCACGAGCTGCGCACGCCGCTGACCACAATCCGCGGCTACGCGGAACTGTACCGGCAGGGCGCGCTCGGCCCCGACCAGTTGCCGGACGCGATGCGCCGCATCGAGCAGGAGGCGCAGCGCATGAGCACGCTGGTCGCGGAACTGCTTGAGCTCGCCCGGCTGGACCGCACCTCCTCGCTGGACCTGGCCGAGACCGACCTGGCCGGCCTGGTGCGCGACGCGGCCGCGGACGCCAAGGCGGTAGAGCCGGACCGGCCGATCCGGGCCGAGGCGCCGGACCGGCTGGTGGCCGCAGTCGACGAGGCCCGGATCCGGCAGGTGCTGGCCAACCTGCTGGGCAACATCCGCGAGCACACGCCGAAGGGCACGCCGGTCGCGGTCCGGCTGGCCCAGGTGCGGGGCGGTGTCGTGCTGGAGGTCGCCGATGCCGGCCCGGGCATGTCAGAGCAGGACGCGGCGCAGGCGTTCGACAGGTTCCACCGCGGCGCCGCCCGAGCCGATGTGGACGGCCAGGGTCCCGCGGCTCCCGCCGAGCACGGCCCCGGCGGCAGCCGGCCGCCCGACCGTGACGGCAGCGGGGACCCCGACCGTGACGGCAGCGGGGACCCCGACGGTGACAGCAGCGGGGGCCCCGACGGTGACGGCCACGAGCCCGGCTCCGGGGGCGGCAGCGGGCTTGGCCTGTCCATTGTGCAGGCGATCGCCGTGGCCCACGGCGGCCAGGCGACGCTCGAATCCTGGCCCGGCCACGGCACCAGGGTGCGGATCTGGCTGCCCGCCCCCCTCGACGGGCCCAGCCCGTGACCGAGGCCTCCGATGCGGTAGGGCGCTTTGAGCTGTTGCGCTCCCCGCTCGGGAAGGAACTGCTCGACTGGCTCGCCGAGCAGGAGGTGACTCCGGACACGGTGCTCCGGATAGGGAGCCAGTTGCGCCGAAGCTACCCGGCGGACCTGGTGGCGGACGCGCTGGCCCAGCATGAGCTGCGGCTGCGCGCCCGCGCCAAATTCAGCCGGGCGATGCAGATGTTCTTCACCCGGCCGGGCCTTGAGGTGGCCTCCTCGGAGGTGGTTGCCCGCCATCACGCGGCCCGCTATGCGGCGTTCGACGCGGTCAGCGATTTGTGCTGCGGGATTGGCGGGGACACGCTGGCGCTGGCTGGAAACGGACGTTCGGTAGATGCTGTTGACCGTGACCCGCTGCATCTGCGGATCGCGGAAGCGAACGCCGGGGTGTACGGCGTGGATAGCGGGGTCACCGTCACGGCGTCCGATGTCCGGGACATCGACCTGGCCGGGGTGGCGGGTGTGTTCATCGACCCAGCCAGGCGGAGCGGCGGGCGGCGGCTGCGTCCCGGGGAGAGCGAGCCGCCCATGCGGTGGTGCATGGACGTGGCCGGGCGCGTCGCCGCCGTGGGGATCAAGGCGGCACCCGGCATTCCACGCGACACCGTGCCGGGGGACTGGGAACTGGAATTCGTCGCGGTCGGGCGTGATTTGAAGGAGGCGGCGGCCTGGTCCCCGGCGCTGGCGACGGCGGCCAGGCGGGCGACCATCCTGCCCGGCGGACACACGCTGACGCCCCGGCCGGGCGCGAAGGTGCCGGTGCGGGCGCCCAGCGAGTTCCTGCTCGACCCGAATCCTGCCGTTACCCGGGCGGGGCTGGTCGAGGAACTAGCGCGGATGCTGGACGCGTGGAAGATCGATGAGCGGATCGCATTCCTGGCCGCTGACGTGGCGATGGACACGCCCTTCGGGCGGACGCTCCGGGTGATCGATTCTGCGCCGTGGAATCAGAAGCAACTGCCCGGGCGGCTGCGCGCCCTCGATATCGGCGCGGCCGACATCCGCCGCCGGGGTTTGGCCGGCGACGTCGGGCAGTTGCACCGGGGCCTGAAGCTGTCCGGCGCGCGGAGGGCGACCATCGTGATGACCCGGGTCCACGATCGGCCGTGGGGCCTGATCTGCGTTGATATAGACCAAACCTGAAGCGCGCCTGGCGCCTAATCGTCAATCGGGCGCTTGAAGATACCGTTCAAGGGCCTCCACCTTTGATGTCAGGCCATCGGTGACCCCGGCGCGCATATCGGCCTTCAATACCATGCTGACTCTGGGTGCCTTCGCGGCCACCGCTTCAACAGCCCGCTTGATCACGCCCATTACCTCATCCCATTCACCCTCAATGCTGGTGAACATGGCGTCGGTATGATTCGGCAAACCGCTTTCGCGGACGACGCGAACAGCTTCTGCGACGACTTCTCCCACGTCTTCGCCGATGCCAAGCGGGGTCACAGAGAACGCGGCGATCAAGGCATATCATCTCCTCTTGCGCTGGTTACCGTCCAATGAACAGGTACTCGGAAACGGCGCGGCGCTGAGCGGCTGAGTGCGTGCCGAAGGTGTAGGTGTGGTCGGCCAGCCGGACTTCGACGTTGTCTTTTACCTCGCGCAGGAGCACCTCGATGGTACCGGCGCCGGGGACGGCGTTGGAGGAGTAGGACAAGACGATGACGGAGTCCTGGAGTTCGGTGAACACCTCGGCCAGGTACGGGACGAGGCGGTACTTGGACCCCATGTAGCGCAGCCGCGGGAACTCCCGCATCGCCCTGTGCCCGGCGGCCGATCACGAGTTCGGGTCGGTCGGCGCCGGGAGATGCTCGAACAGGTAGTAGACGCCGAGCAGCCCGAAGATGGTCAGCGCGGCAGTAGCCGAGACGTAGGCCGCGACCAGGGTTCCCGCCACGTACACCAGGAGCCCCAGGGTGAATCCCGGCACGGACTGCCGCAGTGCATCCACCTGCGGCCGCATCCCCAGTTCATCCACATGCGTGACCACGTAGATCCAGATACCCGCGAAACCGAACGAGATCACGATCATGACCAGTCCGTAGGTCACGGCGGCCGCTGTCCCCCCGGCATCGCGCAGGTGCTGGGCGACCAGCTCGGTGGGAAACGGGATGGCGACCACACCCATAAGCAGCAGCAGGTTCAGCACGAGCAGCGGCCGGTTCACCCGGTTGACGTGCGCCAGGAGGGTGTGGTGGTTCATCCACATGATCCCGATGGTGAGGAAGCTGACGACGTGGGCGAAGTACTGCGGCCACGCGTGCCCCAGCTGGTAGGTCAGCGAGTGGTCCTGCGGGCCAGGCCCGGGCAGATGCAGGCCGAGGACGAGCAGGGTGATCGCGATGGCGAACACCCCGTCGCTGAACGCTTCCGCGCGCCTGGTGTCCATCGGAGGCCGTTCAGTCCTTGGTAGCCGGTGGCTGGACGGAGCGGGCGAGGAGTTGGGCGACGTCGACGACTTCGAGGGTTTCTTTGGCTTCGCCGGTGGTTTTCTTGGC
>WNFJ01071299.1_pt3 | contig 13314 bp, 15 predicted proteins | sample 5400461 | NCBI WGS metagenome assembly WNFJ01 (sample SAMN13153349, study PRJNA577476) | soil metagenome | isolation source: 115 cm saprolite on Douglas fir-dominated hillslope | place: USA:California | collected 2013-09-17 | reverse complement strand
CGCGCGTGTGCCCTTGAGCTTCGCTAGTTCTTCCTGGCCAAACACCTGCGAGACAAGGCCCATGTCTTTGTGCATCAGAAAGGTCGTTCCCGGACCATTGCTCGTGACGATGCCCGCGCTCTCCTGTCCACGATGTTGTAGCGCAAACAGGCCGTAGTACGTCAGCGCCGCCGCGTTTGGATGACCGAATACACCGAACAGTCCACACTCGTGCTGCGGAATCGCAGCGGAATCCGGTGCCTGGTCGATATCGATTTTGTCGTGGGGGGGCATCACACTAGATAATCCACCAAATGGCGCTGTGTTCAATTGCGCGTTTCTAAGATTACAAACTCGGGATGCGTTCGGCCGCAGAATCGCTCTCGACTGCCCGCCGAATGGCGTTAAACCAGCCATCATAAAGATCGGCAATCGGCCAGCGAAAAGTTTCCTCGTTTACGTGGATACACAGTTCATTGCCTCCAACCTTCCCAAGCTGCTGAAAAGGAGCACCGTGTTCGCGCAAGATCGACGTCGTCTTTTCTGCACCTTTCGAATCGACGGAAATGACGATGCGCGACTGTGACTCGTTGAACAACGCCGTAGCCGCTTCGCTGTGCGAAGCCCGGCGCTGAGGTGCTAAGTTCGCGCGTGTCGCGTCGCCCACAGGGCGACGGCTACAAAGATCGACATCCGCGCCGAGAAGTTTTTCCGGATTGAAACAACATTCGGCGAGAGCAACGGCGAGCCCGCCTTCGGAGCAATCGTGCGCGCTTTTTATCATGCCTTCCCGGATCAAATTACGAACAGCATTTTGAACGTTAATTTCAAGTTCAAGATTAACATGTGGTGGCGGTCCTACTTTTATTCCGTAGCAGGCTTTCAGATAATGGGAGCCACCAAGGTTGTAGCCGGGATCGGTGATCCCGGCCGCGTTGGCGTGGCTAGCTTCGTCCCAGCCGGGGTTACCGACCCCGGCTAGAGCGCCAACGAGAATAATTACGTCGCCGACTTCTTTGAACCATTGCGTGGTGATGTGCTTTTCGTCATCGATCAAACCCACCATCGCGACAGTGGGAGTTGGATCAACGACACCGGCAGGACTTTCATTATATAATGAGACATTTCCACCTGTGACGGGTGTGCCGAACGCGCGGCAAGCTTCAGCGATGCCTTCAACAGCTTCGCGCAGCTGCCAAAAGTTTTTCGGCTTATAGGGATTGCCAAAATTGAGATTGTCGGTAACAGCAAGCGGCCTTGCGCCGGAGCAGGTGAGATTGCGTGCAGCTTCGGCAACGGCGATTTTGCCGCCCTCACGCGGATCGAGCGCGCAATAGAGCGAATTGCAGTCCGTGGTCGCGGCCAGGATTTTGTTTGCGTAGCGGACGAAGAACACGGCGGCGTCGGAACCCGGTTTTACTACTGTGCCAGTCCGCACGGTGTGATCGTATTGACGATAGACCCAGTTTTTCGACGCCATTGTCGGGTCTTCGAGCAACTGACGCAGCGCTGCGTCATTGTCGATCTTGGGAAGATCGTTGTAGCCGGGATCGCCGATCCCGGCCACAGCGGCGGGTTTCTTTCCTTCGCGCGAGTATAGCGGCGCTTCTTCGGCGAGCGCCTTGGCCGGAATCTCAGCGGCGATCGCACTGTTGTTGCGTACGCACATCATCCCGCCGTCAGTGACACGGCCGATTTCTGCGCACGGCACATCCCATTACAAGGCTTTCTTTCCCGCGCTTGGCAATGATCAGCATTCGCTCCTGTGATTCGCTCAGCAGAATCTCGTATGGCGACATGCCGGGCTCGCGCTTCGGGACTTTGGCTAGATCGATCTCCATACCGCTTCCGCCACGACTTGCGGTCTCACAGGTCGAACATGTCAGGCCCGCAGCTCCCATGTCTTGGATTCCGGCGACAGCATCGCGCGCAAGCAATTCAAGACACGCTTCGAGCAGCAATTTTTCCTTGAACGGGTCACCTACCTGCACGGCCGGGCGGTCTTCGCGCGATTGTTCTGTCAATTCACGGGATGCGAAGGCCGCGCCGGCGAGACCATCGCGGCCCGTTTCCGCGCCGACGTAAAAAACGGGATTGCCAACGCCTTGTGCTGTGCCGCGCGCGAGTTGTTCGTGGCGCAGTACGCCGAGGCAGAAAACGTTTACCAAAGGATTGCCCTCGAAGCTTTCGTCGAAATAAATCTCGCCGCCGATCGTCGGTATGCCGACACAATTACCGTAATGCGCGATGCCAGAAACGACGCCGGTGAAAAGGCGACGGTTGGCGGCCAATTTCGATTTTCGATTTTCGAATTTCGAATTTGTAGTGGTAATCGGCCCGAAACGGAGCGAGTCCAGGCAAAACTCGGGGCGCGCGCCCATCGTGAAGATATCGCGAATGATTCCTCCGACGCCGGTCGCCGCGCCTTGAAACGGTTCGATCGCGCTTGGGTGATTGTGGCTCTCGATTTTGAACGCGATCGCCCAGCCGTCACCGATATCGACCACGCCGGCGTTTTCTTCGCCGGCTTTCACCAGAATGTTTGGCCCGGTAGTGGAAAGTTTTTTCAGTTCCTTTCTCGAATTTTTATACGAGCAGTGCTCGCTCCACATGACCGAGAAAATGCCGAGTTCGGTAAAGTTGGGTTCACGACCGAGGATTTTCTTAATGCGCTCGAATTCCTCCGGTGTTAGGCCGTGTTGCGCCACAACGTCCGGTGTGACAACCGGATCGGCAGTCGGCGCTTCGGTAGTCATTAGCACGTTACGTTAACGAATCCACGGACCCGCTCAATCACACAAATAAGAATTTGGATGAAAATAGCGACGCCTTGGCGCGTCCAGTAAGTCCTCGAACAGCGAAGTTTAGATAAATCATAAATAAACAGGGAGGCATCATGGTTAAGAAAGCAATTGTCGCTCTCGCTTGCGCGCTCATTGCACCACTGGCGTTTGCGCAGACGAGTACGACGATCACAAAGCAAACGACAACGACCGTAGAACCAATCACGGTAACAGGATCATTCATCACGATTGAGGAAGGCACGGCTGCTAGTTATCAGCCTGCCAAAACCCTCGTCGTTCGTACGGACAACTCGAATAATCCGGAACGTTATGTTCTCTACGGGACCGGCCTCGTTTACAATAAGATGGGCCAAGTGGTCAAAACCCCGATCAAACCCGGCACCAGGGTGCGTGTTTATTACACAGACATGGGCGACGTGCGTGTGGTCGATCACGTGGAGGTAGAGGAGTAAACAGAAATAACATTGGTTTGAATAGCAGCGTCACGCGGTCGGTCTAATCTTAGACGGACGCGCAATACTCTGGGAGCGTCCGTTCGGTCCCCGAGCTACGAAGTTTGGGGGTAAACATCAACGTAAACAGGAGGGCATTATAGTGAAGAAAACAATTGTCACTCTCGCTTGCGCGCTGATCGCGCCACTGGCGTTTGCGCAGACGAGCACGACAACGACAGAGCAAACAACAACTAACACACAACCAACAACGACAACGGAAACAACCACCACCTACACTGCCGGCACAGTAACTACCTATGAGCCCGGCAAGACGATCGTGGTGAAGAGCGAGCAAGGACCGGTCAGCTTCGCTCTCGGCACGGCCGCGCGAATCGTGAACGGCGCCGGGCATGTCGTCAAATCAGCGGTCAGACCGGGTCAGCGTGTGCGCGTTTATTACACGGGCACGGGCGACACTCGGGCCGTCGAGCACGTGGTTGTTGAAGATTAGACAAAAATAGTTCGGAAAATCAAAGCCGCAGGGTTCCGAAGGGAATCCTGCGGTCTTTTTGTCTCGCAGCGAATTTCGGCTTCGATCTGCGAAGGAAGATTCTGATAAACTCGCCGCGTGGACCTTTCGACTTTGGCAAATGTGGCCACGGCATTAACGGTTTTGACCGCGGTCGCATTCGGTTTGCTTGAAACGCGTCGCGCACGTCACGAACGCGCGGAACGTACGGCGTTCGCTGCGGTTCAAGCGATTCTCACTCCCGAATGGATGAAGTCGATGATCGTAGTGCACAGTATTCCGGATGGATCGACTGCGTCGGCGATCGAAGCGGACGCGCGCGTGCTCGCTGCGGTGCAGGCGATTGGCGTGATTCTAGAAGGGCTCGGTTATTCTGTTTATGCGCGGATTGTTCCTTTGCAAGTGGTCGCGGACTTGATGGGTGGCACCGTTCGTCTTGCGTGGCGTAAAGTGCGGGCTTATGTCGAAGAAGAACGCCGTCGCAGCGGTTCACAGAAAACTTTTGAATGGTTCCAATGGCTCGCTACGCAGTTGGAACGATATTCACCAGGGAAGACCAACCTGGAGATGGGCGCCCATCAAGCTTATCAGGATTGGAAGCCCTAGCAGTTGCGTTCCCTATAGACATCGCAGAACGTTGCACAATGGCTTTTGACCTAAAGGAAATTGTAGCCGCACGGCTGGGTGAAAATTATCAGCTGCATGAGCGGCATGTGAACCGCACGTTGGTGGCAGCGCAACGGGTGATCGGCTTCGACAAAGTCTATGCGCGGGCCGAGGGCGCGTATCTCTACGACATGGATAACCAGCCGTATCTGGATTTTTTGAGCGGCTACAGCGTCTTTAACATCGGGCGGAATCATCCTGTAGTAAAACAGGCCATTCGCGATGTGCTCGATCTCGATCTGCCAAACATGGTGCAGATGGATTGCTCGCTTTTGAGCGGATTACTGGCTGAAGCGCTCGTGAAACGCACTCCGCCGCATCTCGACGCAGTTTTCTTTTGCAACTCCGGCACTGAGGCGATGGAAGGGGCGCTGAAATTTGCGCGCGCTGCAACGGGGCGAAAGCGCGCGGTCTCGCTCGGCAGCGCGTTTCACGGACTCAGTCTCGGTTCGCTCTCCCTGATGGGGTGCGAAAGTTTCACCGAAGGATTTGGGCCGCTCATGGGAGGTTTCGATGCACGTGTGCCGATCGACGACCTCGAAGCGTTAGATCGACAATTGCGTTCGCGCGATGTCGCCGCGTTCATCATTGAGACCGTGCAGGGAAAAGGCTGCCAAACGTCCAAGACTGATTTCTTTATCCGCGCACAAGAGCTTTGCCGTAAATATGGGACGCTGTTGGTTTCCGATGAAGTGCAGACCGGACTGGGTCGCACCGGCAAAATGTTTGGCTTCCAGCATTGGAATCTTGAGCCGGACATCATCACCCTCGCAAAGACGTTGAGCGGCGGTTACGTGCCGTGCGGCGCGATTGTGACGCGTCGCGATATTTATCAGAAAACCTTTAGCCGAATGGACCGTTGCGTCGTGCATTCGACCACGTTCGGACGCAATAATCTGGCGATGGCTTGCGGACTCGCCGCGTTGGAAATCATCGATCAGGAAAATTTAGTCGAGAACGCGGCAAAATTGGGCGCGTTGCTCATAGAAAAGATCGATGCGTTGCGTGCAAAACATTCCTTCATCAAAGAAGTCCGCGGCAAAGGACTCATGATCGGAATCGAATTTCACGAGCCGCAGGAGTTCAAACTGAAGATGGCGTGGAAATTGTTGCACAAGATTGACAAGGTGCTCTTTGCGCAAATGATCGTGACTCAAATGTTGAGCAAGCATCGTATTCTCACGCAAGTCGCCGGGCATGCCATGGATGTGATGAAAATCCTGCCGCCGCTTATCATTGGCGAGCGGGAGATCGACATGTTCGTCAACGCACTGGACGATGTGCTCACAGAATGCCGCAAATTTCCGGGGCCGATGTGGGAGCTTGGGAACAATTTTGTGAAGGCCGCGATCGGTTCGCGCCGCTCGGTCGAAACGCGGCGCACCGTTTCCGCCTAAATCCAGGCCTATTTTCAATTGTCGATCTTCTGCGGCAGGCTTACGCTAAAGCGACCAATTGAGCGCGCATGCGCATAAACCAAAAAGGGAAAAATTATGAGCACCATTGTCGCTGAACCGAAGAAAACAGAGCTGAATCAACTCGAGCAACTCAGGAAGTTCACAAAAATCGTGGCAGACACGGCGGATTTTGAATCGATCAAGGAATTCAAACCGCAGGATGCGACGACGAATCCAAGTTTAGTTTATGCCGCGACGCAAAAGCCGGAATACGCGCATTTGCTCGACGAAGTGCTTGCTGATCGAAAGAAGTCTGGCTTAAGCGGTGCGGCGCAGATTGAAGACATTTGCGATCATCTGCTTGTGCAGTTTGGATGCGACATTTTGGAGATCGTGCCCGGACGCGTCTCTACTGAAACCGACGCACGTTTATCGTTTGATGTGGAGGGTTCGATCAGAAAGGCGCGCCAGTTGATCAAACTTTACGAAGAGCGCAAAATTCCGCGCGAGCGGGTGCTGATTAAAATCGCGTCAACATGGGAGGGTATAAATGCGGCCGAGCAACTGCAAAGAGAAGGGATCCGATGCAATTTGACGCTCATGTTCTCGTTGCCACAGGCTGTGCGCTGCGCTGAGGCGAAGGTGCAACTGATCTCACCATTTGTCGGCCGGATTTACGATTGGTACAAGGCTGCCAACAAACGAGACTATGTTGGATCGGAAGATCCGGGTGTGCAATCAGTTAACGAAATTTATACGTATTACAGGAAATTTGATTACAAGACAGAAGTGATGGGCGCGAGCTTCCGAAACGTCCGCCAAATTCTCGAACTCGCCGGGTGCGATTTGCTGACTATCAGCCCCGAGTTAATGAAAGAGCTCTCGGAGTCGTATGATCCCGTGGAACGCAAGCTCGATCCGGAAAAGGCGAAGAAGGCGGACGTAAAGCGTCTCGAGCTCGATGAGAAAAAGTTCCGCTACCTCGTAAACGACAACGCGATGGCGACTGAGAAAACAGCAGAAGGCATTCGCAAATTTGCCGCCGATGTGGTAAAGCTCGAAAAATTCGTGGTGAGCAAATTGCAGCCGTGATCGTTGATCGCGGCTGGCCGGGGTCAGCGGCCCCGGCTACAGTGTGTTTAATGTCGTCCTAGTCGAGCCGGAGATTGCGCCAAATACGGGCAACATCGGTCGACTTTGTCTGGCGACGCAATCGACGTTGCATCTGGTAAAGCCACTCGGGTTTTCAATGGACGATCGACAGCTGAAACGCGCCGGCCTCGATTACTGGGATGAAGTGAAGCTGCGATTGTGGAACTCCTTCGACGACTTGCAGCGGGCACAGTCAGCGGAGACGCGATATTTTTTCCTGACTACGAAAACAAAACACGCTTACTACGATGTGAAATTTCATGAGGGTGATTTCCTGGTTTTCGGACGGGAAACGAAAGGGCTGCCCGAGAGTTTGCTTGTGGCCAACATCGACAGCTGTCTCACCATCCCAATGCACGGCACGCGAAGTCTGAACCTCGCGACCGCAGTCGCAATTGTATTGTTCGAAGCAGTGCGACAACAGGCCTGACGAGTGAGATTGCAAGCCAACCTCTGCGTTTTGTGCCAGCGAAGGCATCCAAAAAGCGATGCTCCAACGTTGAATAAATGAAGATCACTAAAGGTCTAAAACAACCCAGAAGGAAAAAACTTATGAGAATATTTCTTGTTTTAATTTGCAGTCTTGCGCTCGCGTGCGTCGCCGGTGCGCAACAAGAGCAACATGGGAAAAAGAAGGAACAGAAAAAGGGTGCGCAAACTGGACAGGTTTCGCAACCGGGTGGAAAACCGACAGGAGCAGGCAAACCAATAAAGGGAACAAGGGAAAGAATTGGAGCAACGCGAACAACCCCAACAATCCAAACAACCCTAACTACTCGAACAAGGGAAATAAAGGGAACAAGGGAAAGAATTGGAGCAACGCGAACAACCCCAATAATCCAAACAACCCTTACTACCCGAACAAAGGGAATAAAGGGAACATGGGAAAGAATTGGAGCAACGCGAACAACCCCAATAAGGTACCCGGTTGGCAAGCGAACAAGGTGAAGCATTTCAATCTGCCAACGAAGACGACTCCGACAAAAGTCGCAGCCGTAAACTTCCAGCAAGGCAAACACATCGAAGGGAGCCAAAACTGGCAAGGCCCAAGTTATACGGTTTTCCGGAATTACACGCCGCAATGGCACGACCAGGTTTGGTGGAAGAGCCATCACAACCGCATAGTTTTCGTGTATGGCGGATGGTATGCCTGGAATGCGGGCTTCTGGTTCCCAGCGTGGGGCTATGCTCCCAATGCGTATTATGCTTATGATGGGCCGATCTACGGCTACAATGGTTTACCACCGGATCAGGTGATCGCAAATGTCCAGACCGCACTGCAACAACAAGGTTATTATCAGGGCGAAGTGGATGGTCTGCTTGGGCCGCAAACGCGTGCGGCAGTAGCGGATTACCAGCGCGCCAACGGGCTGGCAGAAACAGCCGCGGTTGATCAACCAACGCTGGAATCGTTGGGAATGTCATAACGAGATTCCCATTACCGAGAAGCCGCCTCGGGATGATCTTGACGGCGGCTTCTTTACGGACCCAAGAGATCGACGCGCTGGAGATTGCATTTGGTCACTTGAGTTCTGCGTCGGACTGCGCAACTAAAGGCCTCGCTTCGACGTTGAATAAATGGAGAGAGTAAAACATCTAACCCGTAAAAAAACGTATGAGAACATTTCTTGTTTTAATTTGCACTGTTGCACTCGCCTGTGTCGCAGGCGGCGCGCAGGAAAAAAACAAATCTAAGAAGCACGCCCCGAGGGAAACGCAGGCCCAATCAACGCAGCACGCAGCCGCTGCGGGCGGCGGACCCCAGAAGGCAAAAGGGTCGCAGCACAGAACGAAGATTGGGGGAGCTCCGGTGAGCAGTGGAGCACAAAAGACCAAGGGGAAGACTGCGCGTAATGCATCTGGGTCGTATTCAGCAAGAGCTGAGACCACCGCGGGTTATCAAAAGAAGGCAAAAGGCCCACAAAACGTGACTACAGTGGGGGGTCATCCGGCAGGTACTGGAGCGCAAAAGACGAAAGGGAAAACGAAGGGATCACAGGAGTTTGCGACACACCAGCGACAGAGCGCTTATTACAATGTGCAGACGACAAAAAAATCGAAGGGGACCGCGACCTCTGCTTCCAGATTTCAGTCGACCAATAAGACGTACAAGGTCCAGCACTTTAATCTTTCGACCAAATCGAAGCCGGTAATCGCGCCTGTAACATTCAACGCAAACAGACATATTGAAGGCAGCGAACACTGGGTAGGATCAAATTATCAGGTTTTCAGGAGCTACAGACCTGTGTGGCACGACAGAGTTTGGTGGAACAACCGTTACAACCGCGTAGTTTTCGTATATGGCGGATGGTATTATTGGAATGCAGGCTGGTGGTATCCGGCGTGGGGCTACGCTCCCAATGCATCTTATGCCTATGATGGCCCAATCTACGGCTATAATGGTTTGCCACCCGATCAGGTGATCGCGAATGTCCAGGCCGCACTGCAACAGCAGGGTTATTACCAGAGCGACGTTGACGGTCTGCTCGGGCCGCTTACGCGTACTGCGGTCGCGGATTACCAAAGGGACCACGGATTGTATGTAACCTCTGCGGTCGATCGGCCCACGCTGGTATCGCTGGGAATGACATAACCACACGTCCAATTACCGTATCGAGAAGCCGCCGTGGAGGGATTTCGATGGCGGCTTTTTCGCGTACGGGAAGGATGAGGATAATCCGCCATCGTCAGAGAGAGGCTCTTGTGTTTGCGTTGCATTTGCGGCAAATGGAGCGTTAACAATATTGGTCGATGGAGGCTGCAACTCCTCAATTAGTCGCGCGCGATCTTTTCCAGTCATTCCGAATGGGTGCTCGGCGGATTGAAGTCTTGCGCGGGATCTCGATGCAGATCGCGCGCAACGAAGCGGTCTTTCTCTCCGGCGCTTCCGGCGCGGGCAAGACGACGCTCCTCTATACGCTGGCTGGGCTGGAGCGCCCTGAATCGGGGACGGTCGAATTCGAAGGACATCGGCTTTATGAAGGCAGCTCGCCTACTGAGGCGCGTCTGCGTAATAAAAAGATGGGTTTTGTTTTCCAGGGTTACTTTCTACTGTCTGAACTCACCGCGTTGGAAAATGTGCTGTTGCCAGCAATGATCGGCCGGAGGGCGACGACAGACGTTGCTGAAGAGAGCCTGGCCGCCGTCGGTCTGAGTGATCGTCTGCATCACTTGCCGACAGAACTTTCCGGCGGCGAACAGCAACGCGTGGCCATAGCACGCGCGTTGATCAACAATCCAGACATCATTTTCGCTGATGAACCAACTGGAAATCTTGATTCGAAAACCGGAGATGTAATTATCGATCTTCTATTGAACCTCGCACGCGAGCGAAACAAAACGTTGCTCGTCGTGACGCACGATGCTCGCCTAGCCGCGCGCGGCGATCGCCGATTGCACATAAAAGATGGCGTGTTGCAATGAGTAAAAGAGTTAAATTGTTAAAAAAGCGTTAAAACGTTACAATGCGGAAGCATTACACGATTTACGGTGTAACGTTTTTGGCGATATAACGGCTTTTTTGCAGCTTGAATTGCGCGGCTAAACGCTGGAGATATTTGTTGCGATTATGAAAACTACTGATGCGACGGTATTAGATGAACCGAAAAGTCACGAGCCTACTGCCGATGCAGTAGTTGAACCTGCGATTGAAAGTCGTCCGCGCCCGGCGACCGGCATAAAGGAAGCGAAGATTTACATCAACGGCAAATTTTATTCGGAAGCGAACGCGAAGGTCTCTGTCCTGGATCACGGTCTGCTTTATGGCGACGGAATCTTCGAGGGCATTCGCTTTTACAACGGACGTGTCTTCCGGCTTGAAGAACACCTTAACCGGCTGTGGGATTCAGCGCGCTCGATCTGCCTGGAAATTCCAATGACGATGCGGGACATGACGGAGGCGGTCCTCGGTACGATCCGCCAAAATCGCCTGCGTGACGGCTACATTCGGCTGTTGGTCACGCGCGGAGTTGGCAATCTGGGACTAAATCCGGCGCAATGTAAATATCCGAGCGTGATTATCATTGCGGCGACGATCGCTCTCTATCATGAGAGCTTTTATCGAAAGGGATTGACGATCGTGACCTGCGCAACACGCCGCAGTAATCCTGCGGCGCTTAATCCGGCGGTCAAATCCCTTAATTACCTGAACAATGTAATGGCGCGGATTGAAGCGAACCTGGCTGGCGCGGACGAGGCACTCATGTTGAATGATGCGGGGAATGTCGCCGAATGCACTGCTGACAACGTTTTTATCATCAAGCGCGGTCAAATGTTTACACCACCTATCACAGCCGGCGCGCTGCGCGGCATTACGCGCGGGATTGTCTTTGAGATCGCCGGCGAACTCGGCATCAAGATGTCGGAGATAGATATCACGCGCCACGATGTTTTCGTGGCCGACGAATGTTTCCTCACAGGGACTGCCGCGGAGATAGTTCCAGTTGTCAAAGCTGACGGGCGCTTGATCGGAAATGGAAAACCGGGACCAATTACCACGCTCACAATCGCACGATTTCGGGAGATGACGCGTGAAACAGGCACACCGATTTTTGCGGAAAGTTGAGCAGTGCCGCTTCTGAAACAGAAGGTGCTCAGGAAATATTCAGGGTTGAATGTTTCCAAAGTATCGAGGTCTAATTAAGAGAAATGTTGTGCGACGTTTGCAAATGCAATGATGCGACGGTTTTCCTGACGCAGATTCTGGAAGGCAAAATGCAGAAGGTGAATCTCTGCGACGCCTGCTCGAAAGAGAAAGGCGTGCAGGATCCAACCGGTTTCGCACTCGCGGATCTGCTCCTCGGTATCGGTGCAGCGGAGGAAATCGAAAAAGGAGCATCGACCCAGAAATGTCCAGTGTGCGGCTTTGGCCAGAGCGACTTCAAGAAAACTGGCCGTCTGGGCTGCAGCGCATGCTACCTCACGTTTGCGGAGGGTTTGAACGCGCTTTTAAAAGCGATGCACAAGGGCACCAAGCATGTAGGCAAACTGCCGGAACGCGCGCATCGTGCCATGCAGCTGAATCACCGGATGCGTGCCTTAACCGAGAACCTGCAGAAAGCAGTCGCGGAAGAAAACTACGAAACAGCGGCTTCGTTGCGCGATGAAATCAAACAACTGCAGAGCGAGCTCCCGAATTCGTCATGAAATTTTCCAATGTTCTGGCCACCGCCGGAGAATGGCTGCGCGGTGAAGGGCCTCATCACCAAGTTGTAATCAGCAGCCGGGCCCGACTCGCGCGAAATTTGCGCAGCCGCCCTTTTCCTGGTTGGGCCAAGAAAGCGGAACGCACTTCGATTCTCGAGTTAGTCAGACCGCGTGTCGAAGAACTGCCTGAAATGCAGGATTCGTTCTCCGAAAGCCTGCAGGATCTTTCGGCGCTTGACAGGCAGGTGCTTGTGGAACGCCATCTAATCAGTCGCGAGCACGCCGCCAAGGGCGTCGGCAGCGCGGTCGTGATTAATCGCCGGCAAACCCTTAGCATCATGATCAACGAAGAAGATCATCTGCGCATGCAATCGATTCGCTCCGGCCTGCAGTTGAAACAGGCATTCAAACTCGTCGATAAGATCGACAGCGCGCTCGAGAGCAAACTGGAATTTGCCTACGACCCGCGCCTCGGATACCTGACGGCGTGCCCCACAAATGTGGGCACCGGCATGCGCGCCTCCGCGATGTTGCACTTGCCGGGGCTTGTCTTGAGCGAGCTGATTAACCAGGTGATTCAGGCCGTAAGCAAAATCGGCCTGGCAGTACGTGGTCTTTACGGCGAAGGGACAGAGGCGATGGGCAATCTCTTCCAGATTTCAAATCAGACGACCTGAGCAAAGTGATTGAAACAATTATCGAGAAGGAACATGACGCTCGACAGGTTCTGCTCCAGAAAAAGCCAAATACGCTTTCCGATCAGATTGGACGTGCGTACGGCGTCTTGACTTACGCGCACGCCATGGCTTCGAAGGAAGCGCTCAATTTATTGTCGATCATCAAGCTCGGTGTCGACCTGGGTGCATTTCCCGAAGAGCGGCGCTTCTCTGTCGATGAATTGTTCATCGAGACGCAGCCCGCGCATTTACAAAAAACTTCTCAACAGAAGTTAAATGCCGAAGAGCGCGATCATCTGCGCGCCCAGATTATTCGCGAGCGTTTGAAACTCTTTCCCAGACCTGATATTAGTAAGATGGCGAGGGAGTCGGGCAATGGCTCGGCTAACGGGCCATCGAATAATGAATAATTTCACACCGCGCGCTCAACAGGTTCTTGCGCTTGCTCGCAAGGAAGCCGACCGCTTTAATCACAACTACGTCGGCACCGAACATCTGCTTTTGGGACTCATCAAATTGGGGCAGGGGGTG
>WNFJ01358671.1_pt1 | contig 13316 bp, 12 predicted proteins | sample 5400461 | NCBI WGS metagenome assembly WNFJ01 (sample SAMN13153349, study PRJNA577476) | soil metagenome | isolation source: 115 cm saprolite on Douglas fir-dominated hillslope | place: USA:California | collected 2013-09-17 | reverse complement strand
GGATGTTTCCAACACAAACAAGACGTATCAGAGCAACGTGGCCGTGATGAAGGCGTTGGTTACAAAGTATCCGGAACTGCGGGACGCATTTGCCGCCATTGTGGCCCGCGCTGTCGACCCTAGCGGCCGGGACTATGGCACGATGCTGGCGATGAAGGATATCAAGTAGCAGTTCTCAATTCTCGGTTCTCAGTTCTCAGTTCTCAGTTTTTCGTCGAGCAGACATTCTTTTGGATCCTTGTCGTCGCGTAAACCGAGGAACATTGGGACCGCTGCCTCCGCTGGCGCCCTCGGTCCATTCCGCGTATTCGATTTCGGCTACCAGGTCGGGCTTGACCCAGGCCACTTTGCGCAGCGCCTCGACTTCACCGTAGAACGGCTTCTGCTTGGTCTCCCGCTTTTTCAGCATCTTCGAGAGTTCGGCGAGCGACCGTTGGTTGAAGCCGCTGCCCGCTTGTCCTACATGAATCAGCCTGCCCTGGTTGTCATAGAGGCCGAGCACGACCGATCCAAAATGTGCGCGGCTGCCTTCGGGTTGGGTATATCCGCCGATCACGCATTCCACGCGGTGGCGAATTTTGATCTTCAGCCATTCGCTGCTGCGCCGCTCCTGATAGATGCTGTCGCGCTTCTTGGCCAGGATGCCTTCGAGGCCTTTTTCCCGCGCTATCTCGAAGAGCGCCTTTCCTTGCCGCTCGTAGTGATCGGAATAGCGCAGCGAATCTCCGGTGACGAGGATGGCGGCTAACTTCTTCTTGCGCTCTTCCAGTGGAAGCTGGCGCAAATCGTAGCCGTCGAGATAGAGCAGATCGAATGCATAGTAGAGCACGGGCACGTCGGCATTGGCGGCGGCGCGGCGGCCGCCGGGACGAAATCCGGTGCGCTGCTGCATCAGGCTGAACGAAGGCCGTCCCTGTTCATCGAGCGCGACCACTTCTCCGTCGAGGATTGCGGTCTTCGCCTTGACCGATTTTGCAAGATCCTTCAGCTCGGGATAGCGGGGAGTCAGCTCATTCTGATTTCGCGAGACCAGGCGCACTTTGCCATCTTCGAGAAAAGCTACCGTGCGGTAGCCGTCCCATTTGATTTCGAACAGCCAGTCAGGGCCATCGAAGGGCTCGTTGATGGATGTGGCCAGCATGGGATAAATCGCCGCAGGCATGGGGCGCTTGACTGGGGTGGGGGCTGCGGAAGGAAGTGCTTTTAACACAGGGGGCACAGAGGACACAGGGTAAACATTGTTGGAGGTTTCAACTTGATTTACCCCGTGTTCCCCTGTGTCCCCTGCCTGCCCTGAGCGAAGCCGAGGGGTGTTTACGTCTTTTGTTTTTTTTTACCCGATGTCTTCTTTGCGAGATTCTTCTTATCTAACTTCGCCACCGCATCGGCCAGCCATGCCGCCTTCAACTTGCCCCGCCCGGAAGATGGACGGCTCTTCCATTCTCGCGATCCTTCATCTCCCGCGATCTCGGCCAGACTGCGCTTGCTCAAGACCGACTCGTCGTACTCGTCGATGTCGTAGCCTTCGACTTCGGCGTCGTCATGCTTCTTGATGAGAAGCCATTCGTTGCCTTTGCTTCCGGGACGGCGCCCCTTCATCTTTACCAGGGCGAAGTCGCCCTTTAACTTCTTGCCATCGAGACGAAATTTCAAGTCGCCCTTGGCCAGCATCGCGGCGGCTTCGGCCTCGGTGCCGGGCACATACTTTCCCGCCACCGGCACTGGAGAAAGCGACTGCCACGTGCCCACATCCCACACCATCACGGTGCCGGCGCCGTAGTTGTTTTCCGGAATGATGCCTTCGAAATCGAAATACGAAACCGGATGATCCTCCACTTGCATGGCCAAGCGCTTGTCCGCGGGATCGAGTGATGGGCCCTTCGGGACCGCCCACGATTTCAACACGCCCTCCATCTCCAGGCGAAAGTCGTAGTGCAGCCGCGTGGCGTCGTGCTTCTGCACCACGAACCGGTGTCCCGCCTTAGCTTCGACTTTCGGCGGAGGCTCGGGCGTCTGTTCGAATTTGCGCTTTCGTTTGTATTCTTCGAGAGCCATAAGACCATTCTAATCACGAAACGAGGCCAGCGGACCAGGCCCATGTGGCCTGCGAATGATACCCGAAACAAATATTGTGGAGCCGAACACTAAGGAGGGAGAGGAGACCTAGAGGGATCCCCGGCACGGCATCCGCCGCGCCGGGGTTCCGATGTTACGAGGCTCTGATGCTACGCTACTTACCTGAGGCTAGCCGCAACACTGTGGACAGTGGAATGGGCCACCGTGTAGGTTTGCACCTGCGGATCACGTTTAAGAAAGGGCTTGAGAGTATCCGTGATGCGGGCGTACTGCTCTCGCTGATAGCGCTCTGCGTCCTGTTTCGCGTTCCAGAAGCTGATCGAGAGCTGTCGCTCCCCTCCATCTTCGGGCTCCAAAGCAATCAGGTCCACAAATCCAGGCTGTTTCTGCAGGATGGGCAGGACCTCGTTGCGCAATTTGTTCTCAAAGTCTTGCTTTCGTTCCGGCTTCACGTGGCATTCCACAATGCGTGTAAACATAGGGAAAACTCCTTTCGCATTTTTTTGGGAAATGATGTTATTCCGGCCCGCCGGTACGGTGGCTCGAAGATCAGCCTGCGCGGCGGGGAAGTTGGTATGGTTTAAGTGACGTTGCTGAAATTATAACGCTCCCACGGCCGTTTTTTTCCAAAAAACACAGCGTTAATTTCGAATCTATATTTTCTTGCGGCAGTTTTATTTAGAATCGCACCCGTGACGTGCAGCTTGCATGTGGGGCACGTTGTTCCCTCATGCGTCAATACTTAGAAATCTAATGCAACGCGAATTTCCCGAAGTGCCGCTGGTTGGAGTGGGCGCCATCATCATCGAAGACGAGCGGGTTGTGCTGGTGAAGCGCGCGCACCCGCCGCTGCAGTCGGAGTGGTCCATTCCCGGAGGCGTGCTCGAGGTCGGCGAACCGGTGCGCGAAGCCGCCATCCGCGAGGCTCGCGAAGAGACCGGACTCACCATCGAACCCGGCGCACTGCTGGGCGTCTACGACCGCATTCTGCGCGATCCTGACAAGCGCGTGCAATATCACTACGTTTTGATTGATTTTTTGTGCCGCCGGGTTGCGGGAGATCTCGCCGCCGCCAGCGACGCGGCGGAGGTTCGGTGGTTTGGCCGGGAAGAATTGCCTGGGCTGAAGCTGGCGGAGGATACGCTTGATGTGATCGGCAAGGGCTTCGCCAAAGTGGCAGGCAACTCTTAATACTCCGCTGCCGTTGCTTACGCGCTGTGACCGTTGCAATGTAGCACGCCTAGATAGGCGATCCACGGGCCGACCGCGTCGCGATACTGGTTGGCCATCACGCGGGATATTTGATGCAGGTGAGTGAGGTCGTGCACGGCCCACGTCGCCACCAGTTCCGACAGCGTCACCGCGCCCAGCTCGGGATGTTTTCCTTGTCGGGTCAAATCTTCCGGCTGAAGATTCAGTGCCTGCAATGTGGCCAGATTCTCTTTGCGCAGGCGGGCGAAATCGTCCAGGAGTTGCTCGAGCGACTTGCCTTGACTCTCTTTCGCCTGCTCAAAGCGGTCGAAGGGATCGAATGGCCGGGCTTCGCCGTGCTCCAGGATGATGCGCGCGCGCGGCATCCAGTCGGTGCGCTCGCCGACGATCAGGTGGCCCACGATGTCGAACGGGCTCCAGGTGTCTTTTTCGTCTCTACTGCCTCCTTCTTTAATGCGTCCTTCGTTGCCGTGGACCCACACGTCCGGCAGGCCGCGCAATAGAGCATCCAGGGTTGCGGGAGTGCGGGCGAGGAGTGCGATGGCCTCGGTCAGGCTAAATTCCCTCATGGTTGCCATGCTTTCGTAGATGCGGGCCTAGCGCTTTGGATGGATTTTGTGTGCCGCCGGGTCGCGGGATGCAGGCCCTCGATACTATGCGAAACGGCGACCCGGGGGGTAACCGAGCGCGGCGTGCGAATTGCCCGCTTGCACAACGGTCCAATAGAAGACTTGAAGCTGTCCCTTCGCCTGCTAAGACCTGCGACTTCGGTGACGTGCCTATCCCCCGGGCCTGGGCCTAGAGTTCGTTCCATCCGCTTCTTACTCCGCCCATGCGGGAACCCCAACCCATCTGCGCCAGTATAAACCGTCGAAATCGGCGATAACACCGTCTATTCTCGGCGCGGATTAAGAATGCGACTCCGCCCCGTCCTCTTCCCACTCCGCGTCACAGGCATGGCAACGCCAAGCCGGGCGCTGCACAGGCATGGGCAAGCGGAGGAATGCGCTCATGTAGGCGATGGGACGGTCCAGTTCCTGGAAGTTCACATCTAACGACTGGCACTTGGGACAGCGCGGCTGCTCATACAGTCCGATGCCCTGCACGTAGAGGCCTTCGAGGATCGGCTCGTCGAGAAGTTGCTGCGCGATCTCCGCATCTGCGGCGCGCACGTTGAGTTTGATGCCTCCGATGAAGTTTGAAATGAACCAGTCGAGGCGAACCAGATTTTCGTCCGCCAGAAAACATTCGATACCTGCTGACTGCAGGCTACCCTTGGCCAGCAGCGCCTCCGGCAGATCGCGAAACTGCCGGATGGTCACAAGCTCCCGCATTTCCATTTCCTGCCGTGGCTCCGGCGCCGCTTCGTCAGGAAGGTCCAAGTGTCGGCGGTCCAACTCATCTTCCAGTACATCCCATGCCAGTTCGGTCAGCGACTCTGCATGCCGCGCCAGCCGCTGCAACTCGCCATCGGTCATGGCGGCGTAATTGGACGCCAGACGCCGCGTTTCGCGCTGCTCGTCCAGATATGAATTGTCGAGGCAGGACACTTGGCAAGGATACTGCGTGGGCGGAAAAGCTGTCGAGCTTCGCTCGACCGGACAGCCGAGGGCGGCTGTCCCCACATTTGTTTCTTACGAACTACCTCCTGCGTATCTGAGGCGAAACAAACAAAACGGCCCGCAAGTAAAAACCTGCGGGCCGTCCGGTGGACTGTTTGGGATTGACCAAGAGGTGGTCACTCTACGTGGCCTCTCACGGCAACTCCCGGGTCTGGGACTAAAGCGCAAGGCCGAAGTCCTGAGGATGAAAGCCTTCGCGCGACCGACGCGATGCGTTCCTCCGTACTCACCGGCTAGTGTGCGGGCTGTAGCTTCGGCGCGCCGATGATTCGACTGCACCCGAAGCCCCGCTTAGAGCAACCAGCTCTAAGTCTCAGCCACCTCACCTGGTCTTAGACTCCCACAACTGCCACTACAATCAGAACTTGTCATTCGACCACCTCCTTTCCGGTGTAATCGCAGATTAGTACGAACGCCGCAGGCAAGTCAACCGGAACTAAACTGCATTCCAGAACGGCTATTCTCCCGCGGAGGTCCAACGAAATCCGATGGAAGCCGTCGGGTGATAGAACTCACGCTGAATGGGATACTGTTTGCTGCCCTGATAGAACCCGAATACCTCATTGCTCAGGTTCAGCCCATAGGCTACGACGCTGAGCCCCCTGTAGAGACGATAGCTGCCTTGAATGTCGTACTGCGTATGGGCGTAGAGGTATTGGTCGCCGTTCGGACCTTTCAGGCCCAGAACCGGATCGTTGGTAGGGGCGGAGTTTATCCAAAAATATGAGTAGATGCTGGCGTCGTTGTGGCTCATGGCGAAGCGCAAGGAAAGCCGCTTCTTGTCATAAGTAAGACCGACGTTGTAGTTATTGGGGGCCTGCCGTCGCAGTGGTGGATGATCGGTTCTTCCGGGCGGATTTGGGTTGCTCGCTGATGGCGTGTCGGCATTGAAGCCAGCCGGAAAAGTGACCTGTGAGCTGGTGTAGCTGTAGTTCAATGCGACTCCGAGGCCGCTGAGAAGACCCGGAAGGAAAGCCAGGCGCTGCTCCCATGAGGCTTCGAAGCCGGTGATGTGGCCGCTGGGGCCGTTGATGGATTCCAGAACATCACAAATCGGATACTGCACGCATTGAGTCGTGTTATTGCTGAATCGATTCCGCGTCGAGTAGATAGCGTCGGAAAGAGTCTTGTAGAAGAACCCAGCTTGCAGGATTCCATACGGCCGGAAGTAGTGTTCTACAAGGATGTCGTAGTTATTTGCCCTGGTCGGCTTCAATGCCGGGTTGCCGGCGCTGATGGTGGGGTAGGGACTGGTATTGGGATCGATGCTCCGAGACGGCACGATGTCGGAAAAGTTGGGTCGAGAAATACCAATGCCAAATGTACCTCGCAGGTTCGTGTCCTGCTGAAGCCGGTATTGCAGTTGAATGCTGGGCAAGACATTCAAATAGTTGCTGTTGCCGGTGACTGAGGTAGGATTTCCCGAGGCATCCAGAGCTCCCGACCGGTAGTTGGCATCGGTCGCCTCGAAGCGAACGCCCGCCTGCACGCTGAGCTTGCCGAATCCGATAGTGTTCATGAGATACCCAGCATAGATGCGTTCGTTGGCGTCAAAATCTGCAGGGATAGAATTCGAAATGCTGGCACTCTGGTCATATCCTAACTGGGACAAATTCCCGCCCACCTGTTGAATGATTTTTTGGTAGTCCGACATGGGGCCGAACTGGTAGGCCTTGTCGTAGTAAGTAGGATTCGTGAAAGTGCCCAACACATTGGCCAGCGTCACCGTTCCGTTCTGGTTGTCGTAGATGAAGTCGTTTTCGCTTTGTGTCTTGTGGCCATTGCGAACTTTCAGGCCAATTTCTAAGTTTCCGTAGTGCTCGCGGGTACTGTAGCGCCGCGCGCAGGAGGCCGCCCCTTCAAAATTCAATTGCGAACTGGCGTAGTTGGGAATTGTGTAGGAGCTAACCACGTATTGGGTGGGATCGAAGATGTTGACGTTACCAACTGCGGGGAATTTCGGCTCGTAAGGATTGGTCGTGTCCAAGTTGATCTGAATGCTGGGCTGACTGATGAGTCCGCCATTGAATCTGGTGGTGCCGAAATCCTGTCCCCCGATGTTATGGGAACGGGAGACCGCGAATTCGTAGGTGATCAAATTCGAGGTGAGATCATGCCTGCCTCCTACCATGCCGCTGTAAATCTGCTGGTCGGGGCGGCGGACATAGTGGCGGTAATTCACGAACCCGGTGTTGTCGAATGTGTACTGGGGGCCATTTACCGCCTGAAGCGCACCAACGTTGGGCGAATAAACCCACGTTTCGCCGTAATCATGGAAATCGGAATAGAGACCCTTAAAATAGAGGCTTGAGCCAGGCTTCAGGACGTAATCCACTTCTGGGGCGAAGCCATAGCGGGTGCGGTAGTACTTGTAGGTGCGCAGGTCCGCGCCGGCAAAATAAGGATAATTGACGCCGTTCAAAGCTGTAACGCCCGGGGCAGGCTCCAGGTCGTTGATGCCGCGCCCGTTCCAATCGTATGTACTGCCCAGCAGGAAGCCCCACTGCTTGCGTGCTCCCGCGCGTTGGCCAACGGTGCCGTTGAACGCATCCAGCCATCGTCCGCCGATAATGTTCGTGTATCCGCCCTGGCCCTCAAAGTCAAGGGTTGGCCGTTCGCTGGCCGTCTTCGTCACCAGGTTGACCGAGCCGCCGATGGCATCTCCATCCTGGTTTGCGGAAAGAGTCTTGTTTACCTCGATGCGGTCGACGATGCCGGAGGGAATAATGTCCATCTTGATATTGCGGACGTTGCCTTCCGGAGAGGGTATATTTATGCCGTTGATGGTCAGATTGCTCAGGCGCGGCTCGGTGCCGCGAATCTGTACGTACTTGCCTTCGCCCTCATCACGTTCCAGGGATACGCTCGGCAGACGGCCAACGGCGTCCGCAATATTGGTATTGGGCAGGCTGGTGATGACTTGCGAAGGCAGCACCTGCACAATGTTGTCCGCGGTGCGCTCGATGTTGATGGCTTCCACTTCCCCCAGTTGGCGGTCTCCATTCACGGTGACAACTTGACTGGCCGTCTCGACCTTAAGCGCGGCATCTACATGAGCGATTTGACCCGCGACGACGGTGGCAGTGGTTGAAAAGGGCGAAAATCCCACGTAGGAGACCACCACTGTGTAGCTGCCAGCGGGAAGGTTCGAAATGATGAACTGCCCCTGCGCATCCGACACGGCCGAAGGGCCCTTCTGCTGGAGTTCGACGCGTGCGCCCGGCAAAACGGCGCCACTGGAATCCTTAACCGTGCCCGCGATCGTGCCTCGATCGCCTTGTGCTGTGGCAAAACCTAAGCCCATGATGGTGACGATGACAGCTAGAGAAAGGCAATAGAAAATGGGGCGCATAGAACCAGTCCTCCAGTGGGTTTGAACGTCTTACTGAATGCGACAAGGCCTTGGTTGACCAATCAGCGCGGCCTCCTGCGGAGAAAGATGTCGCTGTGTTATTGGAGAGAGTAGATTGGCTATATAAACTGAATGTTACGGCCAGATTAAGGTGTCATTAAAAATTCTGATCCCAAAACACTCAATATCCCACCGCTTTTTGGGAAGTTTTCCTCTTCATGGTCTAAAGGACCCGCCGTGAGTTTCGCCATGCGGAAGCCCAGCTCACCTTCTGCTAATTTGAAGTTCCCGGATGAGGGTAAGGACGATGGGAACCAGTACAAAGTTTTCCTGGGTAAGAGATATTCTTTGCCAGCGTTGTCCCCGCTGTCGCACAGGAAGCATTTTCCACTATTCCATTTTTCGCGGATTTCCCCCGATGCACGAACGCTGTCCCGTCTGCGATCTCAAGTTTGAACGTGAACCCGGCTACTTTCTCGGAGCCATGTACGTCAGCTACGGTTTGGGGCTTGGGATCATCACGCTGATCGCCACCCTGCTGTGGTCCGTCACGGGATGGTGGATCACCAAAGACACGATCTGGGCCGTCGTATTGTTCCTTCCGCTCGCGCCCACGCTCACCCTCTTTGCCCGCGTGCTCTGGATTTATCTGGACCAGACTATCGACCCTGAGCGGCGGCACTGACGAGTACGTCAGTTACTCTTCTCCCAGCGCGTCAAGAAACCCTTACAAACCTTTACCTACAATTACTCGCCGAAGTGCAACCTGCTCGCTTGTGTTCCGGTTCTCACTCCCTTCGAACGCGCCGTAGACGTGAAGCAATACCTAAAAGGGAGAAAGTAAAAAATGACTCGTTATTCTGCCGCAATGATGATCCTGATCGCCATGACTGGTTTACCTGCGTTGGCTCAAGACTCACCTCCGAAGGTGGAAGTATTCGGCGGTTACTCTTTTATGCACACAGATACTGGCGGGCTGACAGGTTCGACGTTGAATTTGGAGCTGCGCCAGAATCCCGGCACATTCGGAATCGGATCGAACTTCAACGGATGGAATGCGGAAGCGCAGTACAACTTCGACCGTTGGATCGGAATCGTCGCCGACTTTGGCGGCCAGTACGGCACGCCGATCACAGGCGCCGCCAAAGATGTTTCCGGATTGCCGGCCATGAGCCAGTATTCATTCATGGCTGGACCGGTGATTTCATATCGGGCTAAAGCGAGAATCACTCCCTATGTACACGCCCTGTTTGGCTGGGATCGAGCCAGCCTGAGTGCGAGCACCATCACCGGCACCTCGTCTCCGGTGACTTCCTTCGCCAGCACGTACACCGATTTTGCAATCGCTCTTGGAGGTGGGGTTGACTACAAACTATCGCGGCATTTTGCTTTGCGGGTGGGACAGCTAGATTACTTCCATACCAGTCTCGATCTGAACTCGTTGTACGGAAGCGCCTACGGCCCTGGACGGTTCCAGGGCCTGGCGACTCATGAAAACAATCTGCGATTTTCCACCGGAATCGTTCTACGGTTTTGACCGCGGCTTATGGCAATCCGAATGCATAGAGGGCGCTGCCCGCGGCGATGGCAACGTATTCCTTTCCATCCACAGCAAAGGCTATGGGCGCGGCATAGACGGCGCCACCCATCTGGAAGTGCCAGAGCGCTTTGCCGGTGGCCGCGTCCAGGGCGATGAAGTTTCCTTCGGCGTCGCCCGTGAACACCAGGCCTCCAGCAGTCGACAGCACGCCCGACCATGTCGGCGAGGTGTGCTCGAACTTCCACTTGATCAGAAATCCGCGATAGGGCTCAGCGTCTTCCGAGGGAAAATACGCGCTGCCATAATACGCGTGGCCGGCTTCGTAGGGCTGAGGCGCAGTACTGAAAATATCGCACTGATCGCGGGCCGTGACATAGAACAGCGCAGTTTGCGGATCGTAGGTTGGAGCCATGAAGTTGGTTGTCCCCAGCGCTCCCGGACAAACCGTGTGCCCCTCGAGCGTAGGCGCTGCTTCTTTCTTCGCGACGGGACGCCCTTCGGAATCCTTGGTATCGCTCCATGTAACCTTGCCGTAAGCATTAGCCGAAATCAGTTTCCCGGTTGTCCGATCAATCGTATAGAAGAACCCGTTACGGTTGGCTTGCGCGATCAAGTGCTTGCCGCCGGCATCGATCATTACCGGCACCTGTGTGGCGTCCCAGTCGTGTTCGTCATGCTTGGTGAACTGGAAATGCCAGTTCATCTTTCCCGTGTCGGCATTGAGCGCGAGTAAAGTATTGCTATAAAGATTATCGCCAGCGCGCCCTGCGCCACGATTCGAGGGCGAAGGATTCCCCGTGGGCCAGAAAATCTGATTCGTTGCCGCGTCGTAGGTTCCGGTATTCCACGCCGGCGCGCCGCCAATCTTCCACGAATCGCCTTCCCAAGTTTCATGCCCCGCCTCGCCGGGGCCGGGCACGGTGTAAAAGCGCCACTTGCGGTCGCCGGTCGTGGCATCGTACGCATCGATGAATCCACGAATGCCGTACTCGCCTCCTGAGACTCCAATCACCGCAAGATTCTTTACCGCGAGCGGCGCGACCGTGAAGCTGTAGCCCGTGCGATAATCCGCCGCAGCCACGTCCCAAACTACATTCCCAGTCTTCGCATCGAGGGCGATGACGTGCGCATCCAGCGTTCCCAGAAAAACCTTGTCGCCTAAAATTGCCAGCCCGCGATTCACCCGCCCGCAGCAGGGACGAATGTCCCCCGGTAGTTGATGCTGATACATCCAGATCGGCCGGCCGGTACGCGCATCCAGAGCGAAGGCCCGGTCGTCCTGCGCCGTGGCGTAGAGAATTCCATCCACGACTAAAGGCGTAGTCTCGATCTTTCCGGTCGCTCCCGTCTGGTATACCCACTTCGCCGCCAGCGTATGCGCATTCGAGGCGTTGACCTGATCGAGCGAAGTGAAGCGCCGTCCCGCATAATCGCCGGAGTATGTCAGCCAATTCTGCGGCTCCTTGCCGGAATTTAGCAGCCGCTCGAATGTAACCTGACCCGAAGCCAGCGAAGCGAACAGCCCGCCAGCAAGCACAGCGCTAAGAAGAGCTATGAATGTCCCCCGCGCTCTCTGCGGCATTTCTCCGCCCCCTCCGCGATAAAAGTTCTTAATCCCACGATGAATGCTATCCCGAGCCCGCGTCATTTAGCCCCCACGCGAATTAAATAAGCCAAGATGTCGTCAAGATCTTTGTCACTCAACAGGTCCGGCTTGTAGACCGGCATCATCGATTCGCGGTTCTTCTTGAAGGAGCGCAGCTTATCTTTTTCAAGCAGATAAATCTGCTCGCTCGCGTCCATCATCTGAACGCTGAAGTTGTCTTCGTTCAGGGCCACACCTTTGATTTCCTTTCCGTCAGCGGTCACAACGGTAAGGGTCTCGTATTCCTGGGGAAACTCTTTTGTGGCCTCGGTTAATCCCCAAGCCAGCCGCTGGCTGGGGTTGCGTACTGAATCGATAATCGCTTCTCTCGTCCGCGACCCGCCTACCGCGGTGAGTTCCGGGCCCAACCTCCCACCCTTGCCTTCCACTGTATGGCAGAGCGAGCAATTCGCGTCGCCATAAAAAAGCTGTTTGCCGTGATCGGCATTGCCGGCGGGAGTGGCCGGCGCTTTTACCTCGATGCTGCGGATGTAAGTAACGATCTGCCAGATTTCTTCATCGGTCATACCCACGCCCTGGCCGTTGGTGCCGTTGGCGGGCATCACAGTTCCGGGAATGCCGTTGCTGATCACCTGGAACATTTCGGCGTCGTTGTGGGCGTGCTTCTTGTGCGCCCGCGTCAGGTCAGGACCGCGGCCGCCTCCGTGCGCGCCCAATCCGTGGCAAAGCGCGCAGTTGATGCGGAATTCATACTCGCCCGCCTTCGCCACCTTGGGATCACCAGCATAGGGATTGCGGTCATCAGCCGTGCACACGGTTGCATACGCGATTAGCACGAGCCATGCGATCAGGGCAAAAGTCGTCACTGGCCGCAGAAATCGTCGCCGCAGAAATTTTCGCAGGATCGAATACATAAGCCATCCAGTTTACGGAATGTGCCGCATTCTACGCCAACCAGTCGCAGCCGTGCCAAGCGGTTCAACAAGATTGCCCCGCCTGATCGGCCCAATAGCAAGTCTTTTGTAACGCCTCCCCGGTCGTACATGGCCGCCGGGCATCTGCCACCAGCACTTCCGGTTCCCTATACTGGAGATTCCCTCAGTTCATGCCGATCTTTCCCTAAGATCGGGGACTTTTTAAATGTAGGTCCGTAAGTCGCTGATAGCTCAACCCTTCCAATGGAAGGCGTCAGGTTGCGAGAGGCCCAGATGGGCCAGCACGCGACAGGCGAACTCACGGGCCATGTCATCTAAGTTTGCGGGCCGGTAATAGAAGGCTGGGATCAGCGGAAAGATGGTCGCCCCGGCATCGGCGGCCCGGTACAGGTTGCGGATGTGGATTTTGTTGAGCGGCGTTTCGCGCACGCAAAGCACCAGCGGACGCTTCTCTTTGAGGCAGACGTCGGCGGCGCGCTCGATAAGGTGTGAGGCGACGCCGTTAGCGATGCGGGCCAACGTGCCCACGCTGCACGGGATCACGATCATGGCATCTGCGGGATAAGAACCGCTGGCCACGTTCGCCCCGATGTCGGCGTTCGATTGCTCTTTAATCTTGATTTTGGACGAACGGGCTGCAGCGGCTGAAGTTCTTGCCGACTTTGGCGAACGTTTTTCGGGGCCCAAGATCTGGCGGACCAGATTTGCACGCCCTCGAATGCCGAGTTCTTCGGCCATCACGCGCAAGCCCGAGTCGGAAGCGATGAAGTTTACGGTCTGAACGCGGTTATCGCGTTCGAGCGCCAGCAGCAACTGCCGCAGAAACATCGAACCGCTGGCACCGGTAGTTGCGATGGTTAGATTTTGCGGCGGGTGATTCGGCAATGCGCCTCCAGCGAGGCGACGCAAGCATCACCCCGAGTTTGGAGCATAGGGAGTAGCGGAACAGGAAGTCAAGACGAGAAGCGGAGAG
>WNFJ01488962.1_pt2 | contig 13317 bp, 11 predicted proteins | sample 5400461 | NCBI WGS metagenome assembly WNFJ01 (sample SAMN13153349, study PRJNA577476) | soil metagenome | isolation source: 115 cm saprolite on Douglas fir-dominated hillslope | place: USA:California | collected 2013-09-17 | reverse complement strand
ACGAGAACGTCGACGGCGCCAAGCGCCAGCTCAAGCAGCTGGCGGAGCTCGGCGTCGACCTCGACCAGGTGACTCGCGAGCTCGAGGTGGAAGGAGTCGAAGCGTTCACGAAGTCGTTCGAAAGCCTGCTCGCGACCATCAAGAAGGAAAGCCAGAACATCAAGGCGGGCAAGGGGCCGCGGCAGTGGTACAGCCTCGGCGCTCTGCAGCCCAAGGTGGAAGCGCGCGTCGCGGTGCTTCAGAAGGCGGATGCGCCTCGCCGCCTGTGGGCCAAAGACTCGACCTTGTGGACTAACGACCCCACCAAGCGCGAAGAGGTCCGCGACCGCCTCGGCTGGCTGAACGTGGCCGAGAAGATGCTCGAGCACGCGTCCGAGCTCCAGCAGCTCGCGGCCGACGGGCGCGCATATTCGGACGTGGTCCTGCTCGGCATGGGCGGCTCGAGCCTTTGCCCCGACGTGTTGAGGAACACGTTCGGGCCGGTGCGCGGACACCCGCGCCTGCACGTGCTCGACACCACCGACCCGGCCACCATCCTCGCAGTGCGTTCGAGCATCCGCATCCAGGACACGCTGTTCATCGTCGCGTCGAAATCCGGCGAGACGACGGAGACGCTCTCGCACTTTGCGTACTTCTGGAACGAGATGGGCGGCGGCAAGGACGGTGCGGCCGGACCGGGACGGCACTTCGCCGCCATCACCGATCCGGGCACCTCGCTGGAGAGGCTCGCCAAGGACCACGGCTTCCGCTGGATCTTCCGCAACCCGCCCGACATCGGCGGCCGCTACTCGGCCCTCAGCTATTTCGGGCTCGTGCCGGGGTCACTGATGGGTGTCGACGTCAAGGAGATGCTCGAGCGCGCCGTGGAGATGGCGCATTCGTGCGCAGACTCCGTGCCCGCCGAAAGCAACCCGGGCGTGTGGCTGGGGGCGGTCATGGGCGAGCTCGCTGTGCAGGGCCGCAATAAGTTGACGCTCATCGCGTCACCCAAGATCGCCACGTTCGGCTATTGGGTCGAGCAATTGATCGCCGAGAGCACCGGCAAGCGGGGCCGGGGGATCGTGCCCGTGGAAGGCGAGCCGCTCGGCAAGCCCGACGTGTACGGCGACGACCGGCTCTTCGTGTACATCCGTATGGACGCCGACCCGCCCCACAAGGCGGTGCAGGCACTCGAGAAAGCCGGGCAGCCGGTGATCACGCTCACGATGCGCGACAAGCTCGACCTCGGCGGCGAGTTCCTGCGCTGGGAGATTGCGACCGCGATCGCCGGCGCGGTCATGGGTATCGACCCGTTCGACCAACCCAACGTACAGGAGTCGAAGGACAACACCAAGAAGGTCCTGGCCAGGTACCGCGCCGGCGGCAAGCTGCCGGCCGCGGAGTCGGTTCCGGCGTCGAAGTCGCGAGCGGGCTTGAAGGCGCTGCTGGGACGGGCCAAGCGGGGGGGCTACTTCGCGATCATGGCCTACACGACGCGTTCGACTGCGTCCCAGTCGGCGATCGCCTCGATTCGCACCGCCGTGCGCGACGCCACGCAGTACGCGACTACGGCCGGCTACGGACCCCGATTCCTCCACTCCACGGGCCAGCTGCACAAGGGCGGCCCGAAGACCGGGCTCTTCCTGCAGATCGTCCAGGACGACACTCGCGACGTGCCTATCCCCGGGCAGCCCTACAGCTTCTCGATCCTCAAGCAGGCGCAGTCCCTCGGCGACCTGGAGTCGCTCAGCTCGCGGCGGCTCCCGGTGCTCCGCGTGACCCTCGGCAGGGAGGGGGCGGCCGGCTGGAAGGCGCTCGCGGCGGCAGTCAAATCCGCAGTCCGATAGTCCACCAGCGGAGGAGTTGACCATGGAGATGGGGATGGTCGGCCTGGGCCGGATGGGCGGCAACATGGTGCTCCGGCTGATGAAGCGCGGCCACCGGATCATCGCGTACGACCGCTCCGCTGACGCGGTCAAGCAAAAGGCATCGCAGGGCGCAGTCGGCGCCGGCTCGGTGCAGGCCTTTGTGAAGAGCTTCGAGTCGAAACCACGGGTGATGTGGATCATGGTCCCGGCCGGCGACCCCACCACGGAGGCCATCGACCAGCTCGTCGAGCTCGGCGATCCAGGCGACATCATCATCGACGGCGGCAACACCAACTGGAAGCTGGCGATGCAGGACTGCGCGCGGGTCAAGGCCAAGGGCATGCACTACATGGACGCGGGCACGTCCGGCGGGATCTGGGGCCTCGAGTACGGCTACTGCCTGATGGTCGGGGCCGAGCCTGGGATCTACGACTACTGCTTGCCGCTGCTGAAGGACCTGGCGCCGGATGACGGCGGCCTCGTGCACACCGGGCCCGAGGGCTCGGGCCATTTCGTGAAGATGGTGCACAACGGAGTCGAGTACGGGCTCATGCAGGCGTACGCCGAAGGCTTCCAGGTGATGAAGCTGTCCAGCACCTTCCCGGGCATGAACATGCAGGCGATCGCCGAAGCGTGGCGCACGGGCAGCGTCGTCCGCTCGTGGCTGCTCGACCTCATCGCGCGGGGCCTCGAGCAGGACCCCGACCTCTCCGCCATCAAAGGCTGGGTCGAGGACACGGGCGAGGGCCGCTGGACAGTAGAGGCGGCCATCGACGAGTCTGTGCCCGTACCGATCATCGCTGAGTCCCTGTTCGCGCGCTTCCGGAGCCGGATGGAGAACACATTCGGCGACCGTATGCTCGCCATGATGCGCAACCAGTTCGGCGGCCATGCGGTGATCACCGACGCCAAGGGAGAAGCTGCCCGCAAGTGAGTGTCGTAGCCCCGAACCCGCTCGCCGAGGGGCTGCACGACTACCGGGTCGCCGAGCCGGCCCTGATGGTGATCTTTGGCGCCACCGGTGACCTGAGCGGGCGGAAGCTGCTGCCTGCCCTGTACAACCTCTCGAAGCAGCGCCTCCTGCCCGCGGGATTCGCGGTGATCGGGGCCGCGATCGACGATCTCACAGACGAGGCCTTTCGCAAGCACGCCGCCGGCAAGATCTCCGAGTTCTCGCGCACGCAGCCGGTCGACCAGCAGGTCCTGCAGTCGTTTCTGGAGGCGGTGTCATACGTCAAGGTCGACTTCAGCAAGGTCGACGACTTCAGGGCGCTGGGGCGAAAGCTCGACGACCTCGACAACAAACGCCACGTCGGCGGCAACCGCGTGTTCTACTGCGCCACCCCGCCGCCGACGTACGAGATCATCACCGAGCAGCTGAAGGCGGTCGGGATGAACGCGGGGACGGGGTATCACCGGATCGTGATCGAGAAGCCGTTCGGCAGCGACCTCAAGTCGGCGCGCGAGCTCAACAAGATCGTGCAGCGGGTCTTCCATGAAGACTCCGTCTATCGCATCGACCACTACCTGGGCAAGGAGACGGTCCAGAACATCATGGCGTTCCGGTTTGCCAACTCGATCTTCGAGCCAGTGTGGAACTGCCATCACATAGATTCGGTGCAGATCACTGCAGCCGAGGAGATCGGCGTCGAGAACCGCGGTGCCTACTACGACAGAGCCGGCGCCATGCGCGACATCGTTCAGAACCACGCCCTGCAGCTGTTGGCGCTGACGGCCATGGAACCGCCCATCGCGTTCGAGGCCAATGCAGTTCGCGACGAAAAGGTCAAGGTGCTGCGGGCGATCCGTCCTATCGCGGACGACGAGGTGGCAAAGGCGACGGTGCGCGGCCAGTACGCGAGCGGCTGGGTTCTCGGTGAGCACGTGCACGGATATCGCGAGGAGCCCAGCGTCGCCACCGGATCGCTGACTGAGACCTTCGTCGCACTCAGGCTCTTCGTCGACAGCTGGCGCTGGGCGGGCGTGCCCTTCTATATCCGCGCCGGCAAGCGCATGCCCAAGCGCGCCACCGAGATCCGTGTCCTTTTCAAGCGACCGCCGCACCTGACGTTTGGCCGGGAGGCCGCGCAGGAGCTCGACCCCAACGCGATCACGCTGCGCATCCAGCCCGAAGAGGGCATCTCCCTGCGGTTCGGGGCCAAGGTTCCCGCCGCCGGGATCCGGCTGCGCAGCGTGACGATGGACTTCCTCTACGCGTCCTCGTTTCTGGTCGAGGCGCCGGAGGCCTATGAGCGGCTGTTGCTCGACTGTATGATCGGCGACCCGACGCTCTTCACGCGTGCCGACGAAGTTGAGACCGCGTGGACGTTCGTCGATCCCATCGAGGCGGCCTGGCGAGACGGGCGCCCGCCGCTGCAGATGTACCAGGCGGGCAGCTGGGGACCCCCCGCCGCGGCGAAGCTGATGGAAGCGGAAGGGAGGGAATGGCACAGGCCCTGAGTGGCGAGCTTGACTGGAAGGGCGAGGGCGTGACCATCGCGCAGGTCATCAACGCCCTGGCCGACTTCAGGCGGAGGTTCGCGCGCGCACAGGTGCCGGACGAGGACCATCCGCATCCGCGCAACTCCGTCATGAGCCTCATCGCAGTCACCACCACGGAGGCCGACGAGGCGCGGGCCCAGCGACAGGTCAAGGCGATCGCAGTGCACCATCCCTCGCTGGCGATCGTCGTCAGGGATGAGGCCGAGGTCAAAGAGGGGCGCATCGACGCCTCGATCACGGCGCCCCCGGTGGTCGTAAACCCCGGCGACGGTGCCGGCGCCCCGACGACGCCTCCGCATTACGAGCTCGTGACCCTGCACATCCGGGGGGCGGCCGCCGCCCATCTGGCATCCCTGGTGGATCCACTCCTGGTCAGCGGCGTGCCCACCTACGTCTGGTGGCTGGGGACCCCTCCGTTCTCATCCAAGGAGCTGCGGGAGGCGCTGCAGATCGCCGACGCGCTGGTAGTGGATTCGGCTCGGTTCGCGCGCCCCTACCACTCGTTCCTGTCCCTGGCCGAGGTGAGCGCTCACGCGCACCGCCATCTGGGGCTGGCCGACTTCCAGTGGGCGCGGCTCGATCCCTGGCGGGAATCCATCGCCCAGTTCTTCGCCCCCGCGTCGCGGCGGGCCTTCCTCAAAGGGATCAACGAGATCGGCATCGACTACGCCGGCACGGGCCGCGGCAATCGCATTCCGTCGTCGCTGCTCATCGGCTGGATGGCCGGTGCCCTGGGCTGGAAGCTGCAGCGCGCATCGGGCGGGACGGGCGGGGTGGTTTCCGCCCAGTTCGAGGCAGAGGCCTGGCGGGTCGTCGATGTCGCGTTTCGCTCGATGGAGAAGGCGGGCCTGGTCGAGGGCGAGATCAGCGCCGTCCGCATCATGGGCACCTCGGGCGGAGGCACCTTCAAGCTGTCCATCGCGCGTGCTCCCGAGCGGGCACGGCACACAGCTCCGGACATCGGGCCGGCCGAGTTCCGGCGCTTGCATCCCACCGGCGGCGAAGACGAGGCGGGCCTGGAGCTGGCTCATCGTCGGGCGGCACAGCATCGGGAGCTCGAGTTTCAGAGTCGCGATTCGCTGCACCACATGGCGACGGGCGACCCGCCAGGCGATGAGGCGTCGCCAAGCCCCACCATCTTCGTCCGCGAGCGAAGAAGCCCCGACAACTCGATGGTGCTCCTCACGCTCATCGACATCGGTGGCGCGGACACTCTTCGCCACGTGCAGCGAATCGCATCGACCGACGACGCCTCGCTGCTGGTGGAGCTGCTGGCGATGGGTGCGCGCGACCCTGTGTACACGCGCTCGCTGGCGGCGGGAGCCGAGTTGATGAAAGCCCTCTGACTTTGGAGGTCATGGTCCTCGACTCCGCGGATGACGTCGCGGCCGCAGCTGCATCTGAGATCGCTCGGACCCTGGCCGGGGGCGCGCGGACTCTGGTGCTGGCCGGCGGTACGACTCCGGCGCGCTGCTACGAAGTGCTCGCCGGACTCGAGGTCGCCTGGGGCCGCGTCACCGTGCTGTTCGGCGATGAACGCTGTGTGCCGCCCGACCACCCCGACAGCAACTACCGGATGGCGCGCGAGACGCTGCTCGACCGTGTCGCCCCCGGCACGGTTCACCGGATGCCAGCGGAGCTCGGCCCAGACGAGGGCGCTGCGCTCTACTCCCCAGTCGTAGCTTCGCTTGCGCCCCTTGACCTCGTCGTGCTGGGCACTGGGGAAGACGGCCACACCGCATCCCTGTTTCCGGGGCATCCGGCCGTCGACGCCAAGGGCTGGGCGATCGGCATCGAGGACTCGCCCAAGCCTCCACCTCAACGTGTGACGCTGACACTCTCCACCCTGCGCGGCGCTCGGCGCGTGATCGTGCTCGCGACCGGCGCCGGCAAAGCCGATGCCGTGGCGAAGGCGAAGCGCGGCGAGGTTCCTTCGGGGATGATTGCGGGCGCGCAATGGCTGATCGACCACGAAGCGGCCGCCGGTCTGTGACGAAGATCGAGATCGTTCCCTCGATCCTTTCGGCCGACGTCACGCGGCTGGGCGACCAGGTACGAGAGGCCGTGGCCGCGGGCGCGGATCGGATCCAGGTCGATGTCATGGACGGCCACTTCGTCCCCAACCTGACTTTCGGGCCGCTCGTGGTAGAGGCCGTGCGCAGAATCACCGACATCCCGATCGAGGCGCATCTCATGGTCGACAGGCCGGAGCTGTTCATCGAAGCATTCGCCAAGTCAGGAGCGACCCTGATCGAGGTGCAGGTGGAGTCGACCACCTCGCTCTACCGAACCATCGATTCGATCAAGGAGCTTGGTGCCGACGCCGGCGTGGCGATCAACCCCGCCACCTCCATCGAGGCGCTGCGCGAGATCCTGCCCTACATCTCCCTGGTCAACGTGATGACCGTCGAGCCGGGATTCGGCGGCCAGAAGTTCATCGTGCACAGCCCCGACAAGATCCGGCGGTTGCGGTCGTTGGCCCCGGACATCGAGATCGAGGTAGATGGCGGCATCGACGCGCAGACTGCGCCGCTGGTGGTGAAGGCCGGGGCGACCGTGCTCGTGGCGGGCAGCTCTGTTTTCGGCCACAAAAATGGGATAGAGGCGGGCATCCGCGCGTTACGTATAGCAGTTGACTGAAGAAACGGATGCCCTCAAACGAGCCGCCGCCGAGAAGGCCCTCGAGCTGGTCCGCGACGGCATGCTGCTCGGCCTGGGCAGCGGCAGCACTGTGCGGTATTTCACCGAAGGGGTGGGGCGCCTGGTGGCGGAGGGGATGAAGGTGCGGGGCGTGCCCACATCCCGCGACACGGCGGAGCTGGCAGCCGCGAAGGGGATCCCAATCCTGACGGAGCTCGTCGGCGACATCGACCTCGCTGTGGACGGGGCTGACGAGGTCGACGGCGACCTGAACCTGATCAAAGGCCGTGGAGGCGCGCTGTTCCGGGAGAAGATCGTCGCGGCCGCGTCCAGGCGCTTCGTGGTCGTGGTCGACGAATCGAAGCTGGTCGAGCAGCTCGGCGTGGGCGTCCTGCCGGTCGAGGTGCTGCCGTTCCTGTGGCGCACGACGGCCGACAGGTTGATCGCGCTCGGTGCGTCGCTGACGGTGCGAGGAGGGGAGGAGGCGCCGTTCGTCACCGACAACGGAAACCTCATCCTCGACCTGCTGTTCGCAGATGGAATCGCCGATCCGCAGAGCCTGTCGACGACACTCAAGGCCGTAACGGGCGTGGTCGAGCAGGGTTTGTTCGTGGGCATGTGCGACACATGCATCGTGGCCGGCCCAGACGGTCCGCGCGTGCTCGGCCGTTCCTCGACGTAACACTCGAAGTCGGAACTTCGTTCGTAATCTGGTGAAGATCGCGGCCATGGCCCTGGTTGCGTTCTGCGCCCTTACGGCCTGCTCGGACGGGGCCAGTGCACGCGCCGCGCCTTCGCCCTCGAATGCTTCTCCGGGGCCATCTGTCATGACGAGCCCGCCGATCATCCCCACCGTGACGCCCTCGCCCGCCGACGAGCAGTTCACGACGAAGCTCAGCTGCGGCCGGCCGGTCACTGCTACGCATGCGCTTGCTCTGTATGCGCTGGCCATCACGCCACCGATGCTGGAGATCCTCGACGTGTCCAATCCTCTGAAGCCGGCCCTCCTTTGCCTGCTCGCTCCCGCGCAAGGCGGCCGCTTCGTCCAGGCGGCCAACCAGGTGGTCTTCTGGATTGGGGACCAGCTGGGAGCGGTCGACCTCAGCTCCGGTAAGTTGGTCCAGACCGCACGTTTGCCCGCACCCGCTTTCGAAGGTGCATTCAGCAGCGATGGCAGGACATTTGCATATCGGGCGGCCGAGGACACGGCCGGAACGACCAGCACCCACCTCAACAGCGACGGCTACGACCGGACGCTGTACACGCAGGCGCCGATGGGAGGCCACGGAGGGCTGGCACCTGGGCAGGGCCCCGCCGACCAACTGGAATTCTCGGCGGATGGGACCGAGCTGCTCGACTACAACGCCTTCAGGGGTCCCTCCGTCCCATACAGCGTCCTGGTCTATCGCACTAGAGGAATCCTCGGCACATATGCACCCCCCGACAGCTTTCGGCTGCTTCAGTCGAACACGGCGATTCACGGTGTGTGGGCGCCGACCGGAAGCACCCTTTACTTCTACGTCTCAAACCAGGGGTTGACCGGTGAGGTTGACAGCCTGGACTCGGCTGGTCAGCAGTCGTCGCTTGCGAGGAACGTCACGGGCTTCTCCTGGCCGCGAGTAGGGCCGGCCGCCGACCGGATCGTCTACGACGCTTACGCGAGCACGCCAGATAACTGCGGCGGTTTGCCGCACGTGTGGGCGCTCAGTCTCGCGGCTCGAACCACATCACAGCTCTCGCCGGCGGTCAGCTCGATGCCGGTCTTCATCTCGCAGAGCCTCATCTGGTCGGACGAGGAACAACCTGCTCAGTGCGGGCCGGGCGGAGAGACCAGTTTTGATGGGGTGATCGTCGCCTATAGCCTCACCTCGGGCGCAGTGACAACAGTCGACATGACGGGCACCGTACCGGGGATTGGCGGACCTGCTCTGCCCCCACCGAACACCGGCTCTGTACTGGATGTCTGGTTCTAAATGGGGCGCCACTAAACTTCTCTGCCGAGGACGGGTGGCCGAGTCCGGTCGAAGGCGCAGCACTGGAAATGCTGTACAGCCGCAAGGCTGTCTTGGGTTCAAATCCCAACCCGTCCGCCACCCGCTGTTGAGGCCAGGCCGGACATGTGCGAATGCCACCCGAGCCCGAGCCCGAGCCCGAGCGCGAACAACGAGATAATCGCCAGGACGAGAAGACCGATTCTCCGGTCACTCATTGGCTCATCACTACCCACGTGCTTCAAGCGTCGCGGGTAACGTGGCCCTTAACAATCTTTCTCGGGCGGAGTATGGTTGCGCCGGGAAGGAAGGGGTGGACAGCGACGATACGGACGTACATGAAGGCCCGAGCGACCCTGGCGCGCCAGGCGCCGATGTAACGTCGCCAGCGCCCGCCGCCGAGACTGAAGGGGCCTCCCTTTCACCGCCCGCACCCGCACCCGCAGCCGAGGCCGAAGCGGGCTCCGCTCCATCGCCGGCACCCGTCGCCGAGGCCGAAGCGGGCTCCGCTCCATCGCCGGCACCCGTCGCCGAGGCCGATGCGGGCTCTGCTCCACCGCCGGCACCCGTCGCCGAAGCCGAAGCGCGCTCCGCTCCACCGCCGGCGCCACCACCTGCGCCGGACTACCCGCCTCCCTTTGCCACTCCGCCCGGTGGCGCGGCCCAGGCTCCCAAGGGCCACGGCCGGCGCAACCTCGCCATAGCCCTGGCGGTTGCGTTGGTGATCCTCATCGCCGGGGGGATCGGCGCCAACGCCCTGCTCTCGAGCATGTACAGCCCGGAGCGCGCGGTCACCGATTACTTCGCGGCGCAGAGCCGCGGCGACGTGACGGGCATGATGACGAACGCGACCTTCCAGGTCGGGTCGGATCCCGATCTCTTCAACAAGGACGGCATCACGGCGATGATGACCGTGGCCCAGAACAAAGACGTGCACAACGTAAAGATCGTGACGTCGACTGCCACCGATTCGTCGACACAGGCGGTCGCGGTGACCATGACGTGGGCGGGCAAACCACACAGCGAGACATACGCGGTCAAGAAGGACAGCTCCCAGACTCACGACCTCATCTACCACTCGTGGCACGTCGTCATCCCCTTCGTGACCATCCAGGTCACCCTCCCCAGGCAACCTGGAACCATCCAGGTCGACGGCATCACCTCCACTTCGTCCGATGCCAGCACCCTCCAGGTCGCGGAGGGATACCACAACGTGACGATGAGCTCCAACTTCCTGTACGACGCCACCACGCAGCTGGTCGACGGAGTCGATGCAAGTCCAGCGACAACGTTCGCCCCGAGCGTCAGCTCGAGCGCGACTGCGGCCATCGGCACCGCGGTCAAGACGGGATTCGGCGTTTGCGATACGTCGAAGTACCCGGACTGCATGAACTACACCTACGACGCCGGACCGGGTTATGTGTGGCCCTGGTCGTTGCCGGGATATGGCACGGTCGAGGGCCGGACGTACCGGATCACATTCACAGCCGACCCCACCACGAGCATGAAGCTCATCGTCTCGAACACGGCCGGCGAGGTGGACGCGGCAGGCACGTGCCACGTCACCATGACCTTCGACGGCTCGCGGAACTACCCGCTCTCGGGAATCTGGGCGGCCGTGGTGACCTGGAAAAACGGCGCGTTCACGGCGGCCGTGAACTTTGACTGCCTCGTAACCCAGGGCTAGGCGGCGGCGGGCGAGTCGGCGGCGTCCGTGGTTTCGAGCTCCGGCAGGTCAGAATGGGCCTCGCCTAGATGAAGAGGGTGCTTCCAGGCGATGGTGTGATGCTCCGCGATCGCCGCCTCGCGGCAGCGTTCGCAGCACCAGGTCCGGTCGGGGGGGCCGAAAGACGTGAGTAGCCGGTTGAGTCGGCTCACGGAAGATCAACGCTGTAATCAGACCTGCCGGTCCCTGCCTGATGGATTTAGACTCAGCTTGTGGCTGAGACCGACCGGGTGGGCATCACGCCCAAGAGCTGGACGACTCAACTCCACCACGGCGTGATGCATCTCGGCAAGCGCTGGTACGTCGTCAGCGCCGAGCTCAGCGAGGCCGGTCGCGCCGAAGGGGTTCGGCTCGACGGCCCGTACGCGGATCGCGTGGCCGCTGAAGCGGAAGTAGACCGGCAGCAGCGAGAGCGCCCCTAGCCTCAGGTCGCGGACCGTAGCCGGGAGTATGTTGTCGCGGGATCTCGCATGGAGGGGCAGCCGAGGCGTGGGCCGGATCGCGGGCTCGCAATCGCCATCGGGGTCGTGGTGGCGATTCTCTTGATCGACTCCGCAGGCATGGCGGCCAACGCCATGCTCTCGAACACCTATGGGCCCGAGCGCGCGGTCACGGATTATTTCGCTTCCCAAAGCAGAGGTGACGTGAGCGCCATGCTGTCGAACGCCACCTTCCAGCCGGGCTCCGACCCGGTGTTGTTCAATCGCTCCGCAATCTGGGCCATGATGGAGCTGCCTCAGAACAGCGATGTGCACGACGTGCACGTCATCTCATCGCAGTCCGTCGATCCTTCGAGCGAGATCGTCAACGTGTCGATGACCTGGGCCGGCAACCATCATCGCCAGGCGTATGCGGTTCACGAGGACAGCTCGCGGGTTCACGCGCTGTTCTACGACTCGTGGCGCATCGTGATCCCATACGTGACGGTGCGGCTGGTTTTGCCAAACCAGTCCGGCCCGATTTCTGTGGACGGGATCAACACAGCATCATCTGCTCCGAGCGCGATCCAGGTGGTCGAGGGATACCACCAGGTCACGATGAGCTCGACCCAGCTGTATGACGCGACCACGCGCCTGGTCGATGGAGTGGACGGCACCGGCGTTTTGGGGTTTCCTTTCGCGGTCGGCCTGACCGCCTACCGCCTGGCGGCTCGGGCCGTGATCGATGCATCGACTGCCTGAACCACGCCTACAGCGCCGGACCGGGCTATCAGTTCACTTGGGGAGACCTGCCTGGGTACGGCCTGGTCGTCGGGACGACATACCGGATCACCCTCGCCGGCGACCCCACCTCCTACATGAACCTGGGAGTCCCGGCCGACCCGGGCATCCTGGATGCCTTCGGCGAGTGCGCGGTCACGATGACAGTCGACGGAACGAAGTACTACTTCGACGGCGGCTGGACCGCCACGCTCGTGTCGTCGAAAGGCGGCTTCGTCGCCTTGCTCACGTATGAAAACTGCTTTTTCGAGGGCGGGTCATCGGCGGTGAACACCTAGCCGAACCGTCAGGGGCGCGGGTTTGCAACCAAACCCGATCCGGGCGCATCCAACGAACAGAAGATGATGTCGGTATTGATGGAGCAGCGGCCCACGGCCATGCAGCGCGCCACCCAGGGCGATGCCGACTCCTTCGCGATGCTCATCGATCCGCTGCTCCAGCCCGCGTATCGGCTGGCGGCCGTGATGCTCTCCGACCGGATGGCCGCGGAGGATGCTGTCCAGGAGGCGGCCGTAAAGGCATGGCGCAGCCTGCGCCAGCTCCGTGGCGAGGAGAGCTCCCTTCGCCCGTGGTTCCTTTCGATCGTCGCCAACGAGTGCCGCATGACGCGGCGGCGCCGCTGGTGGGCTGTCGTGAAGCTGGCTGAAGTTGAGAGCGATCGCCGAGTCGACGAGGTGAGCCAGGAGGCCGCCACCGATCTCCGCCGGGCTCTCGGCCGGCTCAGCGCCGACGAGCGCCTGCCGCTGGTCCTGTACTTCTACCTCGACCTGCCGCTGGACGAGGTCGCACGCACGCTGCGAGTATCCCCGGCCGCCGCCAAATCCCGTATCTACCGCGCGGCCAAACGCCTGCGCGCCGACCTGACCCTCGAGGAGGTGACCTGACGTGAGCCGCGAGAGTTTCCGCCGTGAGATCGGCCGAGCCTTCGACGCCATGAGCGGTTCGCCGAGCCCGGCCCTGTCCGCCCGCGTACGCTCGGCGCTGTCAGAGAGGCGGCCGCCGCGCCCAGGGCCCATCTGGATGGCGGGGGTAGCCGCCGGTCTCATTGCCCTCATCATCGTTGGGGTGCTGGTGGCGTCGAATCTCAACCGCCACCTCACCAGCGGCGTGCCCGCAGGTAGGCCAACAGCAAGCCCCAGCGCCGTCGCGACGGCGACGCCAAGTGCGAGCCCTAGTGCGAGCCCTAGTTCTTCGCCCTCGGTGACCCCGACCTCGAACCTGCCCGCCTTCGTGTGTGCGAGCACGTCATTGAGTCCGCAGCAGGCGCCACTCACCGCTTACGTCAGCGACGTTCGCACGGGCACGCATGCCGGCTATGACCGGATCACGATAACTTTCACAAACGGGTTGCCCGGCAGTATCAGCCTAAAGCCGCAGAACTCCGCAACCTT
>WNFJ01621319.1_pt2 | contig 13318 bp, 10 predicted proteins | sample 5400461 | NCBI WGS metagenome assembly WNFJ01 (sample SAMN13153349, study PRJNA577476) | soil metagenome | isolation source: 115 cm saprolite on Douglas fir-dominated hillslope | place: USA:California | collected 2013-09-17 | reverse complement strand
CAGGTCACGCAAGGTGCCGCCGCCGACCGCCGGCAGCAGCGTGAGGATCAGCGCTCCCCACAGGTCATACCGCCGCTGCTGCGCCCGCATGAAGCCCGCGAACCCAAAAGCCGCGGTCCCGATGAGGTCGAGCGCATAGAACCAGCGGCTTCTGACGGTCTCGGACAGGTAATAGCGGGTCGCCTCCGACAACGCGAACAGCTTTTGCCCGTTCGGCTGGGCCTCACGCCACAATAGGTGAGTCCAGCCGGTGGCGGCGGCGCGCACCGCGGCGCCATTGCCCGCCTGGCCCGCGATCACATCGACGCTGTGATTGTAGGCGGGAAGCTCCAGCAGCCCGATCCGGGTGCTGTCGCCGACGAGCTGGAGGACCGATTCCAGCATTCGCCGCTGGTGGACCGGCTCGGCGCGCGGTGCCTCGGCCATGGTGATGGCAAAGGTCTCCTCGATATTGTCCTTGGCGTAGCGCCATCCGGATAGTGTCGCGCGGAGAAAGCGCGCGAGCACGTCGCGTCGGCGTTCGTCCTGCAATGATGCTGCCGTGGCGTAGAGCCCGTCTTCAAGAAAGCCGATCCCGTGGTCGGCGAGCCGAAAGTCGAGCAGGTCGCTGGGCGTCAGTCCTGCGCGCAGGATCGACCAGTATTCATTGTACATCATTACCGTGGCGCATGCCGTGCGCTTCTCGATCAGGTCCTGCCCGTTTGGCTTCTGCTCGATGGTGGTAACGCGGTCGTTGGGAACGTTGATCGTCTTGAGCCAGTAGCGAACGTCGAGCTCGTCGCCGACGTTCCACACCCCGATAACCTTGCCTGCGACGTCATCGACGCTTTGCACGCCGGCGTCGCGCCGGCACGCGATGGCCATGCCCGGTCGCTGGAAGATCTGCGCGATGTTGACCACCTCGCGACCGCGTAGGCGTGCGTCAATCGCTGAGGGGAGCCAGGCAAGGGCCACGTCCGCCTCGCCTTTCGCCAGGACCTCGATTGGGCTGATGCCCGGCCCACCCTCGATCAGCTCTGCCGCGATACGCTCGCGCTCATAGAAGCCTTTGTGAAGCGCGACATAGATGCCGGCGAATTGCGCCTGGTGGTACCACATGAGTTGGAGCCGCACTCGGTCCGGCGCCTGCGCGACCGCCGGCACGGCCGACACCGGCAACAGCGCGAAGAGGATCGGTGCGACGGCTCGCAATGTAGCGAGATGCTGCAGGAGAGTCCTGGTGACGGGCATGCTCAAGAAAAAAAGTCTTGCGCCTTGATCAAGGCCTCTGCAAGGCGGTCGATCTCGGGCCTGGTGTTGTACATGGCAAACGAAGCCCGGCAGGTCGCCGAGACGCCGAAGCGTGCCAAGAGCGGCATGACGCAATGGGTGCCGGCGCGCACCGCCACGCCGGAGCGATCGATGATGGTGGCGACATCGTGCGGATGCGCGCCCTTCATCTCGAAGGAGACGATGGCGCCCTTCTCCCGCGCGGTGCCGAAGATGCGCAGCGAATTGATCGCGCGCAGCCGCTCATGGGCATATTTGGCGAGCTCGGTCTCGTGCGCGCGGATGCGCGCCTTGCCGATCGAGCCGACATAGTCGATCGCCGCGCCCAGCCCGATCGCCTGCACGATTGGCGGCGTGCCGGCCTCGAACTTGTGCGGCGGCTCCCCATAGGTGACGCGGTCCTCGAAGACGTCGCGGATCATCTCGCCGCCGCCATTGAATGGCGGCATGGCGAGGAGATGCCGGTGCTTGCCGTAGAGCACCCCGATGCCGGTCGGCCCGTAGAGCTTGTGACCGGTGAAAACATAGAAGTCGCAGTCGATATCGGCCACGTCCACATCGAGATGCACGGCCCCCTGGCTGCCGTCGATCAGCACCGGAATGCCGCGCGCGTGCGCCAGGGCAACCACCTGCTTCACCGGCACCACGGAGCCGAGCATGTTCGACATGTGCGTGACGGCGACCATCTTGGTGCGCGGCGTGAGCAATTTCTCGAACTCGTCGATGAGAAAATTGCCGTCGTCGTCGACCGGCGCCCACTTGATCACCGCGCCCTGGCGCTCGCGCAGGAAATGCCAGGGCACGATGTTGGAATGATGCTCCATGATCGAGAGCACGATCTCGTCGCCGGCCTGGATGCGCTCACGGCCGAACGTATAGGCGACGAGGTTGATCGCCTCGGTGGCATTGCGGGTGAAGACGATCTCTTCCTTGCGCGGCGCGTTGAGGAACGCCGCGACCTTCGCGCGCGCATCCTCGTAGGCCTCGGTCGCCGCATTGGCGAGATAGTGCAGGCCGCGATGCACGTTGGCGTATTCGGCCGTATAGGCGTGCTCGAGGCGATCGAGCACGGGACGGGGCTTCTGCGCCGAAGCCGCGTTGTCGAGATAAATGAGGGGCTTGCCGTAGACCTGCAGGGCGAGGATCGGAAAGTCCTCGCGGATGCGGCCGACGTCGTAAGTTCCATTTGCTACCGCGGGATGGGTCACGGGGGGATGGGTTGCGGCGGGGGGCATGGTGCCGGCTCCTGCGCTCACTCGCGCGCCCGCAGCCAGGCGGCAACATCGTCCATCAGGGCATCGCGCAGGCCGGCATGCTCGATGCCTTCCACCGCCTCCCCGACGAACGCCTGGATCAAGAGCGTCTCGGCCTCCTTCTCGGGGATGCCGCGGGCCTTGAGGTAGAACAGCAGATCCTGATCGAGGGCGCCTGCGGTCGCCCCGTGACCACATTGCACGTCGTCGGCGTAGATTTCGAGCTCCGGCTTGTTGTCGGCCTCGGCCGTGTCGGTCAGCAACAGCGCGTGGGTGGCCATGCGCGCATCGGTCTGCTGCGCACCCCGCCGCACGATGATCTTGCCCTGGAATATGCTGCGCCCGCTGTCGTCGAGCACCGACTTGAACATTTCGCGGCTGGTGCAGGCGGGCGCCGCATGCTCGGCGAACAGCGTCACGTCGGCGTGCTGGGACCCCTTGAGCAGCGTCGCGCCGCGGATGCCGGCAACCGTATCCTCGCCGGCGAAGCGCACGAACACCTGGTTGCGGACCACGGCTCCGCCGGTGGTGAAGAGAAACTCGTTGAACCGCGCGCGCGCCCCCACGCTCGCCATCATGGTCCAGACGTGCAAAGCGCCGGCGCCGGCGCCCGTCAGCTTGACGTGGTCGACGTGGGCCTCATCGCCGACCACAAGCTCCAGCACCGCGTTGACCTGGTCACCGCTCTCCGCCGCACCTTCGTGGCTTTCCACCACCATGGCGCGCGCGCCTTGCTCGACCAGCACCAGCGAGCGGGGAAAGATCGCGGCCGGACGCAGGCCCGAATTCCCGAAGACGAGATGGATCGGACGCGCCAGCGTCGCGCCCGCCCCGACCCGGATCACCGCTCCGTCACCCATGAAGGCGGTGTTGAGCGCGACCGCAACGTCGTCGCTCGGCACCACCTTGCCGAGATGGGCGGCGATGAGGGGCTCGCCCGCCGCCAGCGCCGCCGCCATGGATCCTATCGTCAGGCCCGGTTCGAGGTCCGCAAGATCGGACAACTCGGCCACGAAGGCGCCGTCGACAAAGACGATGCGGCGCGCCTCGAGCGCCGCCACCCGCGCGCCCGCTCGTGCCACGCGCGCCTTGGCGGCGCTATCGGGCGCCGCCGCCAGCGGCAGCGCTTCGCGCATCGCCGCGCGCAGGTCGGTGTACTTCCAGTCCTCCACCCGCCGGTTCGGCAGGCCGTGCCGCTCGAAGCGATGGAAGGCTTCCTCACGCATGGCCGCGACCGCGTTGGCGCCCGGCAGAGCGCCTTTGGCCGCGGCGAAGCTTGCCGCCAGCGCGCTCTCGGCCGCGGTCTTCAACGGGCGGACTTCGGCGTTCATGTTGCGTCCAATGGCATGAGCGAAAGCGGCGGCGATTACGCCACGTCCTGGTATTGCGCGTAGCCGTCGGCCTCGAGCTCGAGCGCGATCTCCTTGCCGCCGGTCCGCACGATCCGGCCGCGTGCCAGCACGTGCACCACGTCGGGAACGATGTAGTTGAGCAGGCGCTGATAATGGGTGATCACGACGAAGGCGCGCTCCGGCGAGCGCAAGTGATTGACGCCCTCGGCGACGATCTTGAGCGCATCGATATCGAGGCCGGAATCGGTCTCATCGAGCACGCAAAGACGCGGCGCCAGCAGCGCCATCTGCATGATCTCGTTGCGCTTCTTCTCGCCGCCGGAAAAACCCACATTGACCGGCCGGCGCAACATGTCCTGCTCGATGCCGAGCTTGCCCGCCACCTCGCGCACGCGCTTGAGGAATTCAGGCGTCAACAGCTCCGGCTCACCGCGATACTTGCGTTGGGCGTTGAGGGCCGTGCGCAGAAAGGTAAAGGTGGCAACGCCGGGAATTTCCATCGGATATTGAAAGGCGAGAAAAATGCCCCTGGCGGCGCGCTCGTGCGGCTTCAAGGCGAGCACGTCCTCGCCCTCGAACAAAACCTGCCCTTGCGTGACCGCATAGTTGGGCTTGCCGGCGAGCACGTGGGCGAGCGTCGATTTGCCCGAGCCGTTGGGGCCCATGATGGCATGCACGGCCCCCTTCTCGATCACCAGGTCGAGACCGTTTAGAATTTTCTTGCCGTCGACGTCGACGTGCAGATTCTTGATTTCCAGTAGCGGCATTGTTGTTCCCGTTGCGGTCAGGCGCTCTCGCCATCGTCACCGGCGGCCGGCGGCGATCCGGCGATGTTCCTCACCGGCGCGGCGAGTTTCCGATTTATCCCACGCTGCCCTCGAGGCTGATCGAGATGAGCTTCTGCCCCTCGACCGCGAATTCCATCGGCAGCTGCTGCAGCACGTCCTTGACGAATCCATTGACGACCAGCGCCACCGCCTCCTCGGCGGAGAGCCCGCGCTGCATGCAGTAGAACAGCGTCTCCTCGGAGATTTTCGATGTCGTCGCCTCGTGCTCGAACACCGCCGAGGAATTCTTCGCCTCGATATACGGCACCGTATGCGCCCCGCACCGGTCGCCGATCAGGAGCGAGTCGCAATTGGTGAAGTTGCGCGCCCCGGTCGCGCGCCGATGCGCGGTGACGAGGCCGCGATAGGTATTGTTGGAATGCCCCGCCGCGATTCCCTTGGAGATGATGCGGCTCGACGTGTGCTTGCCGAGGTGCAGCATCTTGGTGCCCGAATCGACCTGCTGGTGGCCGTTCGAGATGGCGATCGAATAGAACTCGCCGCGCGAATGATCGCCGCGCAGGATGCAGCTCGGATATTTCCAGGTGATGGCCGAGCCGGTCTCCAGCTGCGTCCAGGAAATCTTCGAGTTCTTGCCGCGGCAATCCCCGCGCTTGGTGACGAAATTGTAGACCCCGCCGCGGCCGTTCTTGTCGCCCGGATACCAATTCTGGATGGTCGAATACTTGATTTCGGCGTCGTCGAGCGCGACCAGCTCGACCACGGCGGCGTGCAGCTGGTTCTCGTCGCGCATGGGCGCCGTGCAGCCCTCCAGATAGCTCACATACGAGCCCTTGTCGGCGATGATCAGCGTGCGCTCGAACTGGCCGGTATTGCGCTCATTGATGCGGAAATAGGTCGACAGCTCCATCGGACAGCGCACGCCTTCCGGGACGTAGACGAAGGAGCCGTCGGAAAACACCGCCGAGTTCAGCGTCGCGAAGAAATTGTCGGAGATCGGCACCACGGTGCCGAGGTATTTCTTGACCAGATCCGGATGCTTCTGCAGCGCCTCGGAAATCGGCATGAACAGCACGCCGGCCTTGGCGAGCTCTTCCTGGAAGGTGGTGGCGACCGAAACCGAGTCGAACACGGCGTCGACCGCGACGCGCGAGCGCGTGCCGTCCGCGCCCTCGATGCCGAGCAAAGCTTCGCGCTCGCGGATCGGAATGCCGAGCTTCTCGTAGGTCTTGAGAATCTCCGGATCGATCTCATCGAGCGACTTCGGTCCGTCCTTCTTCTTCGGCGCGGAGTAGTAGTAGAGATCCTGATAGTCGATCGGCCCGAAATCGACCCGCGCCCAGGTCGGCTCGCTCATGGTGAGCCATCGGCGATAGGCATCGAGCCGCCACGCGAGCATCCATTCGGGCTCGCCCTTCTTGGCCGAGATGAAGCGGACGGTGTCCTCGGACAGGCCCTTGGGGGCCTTGTCGGATTCGATCAGCGTCTCGAACCCATACTTATACTGGTCGACGTCGATGCGGCGAACCCGCTCGACGGTCTCTTGTACTGCCGGCATTCTTCCCTCCGCTGCGGTTTCAAGGACCGCGGGTTGGATTGGTCGGTGTTATGGTCGCACCCGGTCTCTGGTTCGCCTCGTCCTCTGGGTTCGTTCCTTCAGGGGGCAGAACGACCGCGCCGCGAGCCTATGCGGCGATGCCGTCTACTCCCTTAAGTAATGCTTTGGACAGTCTTATCCAAGCATCCAGGAAGCGATCAACCTCGGATTCCGTCGTGGTCGGGCCGAGGCTGACCCGAATGGCGCCCCGTGCCATCGGCGCCGCCACCCCCATCGCGGCCAGGACATGGGAGGGCTGGACCTTGCCGGACGAGCAAGCCGCGCCCGAGGACACCGCGATCCCGTCGAGATCAAGCGCGATCACGGCGGTCTCGGCCTTGATCCCGGGGACCGCGAACAGCGTCGTATTGGGGAGCCGCTCGGTTTCCGCGCCGAACACGATTGCCGCCGGCATGCGCGCCTTGAGGCCCGCCTCCAGCCGGTCGCGGAGCGCAGCCATGCGCGCACTCTCCTCGGCAAGACCAAGCCGCGCCACCGATGCCGCAGCCCCGAAGCCCACAATGCCCGCAACGTTCTCGGTACCGGCACGGGCACCGCGCTCCTGCCCGCCGCCTTTGATCAGCGGATCGGTAAAATGCAGCCCCTGGTCGCGCTTGATGACGGCGCCGACCCCCTTGGGGCCACCGATCTTGTGCGCCGAAAGCGTCAGAAGATCAGCTTGCAGCTCATTGATATTGCAGGCAATCCGACCGGCGCCCTGGACCGCGTCGACATGCATGAGGGCGCCCGCCGCCTGCGCCAAAGCGGCCACCTGCGCTACCGGTTGAACAACTCCGGTCTCGTTGTTGGCGAGCATGACCGAGACCAGCGGCCGTCGCAGGCCCCGGCGGTCCAGCGCCGCCAGTTGTCGCCCGAGCGCCGAAAGATCGAGCCTGCCGTCAGCCGTCACCGGCGCCCCCCGCCAGCACCGACGGGTGCTCGATAGCGGAGATCACCAGGCAATCGCGCGGCACCATATCCTGGCCGGTTCCCATGAAAGGGGACAGCGCCATCATATTGGCTTCGGTGCCCCCGGAGGTGAACACGACATTGCGGGGCTCGGCCCCCACCAGCGCCGCAACGCTTTCGCGCGCCTCCTCGATCCGGCGACGCACCGCGCGGCCCTCGGCGTGAACCGAGGACGGATTGCCGCAGACGGAAAGCGCCTCAGCGGCAGCCGCGCGCGCTTGCGGGCGCAGGGGCGCCGTCGCGTTCCAGTCAAGATAAATCCGCTCAGCCATGGTCTCCGACCGCACTAAATCTGCCGCATGGTGTGCGCGAACTTCGGGTTTCGGGCACGCGTGCGATCTTCTACTCCGAATCTGCGTGCACGCCCACACCCATTGAAAATGCTTGCTTCTCGGCCCCGGTGTCGTGCTAGAAAACGCCTGCCGCCACGGCTGGGCATCGCCCAGTGGCCCCAGTGGCAATCAGTGCCAAATTGGATATTTCCAAGTATTTCCAATTAGTTAGGCACTTTCGCCGGTTTCGTCAAGCACGCTTTGGACGGTGAGCGACCACGTTCCCCGGCACCGACTGTCAATCGAGGTTTCAAATGCCCGAGATCATCTTTACCGGCCCGGCCGGACGGATCGAGGGCCGGTATCATCCGGCACGGCAGAAAAACGCGCCCATCGGCATCGTGTTGCATCCGCATCCGCAGTTCGGCGGCACGATGAACCACCAGATCATCTATCAACTTTACTACGCCTTCGTGCACCGGAATTTCTCCGTGCTGCGCTTCAACTTCCGCGGAGTCGGACGCAGCCAGGGCATGTTCGACCATGGGCAGGGCGAACTGTCGGATGCGGCGGCCTCGCTCGATTGGGCGCAGTCGATCAATCCGGAAGCCAGAAGCTGCTGGATCGCCGGCTTCTCATTCGGGGCCTGGATCGGCATGCAGCTCTTGATGCGCCGGCCCGAGATCGAGGGATTCATCTCGATCGCGCCGCCGGCAAATCTCTATGACTTCTCGTTCCTGGCCCCCTGCCCCTCCTCCGGCCTCATCATTCATGGCGACAAGGACGCGGTCGTGCCGCACAAGGACGTCTCCGGGCTGGTGGACAAGCTCAAGACCCAGAAGGGCATTGTCATCGACCAGAAGGTCATTCCGGGCGCCAATCATTTCTTCGACGGCAAGATCGAGCCGCTGATGTCGGCGATCGGCGCCTATCTCGACAAGCGCCTGAAGACCGAGCGCAAGCCGACCGCGGCATAGCGGGCTGCGGCCGAGATTACGGCCGCGCGAGGACGCCGCCGGTCATCGGTCGCGGCACGCCGGTCGTGGTGGGAAACGAAAGCGGCAGACCATTGAGGCTGCGCACCGCCAGAAAGGCGAAGCCCTGGGCCTCCAGCGAGTCCGCCGACCAGCCCACCGCATCGGCGGTCTTGACGGTCGCTGGCGCTACGCGCTCCGCGAGCGTTCGCATCAAGACCGGATTGCGAATGCCTCCGCCGGCCACGATGAAGCGCTTGGGCGCGCGCGGAAGCAACCTGATGGAGCGAGCGATCGCGGCGGCGGTCAGGGCGGTGAGCGTCGCCGCGCCGTCTTCCAGGCTCTTGCCGGCCAGCTTCGCGTCCGCCGCGATCCGGTGGTGAAATGCGTTGCGGTCGAGGGATTTCGGCGGCGGCTTGCCGAAGAATGGATGGGCGAGAATGCGTTCGACCGCAGCCTCGTCCACCTGCCCGGCGGCGGCGGCGCGTCCGTCACTGTCATGGGGACTGCCGGTTCGCAGGCGCAGGAAATCATCGATCAGGGCGTTGCCCGGACCGACGTCGCAAGCGATGAGCTCGGCCTCGCCGTCGATATAGGTCAGGTTGGCGACGCCCCCGATATTGAGCACGGCAATCGGACCCTGTTGGTCGAGCGAGCGCACCATGGCGCGGTGAAACACCGGCACCATTGGGGCGCCCTGCCCGCCGGCCGCCATGTCGGCGGCGCGAAAATCGTACACGACCGGAATGCCGAGCGTCCTGGCGAGCGCATCGCCCTCGCCGAGCTGAACGGTCAGGTGCCGGCCCGGATCGTGCAGGACGGTCTGGCCGTGAAAGGTTGCCGCCATGCCGTTCGCGGCCAGGAAAGCCTCGACCGCCTCGGCATGGGAGCGCGTCACCAGGGCTTCGGCGTCGGCCAGCGGGCCGGGACGCTCGGCTCGATTTGCAAGGTTGGCGGCCGACGCCATCGCGTGCCGCAGCAGCACCCGCTCTTCCGCGCTATAGGGCCGATAAAGGGTCGGGCCAATGCGACCGATCTGCTCGCCATTGGTGTTGATGAGCGCCACATCGACGCCGTCGTAAGACGTACCGCTCATGAGACCGATGGCCGATAGCGACGACATGCGGCGATCCTGTGGTTCAAATCCCGGGCCGAACCTGATACACCACCGGCCCGACGGAGGCGATAAGCCATGAGCGCCTACAAATCCGAATTTCTCAATGTGCTGGCGAGCCGAGGCTTCATTCATCAGCTTTCGGACGCGGCCGGGCTGGACGCGCACGCCGCCCAAGGCGCGATCACGGCTTATGTCGGCTTCGATGCCACGGCGCCGAGCCTGCACATCGGCAACCTGTTGTCGATCATGATGCTGCGTTGGCTGCAGAAGACCGGTCACCGCCCGATCGTGCTGATGGGCGGCGGCACCAGCAAGATCGGCGATCCCTCCGGCAAGGACACCAGCCGAACGCTGCTCACCGACGCTCAGATCGACGCCAACATCGCCAAGATTCGCACCGTGTTCGCGCGGTTCCTCGATTTCGAGGCCGGCACGATCGCGGCCAACAACGCGGATTGGCTCGACCAGCTCCGCTACATTCCGCTGCTGCGCGACGTCGGCCGCCATTTCACGGTCAACCGGATGCTCACCTTCGACTCGGTGAAGCTGCGCCTGGAGCGCGAGCAGCCGCTGACGTTTCTCGAATTCAATTACATGATCCTGCAGGCCTACGATTTCGTCGAGCTGTACAAGCGCTACGGCTGCATTTTGCAGATGGGCGGGTCGGATCAGTGGGGCAATATCGTCAACGGCATCGAGCTCGGACGTCGCTTGCTCGATGCCGAGCTGTTCGCGGTGACCACGCCGCTGCTGACCACGGCGTCCGGCGTGAAGATGGGCAAGACCGAAAGCGGCGCGGTCTGGCTCAATGCCGAGATGATGGGCCCCTATGACTACTGGCAGTTCTGGCGCAATACCGAGGACGACGATGTCGCCCGTCTGCTGAAGCTCTTCACCGAGCTGCCGCTCGAGGAGATCGCCCGGCTGGGCGCCCTCGAGGGTCACGAGCTCAACGAAGCCAAGAAGGTGCTGGCAACCGAAACAACCGCCCTGTTGCACGGCCGCGCCGCCGCGCAGGAAGCCGCCGAGACCGCGCGGCGAACATTCGAGGAAGGCGCCCTGTCGGAATCGCTGCCGACCGTCGAGATCGCGCAGGCCGAGCTGGAACGGGGGCTCGGCGTGCTGGTGGCCTTCGTCAAGGCCGGACTGGTCGCATCGAACGGCGAGGCGCGGCGCCAGATCAAGGGTGGCGGCCTCAAGGTCAACGACGCCCCGGTGACCGACGAAAAGATGGTGCTCACGGGGCGCGAGCGGACGCCGGAAGGCGTCATCAAGCTCTCGCTCGGCAGAAAGCGGCACGTGCTGCTGCGGCCGGTTTGACGCTATCATTTTGCATTTGTCGCATTTTCGGACGGAAAACCGGATTCCACTTTTCCTGAAAATGCTCAGCGGGCACCAAAACCCGCAGCCGCTCCCCGCCGCGGTCCGTATTTATCCTCTGCCGCTGATTTTCAGCGAACCGGATCGCCGTAGATTTGCGGAACGCTGCCGGTGGAGTATTGGGTGTCGCCGTTGGGAAATTGGCCAGTGCCGCCGGTTGGCATTTGGCCGTTGGCGTTGGGAAAATCGAAGAACTTGCGCAACAGCCCGGGTGCGACGGCTGAAATTGGATTGACGTGCAGCACCGGCCCGCTGGTCGGGCCGACCACCTCGAAAGTGACGCCGACCAGGCCTTCCTTGCTGCCGCCCCCGAGGAAGATGCCGAACAGCGGAATCTGGCCGAACATGTTGTTGAGGCCGTAGAGCGGAATGAATGTGCCGCGCATCCGCACGTCGTCCTTCAGGTAATCGATGGAACCGTCGACCGTGGCCCCGATCATGGGCCCGCTGACGATGCCCTCGCGGATCGAGAAGCGGCCGAGCGTGCGGGTGAACTCGACGCGCATGCGCGAGAAATCGACGCCGGGGCGCTGGCCGCCGGGTGCGCCGGCCACGACCCGATCGAGCGCCGCTTCGCCGCGGACCGAGAAGTCCTGAATATTGAGAAGGCCGTCTTGCGCGGAAATGTCGGCGGTTGTCGGGTCCATCGCCACCCACATCTCGCCGCCGAAGATCTTGGCATACATGTCGGTGAAGCGGAAAAAGGCTCCCGCATCCTTGGCATTGAGATAGATGATCTGCCGGCCGCCGTTGCGGCCGCGCAGGTCACCACTGAAGGCCGCATCGCGCCCGAGCTTGGCGCTGACCGCCAGGCTCTTGATGGCACCGCCGCGCCGCGACAGGGTCAGATCAAGGCCGCGCAACGTTTCACCATGGAAGCCCACGATGGTACCGACCTTGACGTCGAGGTCGACGTCCTTCGTCTCCGGCTTGCCCTGGCTGGCGGCCGGACCCGCCATCGCCGATTTGACGAAATTTCGGCCATCATAGACGTCACCGCGCATCATCACCCGCAATGCGCCGTCAGGGCCGCGCTCGGCCTTGAGCGCGGTCTTGTCGCCGTCCGAAAGGTTGAAGGTCGGAAAATTCGCGGTTTGAACCTGGCCGCTATCGTCGATTTCAACCGAACCCTTGACCGCGGTGCCGGGCCCATCGATCACGATATCATCAAAGCGGGTCGAGGGCGGCCGGCTGACGACCGTAAACGTTGCATGCGCGGATTTTCCGGACGGCTTGGACCAGCCCGGCAACAAACCGTCGATCCGGGACTGGGTCAGGTCCGCGTCAATCGCGTACCGGCTTTCGCCGCCTTCGAATGCGGTGATGCGGCCATTGACCTTGACCGGCAACGGCCCGCTGACATAGCCGGCGAGATCGAAGCCGAGCTTTGCGCGCGCCGCCTCATCGAGCGTGCTCTGGATGCGAACCTCGGCATCGCCGTCGCCGCGCGGCTTGCGGTAGTCGAGCGCGACGGGAATGCCGTTGAGCTTGACGTCGCCCTTGATCCAATAGCCCTGATTGTTGGCGACGACATGCAGGGTGCTTGCTTCGACCTTCTGGCCCATGACCAGGCGTTCGGCGGAGAAATTCGCGACGTCCATGTTGATCGCGTAGATCGACGATCCGGGCGCCAGATCCTCCTTGAGCGGCAGACTGACCGACACCTGCGCCGAGACCGTTCCGCGGCTGGTCGCAGGCTCGAGCGGCGAGCCGGAAAAATCCCGGAGCCGTTCCAGGGCCAGCAGCTCGGCGGCGGCCTGGACGGGTCCGTCGAGACGGAAGCGCGCCTTGGCGGGCGGCGCCTTCGGGAACGTGTCGGGCACCTCGAATACGCCGTTGGTCATCGCGAATTTGCGGCCCGGGGACAGCTCCACGCTGCCGCGGCCGAGATTGACAACGGCTTTGCGCGCGCTGACTCGCAGCGCCAGGTCGGCATCGCGGATCGGCGGCAGTCCGTCGACCGGCCGAACTTCAGCGCCGCCGCCGACGATCTCGATCGACAGCCCATCGTCGGGAATCGGCGGCCCGCTCGCGCGCAACGTCGAAAGCGGTGCATTGGTGGCGATCGCGATGCGCTCGATCGTTCCGCTGATCACGTGGTCGTCGACCCAGCTACGCACTTTTGGAGCAATGCAGAACAGCCAAAGCTTCTTCATGGCCGCCACCGACATGCGGTTGGCCGCCAGTCCGATAGTGAGACGCGGATCGGAGGTCGAATAATCGAGATTGCCCGAGATGGCGAGACCGACCTCCATGTTGCCGATGTCGCCCTGCAACACATCGATCCGTTGCTTCTCGGAGTCGACCCGCAGCCGCAGCAGGAAGCGATTGAGGATGAGCGGATTGG
>WNFJ01101242.1_pt1 | contig 13319 bp, 10 predicted proteins | sample 5400461 | NCBI WGS metagenome assembly WNFJ01 (sample SAMN13153349, study PRJNA577476) | soil metagenome | isolation source: 115 cm saprolite on Douglas fir-dominated hillslope | place: USA:California | collected 2013-09-17 | reverse complement strand
CACCTCGATAAGGTTTCCTATTGGAGTCGCACCGTCCTCGTGCCGCTGTTGGTGCTGCAGGCGCTCAAGCCGAGAGCGCGCAACCCCAAGGGGATCGCCATCGAGGAGCTTTTCCTCGAGCCGCCGCGCACGATCGGTCTCGCGCCGAAGGCGCCGCAACAGAAAGCGCTGTGGTTTTGGTTCTTCCGCAGCGTCGATCTCGTCCTCCGTTGCATCACGTTTCCCAGGCGTTTGCGGCAACGCGCGATCGAGCGCGCATCGGCATGGGTCACGGAGCGCCTCAACGGTGATGATGGTCTCGGCGCCATTTTCCCGGCGATGGCGAACAGCGTGATGATGTTCGACGCGCTTGGCTATGCGGAACACCATCCCCAGCGGGCGATCGCACGCAAATCGGTCGAGAAGCTTCTGGTCGTGCATGAGCACGAGGGCTATTGCCAGCCCTGCGTCTCGCCGATTTGGGATACCGCACTCACCTGTCACGCCTTGCTCGAAGTCGGCGGCGATCGCGCCGCGGCCCAAGCCTGCAAAGGTCTCGAATGGCTGCTGCCGAAGCAGATCCTGGGCGTCAAAGGCGACTGGAGCGCGCGCCGGCCCAATATCCGGCCCGGCGGCTGGGCGTTCCAATACGCAAATCCGCACTATCCCGATGTCGACGACACGGCGGTCGTGGTGATGGCGATGGATCGCGCGCAAGGCTCGGGCGCGCACGATAAGTTCCGCGCGTCGATTGCTGCCGCACGGGAATGGATTTTGGGCATGCAGAGCGACAACGGCGCCTGGGGCGCGTTCGACGCCGACAACGAGTACTACTATCTCAACAATATCCCGTTCGCCGACCACGGCGCTTTGCTCGACCCGCCGACCGACGACGTGACGGCGCGCTGCGTCTCGATGCTGGCGCAGATCGACGAGACGACGCCGAAGAGCGCGGCGCTTGCGCGCGCAGTCGACTATTTGCGTCGCACGCAGATGGAAGAGGGAAGCTGGTATGGACGCTGGGGCATGAATTACATCTACGGCACCTGGTCGGTCTTGTGCGCCCTCAATGCCGCCGGCGTCGATCCTGCTTCACCTGAACTGCGCAGGGCGGTGGCGTGGCTTGTCAGGATCCAAAATCCGGACGGCGGCTGGGGCGAGGACGGCGCGAGCTATAAGCTCGATTATCGCGGCTATGAGCGGGCACCAAGCACGGCGTCGCAAACCGCTTGGGCGCTGCTCGGCCTGATGGCGGCAGGAGAGGTCGACCATCCCGCGGTCAAGCGCGGGATCGACTATCTGGCACGCACGCAGGGCGACGACGGTTTTTGGAACGAGCCGCGCTACACGGCTACGGGCTTCCCGCGCGTGTTCTACCTGCGTTATCACGGCTACCCGAAATTCTTCCCGCTGTGGGCGCTTGCGCGCTACCGCAACCTCAAGAATGCCAATTCGCGCTCGATGCGGTACGGAATGTGACGCGTCGTTCCCACCGCTGCGACCCGGAATGAGAACTCAAATCCGTGCGCCCTGCCGCCGGTCTTGGTCGCGCTCAACCTTGGGCTGTAGTTGCACGTGCGATCCGCTACAACCCGCATTGTAAATAACAAGCGGAAAACAACGGCAGCCACCCGCAACCCTCGCCCTTCGCCTGTCGGCGGCGCAGCTGGGTGTCGCGGCCCAATCGACTTCCCGTCGTGTCTCCAATGCCTTAGCCTCCTTCTGCAACCTTGGGTCGTGCGCAGGACTGCCAACTTCGGCTGTCGTCGCCGACGGACCGAGGAAAAATAACAAGCGATAACAAGCAAAATGCGGAGGACCGCGATCCTCGAAGCAACGAGACCCCCCGCGGCGCCGTCTCCTATTGCCGGGTTCAAGGCGACAAAACGTTCGCCCAACCCGCAACGGGCTCGGCTTCCATGCACAAATTCGGTGAATACGTTTTTCTGGAAGATTCTCGTTACGCACGTCAAGCGAAATCTGCACGCGCCTTGCCTCTCGGCGCGTCGGCGCGCCCTGGCGTGACCCGGATGCGGCTTGGCCTCGCCGCTGTCGGGGCTCGGCCGCAATGACGAACGAAAGAGTTGGCTTTACTCCGCCGCCTCGAGCGGAGCCCGTTTTTCGGCCTGTTGAATGGCCGCGAGTTCGTGCTCGACGTGGCGCGAGAACACGAATTCCGCCGCGCGCTGCTTGTCGAGCGGAATTTCCGGTGCCATCGGCCCTTCAGTGCGCGGGCCGAACACGGCGACCTTGAGCGCCTGCCAGGGGTGCGACATCGTCGCCGCGGCCGCGGTCGGCTCGTAGCCGCAGTGCGCCATGCAATTCGCGCACTTCTCGTACTTGCCGGTGCCGTAGGAGTCCCAGTCCGTGGTCTCCATCAATTCGCGGAACGTCTTGGCGTAGCCTTCGCCCAGCAGGTAGCAGGGCTTCTGCCATCCGAAAATATTGCGGGTGGGCATGCCCCAGGGCGTGCAGTGATAGCTCTGGTTGCCGGCGAGGAAATCGAGGAACAGGTTCGAGTGGATGAAATTCCACTTTTTTCCCTTGCCCATGCTGAAGACCTTGCGGAAAAGCTCCTTCGTCTTTCTGCGGCTGAGGAAATGCTCCTGGTCGGGCGCGCGCTCGTAGGCATAGCCGGGAGAGATCGACACGCCAACGCCGAGTTCTTTGGCGTAGTCGAGGAAGGCCGCGACGTCCTCGGCCGGATGACCGTCGAAGATCGTGGCGTTGACGTTGACGGTGAAGCCCTTGGCCTTCGCAGCCTTGATCGCCGATACGGCGCGGTCGAACACGCCGGTCTGGCAGACGGATTTGTCGTGATGTTCGCGCAGCCCATCGAGGTGGACAGAGAAGAAGAGATAGGGTGAGGGCTCGAACAGATGCAGCTTCTTCTCCAACAGCAGCGCGTTCGTGCAGAGCGAGACGAACTTCCTCTTGGCGACCAAGCCCTTCACGATCTCCCCGATCTCGCGGTGGATCAGCGGCTCGCCGCCGGGGATGGCCACCATCGGCGCGCCGCATTCATCGACCGCGTCGAGGCATTCCTTGACGGAGAGCCGACGATTGAGGATGGGATCAGGATAGTCGATCTTGCCGCAACCGACGCAGGCAAGATTGCAACGAAACAGCGGCTCCAGCATCAGCACGAGCGGATAGCGTTTGCGCCCCAGGAGCTTCTGCCTGAAAATGTAGGCGCCGATACGGATTTCCTTGAGAAACGGGACTCGCATTCTTTCTGTGTTCCTGTCTTCTTGCGGTCTTCCTGTTTTGCCGCCTCAGGCTGTCTGATGACCGTCTCGGCTCGCCGCTAGTTCGCGCGGGAGGCGGAACTCTATATGCTCCTCGCGGCCCGGCAGAGTCGAGACTTCGACCTCGCCAAATCTTCGCAACGTGTTTATGACGTCCTCGACCAGCACCTCGGGCGCGGAGGCGCCGGCGGTGATACCGATCGTTTGGGCGTCCTTGACCCACTCCGGCATGAGCTCGCTGCCGTCGGCGATGAGATAGCTCGGAATCCCGGCCTCCGCGCCGATCTCGCGCAGGCGATTGGAATTGGAACTGTTCTTGGCGCCGACCACCAGGATCACATCGACGTGATGGCTCAGTTCCCGCACCGCTGATTGGCGATTTTGCGTGGCGTAGCAGATGTCTCTGGTCTCCGGCCCGACGATGTTTTGGTAGCGGCGTTCAAGCGCGGCAATGATGCCGCGGGTGTCGTCGACGCTCAGCGTGGTCTGCGTGACATAGGCGACGGGCGTGTCGGTGGAAATGTCCAGCGCCTCGACGTCCTTCTCATTCTGCACCAGAACCACCGGACCGTCGATCTGGCCGAGTGTGCCCTCGACCTCCGGATGGCCCGCGTGGCCGACGAGGATGAGGACGCGACCTTGGGCGACGTAGCGCTTGCCCTGATTGTGCACTTTGGTGACCAGCGGGCAGGTCGCATCGAGCACGGGCAACCTCCGTCCGGCAGCCTCGTTCACAACGCTCTTGGCCACGCCATGCGCGCTGAAAATGGTAACGGCGCCCTGCGGCACCTCCGATAATTCTTCGACGAAAATCGCCCCCTTGGCCTTGAGGCTGTCGACGACGAACTTGTTGTGAACGATCTCGTGGCGGACGTAGACCGGGGGGCCGTATTTCTCGAGCGCGCGCTCGACAATCTCGATCGCGCGCACGACGCCTGCGCAGAAGCCGCGAGGTTGCGCCAGAATGACCTTCATGATCATCTCGCAGGGGCGCCCGTGGTCCGCAAGCGCCGCCCCGCAGCGCTCTCCCTGGGCATCTTTAAGTTCGTGATGGAAATGGCGTTGGCATCGAGCCAGCGTTTGGCATAGACCGCCGCCGGATGATCGTGATCGATCAACCAAGGCAGCGGGGAGGGCGGGACAGGATCCGGCAGGGACGTCGGCAGGGTCATGATTCCAACATTTTCCCACATAGGTTGGCGCAGGCACAGCCCAAATCAGCGGGAATTTGCGGTTCCGGCGACCCATCGTCGCGCTCGTCGAACTTGACGCGCCACTTTGGGGTTAGCCGACTTGATTGGTGTTCTGGCAGTGTTCCCGTGCAACCTGTAGTCGTTGTCAATGCAGTGCATTGCCTGATATCCCGCCGGCCATACTCGTCCGCGTTCCGCTCCATTCCTTCCGGTTGGATCCCAGTCGCATAGCTCCCAGGACTAGGCATGCTGCAGCAAGCGATCGTCACTATCGTTGATTTCTGCACCCGTTATGCCGCGCAAATTATTGGCATCGCGGCACTTTTTGGTCTCGCCGCGGCCGTATACGCGGCCGGCCATTTCGCCATCGACGCCGACGTCAATAAGCTTATTTCCAAGGACCTGCCGTGGCGGCAGCGCGAGGTGGCATTCGAAAAGTCGTTCCCCCCGAAGGAAGAAACCATCCTCGCCATCATCGACGCGCCGACCTCCGAACTCGCAACGCAGGCCACGGCGGCGCTAATCCAAAAGCTGTCCGATCAGAAGGATCACTTCCACTCGATCCTGGAGGCCGGAGGAGGGCCGTTCTTCCAGAAGAACGGACTTTTGTTCTTGCCAACCCCGGAGGTGGTCGCGCTCACCAAGAAACTCGGCGAAGCCAAGCCGCTGATCCAGACACTGGCGCAGGATTCCAACCTGCGCGGCCTAACCACCGCGCTCAATTACGGATTGATCGGCGTGCGCATGAACCAGTTCACGCTCGACAATCTCTCCGGGACCTTGAACATGGTCTCGGACACGCTCGACGAGGCCATCGCCGGCCGCCCAGCGAGCTTCTCCTGGCGCGCGATGCTCAACGGCAGGCCGCCGACTCCGGACGAGCGGCGGCGCTTTGTCGAGATCCGGCCGGTGCTCGACTACGCCGCGCTCATGCCCGGGAAGGTGGCGACCGATGCCATTCGGCAGGCGGCGGCCGATTTGGATATCGGCGCGCGATACGGCGCGCGACTACGCCTCACAGGTCCGGTCGCAATCGCCGATGAGGAATATGCCACCCTGGAGGAGGGGGCGTTCACCAACACAACCGTGACCATCGTGGTGGTGTTGACCATCCTTTGGCTTGCCTTGCGCTCGTTTGGGATCATCCTGGCGGTTGCCATCAGCTTGGTGGTCGGCCTTTCCATTACCGCTGCAATCGGCTTGGCCCTGGTGGGTGCGCTCAACCTCATTTCGATCGCCTTCGCCGTTCTGTTTATCGGGCTCGGCGTCGACTTCGGCATTCAGTTCAGCGTGCGCTATCGCGCCGAGCGTCACGAGGTCGACGAGCTCCACCAGGCGCTAGTCAATACCGCGAGGCACGTGGGCGCGCAGCTGACGCTTGCCGCGGCTGCAACCGCCGCCGGCTTCCTGTCGTTCCTTCCGACCGACTACAAGGGATTGTCCGAGCTCGGCTTGCTCGCCGGCCTCGGTATGATCATCGCGTTCCTGACGAGCATAACCGTGATCCCGGCATTGTTGACGGTGTTGCGGCCGCCGGGCGAGCCGAAAGAAATGGGGTTCAAAAGCTTGGCGCCTCTCGATCGGTTCATGGAGCGCCACCGAATCCCGATCATCGTCGGTACCGGGCTCGCCGTCGCGGCCGGCCTACCGTTGCTCTATTGGCTGCAGTTCGACTTCAATCCGCTCAATTTGAGGAGCACCAAGGTCGAGTCGGTTGCGACGCTCCTCGAGCTGCGAAGCGATCCGGCCATCGGCGCGAGTTCGATTTATGTGCTTGCGCCGAGCAAGGAGGCCGCGCAGTCCGATCTGGAGAAGCTCTCCAAGCTACCGGAGGTCTCGAGCGTAAAGACGATCGAGAGTTTCGTCCCCGCTGACCAGCAGCCCAAGCTTGCCGCCATCCGTCAGCTCGCGACCGTGCTCGATCCCGTGCTGCGGCCAGACCCCAACAAGAAACCGCCGACAGACGCCGATAATGTCGCCGCGCTCAAGGCCGCGGTCGATGCTTTGAAGCAATCGGCCGGCACTCAAACCGGACCTGGCGCGAGCGCAGCCAACCGGCTGGCGGACGACCTCGCGAAACTCGCCAGCGGAGACGAAGCCATGCGGGGGCGAGCGCACGCCGCCATGATCCCCTCGCTCAATACCGCGCTTGACGAATTGCGCCACTACCTGCAGGCGCAGCCGGTCACGCTCGAAACCTTGCCGCCCGAGATCGCGCGCGAATGGGTTACGCAAGACGGGCGTTACAAGGTGGAAATCCTGCCGAAAGGCGACCCGACCGACAACGAGACCTTGCGCCAGTTCGCGCGTGCGGTGCAGGCGGTCGTGCCGAATGCCACCGGCGGCCCGATTGCCATTCTTGAGTCCGGGCGCACCGTCGTGCGGGCATTCTTCGAAGCCGGCTTCTGGGCGCTTGGCTCGATCGTCATTCTGCTCTGGATCGTGTTGCGGCGCTTCGGTGACGTGCTCCTCACCATCATTCCACTGCTGATGGCGGGCGTCGTGACCATGGAGCTGATGGTCCTCCTCGGCATGAAGCTCAATTTCGCCAACATCATCGCGCTCCCGTTGCTGCTCGGTGTCGGCGTGGCCTTCAAGATCTATTACATCATGGCGTGGCGGGCCGGCCAAACCGGGCTTCTGCAGTCGAGTCTGACGCGCGCCGTGATGTTCAGCGCGCTCACCACCGCGACTGCATTCGGCAGCTTATGGCTGTCGAGCCATCCGGGCACCTCGAGCATGGGCAAGTTGATGGCGCTGGCGCTCGTCACCACCATGGCGGCGGCGGTGCTTTTCCAGCCGGTGCTGATGGGCCCGCCGCGCGACCCGAAGCCAAAGAGGTTCATGCGTCGCATCGGCGCGGGCGCCGCTGCGGCACGATCTCAGGAAGCGGTCGCTGCCGGCGCCGACAAGTCCACATAGACCTGCCCGTCTTTCACCTCGGTGCGGAAGGTCTTGAGATCGATGCAGCAGGGCGGTTGTACGACCTTGCCGCTCGGCACGTGAAACGCGCCGAAATGCAGGCTGCATTCGATGACGTCGCCTTCGAGAATGCCGTCGCCGAGATCGGCCGCGGCGTGGGTGCATTGCGCCTCGGTGGCGTAGAAGGTGCCGTCGATATTGTAGACGGCCACGCGTTCGTCCCCCACCTCGAAGCTCTTGACGTTGCCGGGCGGGAGGTCGGCGGCGGTACAGACGCGAACGAGATTTTCTGCCATGGCTTGACTGCGTGCAAAGGAGACAATGTGCTTTAGCGGGCTTGATGAAAAGTTCAATAGGGAAGGCCGGTGGCTTGCCTCCAGGCGCGATGCGGCCGAATTGCCCCTGTTTTGGACGGACATGTAGGATTGAGACCAGTATGTGAGGAGACCGATGGCCAAGCTCGACGACCTGATGGAAGAGCTCGTCACCGCTAACCGCATTCTCGCCCGCGAAGGCGTGGTGGATTCGTTCGGCCACATCAGCGTGCGCCATCCGGACAATCCGCAGCGCTATTTGCTGTCGCGTTCACGCGCGCCCGACTGCATCGAGCGGGACGACATCATGGAGTTCACGCTCGACGGCACGCCGGTCGATCCCCGTGGTCGCGCGCCCTATCTCGAGCGATTCATCCACGGCGCGCTCTACGAAGCGCGGCCGAACGTCATGTCGGTGGTGCACAATCACAGCGAAAGCGTCATTCCATTCGGAGTGACAGGCAAAAAGATCAAGCCCATCTTCCATATGGGCGCATCGATCGGCCACGACGTGCCGGTATGGGATTCCCATGACCGTTTCGGCGACACCGCCTTGCTGGTCGAGAACATGGACATGGGTCGCGACCTCGCAAAACGCATTGGCGCCGGCGGCACTGCGCTGATGCGCGGCCATGGTGCAACCGTGGCGGGCAAGAATATCCGCCACGCGGTCTATATCTCGGTCTATCTGGAGGTCAACGCGCGGCTGCAAAAGCAGGCCATGGACATGGGCGAGGTCAAGTTCCTGACGGCGGGCGAAGTGGACAAGGTTTCCGCGCGCACCGGCTCTTACGGCATCAACCGCGCCTGGGAAAACTGGTGCCGGCGCGCCGGCCGCCCATTCCGGGCGGAGCAGGGCTGACGCGGATCAGTCTCCGCAGTCCCTCGTCGGTGAGTGTCTTCGCCATCGAGCTGTGATCACTGATTGCTCAAACGGCGCGTCGCATCCGAGGCATAGCCAGCGACATTGTTGCACCGGGAGCTCCGTGCCTGCGGCGCGCGGGATGTGCTATAGGCGAGGCATGGACCACACAAACGGGTGAACCGTGGCGCGTAAGATGGAGGGCCGGAGGGCGAACTATGGCTGCCGTGCCCTTTGAACGGATCGACACGGATGCGGCGAAACTCGCGCCCGCGAATGCCATTCTGACAGTCGACGATATCGTCAAGCGCTTCGAGACGCCGGACGGCGTTCTCACTGCGGTCGATCACGTTTCACTCAGCGTCGCGCCGGGCGAATTCGTGGGCGTGATCGGTCCCTCCGGCTGCGGCAAGTCGACCTTGTTCAACATCATCGGGGGATTGCTCGACGGCTACGATGGCACGGTCAAGGTCGCCGGCGAGCGGGTGCGAGGGCCGCATCCGGCGATCGGCATGATTTTCCAGGAGGAGTCGACCTTTCCCTGGCGCAACGTGCTCGACAATGTGGCGTTTCCGCTGGAGATCGCGGGCTTGCCACGGGCCGAGCGCTACGACAGGGCCCGCCATTTCGTGAAGCTGGTTGGCCTCGATGGCTTCGAGCGGCGCTATCCGGCGGAGCTGTCGGGTGGCATGCGCCAGCGCGTGTCGATGGCGCGCACGCTGGCCGCGCAGCCCAAAATCCTCCTGATGGACGAGCCATTCGCCTCGCTCGACGAGCAGACCCGGCTCCTCCTCGGCGACAAGGTCTTGCACATTCAGCAGCAGCTCAAGCAAACGACGCTTCTCATCACCCACAACATCACCGAGGCGGTGCAACTCTCCGACCGCATCGTGGTGATGACGTATCGCCCCGGCAAGGTGAAGCGGATGGTGGAGATCAAGCTGCCGCGCCCGCGCAGCTCGGAAATCGTGTCGAGCGAGGCGTTCGGACGCTACGTGGCGCAGATCTGGAGCGATCTGCGCGAGGAGGCAAGCCGCGGGTTGGATGACGAGGAGAGCAGGAAGTTGCACGAAGGCGAGAAGCGATGACCGCCGCCGCGGCGCTTGCCAAGAACAGATACGTTCCGGCCGCGCTCGGCCTCGGTTCGTTCGTCGCGTTCATCGCGCTCGTCGAACTGCTCATTCGGGTCGGCGTCATCAACCGCTTCATCGTGCCGATGCCCTCCGACATCATCGCCGCCTTCCCGCGCGTGATCGTCGAGGAGCACGTGGTTCAGCGCTTCCTGCTCACCGCCGGCGAGGCGCTTTCCGCCAGCATCCTGGTGACCATTTTCGGCGTCGGGGGCGGGGTGCTGCTCTACCGCTACCATTTGCTGCGGCTTGCGACCGAGACCTGGGTCGCGGCGGTCGCGGCGGCCCCCTTGGTGCTGATGTATCCGCTCTATCTCGTGATCTTCGGAAGGAGTGCCCTCACCATCGTGATGATGGGCTTCACGGCGGGGCTTGCCCCGATCATGCTCAAGACGCTCGAAGGCCTCCTCGCCACCCGACGCGTGCTGATCAACGTGGGCAGGAGCTTCAATCTCACGCCGTCGCAGCAATTCTGGAAGATTCTTTTCCCCGCCGCACTGCCGACCATATTCGTGGGACTGCGGCTTGGGTTGATCTTCGCCCTCATCAATATCGTCGGGGTCGAATTCCTGATCAATTTCGGCGGCCTCGGGCAGCTTATCAACGAGCTTGCCGAGCGCTACGATCTTGCGGGAACCTATGCCGCGATCTGCTTTGTGATCCTGGTCAGCATCTGCGTGTTCATCCTCATGGAAAGGCTCGAGCGATGGCTGAGACCGGTCGATTGAGGCTGTCGGCCACAGCACCGTTGGGGCTGCCGCTGCGCCCCGTGACCGCGCTGCGCATCGCGATCATCGTGGCCGTTGTGGTGATCTGGGAAGCGGTCTCCGCGTCGGGATGGCTCTATCGCGACGTCGTGCCCTCGCTCGCCGCGATCGGCAAAGCACTCTATGCGACGCTCAGCGATCCGACTTTTTATTTTCACCTCGGCACGACCGCCTACGAGATCGGCATTGCGCTGGTGATCGGCGGCTTGAGCGGGCTCGCCGTCGGCATTCTGCTCGGCGGCAGCAAATTCATGTCGCGCGCCTACGAGGCCTACCTGTATTACCTCGGCCCTTGCCCCAAGATCATCTTCTTCCCCATCATGATCATGTGGTTCGGCGTCGGGCCCGGATCGAAGGTGGCAATGGGGGCGATCTCCTGCTTCTTTCCGGTCGCGCTCAACGTCGCCGGCGGCATGCGCGAGATCGACAAGGTCCTCATCCGCGTCGGCAAGAGTTTCCGCGCCAACACCTGGCAGATGGTGACCAAGATCTACCTTCCGGCCATGCGCCACCCGGTGATCAACGGCGTGCGCCTGGGCCTCGGCGTGGCGCTGATCGGCACGCTGCTCGCGGAGACGAAGCTATCCAACCGCGGCATCGGCTTCTTGGTGATCCAGGCTTACAGCATCTTCAACATGCCGCAGATGTATGCGCTGCTGATCATCCTGTTCGTGATCGCAATCGGCGCCAACACGGTGATTGGCCGCCTCGGCGGCCTCGACGACATCAAACGCTCCTGAACGCTCCACTCATTCGGTTAGAGGTGTCCAATGGTTGCAGTTGCCTCCGCGGCGAAAGCTCGGCCGCTCGCCCCCAATCTGCCGTCGCATCGCGATCCCTATTATGCCGGCAAGTGGCAGAAGCCGAAGGCGGATCGTTACGTCGATGCCGTCAGTCCGGGAACGGGCGAGTCGCTGGGCAAGGTGGTCGACGGCTCGGCGGCCGACGCGGAGGCAGCCATCGCCGCGGCCAAGGCCGCATTCCGCGAGTGGCGGCGCGTGTTGCCGCTCGAGCGGGCGAAGATGCTGCGCGCCATCGCCGACGTGCTGCGCAAGAACGGCGATGAGCTCGCCATGATCGACGCCGCTGATTGCGGCAACCCTTACGCCGAGATGGTGCGCGACGCGCAGATGGGGGCGGCACAGCTCGACTTCTATGCCGGCCTCGTCACCGAGATGAAGGGCGCCTCGATCCCGATGGGACCGGACGCGGTGAATTTCTCGGTGCGCGAGCCCTTTGGCGTGGTCGGGCGCATCATTCCGTTCAATCATCCTTTCATGTTCGTGGCGGGAAAATCGGCAGCGCCGCTCGCCGCCGGCAACACCATCGTGGTCAAGCCGCCCGAGCAGGCGCCGCTATCCTCGCTGCGGCTCGCCGAGTTGATCGACGGCATCCTGCCGCCGGGGGTGTGGAATCTGGTGCCGGGCGGCAAGGAGGTCGGTCAGGTGCTGGCGAGCCATCCCGACGTCGCCAAAGTCGCGCTCATCGGCAGCGTGCCGACCGGCCGTGCGGTAATGAAGGCTGCCTCGGACACGCTCAAGCCGGTCACGCTCGAGCTCGGCGGCAAGAATGCGCTGATCGCTTTCCCGGACGCCGATCTCGACGCGGTCTCGGCCGCCGTCGTAGACGGCATGAATTTCACCTGGTGCGGGCAATCCTGCGGCTCGACCAGCCGCGCCTTCGTGCACGAGAAGATCTACGACGCCGTGCTCGAACGCGTGAAGAACTCCATCAAGCGCTACAAGCCCGGCATTCCGACCGATCCCGCGACCACCATGGGTTCGATCGTGAGCAAGGTGCAATACGATCGCGTCCTCGGCTATATCGAGGCCGGCAAGCAAGACGGCGCGCGGCTGTTGAGCGGCGGCAAGCGGCCGAGCGACCCGCTGCTCGCCAAGGGTTTCTACATCGAGCCTACCATATTCGCCGACGTGACCATGGATATGCGCATCGGCAAGGAAGAGATCTTCGGCCCGGTTCTCTCCATTCTCAAATGGAGCGATGAGGAGAAGATGCTGGCGCAGGTGAACCAGGTCGAATACGGGCTGACCTGCTCGATCTGGACCAACGATCTCGTCACCGCGCATCGCGCGGCAGGAGCGGTCGAGGCGGGCTTCGTGTGGATCAACGAGGTGTCGAAGCATTTCCTCGGTGCGCCCTTCGGCGGCTACAAGCAATCGGGCGTCGGACGCGAGGAAGGCATCGAGGAGTTGTTGAGCTTCACGCGCGAGAAGAACATCCACGTCAACCTCAAGCGACGCGGCGGCGCGCATTGAGTCGGACTTGGAAATTCATACCCTCGCCAGCGCGCCCACCTCGCGCGGAAAGAGATCGTCGACGGTCATCCGCCGGTGGGTGACGCCTTGATCGTGGGCGTAGCGGCAGAACGCCTCGATAGTCGGCCGGCTTTCCTCGATGCCATAGGGGTAGGGATCGGGCCCGTAACCGGCGGCGATCTCGTCGGCGATCGCCGCCGCCCAGGGCAGCGGGATGCGCGCGCAGGTGAAGTCGCGCATGCGGTTGAAGCAGCGGCGCTTGGCCTCGTCGAACATCTTGAAGAGATTCATCGCGATCCACGGATGTTGCTCGAACACCGTGCGCCGGATCGTCATCAGATGCATGATCGGGAAAATACCGGTCTTCCTGAAGAAGCGTTCCTCTGCGGCGCGATAATTCGGATAAAGGCGCACCACCTCGCCGCCGCCTGCAAACCCTGCCGGCGCGCGGGCGGAAATGACCGCATCCACCTCGCCGCTCGCGAGCATCGCCGAGAGGCTGGTGTCGGGCCGCGGCTGATAGCGGATCCCGGCCGGCAGCTTCAGTTCCACCTTCTCCGCGCGGCCGGGCTCGTTGACGCCGGCCTGCAACCAGCGGATTTTTGCGAGATCGACGCCCTCCTCCTCG
>WNFJ01699805.1_pt1 | contig 13320 bp, 11 predicted proteins | sample 5400461 | NCBI WGS metagenome assembly WNFJ01 (sample SAMN13153349, study PRJNA577476) | soil metagenome | isolation source: 115 cm saprolite on Douglas fir-dominated hillslope | place: USA:California | collected 2013-09-17 | reverse complement strand
CGTGTCCTTGGTATTGTAGTCGAGAGAATAGTCGGTCGGATCCTTCATCTCCACCTTCTTGCCGTTCGCCTTGGCGAAGGTGAAATAGCCGAAATCCTTGAGCGAGCTGACGTTCTCCTTGGCCAGCGGCTCCAAGTCCTCGCGCGTGAACACGCCTGGCTTCTTGGGCTCGAGGCCTTGGGTCGCGAACGCCGAAAACATGTCGTCGAACGTCCAGTTGTAGCGGACCCCCGTCACGGACCCGTCGGGCGCGTAGACGAGCTCGCCCTGCATGGTTACCCAAACGTGCGGATGGGCGCAGGCCGATGCGCCCGCGGCCAGCAGGCCCGCCAAGGCGAAGATCATTCGAACGAAGTGCTTGGTCATGTCAAAGGCCAGACCTATTGCGGCAGGAAATCGCGAGACTCCTGTGCCGGAGAGTCGCCCTCAATCAACATAGCATGGAGTGCGGCGGAATGGAGGCCCCAAATTGCGGCTTGGGTTAAAGACTTGGGCCTGCGTCGAAGCCGCACCCATTGAAATATTATAGCCCGGCCGCGCCCCCGTCGGCACGCGGATCGTGGCCGCCTTCGAGCGTTCCGTTCGGGTGCAGCAGCACCGCGCCGGCATGGCCCATGGAGTCGGCATAGGGTTGCGCCAGCACCTCGACATCATGACCGGCCGCGCGCAGCTCCTCGATGACTTCTTCGTCGAACCGCGACTCGACCAGAAGGTTCGCACGGGGCGCGCCCCAGGTTTGCCCCAGCACGCAGCGCGGCCGCTCCAGCGCCTGCGCGAGCCCCATGCGATAACCGATATGCCGGGTGAACAGCGCCGCCTGGATCTGCGGCTGGGCATCACCCCCCATGGTGCCGTAGGCCATGATCCGCCCGTCACCGAGCACCGCCAGAGCCGGATTGAGCGTGTGCACCGGCAGCCGTCCGGGCTCGAGCCGATTGAGCGCGCCGCGCTCGAGCGAGAAGCTGGCGCCGCGATTCTGCATCAGCACGCCGGTCTTGCGCAGCACGCAGCCGGAGCCGAATTCCCAGTAGAGCGACTGGATGTAGGAGACGACGAGGCCGCCGGCATCGGCGGCACCCATCCAGACCGTATCCCCGCCGCCCCCTGACGGCGGCCACCGGGATGCGCGTCGGCGATCGATCGCCAGCGCTTGGGCGTCGAGAAAGGCCTGCTCGAGATAGCGCCGAGGCGGATGCGCGAGGCGTTGCGGATCGGTCAGATAGCGATCGCGCAGGCGAAACGCGCGCTTGGTCGCCTCCACCAGGCCGTGGACGTGCTCGAAGCTCTCGGCTTCCTTGACGCCAAGGCGGTCGAACACGCCCAAGATCATCAGCGAAGCGAGGCCTTGGGTCGGCGGCGGCGTGTTGAACACGGCGCCGGCCCGCAGGTTGACCGACAGCGGCTCGGCGACGGTGGCCCGGCAGCGCTCGAGGTCGGGGCGCGTCACCGGGCTGCCGATGCGAGCAAGATCGTCGGCGATCTCGCGGCCGATGTCGCCGCGATAAAAATCGTCCAAGCCCGCGTGCGCCAGTTGCTCGAGCGTGGCGGCGAGCGCGCCCTGCTGCAATTTGGTGCCTTGAGCCGGCGGCTTGCCGTCGACCAGAAAGGTCTCGGCAAATCCCGGTGCGCCCTGCAGGTCGGGCAAGGCGGCGCATGCCGCATGGCCGCGGGAGATGGCAAAGCCCTCGCGGGCGTGGCGGATGGCGGAGCCAAGCATTTCGGCGAGCGGCAACTTACCGCCCTGCGCATGGGCGGCCTCAAGCGCCAGGCTAAGGCCGCCGATGGCGCCCGGAACCGTGAGGGCGGCGAGCGGTCCGCGCGCCGGGATCGCTTCAAGACCCGCCTCGGCGTAGAGCTCCGGCCGCGCCCGGCTGCCCGCGACGCCGGCGGCCATCAAGGCGCGGATGCGCCCCGACGGCTCGCGGACGAGCCAAAAGCCGTCGCCGCCGAGCTGGTTCATGTGCGGATAGACCACCGCGATCACGGCCGCCATGGCGACCATCGCCTCGATCGCATTGCCGCCCTCGGCCAGGATCGCGCGGCCCGCCTCGACCGCAGCCCCATGGGGCGCCGCGACGACGCCGCGCCGATGTCCGGCGGTGTGAAGGTCCATCATCGGTGTTCCGGGGTCTCAGGAACCGACGCTGGTTTCGTCGAGCAGGCCGCGCTTTCGTAAAAGCGCGTCGGGCGTCGGCAGCCGGCCGCGGAAGCTCGCGTAGAGGGCGGCCGGGTCGCGCGAGCCGCCGGCCGCGTAGATATGATCGTGCAGCCGTTTGGCGGTCGCGGGATCGAAAATATCCGGCGCCTCCTCGAAGGCCGCAAACGCGTCGGCGTCGAGCACCTCGGACCACATGTAGCTGTAATAGGCCGACGCATAGCCGCCGCCGGAAAAAACATGCGCGAAATGCGGCGGGCGGTGCCGCATGACGATCTCGGCCGGCATGCCGATGCGCATGAGCGCGGTCTGCTCGAACGCGTTGACGTCGAAGCCGCGCGGGTCCGCCAGCAGATGCAGCTCGAGATCGACCAGGGCGGAAGCGACGTATTCGACGGTCGCAAAGCCCTGGTTGAAGGTGCGGGCGGCGATGAGCCGCGCCAGCAGGTCGTCTGGCATCGCGGCGCCGGTGCGGTAATGCAGGGCGAACCGCCGCAGGATTTCCGGCCGCTCGAGCCAATGCTCGTAGAGCTGCGAGGGCAGCTCCACGAAGTCGGTCTGCACGCTGGTGCCCGAGATCATCGGATAGGTGACGTCGGATAACAGCGCATGCAGCGCATGGCCGAATTCATGGAACAGGGTGCGGGCGTCGTCGAAGCTGAGCAATGTCGGCTGGCTGTCGGGCGCCTTGGAGAAGTTCATCACATTGACGACCAGCGGGGAGATATCGCCGGCGAGCTTTTCCTGGTCGCGCAGCGTCATCATCCAGGCGCCGCTGCGCTTGGAGGCGCGCGCGAAATAGTCGCCGAAGAACAGGCCGCGATGGCGGCCGCCGGCGCCGCGCACGTCCCAGACCTGCACATCGGGATGCCAGACCGGGACATCGGTGCGGCGCTCGAAGCTCAAGCCGAACAGCTTCCCGGCAGTGTAGAACGCCGCCTCGATGATGTGATTGAGCTGCAGGTAGGGCTTGATCGACGCCTCGTCCACGTCGCATTTGAGCTTGCGCAGCTTCTCGGCGTAATAGCGCCAGTCCCAGGCGGCGAATTCGAAATTGCCGCCTTCGGCTTGCGCCAGCGCCATGAGCTCGTCCCGGTCCGCGAGCGCGCGCGCGCGCGCCGGCGCCCAGACCCGATCGAGCAGGCCACGCACGGCCGCGGGCGTCTTCGCCATGGCGTCGTCGAGCCGGTAGTGGGCGAAAGTCTCGTAGCCGAGCAGGGCCGCGCGTTCGGCGCGCAGCGCCACCATTTCGGCGATGATCGCCTTGTTGTCGGTTTTGCCGCCGCCGTCGCCGCGCGCGATCCAGGCCCGGAAGGCTTTTTCGCGCAGATCGCGGCGGGCCGAAAATTGCAGGAACGGCTCCACGCTCGAACGCGACAGCGTGACCACATGGGCGCGCTCGAGCCCGCGTTCCTGCGCGGCCGCGCGCGCGGCGGCGCGGACATAATCCGGCAGGCCCGCCAGATCCGCCTCGCTTTCGAGCACGAGCGTGTAGGCCTGCTCGTCGGCCAGCACGTTCTGGCTGAACGTCGTCCCGAGGCTAGCCAGCCGCTCGTTGATGGCGGCCAGCCGCGCCTTGGCGGGCGGCCCGAGCGCTGCGCCGGCGCGCTTGAAATCCAGGTGATAGCGTTCGAGGACGCGCTGCCGCTCCGCCGTCAAATCGAGGCGATCGCGCGCGCGGTAGAGCGCGTCGATGCGGGCGAACAGGGGCGCGTTGTGCCGGATGCCGTCCCAATGGCGGGCACGGCGGGGCGCGATGTCGCGCTCGATCTCCAGCAGCGCTGGGTTGGTGTGGGCGCTCGCGAGCGCGCGAAACACGTCGGTGACGCGCCCCAGGAGCCGGCCACTCAATTCGAGCGCCGCCACCGTATTGTCGAAGCTGGGCGCGGCCGGATCGGCCGCGATGGCGGCGACCTCGGTGTCGTGAGCCGCGAAGGCGCGATCGAAGGCCGGCGGAAAATGCGCGGGCGCGATGCACCCGAACGGCGGGGCGCCGAACGGACCCGTCCATTGCTGGAAAAACGGATTGCCGGCGGCGGCGTCCGAGGAGGCGGAGGGCGGAGCGGACTGGTTCATGCGGCAGGACCCCGGTTGAGCGATCCCTTACCTAAGTCACGCCCGGCGGCTTGACCACCGGGCACGACTTGCCTCAGCGACAAAAATCCTGCCACTACGGCGGCGACCACCGCCGGGAGGAAGCCATGGGCGCCATCAGCCTCGACTTGGCCAACCGCATCATCGATGCCGTGCTGCGGCGCGCCGCGGAGATCGACTGCCGGCCGATCAGCGTGATCGTGGTCGAGCCCGGCTGCAAGGTGAAGGCGTTCCAGAAGGAAGACGGCAGCTCGATGGTCCGCTTCGAGATGGCCTTCGGCAAAGCCTATGCGGCGCTGGCGCTCGGCCGCTCCTCCAGGCTGGTGCGCATCCGCGCCGAGGAACGGCCGATCTTCATGCGCTATCTCATGCGCGCGACCGGCGAGCAGATTTTTCCCGAGGGCGGCGGCTTGCAGATCCGCGGGCTCGACGGCGAGGTCATCGGCGCCGTCGGCGTCACCGGCGACAGCGAGGACCGCGACGAGGAGCTTGCCGCCCACGGCATCCATTCGGCCGGCCTGAAGACCGACGCGGATTTCGAAGGCATGGGACGCCACGCCGGCGTCCGGTTGACCAACAAGTAGGGCGCGGCGATGGAGCGATAGGGTTAAGGACGGCTTTTTTGGAGTCCCGCTCCACACCTTCGCACCGGCGACTCGGCTAAGCAATCCGCAGAATTCGGGCTCGCATCTTGGGCGAGGAAGTCGGCATCATAAGGCATCATAGCCAAGCGCTTGACGTGCGTACCGTTCTCCGGTACGCTTTGCAATCGTGATCAAGAGCTTCGCCGACAAGCGCACGGCAGCGCTGTTTGCCGGCTACTTGGTCAAGGGTATCTCGAACCAGATTCAGCGTCGGGCGAGGGCCAAGCTCCTCGCCATCGACGCGGCCAAGCGGCTCGACGATCTGCGGATTCCCCCCGGCAACCGCCTCGAAGCCCTGCACGGCGATCGGCGCGGAGAACATAGCATCCGCATCAACGATCAATGGCGGATATGCTTCGAATGGCGCGACGGCACGGCATGGAACGTCGAGGTCGTGGACTACCACAAGGGATGACGCGATGAGCATCAAACGCGAAGATTTGGATGCGAGCCGGATTGACTTTGCCGAAGTTACTACCGGCAAAAGGCTTCCACTCGTGCATCCAGGCGAAATTCTGCGCGACGATTTCCTCGGTCCCATGAAAATCAGCGTCTACACCCTCGCGCAGGCCATCAAAGTTCCCCGATCGCGGGTCAACGACATCGTGCTTGGCCGTCGCGGGATTACCGCGGACACGGCATTTCGTCTGGCTCGTTATTTTAGGACCTCGCCTGAATTTTGGATCAACCTCCAGGCCCGCTACGACCTGGACATGGCAGATCGGACGCTTCGCCGCCGCATCGAACGGGAGGTCACACCGCGGGCCGCCTAAGGCGGCCGCGTAAGCTCCGTTGCGCATGCCGAAGTCACGTGCCGCAGCCACGCGCCGCCAGCGGCGGGAAGGAGTCCCTGATGCCGCGTCACGGCCGTTTCGTTCCCCAAGGCGTCATCCCGGCGGTCCTGCTGCCCTTCGACGACGCGCTCGCGATCGATGAAGCGAGCTTCCGGGCGCATCTGCGCGCGGTGGCGGCGACGCCGGGCCTTGCCGCCGTCACGGTCAATGCCCATTCGACCGAGGTCGCCTCCTGCAGCTTCGAGGAGCAGCGCCGCGTGCTCGACATTGCCGGCGATACGATCGGCGACCGCTTGCCGCTGGTGAACGGGGTGTGGGCGGACGGCAGCCTGGAGGCGGCGCGCATCGCCCGCATGGCGACGCTTGCGGGCGCCTCCGCGCTCCTGGTCTTCCCGCCGGCGCCGTTCAGCATGGGCCAGACCGCCGAGATGGCGCTCGCGCACTTCAAGCGCATCGCCGACGCCAGCGATCTTCCCATCATCGTGTTCCAATATCCGCTGGCGACCGGCCAGTTCTATCCGCGCGAGACGCTGCTGCGGCTCGCGCAGGAGGTTCCGACCATTGCCGCCATCAAGGATTGGGCCGGCAATGTGCCGCAGCACGAAATGCACATCCGGATGCTGCAAAGTCTCCCCCGGCCCGTGAACGTGCTCACCACCCACAGCGCGTGGCTATTGAGCTCGCTGGTGCTCGGCTGCAACGGGCTCCTCTCCGGCAGCGGCAGCGTGATCGCGGATTTGCAGGCGGAGCTGTTCGGCGCCGTGCAAGCCGGCGATCTCAAGGCGGCGCGGCGGCTCAATGACCGGATTTATCCGTTGGCCCGCGTGTTCTATGCCGAGCCCTGGTCCGACATGCACAACCGGATGAAGGAGGCGCTGGTCCTGCTCGGACGGCTGCCGCGCGCGGTGGTGCGGCCACCGCTGGTCAAGCTTGGCGGCGCCGAGATCGACCGCATCGCGGCGGCCCTGGTCGAGGCCGGCCTCATCGCCGCGAAGGCCGGCCGCGACGCGGCCTGAGCCGGCCCCGCAAGCTGCGGCATAATTCAGGCTTGATCCGGCGCCCCGGTTCAGGGACATTGCCGGCGCGACGAGGAACCCGATGCCCGAAACACCCAAAAAGGCCGGCGGCCGGCGGATCATCTGGCAGAATGTGCTCACGGTGGTGAGCGCCGCGATCTTGATCAGCGCTGAAGTGTTCGGCGCGGCCTTCGCGGGCGGCTGGGCGGTCGCCAGCCTGTTCGAATTCGGCATCGACGGCGTCCACGTCATTCAGGCCATCTTCTTCGGCGTTCGTGCGCCATGCCAAAGAGGTCGAGCCGTTCCTGACCAAGCGCTGAGCGCTGCAGCCAAAAGTCTTGCGCGCTGCCGCTAAATCCTTTATTTCGAACATGCCCAATTTCGCACGTGCCTGTGGCCGTGTGTCGGTCGGTGGGCATCCGGACAAGAGGCCGGACAGCCGCCTAAGGACGAGAACTCGCGTCCTTGCTCATGCGATCGGCAGCCGGAGGCGAAACCGGCGCACCCCGCTCTCAACGGGGGACGCGGCTTAAAGCAACGACGGAACGGGCTTTTTTGGAACCACCGGCGCGAATGCCGGATGACTAAAAAGGCTTGTCCTTCTTGCCGGGCGTGCGGAACGGGGTCTCCCCAATCCGGACCAAGGCAGCAATCGCAGCAGCGCCACGCGCACCGCATCCCGCGGTGGGTGCGAGCGTCGCAGGAGGTTCACCAGGCGGCTCGCCGCCATGCCGGATAGGGAGCAAGGTCGAGATGACCGCACGCATCCGCGAATTCTTGAAAAACCGCAAAGACGAGGGACCCTGTCTGGTGGTCGATCTCGACGTCGTGCGCGAGAACTATCTGTCCTTCGCCAAATCGCTGCCCGACAGCAAGGTGTTCTACGCCGTGAAGGCCAACCCGGCGCCCGACATCCTCAAGCTCTTGGTCGAGCTTGGCGCCTGCTTCGATGTCGCCTCGGTCAGCGAGACGGAGGCGGTGCTCGCCGCCGGCGCCCTGCCCGAGCGCATCTCCTACGGCAACACGATCAAGAAGGAAACCGAGATCGCGGCCGCCTTTCGGCTCGGGGTCACGCTGTACGCGGTCGACTGCGAAAGCGAGGTCGAGAAGGTTGCCCGCGCGGCGCCGGGCGCCCGCGTCGTCTGCCGTATCCATTGCGACGGATCGGGCTCGGAATGGCCGCTGTCGCGCAAGTTCGGCTGCGAGCCGGACTACGCGGCCGACATTCTGGAGCTGGCGCATCGGCTTGGCCTCGTCCCCCATGGCATTTCCTTCCATGTCGGCTCCCAGCAGCACAATGTGGAGGCCTGGGACCGCGCGCTCGGCTCGACGGCGGCGATCTTTCGCACCTGCGCCGAGCGCGGCATCACCCTGTCGATGGTCAATCTGGGCGGGGGCTTTCCGGCGAGATACGTCCGCAAGACACCGCGGCTGGAATCCTACGGCCGGGCGATCTTCCGCTCGCTGCGCCGCCATTTCGGCAACAATCTGCCGGAGACCATCGTCGAGCCGGGACGCGGGCTGGTCGGCAGCGCGGGCATCATCGAGGCCGAGGTGGTGCTGGTCGCCAAGCGCTCGCCCGAGGACGATGTCCGCTGGGTCTATCTCGACATCGGCAAGTTTCATGGACTGGCTGAGACCATCGCGGAATCGATCCGCTATCCGATCCGCACCAAGAAGGATCGCGACGAGATGGCGCCCTGCATCATCGCGGGCCCGACCTGCGATTCCGTCGATGTGCTGTACGAGAAGGATCCCTACCCGCTGCCGGTCTCGCTTACCATCGGCGACAAGGTGCTGATCGAGGCGACCGGAGCCTATACGGCGACCTATTCCTCGGTCGGCTTCAACGGCTATCCGCCGCTGCGGCAATACGTGATCTGAAGTGGCGAATAGCGAATGAGCGAGTAGCGAATAGCGAGTAGCGAATAGGGAGTGGATGACCCTATTCACCGCTACTCACTATTCGCTATTCGCCACTCGCCCGCTACGGCAATATCAGCCGGTGCCGGACCGCGTAGCGGACCAGCTCGGCGGTGGAGTGGATGTCGAGCTTGCGCATCGAGGCCGAGCGGTGGGTCTCCACCGTCTTGACGCTGATGCTGAGCAGGTGCGCGATCTTCTTGTTGCTGTTGCCCTCGGCGATGAGCTGAACCACCTCGCGTTCCCGCGCCGTCAACGCGACCCCGTTGTTGCCCGCTCCGGCCTGCTCGACGAAATTGTCGAGCAGCGTCTCGGAGACATGATCTGAAAAATAGGCATGGTGCCGCGCCAGCGCCTCGACCGCCCGGACGATCTGCTCGTCGGCCTCCGACTTCAAGACGTAACCGCGGGCGCCGGCATGCAGCACGTCGCGAATTTCGCTTTCCCGGTCGTGCAGCGTAAAGATCATGACTTCGGTCCCCGGCACTTCCTTGCGGATTTGCCGAGTGGCCTCGATCCCATTGACGATGGGCAACGAAATATCGAGAACGGCGACGTCCGGCTTATGATAGAGCGCAAGCTCCACCGCCTCGCGACCGTTGCTCGCTTCCGCGCACACTTCGAAGTCCTGGCGCGCTTCGAGAAGCGCGCGCAGGCCACGCCGCACGACCGCGTGGTCGTCGGCAAGGAGAATGCGGACCATGTTTGTAGCGCCCCGATCCCGGCCCGCCCCAGAACCCCACGCACACGCTAGCAACTGGATGGAACAATTCCAAAGCAATTTTTCATGGTGAAGAAAAATTTTTGATGAATTGGTGTATGGCGCCGCCTGGTCAAACTTCGGCGGCAATCGTTGCGTTACTCATCTTTCAATCAACAAATCGTCGCCGCAATGCCACATTCGACGATTGGTTTTAGGGGTTCACCCCATAGCGATACCGGCGTGGACGCGTGTCTCACGACTATACAAACCCTGGCGGTGCCTTCGTACCCCTTGGCTCGAGGGCGGTACTGCGGCCCGCGAGATCACCCAAGATCGACGACGCCGGCATCGCCGTCTTCGGTCCCGAACGCGAGCAGCTTGCCGTCCTCGCTCCAGGAGAGCGCCGTGACCGGCGCGGCGGCCGGCTTCCTTGCCAAAATCTCCGCCCCATCCGGGAGGCGAACGATCAGGATGAGCCCATCCGCATAGCCGACCGCGACCACGCCCTGCGTCGGGTGGCAGGCGACCATCTCGACCTGCGCCTCGTTCGGCGCCAGCACCTGCGGAGTCTTGCCCATCGGACCGGACTTGGGCTGGAACGGCCACAGGACCAGCTGGGTCGCGCCTGAGCTCGCCAGCCATTTGCCGTCGGCGGTCCAATCAAGCGAACGAACGCGGGCCGCATAGCCCTGCATCCGCATGTCCTTGTGGTCGGCCAGGCGCCAGCCGTGCAGGGTCGGCTCCTGCATGGCGGTGACCAGAAAGCGCCCGTCGGGACTGAACGTCGCGGCAAGATGCGAGCCCTTCCATGTGAGCGTTTCGGGCTTCGCTCCCGCGGCATTCGGAAACCAGAGCGTGGCGCCGTTGTAGTGGGCGATCGCCAGGCGCAGTCCCTTGGGCGAGAAGACCAATGCTCCGACGGTCGAGGGCGCCTCGAATGCGCGCTCCGCGCGCTGCATCGACGAGCTTTTGGCGGACCGCACGAAGGCCTGCTTGCCGGCGGACCAGGCCACGGCACGGCTGGGCCCGATCGCCACATGGTCGATCCAACGGTGCCGGGCGTCGGCCGCGATCCCGGTGCTCGCGCCCGCCGCGTCGGTCGCCACCACCTTGCCGTCATCGCCGCCGGTGACGACGCGCTCGCCGTCGCCGGCGCTCGCCAGAATGGCGCCGCCATGGATCGCGACGCGGGCGCGCTCGCCCTCGCGCACCAGCAGCAGGGCCTCCTCGCCGAGCACAAAGACCGCGCAAGCCTTAAGAAAATGCACCGCCACGATGGCGGCATCCGCCTTGTAATGCCGCGTGCGTTCGACCACGGAAGCGGTGTCGGGGCGGCTTTGCGTCATGACCGATGGAGTCAAGCCATGCAACTCTCGAAGCCGGCGCGGATGTTCTGCGCGGATAATTTCCGGCCGATGAACACGATGCGGCTCATCCGCTCTTCGTCGTCTTTCCACTCGCGCTGATGGTCGCCGTCGAGAATCATGTGCACGCCCTGGAACGCGAAGCGCTTGGGATCACCCTTGAAGGAGAGAATGCCCTTGCAGCGCAGAATGTTCTGGCCTTCCTCTTGGACCAGGGTCTGCACCCAGGGAAAGAACTTGTCCGGATCGAGCGGCGCCTCGGTCTTGAGCGAGACCGACTGCATCTCTTCGTCGTGATAGTGCTTGAGCGCGCCCGCGTGATGATGGTGATCATGATCATGATCGTGATCGTGCCGGTGGTGATCGTGGTCCTGACCGTGGCCGTCGGCCTCGAGAAATTCGGGCTCGATCTCCAGGATGCGATCGAGATCGAAGGCGTTTCGCCCCAAGACTTCCCGCAACGGAACCGCACAGCGCTCGGTCTTGTGCACGCGCGCATAGGGATTGATGGCGCGGATGCGTCCTGCGACCTCGTCGAGCTCGGCGGCGGAGACGAGATCGGTCTTGTTGATGATGATCACGTCCGCGAAGGCGATCTGGTTCTTGACTTCGGGGGCGTCCTTGAGCCGCTCTCTGAGCCATTTGGCATCGGCCACCGTCACCACCGCATCGAGCTTGGTCTTGCGGCCGACGTTCTCATCGACGAAGAAGGTCTGCGCGACCGGCGCCGGATCCGCCAGCCCGGTGGTCTCGACGATGATGGCGTCGAACTTGCCCTTTCGGCGCATCAATCCGTCGATGATGCGAACCAGATCGCCGCGCACGGTGCAGCAGATGCAGCCGTTGTTCATCTCGAACACCTCTTCGTCGGCGCCGACGACCAGGTCGTTGTCGATGCCGATCTCACCAAACTCGTTGACGATGACGGCGTATTTCTGCCCATGCGGCTCGGACAGGATGCGGTTGAGCAGCGTCGTCTTGCCGGCACCGAGATAGCCGGTGAGCACGGTGACGGGAACCTTGTCTGACATCGATCACTCCATTGCGCCGCTAACATAGGAACGCTCCGAGAGAACGCCAAGCGAAATGGGCCCGCCGGAGCGCCTGATCCAAGCTTCCTTGACAGAGGCATCCTTGAACCGACCTCGCGGAAGCGGCGGGCCGCCCTAAGCGGCGTCCCGCTCCAGCGCCACCTCGGCCTCGAGGTTCTCGACGTCGCGATAGATCGAGGCGATCGCGAGCACGCGCCCATTGCGCTTGTAGCGAAGCAGGCAGTCCTTCGCCATGACATCGCCGTCGATCGTCAGTTCATCCCATTTCTCGGCGTGGCCGACGTAGTTGATCGGAACATCATAGTGTTGACTCCAGAAGAACGGCACGGCGATGAATTCTTCGCGGCGCCCGAGCATGTTGAGCGCAACGGTCTGGCCTTGACGCTCGGCGACGACCCAATGTTCCACTCGGATGTTTTCGCCGCTGTGCGGATCGGGCCAGCGCGCGATGTCACCCGCCGCGAAGAGTCCGGGCACGCTCGTTTCGAGATAGGCGTCCACGATCACCCCGCGGTCGAGCCGCAGGCCGGCCTTTTCCGCAAGCTCGGTCCGCGGGCGCACGCCGACGCCGGCGATCACAAGATCAGCTTCAAGCGCGCCGCCGCTCGTCAACGAGACCCGATCACGGTCAATGGCGCCAGCCGTGTCCTCGAGGTGGAAGATCACGCCATGTTCTTCATGCAGCGCACGCACAAAATCACCCATCTGTGGACCCAGAATACGCTCCATCGGACGCTTTTCCGGTGCCACCACATGGACCTCGATCTCGCGGGCGCGCAGCGCAGCGGCGACCTCCAGCCCGATAAAGCTCGCGCCCAGCACGACGGCCCGACGGGCCGTCTTGGCGCGCGCGATGATGGCACGGCAGTCGGCGAGGGAACGCAACGTATGTACGTGCGGCAGGTTCGCGCCTGGAATCGACAGGCGGACCGGCTCGGCGCCGGTCGCCAGCAGCAGTCGGTCGTAGCGGACCTTGTTCCCGTCCGCGAGCACGACCTCGCGCGAACGGGCGTCGATGCCGGTGACGTTCGCCTCGAGGCGCAGCTCGATGCCGCTGTCGGAATAGAAGCTCGCCGGGCGCAGCGGGACCCAATCCTCGGGCGCATTTCCGGCAAGATAGTCCTTCGACAAATTCGGCCGGTCGACGGGCGGCGCGGCGTCGTTGCTCAGCATGACGATGCTTCCCTGATATTGCTCGCGCCGCAATTTCTCCGCCGCGGCAAACCCGGCCGCTCCACCGCCGATGATGACGATTTTTTCGGGCATTGCGGCCGCCGGCGCGGCGCTACCCGCCTTTTTCGGCGTCGGCGCCTCCTTTTTAGTTGTCACGAACAGCTTGCGGTCGCGCTGCTCGACGGCCCAGCACGCGACCGGGCTCAAGGCCGGGGGGCGCAAGGCCTCCCCGGTGCGCAGGCTGAAGCAGGCATGGTGCCAAGGGCACCGCACGGTGTCTCCGACCATGAGCCCTTCCGCAAGCGGTCCCCCGTAATGAGAGCAGCTCGCGCCGATCGCGAAGAATTCATCGCCGTGGTGCGCGAGCAGGACAGCGTCGTCGCCGACATGCCCGGCGAGCAT
>WNFJ01122446.1_pt2 | contig 13320 bp, 12 predicted proteins | sample 5400461 | NCBI WGS metagenome assembly WNFJ01 (sample SAMN13153349, study PRJNA577476) | soil metagenome | isolation source: 115 cm saprolite on Douglas fir-dominated hillslope | place: USA:California | collected 2013-09-17 | reverse complement strand
GCGCATGATCTCTTCTCGGCCTCCGAAAACGCCGATAGGCATACCGCCACCAATCGATTTAGCAAGACAGATAAGGTCAGGTTCTACGGGATACAATTCAGTGATACCACCTGGGGCAACCGTGACTCCGGTTTTTACCTCATCGAAGATGAGCAATACTCCATGACGACGGGTGATTTCACGCACGCTTTCGAGATAACCTTCTTCTGGCAGCATGATACCAACATTCATTAATACTGCCTCGGTGATAACGGCTGCTACCTCACCTTCGTGCTCTGTCAAAATACGTTCCAGGGCCTCTGCATCATTATAAGGGGCAATAATAGTGTTGTTCTTGACGTCAGAGGGTATACCTTTCGAGGCCGGAACGCTATTGGGGCGGCTAACAGGGCCTGCTGCATCAACCGAAGGTTTGGTACTCATAAGGACGGTGTCGTGATGCCCATGATAAGAACCCTCGATTTTGACGATCTTATCACGGCCGACATGAGCTCGTGCCAGGCGCAAGGCATCCATTGTCGCTTCGGTACCAGAGTTACAGAAACGCAATTGCTCGATTGGCGCAAATCGACGCACTAGTTCCTCCGCCAGGAAAACAGTATCAGGGCATGGCAACGAATAGAGGCTGCCTTTTCCAAGCTGCTCGCGCAAGGCCTCTACCAATAGGGGATGTGAATGGCCAACGAGCAGGCTTCCAAAGCCCAGGTGGAAGTCAGCATATTCATTGCCATCATAGTCCCAGATATGACTGCCTTCCGCATGACTGATGAAAAGCGGATAAGGCGGCACCGCCTGGAACGAACTGGAGACCCCCATTGGCATTGATAATTTCGCACGTTCGTGAATCTCGTGCGAGCGGGGAGTACGCTTCCTGAACTCCCCCTCCTCGCGGACGACGATCTCTTCTACAATTCTTGGGTTAATCGTAATCGGTTCTCGAAGCATAATAGCTCCTTTCCTGTTGGGAAGAGGTCATGTTGAAAATAGTAGTAAGACAGTGCTTTACAGCACAAAAATAGGTTACCTCCTCTATTGTAACCTACAACTGAAGAAATTAGCAATTCTTTGGGGACTTTTTAACGAATTTCTTTATAAAAAGAGAATATCGCTGCGAATTTCGCAGCGATATTCCAGGGAAAAAGGTTGTTTGATGTAGTAACTATCAGCGCTTTACCCAGATTTTCGCTGCCGCCTCTTTATTGATATAAACCTGGCGACTTGCGACCTCCACGATAAAGCTCTCATCCTCTTCACTACCAATTCCACCACCCTGTGTGAGCACAGTTAATTCTGTTTCGGGCGTCAGACCTTTCTCGTGCAGGTAGAGAATGAGCGCCTCTTCGTCCTCGACCACCTCTGAGATACAGAGAATAGTGACGATTTCTCCTTTAGAGGCTGAGGATAGACGTATCGCACCCTGATCCTTGAGATAGTTGCGGGCATTTACAACAGAGCCAGGGATAGGGTTGCCATGTGGACAGGTGGTTGGATTGTTCAGAGCAGCAATGACTCGAGCTTCTACCGCGCCAGAGATGAAATGCTCCAGGCGGCAGGCCTCTTCGTGCACCTGGTGCCATTGCATTCCCAACATATCAACAAGAAAACGCTCTGTCAGTCTATGTCGTCGCAACACGGCCTCAGCTGCCTGGATACCAGCTTCAGTCAAGGTCACCTGTCGCTTGTTATCCATCGTTATATATCCATCGCGTACGAGACGTTTGAGCATTTCTGTTACGGTTGGAGGCGCAACACCAAACTTCTCAGCAAGACGCGCCCCAATTACCACTTCATCTTCCATGCTCATGTTATAAGCCGCTTCTAAGTATTCTTCGACTGTTGCGCTCAGAGGTTCTTCCATTTTCATCGCTGTTTCCGTTCTGGTACCGCCCATCTCACAATATTACTCAAATTTTATCACCTGACATCTTCCCGTCAAGTAGCAAGGAAATAACTAAAATGACGCTCCACCCAAATAGTGAAGGTGGAGCGTCATTTTGTGCCTCGCGTTGCTCTGGATTATCTACTGCTCATCTAACACTCGTACGTATTTTATCGTTGCTTCGCCGGTAAGAACTAATGTCCCTTCCTGATTTGTACAATCAGTACGCAGCGTGACAATGTGTTTATCTTCCCGTAGGGAAATTACCTCAACAGTAACAGTAATGGTATCGCCAATACGAACAGGTGCGAGAAATTTTAACGTCTGACCCAGGTAGATACTCCCGTGCCCAGGAAGATCATTGCCTAACACGGCTGAGATCATCGAAGCAACCATGATTCCATGTGCAACACGCCCCCCAAAATGTGTGAGCGCAGCGTATCTCTCATCAATATGAATAGGGTTTTTGTCGGTGCTGACATGGGCAAAAAGGTCAATATCCTCCTCAGTAATCGTACGTGAACGTGATGCTCGCAATCCAATGGCTGGAAGCGGGGCCAGGTCTCTGGTGGGTTTGCTCATAGTTTTCGTTCCTTGGAAGTTGACTCACTCACTGTTTTCTTCTCAACAAAAGGATCAACATTGATGCCGTAATTACTCCCACTGACATGTCGAACTTCTCCCCCCCGATATTCCATTGTTTCGCACCCGCTCACGTAGACAACTTCGCATCTATATGCCAGGAGATGAGATAGTGCAACAGCATCTATATGCATATTACATTTAGAGGGGTTATTTGTCAAGAGACTGGTCGCTTGGTCTTACGTTCTACGAGGATCTATAGAATAGAGCGAGAGCTTTATGGTCTTACAGCCACAAAGCTCTCGCTCTATTGTGGGGCAATGGTGTTACAATTGGCGCTCGGTCGCTAAACATCGAGCGTCGTGATATCGCCAACGGGTTCACCCAGTTCTCTAGCCCGGACAACGCGGCGCATAATTTTGCCGGAGCGAGTTTTGGGCAAGCTTGGCACAAATTCAAGCTCGTCTGGTGTAGCCAGTGGGCCAACCACAGTACGAACATGTTTTTTGAGTTCCAGCGCCAGGGACTCCGTAGGCTCAACACCATTTCTGAGGATAACAAACACCTTGACGTGCTCGCCTTTTACCTCATCCGGCTTACCGATTGCCGCAGCTTCTGCAACCGCAGGATGGCTGACCAGGCTTGACTCGATCTCCATAGAACCCAGGCGGTGTCCACTGACCTTAATCACATCGTCCACGCGACCTTGAATACGGAAGTAGCCCATCTTATCCATTGTCGCAGCGTCACCTGCAAAGTACACATCCGGTATCGTCTCCCAATAGGTCTTATAGCGGTCAGGGTCGCCAAAAATCGTGCGCATCTGGGCTGGCCACGGATGGCGAATGATCAAAAACCCACCATGTTCCGGACCAACAGGTTTGCCATCTTTGTTTACCACATCAGCTTCGATCGTGGGAAGCGGTCGACTTGCGCTCCCAGGCTTGAGCGGCAATATAGGTGTCGGGCTAATCAGGATCATACCGGTCTCGGTCTGCCACCAGGTATCCATAATGGGCAATTCGTTGTGACCGATGTTCTTGCGATACCACATCCACGCCTCTGGATTGATCGGTTCACCCACGGTACCAAGGATACGCAAGCTTGACAGGTCGTGCTTGGCAGGTAATTCTTCCCCAAAGCGCATCAAACTACGAATAGCAGTAGGAGCAGTATAGATGATGTTTACCTTGTACTTCTCGACAATACTCCAGAAGCGGTCAGCAGCAGGGTAGGTCGGTATGCCCTCAAACAGGACAATACTCGCGGCATTCATCATTGGGCCATAAATAGTGTAGCTATGACCCGTCACCCAACCAATGTCGGCTGTACACCAGAAAACGTCGCTCGGTTTGATATCAAACACGAATTTAGTGGTAGCATAGCAGCCTACTGCATAGCCGCCGTGGACGTGTACAACTCCCTTTGGCTTACCGGTACTACCGCTGGTGTAGAGAATGTAGAGCATATCCTCGCTGTCCACCGGTTCGCAAGGTACAACGGTATCCTCGGGAATATCATTCAGCAGGACATCCAGGTACACATCGCGGCCCCCACTCATGGGTACTTCAAACCCTGTATGCCGTTGGACAAACACCTTTTCAATTGTAGGAGTCTCGGCAACAGCTTCGTCGGCAATTTTCTTGAGCTCAATAACTTTACCACCGCGATAGCCACCATCGGCTGTAATGAGCACTTTGGCATCACAGTCATTCATGCGGTCGCGCAGAGAACTGGCTGCAAACCCTCCAAATACTACCATGTGGGGAGCCCCCAGGCGTGCGCACGCTAGCACTGACGCCACCATCTCAGGGATCATTGGCATATATATCGCCACACGATCACCCTTCTTCACGCCCTGGTTTTGTAACACCCTCGCCACTCGGTTCGTCAGGACGTACATCTCTTTATACGTGTAGGTGCGGCTTGAGCCGTCGTCACCTTCCCAGTAAAATGCAACTTTGTCCTCTATAGGGGTACCCATGTACCTGTCCAGGCAGTTATAGGCGATGTTAAAGTTGCCATCCGTAAACCACTTGAAGAAGGGCTTGTCTGTCCATTCAAAGGTTGACTTCCACGGTTCAAACCAGTGCAGTTCTTTCGCCATATCGTTCCAAAACTCGAAGCGATTCGCTAATGACCACTGGTAAAATGCCTCGTAATCATCGAATCCTTTAGACTTCATGTATGCGGTGATGTTCGCATTCTTTACAATATCTTCGGGTGGTGGAAATAACCGATCTTCAATGAGAATGTTGTCGGTATGCTCGAAACTGAGATTGCTGCTCATGCCAGGTTGTTCTCCTAACTCTGCTCTAAAAATACTACTTCATGTAAAAGTCACCATTGACGTTGAGCATCTGACCCGTGATGTAGTTGCCATCCACAACCAGGTAGCGGACGGCACGAGCTATTTCTTGGGAATGCCAACCGGATTTGTTTTTTTAATAGTACTTGATGCACATACGAATGTCAACAGAAAAGCAGAATAAAGCAGGCTCTCAGGGGCAACTACCCCTGAGAGCCTGCTTTATTCTCTACGCAGAGATACTTTAATTCGAGCGGAGTTCCAGCCAGCTGCTGACCTTCGGCCAGAGCGTTTTCTTAGCCTCTGATCCGGTTAACAGCCCGACATGCCCAGCATCAAGAACAAAAAATTCTTTATCGTCGCTCGAGATAAGTTTCATAGTGGCCTCAGCCTGTGGCAGAGTACAGATATGGTCCTTCTTCCCTGCGATATTCAGAACAGAGCAGCTAATCTTAGAGAGATCTACACGCTGCCCTCGAAGCTTGATTTCACCCTTGACAAGCTTGTTTTGCTGGTAAAATTCGCGAATCCACTGGCGAAATGCTGCCCCAGGAAAGGGTATACCATCGTTTACCCACTTGTTCATGGCTAACCAGGTATCCATTGATTTACCCTGCAAAATGCGATCCCACATCGTGACATAGGATCCTACATAGTTGGCGACGGGTTTAGCCATACGATTTCCAATGTCGATGAGTTCACCAGGAATATTCCCGAATGCCTCCACCATGTGATCTGGGTTAAAGAATTTTTCGCTCGTCCACAATCCATAGAGCCCTGTGTTCTCCTGGGAAAAATCAATAGGAGCAGCGAGCAGTATCAAATTTCTAAGAGGTTTGCTCGGAAAAAGTGCTGCGTACATTGCAGTCATCGTTCCGCCCATACAGTAACCCAGTAGAGTAATCTCCCCAGCCTTAGATGTCCTCAGTACCTTTTTTACCGCGCGCGTTAAATAGTCCAGAACATAGTTTTCAAAGGTAAGATTGCTATCCTCGTCACCAGGTATTCCCCAGTCGAGCATGAAGACATCAAAGCCATTGTTCACCAGATGCTCTACGAGGCTGTTACCCGGTATCAGGTCTAACACATAGGGCCGATTGATGAGGGCATACACCAACAAAATCGGCACGGGAAACCTCTTTTCTATCGACGGTTCATAGTGGTAAAGCTTCGCCTTGTTCTTCGTCCAGATTATCTCTTTTGGTGTCTGTCCTGTTTCAGCTCTCGCCCCTTCGAAAATAATCTGCATACCTACCTTATACTTCTTGATATAGTTTTGTATATCATCTGTTATAGTATTTTTCCCGGTCATCTCGCCCTCCTCTTTGCTGCTATGTATCAACACTGATGATTTACTCAGCCTTTTTCTCAATATGATCCGTGTGTTTTACAAGCTTCTCTATTGCTTCAAGCTTTTCCAGAACTGAGGAGAGAATATCCAATTTCTTCTCAATGCGGCCCAGGCGAACTTCTAGATCTCTCAGAGAGTCCCGCGTAGCCAGCTGAGAAGATCCAGCCTTGATATCATCGAAGGCTTCATCAATGTGGTCAACCTTTTCCTCCAAAGCAATGATAATTTCAGCAACACGGGCCAGGTCTGAGCGAGTGGGAAGTTGGAGATTTCTAAAATAATCTTCGTTTGCTCGACGAGTAACCATGTAATGACTCGCGTAACTCTCCATGATTTGGCTGGCGTTTTCGACAAACTTCTCTTCCCCGATGACATCGCCAACAACTTTTGACCACGTTTCACTGGAGGCTTCATACCACTGTTTGAAAAAAGTGTACGGATCAGCAGGAGTTGTTCCTCCAGCAAGAATTTTAGCACGGTTCTCTTCCATCACCTCCAACCACTGAGCGGTAATACCCAGCGGATCTCCCTCCAGTTCCGCTGCTTTTGCCAGGGCTCCGGTTGTTGCCTCATACCATCGTCTCCAAAAATCCCTTGGATCCATTGGTCCCCGTGCCTTTGATTCTTCTGCCATTATATGCTGCTCCTTTAACACGTAGACTAGCATCACCACATATAGTAACTCACATATTGAAATACAACAAATAGCAAAGGGGGCCGGGGCTTTCGCCCTGACCCCCTTTGTGTGCGTTCTACATATATTATTTGGTATTTTTTTGCGCGGCATTCTGTGCCTGATGTGCATAGCTCTGTAAGGTGTCTAGACGCTGTCGCGTGGACTTCTGGAAGGTCTCCGTTGTGCTTTGAAAGGCCTCCATGCTTTGCCGGGTGGCCGCCTCAACGGTGCTGAGGGCCTGCTGATAGAAGGAGAGCGGGGAGCGGAAGTAATCCGTGTAGACGTCTGCCGACTCACGCGCCAGTTCCTTGAAGGCTTCTTGCTGCTTGCGGGTCTGCTGCTCCAACTCATGAACCAGCGCCTGCGTGCTCTCAGCATGGCTCTTGAGCACCTCCATGCCATTCACTATCGTGCCTTGAGCATATTTCAGGTACTGCTCCTGAGCCGCAATAGCACTGTCAATCACGTTCTGGAAATCTCCAGGCTGCTTTTTAGACTGCTCCACTGCGCTCTGCATCAATGCGAGGACATTCTCGGCCTGGCTTTTCAGTACCTCAACACCGTTCGCGATTGTGCCCTGTGCATACTTCATGTTCCGCTCTTGAGCAGCTACTGCGCTCTCAGCAATTTTCTCGTTGGTCTCCTGAGCTGTTTTGACCATATGCAATACGGTCTCGTTTACCACATTTGCCTTTTTCTCTGCCATTTCCTTGCTCCGTGTCGCTTTCTTCCTTCTTCGCAGATTTCTGCGATTGTTGGACTATGTAATCTCTTTTTACCTTTATAGTCTCGCACAAACTCGCGTCAAGCAGTTTATATGAGAACTACGGAATACCTTTTTGTTGCTATATGCATTTTACATCTATATGCAAAAATTGTCAAGAGTTATTTAAGTGGATTTTCGGATGATCACAAATTTGTGATACAACGGAAAAGGATTATGTTCATATAATCCAGTGGCCCGTCAAAAACTGAGTTAACAGGAAGAAAAGCACAGAGCCTGAAATCAAAAGATAGCCGACATCAAGCGTCCGATTTTTGCCGATTGCAGCCAGCACGATGAATGCCGGAAAGACCGGTAGCAAGAAACGGGTCATTGCTTCTAAGGGATAGAGGCCGGCAAAAGGGAAGAGTTGCGGAAAAACAAAGAAGGCTGCAGCAAATATGGCATAGACCCATAAGTCGCGTCGGAACTTCCAGGGGCCAACAAAGCCAAGAATAACCAGCACCACCATGAATAGATCCGGTATTAGATCAAGAACGTTGCGCAAGGACTGGAAGCTAAGAACCCCTTGACTGATGATAATTGCATGGACCGTTCTGAGTACCGCATAACCGGGAACGCTCAACTTGCGATCCCACCTCGTTTCCGCATGTGAGAAAGCAAGGGGATCATGGAAGAGATAATAGCAATAGAGGGCGAAGAGGCCAATACCTGCAATAATACAGAGACCACTGACGATATCGAAACGCATATTCCTCAGTTTGAAATCATGCTGCCGAAGGTATTCATAACAAAATGGTAGGAGTAGAAATAGGCCCGTCGGCCGCGTTAAGACCGCCAGAGCGCCAAATATGCCGGCAAGCCACCAGCGACTATGGCGCATCTGATAGAAGCTGAGTAGGGTCAGAAAGAGGAAAAGCGACTCACTATAGACGGCGGCAAAGAAAAAAGCAGCGGGAAAAACAGAAAAATACAAAACGGTACGAGATGCCACCTCGTCATCAAAATCCTCCTGCACAACGCGATAGAGTACGACCAGCATCCCCAAGCCTGAGAAGTTTGAGACGATGAGCCCAGCAATGAGAGGATCATGGACAAGAAACATCAAGCCTCTAACAAGCAAAGGGTACAGGGGATAGAAAGCGGTTAACCACGAGACGCTATAACCATTCACTGCCACCGCAATATAGTTATACGTATCCCAATGAAGCCATGATTGCCACAGGGTCGATATATTCAAATGCTGCGAAGAGAAATCCTTGATGCTAAATAAAACCGAAAGGCACGTGATAATGAAAAATAACAAATGAATAGTGAAATAGGTGGGCAGGATGTTCTTGAAGGCAACATACCATCCCTTTAGAGAAGTTTCAGGCAAGAGAGATGCGCTAACGGCAGATGTTGGAAGAGAACTATCATCATTCAATGTAGTTCCAGCCGTATCTTCTGGCTGAAGAACAGAGGTTAAAGGTAGCTGTTTCTGGATAGATTGAGTGGAAGTAGAGTCCATCAATGTTGCTCCTCCATACAAAGTACAAATAGCATAGTAATGAATGAGAGAATGAGCCGAAAAATTATAATGACCAGGTTGATCTATTGCTATTCTTAACGGAGCAGTCATATTTTCGTAATCGCGAAGAGCTATTAATAGGTGATAAGGGTGAGTTTCAAGTTGGCATGCAGGCAAGCAATCGCCATCTTGAAACGCAATTTTTGGGCTTCAAAACACTTGACACAATCGCAAATCACCCGTATACTTGGCCTAAATACAAACGAATACCTTGAAAGCTATGAACAGGAAAAGTATACGTCTTTGCAACGGAAACAGAGAGTCGGGACAGGTGGAAACCGATACCTGAGCAGTCGTAGAATGGTCCTGGGAGCCAGAGCACAAACATCCAGCAGATGATTATTCTGTAACAATTAGTAGTCTCTTGCGGAACGTCCCCCGTTATCGAGGACAGGATATCATCCATTCACTTTCACAGGTGGATTGTATCCGGCAATGAGGGATTATTCATCATGTACCCATCAAGGGGATGAAGGATAATCTGAACAAGGGTGGTACCACGAAAGCTTTACGCCTCTCGTCCCTACAGTGGGAAGAGTGGCGTTTTTTTATTGCTGTTGTACGAATTACGTTGATGGAGGAATGAGCAATCATGCCAGTTGAGACAAATCAGAACATCAAGCCTGAATTAGGTAGATCAAGTACGGAGACACAAGTGAAAAAGCGCGTTTTCTCCGGCGTGCAGCCAACCGGTAATCTCCACTTAGGCAACTACCTGGGGGCTATACGCAACTGGGTAGCAGAACAGGCAGAGTATGACAACATTTTCTGCATTGTCGATCTGCACGCCATTACTGTACCCATGGACCCACAAGAGTTACACCTGAGCATCAGGCAGCTCGCGGCACTCTACCTTGCCTGCGGGCTGGATACACGCTATTGCAAGCTGTTTGTCCAGTCGCATGTCCGCCAGCACGCTGAGATGAGCTGGATCATGAACTGCTTTACTCCGTTGGGTTGGTTGAACCGCATGACCCAATTCAAATCGAAGGCAGGCGAGCATATGGATTCCGTCAGCGCAGGTCTCTACTGCTATCCGACGTTGATGGCTTGCGACATTTTACTATATCAAACCAATCTTGTGCCGGTAGGAGACGATCAACGTCAGCATATCGAGTTTACACGCGACCTGGCGCAACGCTTCAACAGTTTGTATGGGCAGCAGGTGTTCACCATTCCAGAGCCGCAAATACGCGAGGTAGGTGCGCGCATTATGGCCCTTGATGAGCCAACCAACAAGATGAGCAAGAGCGATCCAAATGACAATTCTCGTATCAATCTGCTTGATGATCCAAAGACGATCAAAAAGAAGATTGCGCGGGCTACAACGGACTCGTTACGCCTGGTGACATTTGATCCCGAGAGGCCGGGAATAACCAATTTGTTGACCATCTACCAGTTGTTGACGGGAAAGTCTGAGCAAGAGATTGAGGCAGAATTCGCGGGAAAAGGGTATGGCGACTTCAAGGCCGCTCTTACCGAACAGTTGATAGCAACTCTCGAACCAATCCAGGAGCGCTATCGTGCGTTGATGAATGACCTGCCCACCTTGGAGGCTATCCTCAAGCGGGGGGCAGACGAAGTACGCCCAATGGCAGAGGCTACACTACAATATGTTAAAAATGTCGTAGGACTGGGATAGTTATGCAAGGACAATTATGTATTATCCAATATTCGACGAAGTCAAACAATTGAGAGCAGCAGAAACGGCGCCTGCTGTCGAGAAATCAGGTCGGCCACTCCTACCACTCTACTGTGATATCCTGGCCGATCTGGAGACGCCTGTCTCGGCTTACTGCAAAGCAGCGCAAGGGCCATACAGTTTTCTCCTGGAGAGTGTCACTGGTGGTGAGCGTGTTGGTCGCTATTCATTTATTGGAATTGACCCTTACATGGTCATGATCCACCGTGGAGAAAGGGCAACCATCTATCGAACGAAGGAAACACTTTGGCGCGATATACCAGGCGCGCCTTCGGCAACGATGACCTCCAGCGGCGAGGATATTCCCTGTCATGACCCGTTAAGCTTCATTGAGGCCGAACTTGGGCAATATCGCCTTGTAACACCTGTTGGGGTCTTTCAGGATGACTTGCCACGTTTTCATGGTGGTGCCGTCGGTTACCTTTCCTATGAAGCCGCAGCACGTTTTGAACATCTCCCGGTACCTGAGAAAAACGAGCTTGAACTGCCGCTAGCGGTCTTCTGTTTGACCGAAACGGTGCTGGTTTTCGATCACGTCAAACACCACGCCAGGATTGTCACTCACCTGCATATCGATGCGCCAGACATAGATGCCGAATACCAGCGTGGGAAAGACATCCTCGAGTCTATCAAAAAACGATTGCTACAACCAGTACGTTTGCCAGAGGAACCCGTTCCTCTCACCGACACGGCGGTATTGCAGGTGGCTTCTAACCGCACGCAGAGTGGGTTTGAGGATATGGTACGTCGTTCTATAGACTATATCAAGGCAGGTGATGTCTTTCAGGTCGTACCATCGCAACGGCTCAGTCGCCATGTCAACGCTGCACCATTTACCATCTACCGCGCCTTGCGTGCCATCAATCCTTCTCCGTATATGTTCTACCTTGACATGCATGACTTCCACATCGTCGGGGCATCACCTGAATTACTGGTTCGCTACGAGGATAACGAAGTAACCATTCGGCCGATAGCTGGAACACGTCCACGGGGAACCGATAGTCAACGTGATAAAGATTTCGCGCAGGAACTACAGAGCGATCCCAAGGAACGCGCCGAGCATATCATGCTAGTTGACCTCGCGCGGAATGACGTAGGACGGGTGAGCACACCTGGTAGTATCCAGGTCAGCGAATTGATGGAGATCGAACGCTATTCACATGTGATGCATTTAGTTTCCAACATTACAGGCCAGCTGCGTGATGACCTATCTCCTTATGATGCGCTCAGGGCCGGCTTTCCCGCAGGAACGGTATCCGGCGCTCCCAAAATAAGGGCTATGGAAATCATTAACGAATTAGAGGAAGAACAACGAGGCGTCTACGCCGGTGCGGTAGGCTATTTCAGTCACTCCGGAAACCAGGAGACGGCCATTGCCCTGCGAACGATGGTTATTAAAAATGGTCGCGCCTATATACAAGCAGGCTGTGGCGTTGTTGCTGACTCAGACCCCGCGGCCGAATACCAGGAGAGCCTGAATAAAGCCCGGGCTTTACTTCGTGCCCTTGACGAGGCCGAGTTCATCGCCGATGAACGTAGACGCTCTTCACTGCTTGAAAGAGGGACTATTCAAGAGCAGGCAGCAGTTGTATAAGAGATTAACCTGGCGCTCCTAAATCAAGCGCCCAGCGTGGGAGGATATTATGCTGTTATTGATCGATAATTACGATAGTTTTACCTACAACCTGTACCAGTACCTGGCGGAACTTGGGGCAGAAATTACCGTATACCGGAACGACAAAGTGTCGTTAGAGCAAATAGAGGCAATGCAGCCTGATCACATTGTTATATCACCAGGACCCTGCACCCCAAACGAAGCAGGGCTGTCCTGCCAGATCATCAATACTTTTGGGTCGCACATTCCCATATTGGGAGTGTGCCTGGGACACCAGGCCATTGGTCAAGTCTACGGGGGAAAGGTTGTACGAGCGCCAGAACCGATGCATGGTAAAACCACCGTCGTATTTCACCGGGGACAAGGAGTGTTCCAAAACCTTCCCGTGCCATTTTCGGCCAATCGTTATCATAGCCTCATCGTTGAGCGTTCCACCCTCCCGAATGAACTGGAGATCACCGCCGAGACGGCGGAGGGACTGATCATGGGTCTGCGGCACCGTACCTACCTCGTCGAAGGTGTACAGTTCCATCCCGAGTCGATCATGACTCCAGTTGGGAAAGACCTGTTACGGAACTTTTTAGCATACAAGGGGCAATCTATCATGCAGCTCCAAAGTACACACAATGAAAGCTCCATAGAGAGGAACAAGCAATGATTCGTGAAGCAATCGCCCACATCGTAGCTGGCGCCACCCTCAGCGAAGACGAGGCAGCGGCAGTCATGGAGGAAATTATGTCTGGCGTCGCCACTCAGGCACAAATGGGAGCATTTCTCACCGCCTTGCGCCTCCGCCCAGGTGGCGAAACCGTCGCAGAGATCGCAGTAGCACCATGCATTGCATAGATGCATGCGAGAGCCACCGGGTCGAAGTGTGGCGCTAGCAACCCTTTGGAGGGTGATGCCCGTTTCA
>WNFJ01679199.1_pt2 | contig 13321 bp, 12 predicted proteins | sample 5400461 | NCBI WGS metagenome assembly WNFJ01 (sample SAMN13153349, study PRJNA577476) | soil metagenome | isolation source: 115 cm saprolite on Douglas fir-dominated hillslope | place: USA:California | collected 2013-09-17 | reverse complement strand
TCAAGAGCCCCGCTCAACTTATCTCCCGCACCAGCAGCTCCGACTCCTTCGTCAAATAACTCTTCCTCCTGAACCAGTCCTCCATCGCCTGGCGCAGACGGTCCAGGGGCACGCGCGTGCCGATCTGCATGAGCCCGTCGGCCACTGGCAGCGTGTCGTCAAAAACGGGATCATTGGTGAAGTTGCGCATGGAGAAATTGTCCAGCCACTTCATCGGGCAAGGCAACAAGCGCCCCTCAAGCCGGTATTGAATACTGATTTTTCGCGAATACATGCAGTCACCGCCGTCACCGGCAAGCCTTGCATTCTACTCCGCCAGGCCACGGAGCGGTCTCCACGTTGCCGCAAATGATGCCTGCACACCTCACCACCCGCCCGTGGAACTGACGATTTTCCAGCAACGCGATGGAAATAGCGTTTCAAATTTTTGCGGCGAGGTGATATGAAATATGCGCCGTTCTCACAGGCCTCGCAGTTTACGGTAACCTCAAAGATGGCCTAGGCATAAGCACGGAGGACGCGATGCTAGACCTCGCTGAATACCGATTTGGGGTTTCGCGCATTGTTTTGAGGCATTTCCAGCGGGTTTCGCACGAGAGGCTTACAGGTGACCGCCCTGGCGAACCTCGGACAGGCGAGTTGGGACATGTCCTTGAGTAACCGGCAGGAAAGTAACAACGGGTGCATCCTACACACTACAGAGACGTGTGAGGCTCCCCCCATGACTGCAGTGGGCAATGAACATACCGACGTTAACGAATTAGTAAATCATATCAAGTCTATTACCACCGAACTCACGGCCCTCCACGCCGATTTGTACTGGCTGGCTATGCAGGCCCAGGACGTTTCGGGGCAGCAAGCAGCCGCCGGCGAACTGAACGTCGAGCTTCTAACGGCTTTCAAGGGCACAGTGGACAACGTGCGGCTCTTGCTTTGGAATTACATCGAGACCGCATCGCAAGTCGATCCGCAAAAAGTGGAAGCCGGGCTGGAAAGGCAGCGTATGCAGCGCATGACGCAGTTTTTGCGCCTCCTGCGCGAGCGTTTAGGGCGGAGTTCTGACCAGCAGCCGCTCTCTTTCATCGAGCGGATCAGCGCGGCCATGAAAGAGCGGCTCGGCAAAGAGCGGCTCGGCAACAAAGTCGCCTAAGCCGCTGGAGCTTAACCGATGTCCGTGAAGACTCCTTCAAGCAGCGCAGACCCCGCCTGACGGCTTCCCGGCAAGTGGTGGGAAGGCTCCGTTCAACTCAGCTCTTTCCCGGTCTCGGACCCGCGGCGCGGACATTCTCCGGCGCGTCGAACTTCTCAAAGTTCTTGGCAAAGCGCGAGGCGAGATCCGCGGCCGCTTTGTCGTAAGCCGCTTTGTCTATCCAGGCGTCGCGCGCACGCAGGAATTCAGGAGGCACGCCCGGAACCGATTTCGGAATCGTCAGGCCGAACGCGGGTTCAACCTCAAATTCCGCGTCGTTGAGTTTCCCGTCCACTGCGGCGCGCACCATGGCCCGGGTGTAAGGCAGTTTCATGCGCGCACCCACGCCGTAGGGTCCGCCGAACCATCCCGTATTCACCAGCCAGCACTGCGCGTTGTGTTCTTTCATCCTTCGTCCCAACATTTCCGCATACACCTTGGGGCGCAAGGGCAGAAAGGGCGCCCCGAAGCAGGTGGAGAAGTTCGGCGTCGGCTCCTTCAGCCCGGCTTCCGTTCCCGCGACTTTGGCGGTGTAACCGGAGAGGAAGTGATACATGGCCTGTTCGGTGTTCAGTCGGGAGATGGGAGGCAGCACGCCGAAAGCGTCGGCGGTGAGAAAGATGATGTTCTTGGGATGGCCGCCGATTCCGGGAATGACCGCGTTGTCAATATATTCCAAGGGGTAGGCGACGCGGGTATTCTCCGTCTTGCTGCCGTCGTCATAATTCGGCACGCGGGTTTCAGGGTCGAGCGTCACGTTCTCCAGGACAGAGCCAAAGCGGATGGCTTTCCAGATCTGCGGCTCATTCTCTTGTGACAGCTTGATGGTCTTGGCGTAACAGCCGCCCTCGAAATTGAAGATGCCGTTGGCACTCCAGCCGTGCTCGTCGTCGCCGATCAGCCGCCGTTCAGGATCGGCGGAGATGGTGGTCTTGCCCGTCCCGGAGAGGCCAAAGAACAACGCGGTCACTCGGTCACTGCCGACGTTGGCGGAGCAGTGCATGGGAAATACGTTCCTTTGCGGCAACAAGAAATTCATGGCCGAAAAGATGGACTTCTTCATCTCGCCGGCGTACCCGCTGCCCACCACCAGGACCAGCCTGCGCGTGAAGTTCACGCCGATAAACGCCTCCGAGCGCGTGCCGTCGCGCTGCGGGTCGGCCAGGAAATCGGGGACGCTCACCACGGTGAATTCAGCCTGGTGCGCCTTCAATTCTTCGTTTGTAGGACGGATGAACATGGCCCGCACAAAGAGGTTCTGCCAGGCCAGGTTGTTGATCACGCGGATGGGCATGCGATAGTTGGGATCGGCGCCGGCGTACAGGTCCTGGAGAAACAGTTCGCGGCCGCGGAGGTACTCCAGCACTCGTTCAAACAGGGCGTCGAACTTTACCGGATCGAAGGGTTGGTTGATTTCGCCCCAGTTCACCAGGTCCGCGGTGGAACTATCTTTCACCGTGAATCTATCCTTGGGTGTGCGTCCGGTGAACTTGCCGGTGTAGGCGGCAAAGGCCCCGTTATCGGCCAGGTGCCCTTCACCTCTGCGGACGGCATGTTCCACCAGCGGGCCGGAGTGCAGATTGCGGTGCACCTTATTGGTCTTGAGGAGGGTTTCCACGGCAGAAGTGGTATCGATGGCTGGCAAAGTCTGTGACATGATGACGATCTCCTGTTCCCAATCTGAAGCGCCCCAAAGCAGGGCCGGCGCCAATAGCGGATTTGGGCTTGAACTTGCGGCTCAGGCCGTGCTGACCAGCGCGTCTTGAGGCGCGCCAACTTCGTTCAAAACTGCGTTCAAATGCTCGAGGGCTTCCCCGACGGTAAGCGCGTACATCTCTCGTCCGTGCTCATAGGTGCCGTTCTCGATGGACGTTTTCAGGTAATGCCCAGCCGTCTGTATAGCCAGGGGATCGGTAATTGCCCGGCCGGTGCGCCTGTTATATTCCACCCAGGTTGGATGCGGCACAGCAATCCAAACGGGACGCCCGCCGGCTAGAAATTTGATGTCGACAGCGTCGGCATGGCGGGTGGCGATGGCCACGATCAGCGCCTGGTAAACACAGTGCAGCTTTTGCCCAGTCCAGCGGTCGGCAGCGTGAAAGTCCTCATACATGATGACTAAAAATATATCGGAGCCCGGCAACACAGGCAATTGTAACCGGGGGCCGGCCATGGGTGGCGTGATCCTGGTCACATTACAATTGATCAAATACTTGACGAGCAGACGTGCGGTGCATCGCGCACCCGGCAGTGCGGGTGCGCGGAAAAGATTGCGGAGCTCATTCAGAAAGCTCCATTCATAGATGAGAGCAGGGTCGAAAGGCCGGAAATATTCGTGAATACCATGCAAGCGGTGTGGATTTCCCATTTCGGCGGGCCGGAGGTCCTGGAAGTTCGCGAGGTCGGTAAGCCGCACATTACAGCGGAGCAAGTCCTGGTGCGGGTACGGGCCACCGCCCTGAACCGCGCCGACCTGTTGCAACGTCAGGGCAAGTACCCGCCTCCTCCGGGCTTTCCCCCGGAGATTCCGGGGATCGAATTCGCCGGCGAGATAGCTGACCTCGGCTCGGCAACGCGGATGTGGAGGCCGGGCCAGCGCGTCTTTGGACTGACAGGCGGCGGCGCCCATGCCCAGTACGTGGCCACGCACGAGCGGCTTTTGGCTGAGATCCCGCCTAACCTCGATTGGGCCCAGGCCGCTGCGGTCCCCGAGGTCTTCATCACCGCCCACGACGCGCTCTGGATCCAGGCCGGGCTGCGGCCGGCGGAAACCGTTCTCATCAACGCCGTGGGCAGCGGCGTGGGTCTGGCGGCCGTACAAATGGTCCGGGCCATTCATGCCGTGCCCTACGGGACCTCGCGCACGCTGGACAAAATCGAAAAGGCCAAGCCCGTCGGCCTGGAAGCCGGACTGGTCGTGCGTGACAACTTTGATGAGATGATCGCCACGACGGAAAAATGGACCGGCGGCAAAGGCATCAACGTAGTCCTCGATCTGGCGGGCGGTCCCTACGTTAAAGCTTTTCAGAAACTCCTGTCCCTTAAAGGACGCATGATGCTGGTGGGCACGGTGGCCGGCGGCGCCTACGAGCTCGAGTCGCGTTACATGCTGAGCAAGCGCTTGAGCGTTCGCGGCACCGCTCTGCGCGCGCGCACCCTGGAAGAAAAGATAGAGGTCACGCAGGCCTTTGCCGCGGAGGTGGTTCCTTTGCTGGCCAACGGAGTCCTGCGCCCGATCACCGACAGCATATTCAAGCTGGCCGAGATCGCCAAAGCCCACGCGCGGCTGGAATCGAATGTGACGTTTGGCAAGGTAGTGATACTGATGGAGTAACTCTCGTTGCCCCTTCGCTCCTGCAGCCATCAGGAAGGTTTCTTGGTGGTCATGGCCGGCGGGATCAAGTGTTCCAGGGGCACGAACTCTGTCGGATAGATGCCGGTATAGCACGAGGTGCAGTAGGTGGTCTTCTCGCCTTCGGCGCAAGCCTCGCGCAGGCCCTGGAGAGAGAGATAGGCCAGGGAGTCGGCTCCGATGTAGTCGCGGATCTCGTCCACCGACTTGTTGGCGGCAATCAGCTGGCTCTTCTCCGGAGTGTCCACGCCGTAATAACAAGGCGAGATGGTTGGCGGGCAGGAAATGCGCACATGAACCTCAGTGGCGCCGGAGTCGCGCACCATGCGCACGATCTTGCGGCTGGTAGTGCCGCGCACGATGGAATCGTCAATGAGCACCACGCGCTTGCCGGCCAGGAGGCTGCGCACCGGGTTGAGCTTGAGCTTGACCCCGAAGTCGCGCACCCGCTGCTCCGGCTCGATGAACGTGCGGCCGACGTAGTGGTTGCGGATCAACCCGAAACGAAACGGCAGGCCGGATTCAGCGGCGTAGCCCAGCGCTGCGGTTACGCCGGAGTCGGGGACGGGGACAACGATATCGGCCTCCACACCTGTTTCCTTGGCCAGCTGGCGGCCCAGGGCTTCGCGGCTGGCCTGCACGGCGCGGCCAAAGACCACGCTATCCGGGCGCGAGAAATATACGTGCTCAAAGATGCAGCTGGATTGCTTCATCTCCACGGCAAAGAAACGCGAAGAAATGCCTTCCGGCCCGACCACCACCATCTCGCCCGGCTTGACGTCGCGCTCGTAGACGGCCCCGATCAGGTCAAAGGCGCAGGTCTCCGAGGCGAACACGATGGTGTCGCGCTCCGGGCCGGCCCCGTTGGGGATGCGTCCCATGGAAAGCGGGCGGAAGCCGCGCGGGTCGCGCACGGCAAAGACGCGGTCGCGAGTCATCAGCACCAGGGAGAACGCGCCTTCTATGCGCCGCAGCGCGTCGCACACCGCTTCCGGCAGCGTGTGCTCCTTGGACTGCGCGATCAGGTGCACGATGACTTCGGTGTCGCTGGTGGTCTGGAAAATCGAGCCCTGGGCCTCCAGGCGCGCACGAATCTCCCAGGCATTGACCAGGTTGCCGTTGTGGGCCAGGGCGATCATGCCCTTGTTGCAGTCCACCATGATGGGCTGGGCGTTGAGCACGGCGGAGTCGCCGGTGGTGGAATAGCGGGTATGGCCGATGGCCAGGTTGCCCGGCAGCTTGCTCAGAACCTCTTCCGTGAAGATGTCGGCCACCAGACCCATGGCTTTGTGAACGTGCAGGCGTCCGCCGTCGGAAGACACGATGCCCGCCGACTCCTGGCCGCGATGCTGTAACTGGTGCAGCCCCAGGTAGGCGAGCGTCGAGGCTTCAGCGTGGTTGTGCACGGCCATCACACCGCAATATTCTTTGAGTTTGTCAAAAGCCATGTTCGCCCCTATAAAGCCAAAACTTCTAACCGCTGATCGCACTGATGACAGTGATAATTAAGGGCTCAAACACCAGCACCTCTAAATCCATCAGCGTAGATCAGTCTTATCAGTGCCATCAGTGGTAAGAACTAGCTTTTCTGCAACGTCTCCGGCACCACGTGCTCCGGCGTCTCCACATGCAGCGCCCGGGTCAAAGCTGTCTCCCACACCTCCCTGAGTTCTGACACTGGAGCCACTACGGCGGTTTTGCCGTGAATCCTGACTACCAGCTTTTCTGGAAACGTGTGCCCGAGCCGCTCCGCTCGGAGCGCCCATTTTACCGCTATTCTTTTGATGTTCTCCGCCTTTTTCGGGTCGCAAGTTACTATCACGCGGCTTGCCTCCTCGCCAAACAGGACGGCTTCACCGGGTGCGCCGCCGGAGTTAAGGTCAAGTTCGGCCCCAATCCCGGCAGGAAAGGCCGATTCCGCCAGAGCCACAGCCAGGCCGCCTTCGGAGCAGTCGTGCGCAGATTCGATGTCGTGGTTCAAGATAAGCTCACGCAGGCCCTTCTGCAGCGCGGCTTCCTGTTGGAGGTCGAGCTCAGGTGGCGCGCCCCAGATTTCGCCCAGGATTTCTTTAGCGTATTCAGAGGAGCCGAACCAGACCTCTTTGCGCGCCGCGTCAGGGGACAAGCGCCCGCTAAGCAGAAAGATCTCTCGCTGAGGCTGGCGGAAATGGAAGGTCATGGCGTCGTCCACGTTCTCCAGGGTTCCCACCACGCCCACCACCGGCGTGGGATAGATACCCTCGCCCAGGGTTTCGTTATACAGGCTGACGTTGCCGCCGGTAATCGGAGTTTCCAGGGCTTCACAGGCCGCGGCCAGGCCATCCACCACTTGCGAGAGTTGCCACATGATCTGGGGCTTCTCCGGGTTGCCGAAGTTCAAGCAGTTCGTGGCCGCCACCGGCGTCGCTCCAGTGCAGGAGACGTTGCGCGCGGCTTCGGCGACGGCGTGCATGGCGCCGAGTTTGGGATCGAGCCAGCACCAGCGGCCGTTGCCGTCAAGCGCCATGGCCAGCGCCCGTTGGCTGCCCTTTATCCGCATCAAGCCAGCATCGGCGCCGGGACCCTCTACGGTGTTCGACTGCACCATGGAGTCGTACTGTTCGAAGATCCAGCGTTTGGAGCAGATGTTGGGCGCCCCCAGCAGCCGCTTAAAGTCCCGGGTGAAGTCGCCTACGCCGCGGAAGAAAATGTGTCCCGGTTTGTTGCGCGGGACCGGCGGCTCCCAGGGTTGCATGGGACGGTTATACAAAGGAGCATCGTCGGTGAGAGCGGAATTGGGAATGTCGGCGACGAGTTTGCCATGTTCCAGCACGCGCAGGCGCCCGCCGCTGGTCACACGCCCCACGATGACGGCATCGAGCCCCCATTTTTCAAACACGCGCAGCACTTCCTGCTCGCGGCCGCTCTCCGCCACCAGCAGCATGCGCTCCTGCGATTCGCTGAGCATGATCTCGTAGGCGTTCATGCCGGTTTCGCGCTGGGGCACGCGGTCCAGCTCAATCTCAATGCCTACCCCGCCACGCCCGCCCATCTCGCAGGTGGAGCAGGTCAGGCCGGCGGCGCCCATGTCCTGAATGCCGACCACAGCGCCCGTCTGCATTGCCTCCAGGCACGCTTCCAGCAGAAGTTTTTCCAGGAAGGGATCACCCACCTGCACGTTAGGACGCTTCTGTTCTGAGCCTTCGCTGAATTCTTCGCTGGCCATGGTGGCGCCGTGGATGCCGTCACGCCCAGTCTTGGCGCCCACGTAGATCACCGGATTGCCTTCGCCTGCGGCCTTGGCGTAGAAGATCTGGTCGCGACGAACCAGGCCGAGCGCAAACGCGTTCACCAGCGGGTTCTGCGAATAACACGGTTCAAATTTCGTTTCACCGCCGAGATTCGGAACGCCGAAACAGTTTCCGTAGGAAGCAATGCCGCTCACCACGCCTTCCAGGATGGCGTGGTTTTTGTGAACCGCAGCCTGGTCGGTTCCGTTGCTGGGAGTTATGGGGCCTGGTGTTATAGGACCAAAGCGGAGTGAATCCATCACCGCCAGAGGGCGCGCGCCCATGGTAAAGATGTCGCGCAAGATGCCGCCCACGCCGGTGGCCGCGCCCTGGAAGGGCTCGATGAAGGACGGATGATTGTGCGATTCGATTTTGAAGGCGCAGGCCCAGCCATCGCCGATGTCGATGATCCCAGCGTTCTCTCCTGGCCCTTGCACCACGAGCCTGCTGCGCGTGGGCAGACGCTTCAGGTGCACGCGCGAAGACTTGTACGAGCAGTGCTCGCTCCACATCACGCTAAAGATGCCCAGCTCGGTCAGCGACGGCTCGCGTCCCAGCGCGCCCTTGATGCGCTCGTATTCCTCAGGCGTGATGCCGTGGTCCTGAATGACTTCCGGAGTAATGGAAGCGGCATGCGTGGTGGACATAGGCGGTATCTTTATTGTCGCATGCCCGAGGCGTCCTCCATCGGCTAGTTGTTGTTCTTGAGAGCTTTTTCAATCTCGCCACGCATCACCGATTCCCAGCCCGGCCCCCAACCCTTGAATTTCTGGAGGATGATCCCATCCTTGCTCAGCAGCACGGACGTGGGGAACCCGTCGACCGCAAAAGCGCGCTGCAGCGAGCCATCTCGGTCATACACCTGTGTCCAGCTCATCCCATTCTTGGCGACGAACTGTGTCCAGGTTTCTCGGGAATCGTGCTCATCGACGCTGACGATGGCCACTTTGGCCGGGTCGAATGCTTGGGCCAGTTGCTTCAGAAGCGGCACGGTCTGGCGGCAGGGGACACACCATGCCCCCCAGAAATCCAGCAGCACCACTTTTCCGTGGAGCACATCCAGGTTGACCGGCTCGCCGCTGGCCGCCTTAGCGGAGAACTCCGGCGCAAAATCTTTCCGCGCGCGAGCGGGATCGGCGATGAATCTCTCCACTTCGCGCTCGCGAGGCGTCCCCTTGAGTTGAGGCAGCACGGCTTTCAGCGCCGCCACGCCGCCGGCGTCCTTGGACTCCTTCAACAGCACAAAGCCCAGATTGAAGCCGCACTCGGTGCACTCGGGGTTGGCCGCCACGGCGGCGCGGAAAGCAGTTTCGGCATCGCTCAGCCTTTGACTGCCGGCAAATACCACGCCGAGATAAAGCAGCGCGCTCGCCCGCTGCTGGCCTGTGGCGGCAGCGCCGAGGGCCTTATCGAAGTGCGCGGCGGCATCACGATTGTTGCCCGCCGCATAGGCCTGCCTCCCGGCCGCAAGTTCGCGTTCGAAGTCGGGCCCGGGCGATTGCGCCGCGGGAGATGGCGTTGCCGGAGGCTGGTCGGCGGGAGATTGCGCCGCGATCCACAGGGCTGGACCGCACAAGACCAAAGCCGCGGCCAGCGATTGCCAGGCTGGGTTCATGCGTGAAAGCCTAAGCAGCTTCCCACCCGTAGTCAACAGGAGAACGTGACGATCGGACTTACGCTTACTAATACCAATCGGGGCAAGCGCCAACGCATTCCGAGTCCTCGCTAGGCAATCGAAGTTTTCCTCAGCCGCACCGCGCGCGGCTTGAATTTGAGGATGATCTCTGTATCAAGATTCAGGCGATGCGCATAAGAAAGCAGCTTTTCGATGCTCATCTTGGAGATTTTGCCGCGCAGTAAGTTGCTGATGTTGGGCTGGTAGTCGTCGAGAACGTCCGCCAGCCTGGCCTGTGTATAGTGCAGTTGCCGGATACGTCCCAGCAAAGCGCTCAGAATTTTCGCCTTGACCTTCAGCGCCGCTGCCTCCGCCGGGGAGAAGTTTAGATCATCAAGAACATCAGCCTTGGTGACGTGACTCGGCCGATTGGTTTTTCCTGCCATGTTCTCTTAATCCCTCCGCTGTCCCTGTATTCGCTGACGAACCCGTGTGAGTCTCTCACGCGCAGTCTCCAAATCACGTCTGTCTGTCTTGCGGCGCGCTTTTCAAAACAATGAAGAACGTGAATCTTGTCCTCGATCCGCGCCAGATAAATCACCCTGTACCAGGTTCTTTCATCCTGCTCCTTCAGCTCCAAAACGCCAGGGCCGATAGAATCCATCCGGCGAGCCGCTGAAGCTGGCTGCTCACCCTGCTGCAGCTGCCAAAGAGAAAAACCCAAGTCGGCGCGAACCGGGCCTGGGAATCCGCCGAGCACCTTTCTAGAGTCTCCTTCCCAATGAATTTCCGCCAGGGTTCGTGCAGCGGGCTTGCTCACAATTGAACTGTACCAGAGGCCCAGGGAGATGTATATAAAAACTTATATAAGCGGCGCGGTGGGCTTCGGCAGACCGATTGACTACACTACTCTTGAATGAAATCCGTCATCATCGGAACCGCCGGCCACATCGATCACGGGAAAACCGCGCTGGTCAAAGCCCTGACCGGGATCGACGCCGACCGCCTGGAAGAAGAAAAGCGGCGCGGGATCACCAGTGACCTGGGTTTCGCCCACCTGGAGTTACCAGCGCCCGGCGGCGAAAAGCTGCGGCTGGGATTCATCGACGTCCCCGGGCACGAGCGCTTCGTGCGCAACATGCTGGCCGGCGTCGGCGGCATGGACCTGGTGCTGCTGGTCATCGCGGCCGACGAATCCATTAAGCCCCAAACCCGCGAGCACTTCGAGATCTGCCGCCTGCTCTCCATCCCGCGCGGCATTACCGTGATCACCAAAGCCGACCTGGTGGATGAGGAGACCTTGAACGTTGTTCGCCTCGAGATCGAGGATTTTGTGCGTGGATCGTTTCTGGACGCGAGTCGCTCTCCGATCGTGCCCGTAAGCGCCCTGAAGGGCACCGGCCTCGACGATCTCAAGCGCGAAATTGCGCGCCTGGCCGTCGAAGTGCCCACTCGCGATACCGAAGCCCTCTTCCGCCTCCCGATTGACCGCGTTTTTTCGATGAAGGGCTTCGGCGTTGTGATCACCGGAACGCTGATCGCGGGAAAGATCAAAAAAGAGGAAGAGGTTGAGATCTTCCCGACGCGCATGCGGGCTCGGGTGCGGGGCGTGCAGGTGCACGGAGCAACCACCGATCAGGCCGGCGCCGGCCAGCGCACCGCGCTCAACTTGGCCGGCGTGCCATTGGAAGACCTGGCGCGGGGCATGACCCTGGCTGCGCCGGGCACGCTGGAGCCCACCCAGCGGATTGAAGTGCAGATATCGCTGCTCAAGGATGCCAAGCCGCTGAAGAACCGGGCTCGCGTCCACCTGCATGCCTTTACGTCGGAGACCATCGCCGAGGTCACGCTGCATGAATCGGCCGAACTGAAGCCGGGCAGCACGGCCTCCGCGCACCTCCACACCGCCGATCCTGTCCTGCTGCTACCCGGCGACCGGGCCATCTTGCGCCAGTTTTCGCCTGTGCTCACCATCGGCGGCGCGGTGGTGCTGGACGGCTTTCCCCTGGTACACCAAAGAAACGCCCACCAAAGAAATGCCCGGCAGAAGCAGAAAACGAAAACGAAAACGAAAAAAGACGTGCTGCTGGCTTTCCTGAAGACCCTTGCCGGCGGCCCGCAGCAGGAGCAGAAGGACGCCGCGCTGCTGGCGCGCATCAGCCGCCGTGGGCAGGACGGGCTGGCACTGGCCGCCGCAGTGCGTGAGACGGGACTGCAGCCTTCCGCTCTGCAACCGCTCATCGCCGGCCTGACGCAACAGAAGCAGATCATCCAGGCGGGTGAGTTCCTTCTCGCCGCGGATGCTTTCCTCAAAGCGCGGGAGAGCACGATTACCGCCCTGAATGCGTTTCACAAAGCCAACCCTCTGGTCGCCGGCATCAGTAAGGAGGAGCTACGGGAAAGACTTGGCTTCCATCAAACCACCATGGAAGCGGTGCTCGCGGACCTCGCGCGAGAAAAGAAGGCCGAGGTCGCCGGAGAACAGGTCCGGCTGGCGGGCCGCGGCGTGGAGCTAAAAGACGAAGAGGCCAGGGCCAAAGAACAAATTGAAAAAGCCTTTGCCGGCGCAGGCTTGAAGGTGCCGCTGATGAAAGAAGTCCTGGCTGCGCTGCCGGTGGATAAGGTGCGCGCGCAAAAGCTGGTCACGCTGCTGCTGCGTGACCGGGTGCTGGTGAAGCTGGCCGATGAACTCGTTTTTCATGAGAGCGCTTTGCAAAACCTGCGGCGGCTCATGGCGGAGCAGAAAGCCAGGTCGCCCAAGATTGATGTGGGCAAGTTCAAAGACCTGATCGGAGTGACCCGGAAGTATGCCATCCCTCTGCTCGAATACCTGGACCGCGAGCGAGTGACTCGGCGGGCTGGAGACGAGAGAATTATTCTTTAATGTTCATATCCCCTGATGTCTCTATGCCGAGCGTAGCGAGGGAATAACGGCTGCCACCATTCCAGGTCCATTTTTTGATCTTTAGCATAGACCTAAGGAGGGCGACACGTAACAGGGCACTGGCTTCAGCCGTGCCGTGAAGCATCCAAAATGAATTGGGCTTTCAGCCCCTGAGTTTTTTGCAGCGGCTGAAGCCGGGGAATGTTTTGGGCTCAGGGCGGCATGAGTAAACTCATGCCCTGTTACTTGTGGATCGTCCTTGGAATTCCTCTGAGCCACGAACATTACAGGCATTCTAGTCTTGCCGTCGCGTGGCCGGTTGACAGACTTTTTCCGTCAGGGCTTGTTTGGGGGCTCTTCAGGACAGAGTGACATGCGACACAGACGACATTAGCACCAATAATTGTCGCAGGTGTCGGTGGTGTGCTACCATCTTCCCATGGAGCTGAAGTCAAAGCGCGAAGCCGCAGAACTCCTCGGCGTCTCCACGCGCGGCGTTGAACGGGCCGTCCGCCGCGGACACCTGAGGGTGCTCTACCGCGACAGTAAGCATGGCAAGAAAGCCTGGTTCAACCCGCATGATCTGGTTCGTTACAAGCAGCAACAGGAAACGCGAGGCCCTGTTGGCTTCACCTCAGGTATTCCGCCGCAGCTACCCGGCCCAACAATCGGCACCGTTGTCCCCATGGTGGAGATGGCGCCGTGGCCCAAGAAAGGCCGCCAGCCGCGCACCAATCCGGTCCCGATCGCAGACCGTCTTACTCTCACCCTGAATGACGCGGTGCAGTTGTCGGGACTGCCGCGCCGTTTTGTGGTCCAGAGCATTCATGACAGAAAACTAAAAGCGATCAAGCTCGGGCGGAGCCACTATGTAAAACGCTCCGACCTCAATGACTTTGTGCAGAACCTTTGACGGCGGGCGCGGACCGATCCCGCTTCAAGCTCGAAAGGAATCTTCCAATGAAGATAGTGGCCATAGGCGGAACCGGATTTATCGGCCCTTTCGCGATTG
>WNFJ01683107.1_pt1 | contig 13322 bp, 7 predicted proteins | sample 5400461 | NCBI WGS metagenome assembly WNFJ01 (sample SAMN13153349, study PRJNA577476) | soil metagenome | isolation source: 115 cm saprolite on Douglas fir-dominated hillslope | place: USA:California | collected 2013-09-17 | reverse complement strand
TACATGAGCCAGGACCATACGAAGGGTCACTTTACTACTATGACGGTCCTGCACAACCATCAAAATTACTACAATATCAATTTTGTTATGCCCGAAAGCCTCTACCAACAGGCAATGCAAGAGTATATTCAGCCTATGCTCACCTCCTTCAAGTTCATCTCGTAGGCTTTCGAGTAAACATAAGAAGAGGGCTCCTTAGAAAAGGAGCCCTCAGCTTTCTGCAGAAATGGCGACTAGTACTCAGGCATTGCCGGAGCAGCTGGCTTCTCTTTTTCGGGCAGATCGGTGATCAAGGCCTCAGTGGTCAGAATCATCGCTGCAATGCTAGCTGCATTCTGTAATGCTGAGCGGGTCACCTTGGCTGGATCAGCAATACCGTGCTCGAACATATCGCCGTATTCATCCACCAGCACGTTGTACCCATAATGGGAGTTGTTGTGCTCTTTCTGGGCGCGGCGCACACCCTCGACAATAACCGAGCCATCTTTACCGCCATTGATAGCCAGCTGGCGCAGTGGCTCCTCGAGAGCACGGCGCAAGATGGTCACGCCAGTCCCAGCATCACCAGTCAGTCTCAGATCATCCAGAGCTGCAATGGCATTAATGAGTGCAACACCGCCGCCGGGCACCATACCCTCTTCGACACCAGCTCGGGTTGCAGAGAGTGCATCCTCAACACGCGTCTGGCGGTACTTCAGCTCAACCTCGGTACCAGCGCCGACTTTGATCACAGCAACACCACCGGACAATTTTGCTAGACGCTCCTGTAGCTTCTCGCGATCGTAATCACTGGTGGTCTCATCGATCTGAGCCTTGATCTGGCGGATGCGGGCCTGGATCTCAGCTGGATCACCGCGACCCTCAACGATGGTTGTATCTTCTTTGTGGGCAGTGACGAGACGAGCAGAACCCAGGTCGGCCAGAGTTGCATTGTCGAGACGGCGACCCATTTCCTCGCTAATAACCTGACCGCCAGTCAGGACAGCGATGTCACGTAGCATCTCCTTGCGGCGATCGCCGAAGCCAGGTGCCTTGACAGCCAGCACATTGAGGATACCTCGCAGCTTGTTGACCACCAGGGTTGCCAGTGCTTCACCATCCACATCTTCAGAAATGATCACAACCTCGCGACGGCCTTGCTGAACAATTTTCTCGATAATGGGCAGGATATCCTGGACAGCACTAATCTTCTTGTCGGTGATCAGGATATAAGGATTCTCCAGCGAGGCTTCCATCTTCTCTGTGTTGGTCACGAAGTAGGGAGAGATGTAACCCTTGTCGATCTGCATACCTTCGACGTACTCGACTTCAAAGTTGATACCACGTGACTCTTCAACGGTGATAACGCCGTCCTTGCCGACCTTGTCCATCACCTCGGCGATTAGCTCACCGATCTGATCGTCAGCTGCAGAGATCGAGGCAATCTGGGCAATATCTTTCTTGGTCTGGACGGGCACTGCCTGCCTACGAATGTACTCCACGATGGCCTCGGTACCCTTATCGATACCTAATTTTAACTGCATGGGATTCGCACCAGCAGCTAGGTTCTTCAGACCTTCGTTGACGATAGACTGAGCTAGCACAGTTGCGGTGGTGGTACCGTCACCAGCAACGTCATTTGTCTTCGTTGCGGCTTCCTTCAGCAGTTGAGCCCCCATGTTCTCGAAGGCATCCTCCAGTTGGATCTCTTTGGCAACAGTCACGCCATCATGCGTCACACTAGGTGCACCAAACTTCTTGTCCAGGGCAACGTTGCGGCCCTTTGGACCAAGAGTCGTCTTTACGGCACCGGCCAGAATATCTATACCCTTCTTCAGGGCACGACGAGCCTCTTCATCAAATATGAGTTGTTTTGCCATGCTTTAATAATCCTCCCACTAGATCTGGATTGCTATCGGGCTAGCCGATAACCGCCAGAATATCGTTCTCTTTGAGCACCAAGTACTCTTCGCCCTCGAGTTTGAACTCGGTACCTCCGTACTTGGCGAATAGTACACGGTCGCCTACCTTGACCTCGATGGCTGCACGGTCGCCGTTATCCAGTAAACGACCACTGCCTACAGCGATTACTGTCCCTTCCTGGGGCTTTTCTTTAGCCGTGTCGGGGATAACGATTCCGCTTTTGGTTACTTCTTCTTTTGCTGCTGGCTTTACGACCACGCGTTCTCCAATAGGATGAATTGCAACTGCCACGGTATACACTTCCTTTCCTCTATGAATTTACAAGTCTCTAGAATTGGGTGGCATCTCTGGGAAAGACCCAGGGCCATAGTGAATAACACCTGAGATGTTGACTGAGTTGTATTGGGAATAATCGCAACAACAGGGACCACCTGTGGCACAACCAGTGCAGCAGTAGGTTTTTTCCTGTACTACAATTGAAGGCCACAGGAACTCGATTTCACAATTAGCACAGCGCTGCGGCACTTGCGATGTGTCAAGCGTCTGCTCAGCCGACACGCCCGGTTGTTGTTTGCTCTCTTTGTTCATCAGCGTGCGACCTGCGGATACCCCCTTGCTTGAGCTATAGGGAGGAAGCAAGTCCTCCTTTCTTGGGGCTTGGGCATAGAGGTAACCTCTGCCTGAACCGTCCCCTTGCGGAGGAAAGCCAGAAGTGCGGTCTGGCCCTCATTGCTAGAGAAAGCTAGCACCCTTTTCCGCACAAAGTAATCGGGGCCTTGATAAGGTTATGGAGCGGTTTAACGTGAACAGCACTGGCTTAATCCTTGTAGACCTGCCGTGCCACCTTTAGGTGGTTTAACCATCCACCGTAGAGGTTGAGACTGGCCCACGCATCCCAACGTACCTAGTTTCGCTCCTAACGTAGCTTTGGAGGCAAGCCTCCTCGCTGAGTCTGGTCAAGTGAGCTTACAAATCCTTTTGCGGGTAGCTGCAAGCCCATAGCGAAAGCTATGGGTTTCCTGACCATCGTTCTCAGATGCTCTATCGGACTTGATTCAGTATGCCACGACAATTGTTAGAACCGCATAGGAGAAATGTTAGAGGAATATTAGAGGAATTGTTTATGGTTCTGTAAAGTGGCTTATCTGAGATATGGTACGTCTGTGCCCGATTATCAATTTATTGTTCGAAATGTTGCATCTAATCAAAGGCTGCCCTCGGTATAGAAACGTGGTACAATGGTCATACCTAGGGGGCGGTTCTTGGGATTGCTTTATAAGGAGCACTGATTGATGACCTATATCTCTACCATTAATCGGCGAAGCTACTCTATCGATATCAATAAACAGCATAAACCTACCGACATTAGTCTGAATGGCATTAGTTACACGTCTGATTGGCGGCAGATCGCCACATTAGCCGCTGGTAGCAACGGACAGAGCAGTGAAGGTGGGCGCTACAGCTTGCTTATTGGCGGGAAATCCTACGAAGTCTTTGTACGCCGCCTCTCTCAATCGGGTGAGAAGGACGATCAGACCTATGAGATTCTGCTGGCGGGACAGCGCTTTGAGGTCACTGTCGCAGATGAGCGCACTAGGATGCTGGCAGGGTTAACACGCGTAGGGGTTAATAGTAGTGCCGCTAGGATACAGGCTCCCATGCCTGGCTTGGTTGTTAATGTCCTCTTGGAGCAAGGCTCAAGCGTCGAACAGGGTCAGACGGTGATTGTTCTGGAAGCCATGAAGATGGAGAATGACCTTGTTTCACCTATCGCGGGTACCATCAAAGAAATCAAGGTTGGCAAAGGACAAACGGTTGATCAAGGGGCCGTACTCGTCCTGGTGGAAGGCCACGCATAGCGAACTTTAGTTGTGATATATGCTATAATGCCAACGGTACGCGTAACGAGGAGGAGCTTTCATGGATCTGCACAGAAGTACAAACGCTAACGAGTGGCGTAACACAATAGCGCGTCAGGCTCACACCGGGACTACAGAGCCGCAAACTACATTTGCCACTAGTTCGCACATCGATGTACCGGATCTGGCTACCGATGAAGACCTCCATGCCTTCGATGTCCATGACAAGCTAGGCTATCCTGGCGAGTTCCCGTTTACACGTGGTATCTACCCCGGCATGTATCGTTCTCGCCTCTGGACTATGCGCCAGTATGCAGGGTTTGCTAGCGCAGAAGAGTCGAATAAACGATATCATTTTTTGCTTTCGCAGGGTACAACGGGTCTCTCCGTTGCCTTCGATCTTCCTACTCAGATGGGCTATGACGCAGATCATCCTCTCTCAGAAGGCGAGGTCGGCAAAGTTGGTGTCTCGATCTCAAGCTTGGAAGATATGGAGGCACTGCTCAACGGTCTGCCGCTTGATCGCATCAGCACGTCAATGACGATCAATGCCACTGCAGCTATCCTGCTGGCTCTCTATATTGCCGTTGCCAGAAAACAAGGAGTAGAGCTCAGTGCAGTCTCAGGAACTGTGCAGAATGATATTTTAAAAGAATATATTGCACGTGGAACCTATATCTATCCACCGCAGCAGGCGATGCGCATCGTTACCGATGTTTTTGACTATTGTGCCGAGCATTTACCACGCTGGAATACTATTAGCATCAGTGGCTATCACATCCGCGAGGCTGGAGCTACAGCAGTGCAAGAAGTGGCCTTTACGCTCGCTAATGCCATTAGCTATGTGCAAGCCGCACTCGATACTGGGCTAAATGTCGACGGCTTCGCAGGTCAACTCTCATTCTTTTTTAACAGTCACAACAATTTATTTGAAGAGGTTGCCAAGTTTCGTGCTGCACGTCGCATGTGGGCTACTCTCATGCGTGAGCGCTTTCACGCGCGAGACCCACGCTCCATGATGCTGCGTTTTCATACACAGACGGCGGGATCTACACTCACAGCGCAACAACCTGATAACAATATCATTCGCACTGCCTATCAGGCTCTGGCCGCCGTCCTGGGTGGCACACAATCCCTACACACCAACTCAAAAGATGAGGCCCTTTCGCTGCCCACCGAGGAATCTGCACGGATTGCTCTGCGCACCCAGCAGGTTCTGGCCTATGAAACTGGTATTGCTGATGTGGTTGATCCGCTGGCAGGCTCATACTATATCGAGTATCTCACAGACGCCATTGAAGAACGGGCCTGGGAGTATATCCACAAGATCGATGCTCTGGGTGGGAGTGTACGTGCCATCGAGCAAGGTTTCCTGCAGGCGGAAATCGAGCAAGCTGCCTATGATTACCAGTGTGCACTTGAGCAGGGACAAGCTGTTGTCGTCGGCGTCAATCGCTTTGCGACAGAGCAAGGTGAGCCTCTAACGCTGCACCGCGTTGATCCTGCCGTGGGCAAGCGTCAAGCTGCAAAGCTAGCAGCATTACGCCAACGCCGCGATAACGAACAGGTCGCACAGAAATTGCAAGCACTCGCAGATGCGGCCTCTGGTAACGCGAATCTCGTTCCGCTGATCATTGACGCCGTCGAAGTCTATGCGACACTGGGCGAGATCAGTGATGCGCTACGGCGCGTTTTTGGCGAACAGAGAGAATTTGGTAGGAGTGGAGTATAATAAAATTGTTGTATGAAAACTAAGGATTCTGAAATGTGGGATTCTGAAAGAGAGGCAGAGGCACGTCATGTGTACCCTGCACGCGATTCTGAACGGAGTCAACATGGTATTAATGACTATAGCAAGGATGATCCAAGAAATCGTGTAGATAGAGATAAACAGGCGTTTATTGAAGATCGCCAACATGCGCCAATCGGAGTTTTTGATACAGGGGCTGGAGGACTCACAGTTCTTTCGGCGTTGCGGCAGGAATTGCCCGATGAACATTACATCTATTTTGGTGATACAGCGCACTGTCCTTATGGCGAACGTAGTGAAGACGATATTATCAAGTTAGTGCAACAAGCCATCCATTCCCTGATCGAACAAGAAGTTAAACTCATTGTTGTTGCCTGTAATACTGTTTCACAGGCTGCATTGAGTACCCTCCGTACCACGTTCCCTATTCCCTTTGTCGGTGTTGTACCGGCAGTTAAGCCTGCTGCGCGTGCTACCAGATGTGGTCGTATCGGCATCGCTGCCACAAGTCGAGCCATCAAAGCTCAGTACTTGTGCCAGTTAATAGAGGAATTCGCTTCTGACATCGTTGCCCGGAACTGGTTATGCTGGTCGAGCGTGGTGAGCTTGATGGACCAGTAGTTGAAGAGATAGTACGGCAGGATTTTCAACCCTTGTTGTCGAAGGAGGTTGATGTCATCGTGCTGAGTTGTACACATTTTCCCGCGCTACGTCCAGCAATTGAACGTGTCGTAGGTAAACATGTACAGGTCATTGACAGCGGAGCAGCCATAGCCCGTCGTGCCCGAACAGTGCTGGACAGCGAGGGACTTATCCATGCACCCTCTACAGATGGAGCTCATCTCCAGGTCTGGTGCAGTGGTGATCCGTCCTCCTTCAGTCAGGTTGCCAGTAAAATACTCGGCTATCCTGTGATTGCTCATCAGGCTAGAGTATTGTAATCGTTCATTGATTTTCTAGCGAGTTCTTGATTGCTCTTGACAATTCTTGCATGGTTCAGCTCTTGCCAAGTTCTGCTCCGAACCCAAAAGTCTAGAAAACGCTAGAGTTTTGGAACTATAGTGCCACACGGTCGCCCAGGTTATCACAGGTGCCCTCTAGAAGAACCGTAGGATGAACAGGCGTACCTTTTGTCATGCCTGTTCCACCTGTATGGCTAAGAGTATGCTCAATGTAAGCATAATCAGACCTGCCAGCAGAAAGGCAGGGGTGAGCCATTGCAGTGCTGCACAGACCAGTGTCAGGCCGAACATAACTTTCAGCATACTACGATGCGTCTGAGGGACCCTACGCCTTACCCATATCAAGGAAACTAGCGTAGCAAACAATAGCCCGAACGCAATGCTTTGGAGAGGAAACATGATATGGGGATCAGCTAGCCAGGGCTTTACACTCGTTATCTTGAAATGATCTTGCATGATCGTTTGCTGAGTGTAGCCAGTGAAGAGCAACAGGGCGCAGGTGATAACATTCATCAGAATGGGCCAGCGATCAATACTACTGAATGGGTGCAATATTCGTATAAGAGTAGCTAGAGAGCATATTAAGAGGAAGGCGATTATCAATTGGGACCTCGTAAAGGACTGTATAGAAGTGACCTGCAGTATACTACTGCTGTGTAGCCAGAGTAAAAGGATATTGGTAATGCTTGTTATCAGCAGTATAAAGTGATTGAATGGCAAAGCAAACCGATCCAGCCACATAAAACGTCGATTGACTCTCGTTATCTGTCGATCGACCCAGGTAAAATCGCTTGCAAGATGCAGGAATATTCTGCTGATAGTAATAGTTAGGATAACCAGCGCAATTAGCATGAGCACTTGGGCAAGCAATTGGTTGATAACTATCATGTACAGCTGTGATTGCTGGATGGGTATTCCTTGTGTGCTCTGTGAGACACCATTGTAATTGCAAGCTGTGCTTTGCAGGAAGGCGCAGACGATTACGACGCAGAACAGCGAGAATTGGTCGAACCATCCAAAGGGACGCTGCCATCGACAGAGCAGAATATATGCAATTAGGGCTAGGCTATAGGCAGCAACTTGGTTGATGTGCATTATGGATGCTAATGATATGTTAAGTGGATACAGAGGAGCTTTTAGCAGTGGGAACTGCACAATTGGTCCCAGGAAGTTTTGCAGTGCAGCACAGCTCAGTCCTAGCAGCAGCAATAGTAGTCGCCTCAGATGAGAGGAGCCTTGAGCAATAAACAGTCGGAGCAGCGCAGTAACGACTGGTATACCCGCCAGTAGGACATTAAATGTGGCAAGATTGAGAGACTGCTCCGTTGTCTGCTGAATGTAGAGCATAAAGAGCGGCAAATGTGTAATTTCTTGTAATCCATAGGCGAGTTGCAATACTGCAGCGCTTAATGCCACGATGAAAAGCGGCAGGCGGTGACTCCACGGACGGCCACTGCGTGTGAATGGATGTTTGTGGTGGACAAGCGGCATGAAAAGCGGTAGACGGTGATTCCAAGAGCGGCCACTGCGTGTGAATAGATGTTTGCGGTGAACAAGCTGTGTAAGTGCTACGAGGCATAATGCGGAGACGAGGGCAAGGTTGACGAGTCTTGCGTTATTCATTGGGATCAATAGGAGTTGATGCAAGGCCTGCGCACCCATGTTACTCGATAATAGTGCATAGGTTGCTGCAATTACAGCCAGACAGAGATTATCCACCCAAGCAAAGCGCTGCGTTGGCCGCAGAAGGGATACTGTCACCAGTATAATAATACCTACAGTGAGCAACTGGTTGAACGTAGTTGTCCGAATAATAGGTTGCACCTCTGGCGAGGCAAAGAGCGCTATACCTATGAGCAGCAGAAGCAAGGTCATTGCCATAAAAATGCTGTGTGTCAGTGGATGGCGTACAAGCTGGTTAGTATAGACTATACTGAGCAGCAAGAGCAGAAGGAGACAGAGATAGAAAGCAACAAGGTGAATTGGATAATGTAGCACTGTCAGCATGTACATGCTGCCGCTTGTCATTGCAGTGGCAAGCAAGACAAAGAGAAATGTAAAATATGGCGTCCATACATCTTGGATCAGTGACCGTGCCTCTGTTGTAGAGAAGCTTTGCCAAAACTCTGTGGTCCAGGCAGGCCTAACACTTATGCCAATGCGGTAGGGTTGCTTTAGTCTTAGCAGAATAGTTGGCAGGAGCCAGGTACAAAATAGACCATACGCGTTAGCTAGCTGACGTGCAATCGTACTAGTTAACCAGATGCACAGGAATCCAAGCTGTCTGACATGATGTGTCATCCATGAACTGAACTGAGCAGCATATACGATTATAACGTCATAACTTCTATTAGCCTTAACAACCGTATTGCTAGTTGGTCGAGAGATGGAAAGCAGTTCATGTTGTACCGTTTCAGCGTCTGGAGGGCGCTGATCCTCTCTGGTTGCGACTAGGCGTTGAATGATCTCACTGAGACTCAGAGGAACCTGCGAATTGAGAGTGTGCGGTGGTAAAAAATCGAAGAATGTCGGTTTGTTTGATTGGGGTTCTTTACCAGTAAGGCAATAATGCAGCGTAGCACCCAGGTTATACAGATCAGAACGCGGTCCAGTCTGCCCACTACCATGCTGCTCTGGAGATGCGAAGCCGGGTGTCCCGAACTGTTGGGTATCACTTGGTGAACCCTCCTTGAAGATACGTGCGATCCCGAAATCAATCAAGTAGATGTGTCCTTTCGCAGTCACCATAACATTGGAGGGCTTGAGGTCACGGAAAATGACAGGAGGAGTTTGCTGGTGCAGATAAGAGAGCACACCGCACAGTTGCAGAGCATAACGCAGGACGTCTTCGACTGGCAAGTAGGCTGTGGCACTTTCTCTGAGCAATTGTGCGAGCGTTTTGCCTTCGATAAAATCCATCACTAGGTAGGATCGCCCATCCTCGTTGAAAAATGCGTAGACACGTGGCAGATTGGGATGTGAAAGGTTACTGAGTATCCTGGCTTCCTGACGAAAGAGTTTCTGGGCAGCATTCTGTTTACCATGGCTGTTGTAGTGATCTAGGCACATCTCTTTAATTGCGACCAAACGATCGTTTGCCTGGGTATCAATTGCTTTATAGACAGAACCCATTCCTCCCTCACCCACCATTTCCATAATGATATAGCGCCCCTGTAACTGCGATTGTGGGAGAAGGCATCTCGTTTGCTGGGGATTAGCCATAGTATGCTTCCTGCAGAACTGCTGTTGTCAAGGCCGCTCAGACAGTGACTCTCTACTGAGCATATTGTAGCAGGAATTTGTACGTTCCTACAGAGGGAAACAGGGACAATCTGATGGATTAGGACCAGATTCGTCTATTGCACCTGTTCCACTTGCACCGTCAAGAGGATGCTCAGAGTAATAATAATCAGGCTTGCTAGTAGAAAGAAAGGGGCGAGCCATTGTAGTATGGCGCAAGTCAGAGCCAGACCACAACCAATTTTCAGCAAACTACGATACGGCTGAGGGAATCTGCGCTTTACCCACATGAATGAAACCACTACGGCAAACAGTAGCCCAAGCGCTATGCCTTGTGAAGGCAGCACGATATGGAGATCAGCTAACCATGGCTTGACCCTCATAATCTTCGACTGCTGTTGCATAGCTGTTTGCTGAATGTAGCTACTGAACAGCAGCAGAGCGCAGACGATGGCATTGATCAGGATGATCCAGCGATCCATACTACTGAATGGACGTGATAATCGCACCAGAGCAAATAGAGAACCTATTATTAGCAGAAGGATTATCAATTGGTTGAGTGTAAGGTTGTATGTTTGCTGATTGAAGGGTATAGTGAACAATGTGGGCTTGAGTAGCGATATACTGTTGCCAAATAGCCAGAGTAGAGAGATGCTAGTAATAGTCGTGACCAGTAATAGAATATGATTTAGATGCAAACCCAGCTTATCCACCCAGGTAAAACGTTTCCTGACTCTATTCATCTGTCGAGTAACCCAAGCAAACTGATATGCAAGGTACAGAAATATACTAATAATAGCAATTGCCAGGGTGATCAGCACGATCAACGTGAACGCCTGGGCGAGCAGTTTGTTGATGACCAATGTGTAAAGCTGGGGCATAGTTGTTCCTTGTAGGCTCTGTGAGCGAACAGGCGGCGAGGCGGAGGGATCATCTATGTTCCAGGCTGCATTTTGCAAGAGGGCACCGACGATAGCAACGTAGAATAATGAGAATTGCTCGAACCATCTAAAGGGATGTAGCCAACGGCAGAAGAGAACGATGATGATTAGGATCAGGCCATAGGTAATGAGTTGATTGAGATGCATGATACTATCCAATGAGCTGGCAAGTGGATAGAGAGGAGATTTTAGCCGTGAAGACTGCACGGTCGATCCTAGAAAGCTTTGTAGTGCAGCACAAGCCAGTGCAAGCGGCACTAACGGTAATCGGCTTAGATATGCGGAATCTGGTGCAATGAACAGCCAGAGCAGCGCGGAAATAACAGGTGCACCTATCAGTAGTGTATTAAGAGTTACGAGATCAGAAGATGTCTTTATAATATTATTAGCATAAATCAAGAAGAACGGTAAATGATGAATTTCCTGTAATCCGTAGGAGAACTGTAATGGTGTCGCTATGAGTGCCACGATGAAAAGCAGCAGACGATCAGTTCCTGTGAATAGATATTTGCAGCGAGCAAGTTCGATAAGTGCCACAATGCATAATAGACAGATGAGAGCGTAGTTGACAGATGCCGCCGCGTTGTTCTCCATAGAGATCGATAGCAATTGCTTAGAGATCGATAGCCATTGTTGCTGGACCTGTGTACCCACGCCATTCAATAATAATGCATAAGTTGCAGCAACTATTGCTAGACAGACATGGTCCACCCAGCCGAAGCGCTCTTTTGGCCGCAGCAGTGATACTGTTATCAATACAACAATGCATAGAGTGAGCAACTGGTTGAAAGTAGTTGCCCGAATAATAGGCTGCATCTCGGGCAAGGTAAAGATCGTTATTGCTACGAGCATTACAAACAAGATGGTTATTGCAAGGATACTATGCGCTAGGGGATGGCGTATATGATGGTTGGAAATGGCTGCGCTGAGCAGCAAGAGCAGAAGGAGACAGAGATAGAAAGCGACAAGGTGAACTGGATAATGGAGCGTATTAAGCAGGTACAGGCTTCCGCCTGTCATCGCGACAGCAAATACAGTAAGGAGAAAGATAAAATATGGTGTCCAGACGGCTCGGTCCAGCCAGCGTGCCTGTCTGGTGAAGAGGCTGTGCCAGAGACTTGTGGGTGAGGTTGATAGAGCACGTCTACAGTTGCGGTAGAGCTGCTTCAGTTGTGGCACAATTGTCAGCAGAAACCAGGCACAAAGTGTACCATATAGGTTAGCCACCAAAGGAACAACTGTACTGGTCCACCAGACGCCCAGGCGGCCGGGCAGTCCGGTGTGACGTATCATCCAAGAACTGAGTTGGGCCGCACATGCTATTTTAGGGTCATAGCTGCTAGCGATGTTGGAGGTTGCATTGCTGGCCTGTCGCTGGATGTAAAGCAGCTCATGTCGCACGGCGTCAGCATTTGGAGGGCGCTGATCCTCTCTGGTTGCGACCAGCTGTTGAATGAATTCACTGAGATTGAGGGGAACCTGTGGATTGTCGTCGTGCACTGGTAAAAAGTGGAAGAGTGTAGGTCTGTTTGATTGGGGTTCTTTGCCAGTGAGACAATAGTGCAATGTAGCACCCAGGCTGTACAGATCAGAGCGCGGTCCCGTCTGCCCACTGCCATGCTGCTCTGGAGATGCAAAGCCGGGGGTCCCGAGGTTTTGGGTATCATGCAGCAGACCCTGCTTGAAGACACGTGCGATTCCAAAGTCGATCAGGAAGACACTTCCCTTCGCAGTCACCATGACATTGGAAGGTTTGAGGTCACGGAAAATGACGGGAGGAGTTTGCTGGTGCAGGTAGGAGAGCACATCGCACAATTGCAAGGCATAGTCTAACACGTCTTCGACTGGCAAGCAGTGTGTGGCACTTTCTGTCAGCAGTTGTTCGAGTGTTTTGCCTTCAATAAAATCCATCACCAGGTAGGATCGCCCATGCTCATTGAAAAAAGCATAGACGCGCGGCAGATTGGGATGCGAAAGGTTACTGAGTATCTCACCTTCCCGCCGAAAGAGTTCCTCAGCTTCGCGCAGTTTAGCAAAGTTCTGATACTGACTCTGGCTCATCTCTTTGACTGCAACGAGACGATTGCTCTCCTGCGTATCAATTGCTTTGTAGACTGCGCCCATTCCCCCCTCACCTACCGTTTCGCTAATGATATAGCGCCCCTGCAACTGCGATTGAGGAGCAAGGAATCCGGTTTGATGTATATTAGACATACCATGCTTCCTGAACCTTCACAATAATGATGAGTATGGGTACCATGATTATTTTACTATATAGGGCTAACCTATGGTTCGAAGGAACTTGATAGTTTGGATCTTAGGCAACGAGAGTCTTTTCAAGTTGCCTCTTTTGTCACCTCAAAATGTCCTAAATGTCCCTAGACAAGAACCGCTCTCGTCAGGTACACTTAAAGGCAGATGGCAAAAGCACTTGACTGTTCACTACCAGAGTGAAAGATGCCAATGAGCTTTCTCAGTTGCTTCAGTACCATCTCGGATGTGCTGTTGGCTGCTCAAACTCTCAAGTTCGAACTGCCTAAATTAAGTCTTGCGAGGGCGTTTCGTAACTCGGATAAACAGAGCTCTCTCATTGCGGTTTTGTCGTAGAGAGTGCTCAAGCGACGAAAGATGTAAAAATTCTCTTCAACCGGTATGGCTCAAAAAATGG
>WNFJ01461373.1_pt1 | contig 13323 bp, 10 predicted proteins | sample 5400461 | NCBI WGS metagenome assembly WNFJ01 (sample SAMN13153349, study PRJNA577476) | soil metagenome | isolation source: 115 cm saprolite on Douglas fir-dominated hillslope | place: USA:California | collected 2013-09-17 | reverse complement strand
ACGTCCTTCAAGACCGAGTCGTGCGGCCAGAACCGGAACGACTCGTCCACCGACTTGGAGAACCCGAAGTCGTAGGCCCGGGTGAAGAATTGTTGCGCGCCGTCGATCCGTCGCGCGGCGAGCAGCTCTTCGCTGCGGATGATGCCGAGCGCGGGTCCCAGCTCGGGCCCGATAAGGTTCTGCCCGCCTTCGCCGCGCGACAATGAGAGATACGCGGCCTGCACCCCCGCCCCGCGCGACAGCCACGCCAGCAACTGCGTGTCCTCATCGTCGGGGTGGGCGCCGATCACGAGCACACGCTTGTTGGCGCCGAGCTGCTGCAGCGCGTTCGCCAACGCCGCGACGCCGCCGGTGCCGGCCGGGGACAGCGCTTGCCCCCGACCGGTGCCGACGGCGCCTATAAGAAGGAAGAGACTAGTCCAGGTCGCGCGTCGCACGAGATCCTTGGTGGAAAGATATCACGGGCCGACGAACACCACGCCCCCCTTCATCACGAACCTGACCCGCTGCAGCTCGGTGATGTCCTTGAGCGGATCGCCCGCGACCGCCACGAGATCGGCGGCCAAGCCCTGTGCCACGGCGCCGAAATTGTTCTGTTGGCCCAACAGCTCCGCCGCGAGTGAGGTTCCCGACTTGATCGCCTGCATCGGCGTCATGCCGTACTGCACGTAGTACTCGAACTCCTTGGCCTGGTTCAACTCGGTCCAAGGGAAACCACCGACGTCCGTTCCTAACACGATCTTGACACCCTTCTTCAAGGCGCGCTGGATGGCGAGCCGCTGGTGCTCCGCCATCGCCGACCACGGCCCGCCGCGCGGGCCCGCGACGTAGCGGCTCACGGTGACGGTCGGCACCCAGTACACACCGCGCTTCACCAGGACGTCCATCAGCGAGTCGGTCATGCCGTCGCCGTGCTCGATCGTGTTGACGCCGGCGCGCAGCGCGGCGGCGATGCCGTCGGACCCGATGGCGTGGGAGGCGACGTTGCGTCCCAGGCGGTGCGCTTCGTCCACGATCGCTTTCGCCTCGTCGTCGGTGAAGTTCACCCAGCTGTGCAGCACTGAGTCGGACGTGAAATAGTAGCGGCGGTCGGAGTAGTACTTGATCCAGTCGGCGCCGTGCGACACCTGCTCGCGCACCGCGAGGCGGGCGCCCTCGACGCCGTCCACCGGCTGCACGCCGTGCGGTCCATCCAGCTCCCAGTTGCCCAGCGTGATGGGGTACATCCCCGTGGGCGCCATCGCGCGCGTGGAGGCGAACACGTGCGGGCCGGGAATCTCCCCCCGGTTGATGGCGTTGCGGATGTCCACGTCGGCATACATCGCGCCCTCGGTCTCGAGATCGCGCAGGGCCGTGAAGCCGTGCTCCAGCGCGATGCGCGCGTTGCGGGCGCCGAGTATCGCGCGGTAGGCGATGGACTGGTAGAGTAGCTGCACGTCGTAGGATTCGGAGGTCGGATCGCCCTGCAACAGCAGATGGGTGTGCGCGTCGATGAAGCCTGGCAGCACCGTCATTTGCGACAAGTCGACGATCTTGGCGTCGGCGCGGGCCTGACCTTGGACTTGTGCGAGCGGGCCGACGGCCTTGATGCGGTCGCCCTCGATCAAGATGCCGACGTTGGTCTGGGCCTGGTCGGCGCGGCCGTCGATCAGGCGGCCGGCTTTGATCAGGATCTGTTGGGGCGGTGCGGCGGCCTGGGCGGCGAGTGCCACGGGGAACAGGGCCACCAGGACGGCGATAACGACACGGCGCATGGTCGCTCCTCGAGAGGGCGTGGCGAATCTAGCCCGTCCTCGCGCCAGGGCGTAAGCTATCGGCGATCGGCCTGCATCCTGTCACCCGGAGGAAGCCGTCCATGTCCCAGCGCGTCCGCTGCCAATGTGGAACTACCTACGAGCTGAAGGATGAGTTTGCGGGCAGACTCGTCAAGTGCCCGCAATGCGGCCGGGAGAATCGCGTGCCCGCCGCGGCCGCCGCTGCGGGCACGGGCGCATTCGACCGAGACGTGTTTCTTTTGCGCCAGCAGATCTTGAAGATCTCCGAGAAGTACGATGTCTGCGACGAGCAGGGGAATAAGATCGTATTCGTCGAGCGGCCGGCCCACTTCCTGCAGAATTTCGGCGCGCTTTTGGCGGGCATCGCCGCGGCCTCCATCTTTAGCGGCGCGTTCGGGATGCTCGCGGACGCGTTTCGGGGCCATACGCTAGAGGACATCTGCGTGGCGATCGCGGTGATCGGGTTTCTGCCGATCCTGGTGTTCGTCGCCGTCCGCCTCTCTGCCAAACGGCACGTCACGTTTTATGGCGACCAGACAAAACGCGAAAAACTCCTCGAGATCCTCCAGGACAAGAAGTGGCAGCCGATCACAGCGACATACACCGTCCGGGATGCGCACGGGCAGACGATTGCGCTCTTATGGAAGAACTATCTATACAACGCGTTTCGAAAGCGCTGGTACGTCAAAGCGCCCGACGGCACGCTCCGCTTCATGGCGAAAGAAGACTCGATCATCCTGTCGCTGCTGCGCCGTGTCATCGGACCGATGCTCGGGCTGCTGCGGACGAACTTTATCATCGTGCGGGGTGACTCCGATGACGTGATCGGTGAGTTCAACCGCAAGTTCACGATCCTCGACCGGCACGCCTTGGACCTGAAGGCCGATCCGGCACGGACCCTCGATCGCCGCATAGCCCTTGCGCTCGGCGTGATGCTCGACACAGGGGAGCGGCGGTGACAGAGCCGCGCGAGGAGGCCCTGCCCCTCACCCCGGACATGCTCGTGGCCCGGCCGCAGCCTGGACCAATCGACTTCGAGCGCGGGATGCGTCTGTGGCCACCGCTGATTCTCTTCCTGATCGCGGCGAACGTGGCGATGTTCGGGTGGGAGGTCGCCGCGGGCGCCCTCACCGACCGCGACACCATCATCGAGGCAGGCGCGCTCGTCCGCGACCGCGTTCTCGCGGGCGAGTGGTGGCGGCTCGTGAGCTCCGCCTTCCTGCATGCCAATGTGAATCACCTGATCGGCAACTGCGTCGTGCTCTACATCGTGGGGATGGCGTGCGAGCACGCCCTGGGCTTCGCACAGACGGCCGCGGTGTACTTCGCCAGCGCCATCGGGGGATCCGCCCTATCGATCGCCGTGCGGCCCGGACCTTCGGTGGGCGCCTCGGGAGCGATCTTCGGCGTTCTGACCGCCGTCGTGGTCGTGCTCTACCGCAACCGGAACCGCTACCACCTGCGAGACAAGCGCATCGGCTGGGTCTTGGGTGTGTGGGCCGCTTGGCAGGTACTGACCGGCTTCCTCAACCCGCTCGTGGACAACTTCGCCCATTTGGGAGGGCTTGCCGCCGGGGGCGCTACCGCTCTCGCCTGCCGCCCGCGCCTGCTCGCGCGCAGCGCATCACGCTAGATTGTCGCTATGACGACGACCACCGCCCCCGAGCGCAAAGTCTCCGCCGATGAAGCGCGCGACGTCGCCGAAGCCGCCCGCGAGCAAGACTGGACGTCCCCGAGTTTCGTCCGCGAGCTGTTCCTCGGCAACTTCCGCCTCGATTTGGTTCATCCCTACCCCACCGCCGCGCCGGACGACGTCGCCCGCGCGCGACCGTTCCTCCAGAAACTCGAGCAGGTGCTCAAGACGGTCGACTCCGACAAAATCGACCGCGAGGGCGAGATTCCCGAGGACGTGATCCGGGGGCTGCGCGAGATCGGCGCGTTCGGCATCAAAATTCCCAGGGAGTACGGCGGCCTGGGGCTGTCGCAGCTGTCCTACATGAAGGCGATCGCCTTGGTCACGTCGCTCGACGGCTCGATCACCGCGCTGCTGTCCGCCCATCAGTCGATCGGCGTCCCGCAGCCGCTCAAGATGTTCGGCACCGAGGAACAGAAAAAGCGCTACCTGCCCCGGCTCGCCAAAGGCGCTATCTCGGCGTTCGCGCTGACCGAGCCCGGCGTCGGCTCGGATCCGGCGGCGATGGAAACGATGGCCGTGCCATCGGAAGACGGGAAATACTGGATTCTGAACGGCGAGAAGCTGTGGTGCACCAACGGCACGCGGGCCGAGCTGATGGTCGTGATGTCGCGCACGCCGTCGAAAATGGTGAACGGCAAAGAGAAGCGGCAAATCACGGCGTTTATCGTCGAGGCGAACTGGCCGGGCGTGGAAGTCGTCACCCGCTGCCACTTCATGGGCTTGAAGGCGTTGTACAACGCAGTGATTCGCTTCAAGAACGTGAAGGTGCCCCAGGAGAACGTGCTGTGGGGCGAGGGCAAAGGCCTGAAGCTCGCCCTGATTACGCTCAACACGGGGCGGCTCACGCTGCCCATCTCCTCGGCCGCAGCGGGCAAGCGCTGCCTGCAGATCTCGCGCGAGTGGTCCAACGAGCGGGTGCAGTGGGGCTTGCCGATCGGTAAACACGACGCCATCGCCCAGAAGCTCGGCACGATGGCCGCGAACACGTTCGCGATGGAAGCCGTGGCCGAGTTGTGCGGCGCGATGGCCGACAAGGGCGGCTACGATATCCGGCTCGAGGCGGCGATCGCCAAGCTCTATAACTCGGAAGCTGGGTGGCGCATCATCGACGACACCGTGCAGATCCGCGGCGGCCGCGGCTACGAGACGGCCGACTCGCTGCGCGCCCGGGGCGAAAAGCCCTACCCCGTCGAGCGCATCATGCGCGACTTCCGCATCAACCTGATCTTTGAGGGCTCATCGGAGATCATGCACCTGTTCATCGCGCGCGAAGCGGTGGACAAGCACCTGCAGGTCGCGGGCGACGTGGTGATGCCCGGCAAGACCCTCGGCCAGCGCCTGAGCGGTCTGGTGCGCTCCGCGCTGTTCTACGGGTGGTGGTATCCGTCGCGCTGGATCGGTTGGAGCTTCTGGCCCAAGTATTCAAGCTTCGGACCGCTCGCCAAGCACATCCGCTACGTGGAGCGCGCCAGCCGGCGGCTCGCGCGCAGCGTGTTCCATGCGATGGTGCGCTTCGGGCCCAAGCTGGAGCGCCGCCAGGGTGTGTTATTCCGGATCGTGGACGTGGGCGCCGAGCTGTTCGCGATGGCGGCGACGTGCGCGCGGGCGCAGATGCTACTGAAGGAGAACCCCGACAGCGGCAAACATGCCGTGCAGCTCGCCGACCTGTTCTGTGCCCAGGCGCGGGGACGCGTGCAGGCGAAGTTCGGCGGCCTCTGGCGCAACGAGGACGTGCAGACCTACACGACGGCACAGCAAGTGCTCAAGGGCGAGCACTTGTGGCTGGAACAGGGGATGGTCGACGTGAAGTTCTAAGCGGCCTGGTGAGCGATCATGATGCTCTTCAATCGCTCCGGCGTATCGGCTGCTGAGTCGCCAAACGGCGACGGATGTCCCTCGGCATCCATGAGCACGCTGGGACAGACGAAGTCGTAGCGTCGCGCGCGGATGCGCTCCGCCGCCACTTCCGTTGCGACCGGCGTCGCGATCACCACGCGCGTGGCCGACAGCACCTCCGCCGCCTTCGCGGCGGCCAGCACTTTCCACGGGAAAATCACCTGCCCGTCCACCACGACGGCCGTGCGACCCGCCAGCGGCTTCACCGGCCGCTGCGTGCGGTACAGCACCAAGTCCTGCCGCACCCGGGCGCGGGATTCGTCGATCGCCGACTGCAGCTTCTCGATGAGATTCATCCCCGGTTGAAAATCGGGGTCGATCTCGGCGGGCGCCGACTCGGCCATCGCCCCGATGGGCGCGAGGTTCGAGCCGAGCTTGATGAACGAGGCGACCAGCACGTCGAACTGCGCGCCCATAGCGCGCGCGGCGTTGGCGGCAACCTCCACCCCCTCGGGCGTGATGCCGAGCAGGATGCACGACTGATATCCGCGGTTTGCTAGCTGTTGGCCGAGCAGGGCGCCGGCGGCGGACTTGGTGGGATAGAGACTGGCGCGTTCCGGCACGTGCACAAGATACGGGGATTGCGCGGTCCCGAAAGAGCCACTAGCCGCCTAGCCGCCTCGCCGCCTAGCTTTCCGCCGCACCGTCTCCCAGGATCCCCGCCGTGCCCAAAGATACGCTGACGATCACCGACAACCGCACCGGCACGCAGTACGAGGTGCCGATCCAGGACGGCACGATCCGCGCCGCCGACCTGCGCCAGATCAAGTCCGGCGCCGACGACTTCGGTCTGATGAGCTACGACCCGGCGTACATGAACACCGCGTCGTGCCGCAGCGCGATCGGCTACATCGACGGCGACAAGGGCATCCTGCGCTACTGCGGCTACCCCATCGAACAACTGGCGGAGCAGAGCTCGTTCTTGGAGACCGCGTACCTGCTGCTGCACGGCGAGCTGCCACAGGCTGCGGACCTCGACACGTGGGTGTTCAACATCACGCACCACACGATGCTGCACGAGAACGTGAAGAAGTTCATCGACGGCTTCCACCACGACGCGCATCCGATGGGCATGTTCGTGAGCACGGTGGCGGCGCTGTCGACCTTCTATCCCGACGCCAAGCGCATCGCCGACGAGACGTCGCGCACCAACCAGATCTTCCGCCTCATCGCCAAGACCCCGACGCTCGCCGCCTACGCACACCGCCACTCCGTCGGCATGGCGTATGCCTACCCCGACAACGACCTGAGCTACACCGGCAACTTCCTCAACATGATGTTCAAGGCGACCGAGGTGAAATACGAACCGCACCCCGTGCTCGAAAAAGCGCTGGACGTGCTCTTCATCCTCCACGCCGACCACGAGCAGAACTGCTCCACCAGCGTGATGCGCGGCGTAGGGTCATCGCATGCGGACCCCTACTCCTGCATGGCGGCCGCGGCGGCGGCGCTATATGGCCCGCTGCACGGGGGCGCCAACGAGGAGGTACTGCGCATGCTGCGCGAGATCGGCTCCAAGGCGAGTATCCCGGCCTACATCGACCGCGTGAAACAGGGCCAGGTCCGCCTGATGGGCTTCGGCCACCGCATCTACAAGAACTACGATCCGCGCGCCACCATCATCAAGCGCGTCGCCGACCAGGTGTTCGACGTCACCGGCAAGAATCCCCTGATCGACATCGCGCTCGAGCTGGAGCGCATCGCATTGCAGGACGACTACTTCGTCTCACGCAAGCTCTACCCCAACGTCGATTTCTACTCGGGGATCATTTACGAGGCGATGAAGCTGCCGGTGGACATGTTCCCGGTGCTGTTCGCGATCGGGCGGACGCCGGGATGGCTGGCGCAGTGGCAGGAGATGCTGCTCGACAAGGAGCAGAAAATCGCGAGGCCCCGCCAGGTCTACATCGGGGCCCCGAAGAGAGACTACGTTCCGATCGAGAAGCGCTAGCGCCGCCGTCTCACCGCCCCCGAACGGCCGCGCACCGTCAACGACCGCTTCGGCGGCGCCACTTCTCCCTGCGGCCGCGGCTGCATCGGCTTGATCGTGGGCTCGAAGCCCGCGATCACTTCCCGCGGAAACGTCTGGCCGATCAGCTTCTCGATGTCGGCCATCATCAACCACTCGTCCGGTGACAGCAGCGTGAGCGCCGTGCCGCGCTCACCCGCCCGCGCCGTGCGGCCGACGCGGTGCACGTAGGTCTCGGCGTCGTTCGGTACGTCGAAGTTCACCACCATGCGGATCCCGTCCACGTCGATGCCGCGCGCCGCGATGTCGGTGGCGACCAAGATGTCCGCCGTACCGTCACGAAACGCCGCCAGCGTGCGCGTGCGGTGGCTCTGCGCCTTGTCGCCATGAATCGCGTGGGCGTGGATGCCCTCCTTCTTCAAGTAGGTCGTGAGCTTGTCGGCGCCGTACTTGGTGCGGGTGAAGACGAGCGTCTGACCGGCGGGCTTGACCTGCAAGATCTTCGCGAGGACGTCGCGCTTCTGCACCTTGTTCACCGCCACGATCACGTGTTCGATGCCTTCGGCCGCTTGGGCGCGGCGGCCGATCTCGACCGAGGCGTGGCCGTTCAATGCCGCGCGGGCCAGCGCGTCGACGTCACGCGAAATCGTGGCCGAGAAGAGCAGCGTCTGCCGCTTGGCGGGCAAGGCGCGCAGGATCCGCTTCACGTCGGGCGCGAAGCCCATGTCGAGCATGCGGTCCGCTTCGTCGAGCACCAGCACTTCGAGCGTTGCGAAATTGATGTGGCCGCGCTCCATGTGGTCGAGCAGCCGGCCCGGGGTCGCCACGATGATATCCGTGCCCTGGCGCAGGGCCTGCGTCTGCGGCTCCATGCCGACGCCACCGTACACGGCCGCGGCGGTGACCTGCGTGTGGCGCCCGTAGGCGCGCGCACTCTGTAGCACCTGCTCCGCTAACTCGCGCGTCGGCACGAGCACCAGCGCGCGCAAAGTGCGCCGCTTGCCCGCCGCCAGGCGCTGGAGAATGGGCAGCATGAACGCCGCGGTCTTCCCGGTCCCGGTCTGCGCCGAGCCGATCAGGTCACGGCCCTCGAGCACGATCGGGATCGTTTCCTGCTGAATGGGGGTGGGGCGCTCGTAACCTTCTTCGGCCACGGCGCGAAGCAACTCGGGCAGAAGCCCGAGAGAATCAAACGACATACTACTCCTAACTGCGCCGGACACACGCGTGCCCAGCGTCTCTTGGTGTTTTCGAACCTTCGGATTGAGCCTACAGATGTGAGGCCCGCACCTGAGCGGGACCGTCCTTCGGAAGGATGCCAGCTCGCGGTTCTGTGCTGCGAGTGAAGGGTAATGGAGAGGGATGGCAAAGGCAAGACGGTTAGACGGTTAGGGATGCCCCAACCGCCTAACCGTCGCACCGCCTAGCTGTCTATTTTGTCGTCGGTTCTTCCCCCCACCACCACATCCGACCCAGCGGCTTCTGGCGCGGCCAGACTTCGTCCAGCGTATTGCCGTCGTACAGCCGGCCATTCTGTGTTCTTGATGTCCTCGAGCGGATTGGCGTCGAGCACCACGAGATCCGCCAGCTTGCCGACGGTGATCGATCCCAGATCCTGATCCATGCCGATGGCGTGCGCGCCGTCCGACGTGCCCACCCGCAGCACTTCCATCGGCGTCATGCCGCCCGCCGCCATCGACCACAACTCCCAGTGACATCCCAGGCCGTCGAACTGGCCATGACAGCCCATGCCGATGTTGCCGCCGGCGCGCAGGATCTTCGCCGCGCTCGCGGCGATCAACGGATACACGTACTCGTCGTCGCGGAACCACGAGCGCCGCTCGGCGCGCTGGTCGATCTCCTCGTGCGGCACGAAGCGCCGCACCTTGGGATTGTCGTGGATGTCCATGTGCTCGTACCAATAATTCTCGGCCCACGGACCGCCGTAATTCACGAGCAGCGTCGGCGTGTAGGTGATACCGGAGCGCGCCACGAGCTGCACCACGTCGTTGTACAACGGCATGATAGGATAGCTGTGCTCGGAGCCGGGATAGCCGTCGAGCACCACGGTGAGGTTCATCTTGAAATCGAGTCCGCCCTCGATCGTGGGCATCAGACCCAGCTCCTTCGCCGCCTGAATCACCCACTGCCGCTGCTTGCGATTGCCCACCATGTACTGCTTGATGGTGTTCACCTTGTAGTAGTCGCTGTACCGGCGCAGCACGTTGCGCGCGTCGTCGAGGCTCTGGATGTTCTCGTCCCAGAAGACGCCCGGCCCCGTATGGTAGATGCGCGGCCCGATCAGTTCGCCCGTCTCCACCTGATCGGCGTACGTGAGCACGTCCGTCGTAGACGTCTGCGGATCGCGTGTCGTGGTCACGCCAAACGCGAGATTGGCGAGATACTTCCAAACCTGCGTCTGGTGGATGCCCCACACCGGCCAGGGATGCGCGTGCACGTCGATCAGGCCGGGAATGATGGTCTTTCCGCTCAGATCCAGGATCTTCGCTCCGGCGGGCACCGTCGCGGTACCTGCGGCACCGACGAACGTGATGCGGTTGTTCGTCACTACCACGTCGCCCTTCTCGATCACGGTATCGCCGCGCATCGTGATGACGCGCGCGCCCCGCAGCACCACGGTACCCCGCGGGATGTCGCGCGCCGCCGTGATCGCCACGTCGTAGGCGGGCGCTTTCTTCAAGGAGTCGATGCGGGCCCGGAATGCCGAATCGGGCTTCCAACCGCGGGCGCTGTCGGGCTTCAGCGAGTCCGTCCGGGCCGAGTCGATCGCCGCCTTGTTCTTGTCGGCTGCGTCCGCGGCGGCGGGATCGTATCGGAAGAACGTCCGGCCGATCGACCAGAAGGCTTGCTTGGCGTCGCGCGACCAGCCGATGAAGTCGCCGCCCACGCGAGTCAGGCGTTTCACCGGGAAGGGGGCCGAGCTCGGATCGGAGACATTGATCGACGGCGTACTGCCGCCCACTTCGGGTAACGTCACGATGAAGATGTTGTTGTTCACCTGCGCCAGGACGCGGTCGGTGTCGGGACTGATAATGATCTCCTCCGCCGGCTCGGGCTGCGATCCGGGGGCGGGATTCGAGTAGCCCGTCACCTTGAGGAAGTCGCGCCGGTCGGTGCCGTCGTAGCGAATCGAGACCAGACCGTCGGGCCCGGCATAGTAGTAGATGCGGTTGGGATCGCGCGCGAAGTGCGGCCGGCCCCAGCCGTCGTACGGCGTGATCCGCGTTGCCGCCCCGCCGGCGGCGGGCACCCAGTCGAGCTCATAGCCCGGACCGAAGTGCTCGGTGATGCGCGGCGCGCGCGGCCCCTTCACGAACACCACGCGTTGGCCGTCGGGCGACCACACCGGCGCGTCGTAGAACGCGACGTCCGGCGTGAGCTGGACCGCAGCCCCCTTGCCGTCGGCGCGGACTTTCATCAAGCGGCCGCCGTCCTGCGTCCACGTGACGTAGGCGAGCCACAGGCCGTCGGGCGACCAGGTGGGCACCTGCTCGTGCGCAGTGTCGGTGGTGATGCGCCGCGGGGCGCCGCCCGGCAGCTCCATCACGTACAGCCGGTCGAGCGCGCTGAAAGCGAGGCGCTTGCCGTCGGGCGAGGGCGTGGCGTTGCGGATTTGGCGGACCAGCACGGGCGCCGTGTCGACGCGCGTATCGAAGCGCACCAGGGGTCCGAGATCTTGCGAGACCTTCGCCGTGAACGGAATGTTAGTGGCCGACGCGCCAGATTTTCCCGCCGTAGGACGTGATGATCGCCTTCGAGTCCGGGGTGAAGGCCGAGCCGGGGTAGAGATCGCGCGTGAAGCGCGACTCCGCGTCGTCGCGCGTGACGGGATAGGCGAGCCACTTCTCGTCGCCCGTCTGCAGGTCGCGCAGCCGCAGGCCGGTCTTGGTGTCGTAGCGCGTGGCGTACACCAGCCATTTGCCGTCGGGCGACAGCACCGGGCGCATCGCGCTGCCGTACAGATCCGTCTGGCCGAACAGCTTGCCGGTCTGGCGGTCGTAGATGGCGAGCTCCCACAGCGGGTACATGAGGTTGTAGCCGAAGCCGCCGCGATGACGCGACACCCATACGTAGCGCGGGTCTTTGCCGAACGCCGCGCCGAGCGTGTTCATCGCGGGGACGCCGGGTGCCGGGGGGGGATTCTTGAGCATCGCGGTGCCCGAGCCGCCGTCCTTGTGGTACAGCCACAACTCGTACACGCTGCCCAATACGCCCGTCACGCGCGACGCCACGATGTAGTTGCCGTCGGGCGTCCACTCCGGCGACGCGTAGAGGTTGGTGGTGCCCTTGGTGAGCGCCGTGGCGTGACCGCCGTCGGGATCACACAGCCAGACGTTCTCGGCACCGCTGCGGTCGGACAGGAACACGATGCGCTTGCCGTCGGGCGAGTAGCGCGGCTGCGAATCGAACGCCGGGCCCGACGTGATGCGCTTCGCCTCGCCACCCGCCACGGGCATGGTGTACAAGTCGCCCATCAGCTCGAACACGAGCGACTGGCCGTCGGGCGAGACGTCGAGCGACATCCACGTCCCTTCCGACGTGGTGAACTCGATGGTCCGCGTCGTCACGAGCGGCAGCGAGTCGGTCCGGGCTTTCTTACCGGTATCAGCCGCGGCGGACGGTGCGACGGACGGCGCTTGCAGCGGGACAGGCGGGAAGATGACGGCGAGCAGGGCGACCAAATACCAGGTCATCGGTTGCGGCTCCGGGAGTGGTGCCGAGAAACTGAACCCGCAAAGCAAAAGCGTCAAGCAAGAACAGCCTTGCTTGACGCTTGCCTGACGAGCTCGCGCGTCGCCTAGAAGTTGAGGGCCCGCTTTTGTCCGGGCCTCGGCTCCTGCGACCGCAGCACGATGCGCATGGCCTTGGTCTTCACGTCGATATCCCACGTGGCGATGCGGGGCCGCACGAAGTGCGCGTGATGCGCCGGGGTCAGCGTGTCGGCCCGGGCATCGAGGAAATCGAGCATGCGGATCCGCATGTCGAGGTAGTTCACGCCTTCGCGCTTGGCGGCGGCGCGCACCCCAACCTCGTCCTCGAGCTGCCGGCCCACGAAACTCTTCGCGACCGACAGAATCCGCTCGGCGATGACGCGCTCCAACTCCGCGCCGTCGCGACCGATCAAGTGGCGGCCAAGCGTGCGGATCTTGGTGGGATCGCACAGCTCGAGCAGTAGCTCCCGCACCCGCGGCACCGGCCGGCGGCGCGTCTGCACCACTTCCGCACGCTGCGCTTCGGCGCGGTCCGCCAGCTCGTTACGGTGCAGTCGCAGGTAGCGCGTGATCTTGTCGTAGATGTCGGTGCGGTCGGGCGCAGGCGGCAGCCGGCGGCCGGACAGCAGGTCGTCGACGTACCACTCAGGAACTTGTACCGCGGTAGCGAGCATCTCAGGAGTGCGGTCGAGCTCCTTGAGACGGCGGCGGATCAGCCGCGCAACGGTTTCCTTCGTTTTTGACGGAAGTCGGGGCATGCAGGGGCTTCCTTTCCGGGCGCAGGCTGAGCCGGAATATCACCCCGACGCGCAAGTTATGGTAGTGCCACCGTTTAGTGCCCTTCTCGCGCCTGCTTTCTGAGCAGGGCGAACGTCCCCACGAGGATGATGACGGCGAAACTGAACCACTGGACCGTGTAGGACAGATGCGGTCCTTCATCGAGCTCGGGGGCCGGCCAACGCACTAACCCCAGCGGCAGGCGGGCGTTGGCGTCGCCCGGGAGGAGTTGCACCACGACCGGCAGCACCGCCCCACCCAGCGAATCGGCCAGTCGGCGCGGATCGGCGTCGCCGCGGTCCCGCGGGGCCCGCTCGGCGAGTCCTGCGACGAGCGCCGTGTCAGCCTCGCGAAAATGCGCGCCGTCCACGTGATATGCGTCGGCCGACGGGGCCCAGCCGCGATCGACCAACAACCACGATCCATCCGCCAGGCGCAGCGGCGTCACGAGCGTGACCCCGGGCGCGCCCTGATAGG
>WNFJ01071616.1_pt7 | contig 13324 bp, 10 predicted proteins | sample 5400461 | NCBI WGS metagenome assembly WNFJ01 (sample SAMN13153349, study PRJNA577476) | soil metagenome | isolation source: 115 cm saprolite on Douglas fir-dominated hillslope | place: USA:California | collected 2013-09-17 | reverse complement strand
GCCGCGGGCAACCCGACCAACATGACCTTGGCGCGGCAGGGGGCGACGAGCGTCTACACGTTCAGCACTTTCACGTTCTTCCCACTCGATGGGCTCGGATGGAACGCGGGCGCCAACCCGCAGACGGGCATCGCCTGCAACAACCAGGGAGCACACAACTTCTCGTTCACTAGCGAGCTTCACCACCTCTTCACATACTCTTCGGCCACGGCGGCCAGCGCGATGCCGGCGGTATTCAACTTCACCGGGGACGATGACGTTTGGGCGTTCATCAACGGCCAACTCGTGGTCGACCTGGGCGGGGTTCACGAGGCGCGCAACGGGAGTGTCACGCTCGATACCGCCGAGGCGGCCACGCTGGGCCTCACCGATGGGGGCTGGTACTCGATCGATCTGTTCCAGGCAGAACGCCACACGTGCGCGTCGAACTACACGCTGAGTCTGAGCGGCTTCACGCACACGATCACGCAGTGTCAAAGCGTTTGCGGCGATGGGATCGTCGCCGGCAACGAGCAGTGCGACGAGGGCGCAGCCAACGGCACCGGTTACGGCCACTGCACGGCCATGTGCACGCTTGGGCCGCGCTGCGGCGATGCGATCCTGCAGAACCCTCCTGAGCAGTGTGACGACGGCACAAACCTAACGACCTACGGCGGCACGTCGAAAGTGTGCGGCCCAGGTTGCAAGTATGCCCCGTTCTGCGGGGATGGCCTCGTCTCGAATGGCGAGCAGTGCGACGAGGGCGCGGCCAACGGCACCGGCTATGGCCACTGCTCCGCCGGATGCAAGCTCGGCCCTCGTTGCGGCGACGGCCTTTTGCAGAGCCCGCCCGAGCAGTGCGACGACGGCCTGAACAACGGAGCGACCGGCGACAAGTGCAACACCAACTGCACGCTCAAGTGTGGCGACGGCGTGGTCGAGGCGCCGGAGCAATGCGACAACGGTGCAGCGAAGAACGTCGGCGGGTACGGCCAGTGCAACCCGGATTGCACGTTGGCCCCTCGTTGCGGCGACGGCATCAAGAACGGCAACGAGCAGTGCGATGACGGCAAGAACGACGGAACGTACGGCACATGCAATGCCGACTGTACGCTGGCCGGATATTGCGGCGATGGCAAAGTTCAGAATCCGCCGGAGCAGTGCGACTTGGGCGCAGCGAATAGCGCCAGCGCCTACGGCAAAAACATGTGTACGAACCGCTGTACCCCGGCGCCCTATTGCGGCGACAAGCAAGTCGACGGGCAGTTCGGCGAGACCTGCGACGATGGCGTGAACAGCGGGATGCCTGGATCGTGCACGCCCGATTGCAAGGGGTACGTACCCCTTGTCTCGTGCGGCAACGGAATCGTCGAGGCGCCCGAACAGTGCGACGATGGCGCGAACAACGGCACCGCCATGAGCACCTGCGACATTCATTGCCACTTCAAGTGCGGCAATGGAGTGAGGGATCCCGGCGAGCAGTGCGACAACGGGGTGAACAACGGCAGTTACGGCACGTGCAATCCGGATTGCACACTCGCGGGATACTGCGGCGACGGCATAAAGAATGGCCCCGAGGCCTGCGACAACGGAGCGAACAACGTTCCCGTGGCCACGGCGTACGGTCCCGGAATCTGCACCACCGCGTGCGTATTCGCGCCCTATTGTGGCGACGGACGTGTGCAGTCGCAGTTCGGCGAGCAGTGCGACAGCACGGCCACGTGCAACGGCATGTGCAAAATCATGTTGCCGAAGTGAGCGTCACATCGCTCCCTCGACTCCGATGCTCGGCACTGTCACCGGGCCGATGTACTCAGGGTCGCAGGTGTCGTACTTGAGCGGAAACAGAGTCCCATCGTTCCGGCACCGAGCAGAGATTGCCTCCTTGGTGAGCGTCACGTTCAATCCTTCGGCGACAAATGCGATGTAACCATTGCCGAAAGCGCGCCACCGCTTCTCAAGGCGAACGTCGAAGCGGTAGAATGATGGCAAGCGCAGTGAGTTGAACGGCGGCACGGACACCCCCTGCACTTGCGGCGAGTAGGGGCGCCCCGTGTAGGCGACTGCGCGCGCCCCCGCTCTCCAACCGCGCCCGAGGTCGAGCGCACCCACCACGTTGAGGACATGGGTGCGATCGAATTCGGCGGGGATCTCTTGCAGAGTGCCGCTCGGCCCTGAACCTCCGCCCGTGCTCGGGGGGATGTTGAGCGCAAAGCCGTGCGTCTCGCGTGTCGAGCGCGAAAGCGTGTACGAAATCCAGCCGCTGAGGCGCTTGGTCAAGTCGCGGTGCGCGAGCAGCTCGACGCCGTAGGCTCGCCCGCGGGTTTTCTCTGCGAGGCAGTCGTTGGAACTGGTCACCGTGCCGCCTACAACGCACGTCGCCGTCGCGTCGCTGAGGCCCAGGTAGTCGTGCAGAAATAACGTCGCTGTGAGACGGATGTCGAGCGGCAGCGCGACCTCCGCGCCCTGGCTCATTTGCAAGGCGGTCTGCAGCCCACTGTTGAGGCGGCCGATCGCCAGCCCCGGGATCGGGACGACGAAGCTTGGGGGCTGGTTCGCGACGCCGAACGTCGTAATCCATGTCACCGCGCTCGTCGCCGTCACGCGCGTGGCGAGCCTCGGCTCGACGCCCACGGACGCCGTGGCGTTCGAAAGTTCGCCGGGGATCGCTCCGAACGAGCCACGCGTCGAAAACTGCGATGCGGGGGTCGCGGACGGTGCGCGCCGCGAGGTGAACACGTCCAAGCGAAGCCCCGGCACCACTTCGACGCGCCGGCTCGCCTTCCAAATGACATCACCATAAGTGCCTATCGATACGTCGTTACGACTCGGGAAGAGCGAGTGGATATCGGGGTCTGCATTCTGCCCGGTGTCGAGCGAGTAGTTGGCGAGGATCACGTCGGCCCCGAAGCGAAGCTTCATCGCCGCGTTCAGCTGCTCGTCGCCTTCGGTCCGTAGCCCGAAATTTAGGGCGGTCACTCTATCGAACTGCGTCTTGCTCGAGGCTGTGAGTGAGTCTTCGACTCCCAATGTCGCGGCGAGCCGCACGTGCCCATGCGCGGTGTCGTGGTCGTAGCGCAGGTCCAATCGGTGAAACTCCGTTTTGAACGCGGGATAGAAGTCGCCGACCGTCTCCGTGAAGGTCCTGCCGTCGAACACCTGCGTTCGATCGCGGTTGTCAATCTCGTCGAAACTGCCAAACCAGAAGACGGAGACGCGGTCCCTGGGGGTGAGCTCGTACGAGGCGCGCGTCTGGTAGTCCCAGTAGCCAACGCGGGTGTCTTTCGCGAAGAGTTGAACTAAGGCCGCCGGGTAGCCATAGCGGCCCGCGACGAGCGCGGTCATCCGTCCGTCGAGCAGCGGCGCTTCCCCGAGTGCGCCCGCGTCGAAGAGCCGCACGTTTCCCACCGCGTGGGGGCGCGATGCTGGGGGCAGGGTCTCGCCGTCGAGGATTCCCCCCGCAAAGCGTCCGAATCGCGCCGGATATCCGCCGAGGTAGAAGTCAACCCGGTCGATGAGCGCCGGGTGCACAACGCTCGGCCCGAGCGCGAGGTGATAGAGGAGCGGCACGCGGACGCCGTCCAGGAAGTAGCCAACGTTGCCGGGTGGCGCCCCGCGCACGAAGAAAAAAGGCAACCCACTCGCGATGGGGGTAACGCCCGGCAGCGCCTCGATCGCGCGAAACGCGTCGCCAAAGGCGCCGGGGAGCTGGCGGACTTCAGCGCCCCCCATCTGCACCTGACCGACTTCGGTGCGTACGCCGCGCACCTGGACCTCCGCGTATGGCGGCGCAGCCGGCGATGCAGGAGGCGTCGAGGGGGGCGCTATGGGGTGGGAAGGCGGCACGGGCACAGGAGCGTGAAAGTCGACGCGCATTCGAATGCGCGCCGGCACGGGGGTCCCCGCGCGCCGCGCAGGAGTGAAGGTCCACGCGCGAGCCGCGTCGGCCGCCGCGGACGAGAATGGCGGCTCGCCGTCAACGACGAGCACTTCACTGACCCTGCCCTCCTTGTCGACAACCACCTCGAGCACGACGGTTGCGTCGAGGTGCTCGCCCCGCGGATACACGACGTGTCCCGCGTCGATCGGCGCGGGCGCTTCGACGTCCCGGGTCGAAGCATGGCTCGCCGTCGTCTGCGCCCCAGCGGTTCTCGCAGCAAGCGCGAACCACACCAGCAGGGACCCTGCCCAGTAAACACGATGGGTCGGCGCACCTTCGGACGCGTTGGTGCTAGAGGATGGACCCATGTTCGGAAAGTCCACCGCGTCGAACGGTCATCCTTTTCTTGCGATCGCGTGCTTTTCCGCGTCCATCTTCTTGCTCGAAGTGCTTTTGACGCGGCTCTTCTCGGTCATTCTCTTCTATCACTTCGCTTTTGTCGCCATCTCGGTTGGAATGTTGGGACTCGCCGCGGCGGGAGTCCGGGTCGCGCTGGCTCCCGAACGATTCACCGCGGAGACCGCCGCCCGCGACATTCACGCGGCGGCTCTGCGCTACACCGGGGCGGCGGTCGTTGCGGTCTTGATTTTCGTCCAGGTCGGGCTCTCGCCCAACTATACGTGGCTGCGCGCCGTCGCAATCGTGCTTATTTACGCGATCGCTTTCATCCCATTTTACTTCGGTGGGCTCGCGCTGACGTTGCTGCTCACGCATTACCGCAGAGATTTTGCCAAGCTGTATGCAGTCGATCTCGCCGCCGCCGGAACGAGCGGGCTACTGGTCGTCCCCCTCTTGACCAGCCTGGGAGCGCCTTCCGCCCTTCTTGTGGCAGCCCTCGTTGCGCTTGCCGGCGCCACGATCGCATTCCCGCAACCGCGCGGCTCTCGTGAGCGGCAGTTCGCCCTCGCGATCGCTGGGATCACGGTTCTCGCGCTCGTTGCGGATGCAAGTTTCGGAGCCTTGCGCATTCGCCGTCCCAAGGAAGAAGAGCAGGGTGGGGTCATCTTCGAAGCTTGGAACGCGCTTTCTCGCGTCGCCGTATACGACCTACCAATGAAACCGTGGTCTGTGGGGCCTCGCTATGCGGGTCCGGTGCCTGCCGGGCTCCACATGGACATCGACGCATCGGCGGCGACGCCGATTCTTCGCGGGATGGCCGGGTCGGATGTGGAGTACTTGAAGGCCGAGCTCACGGCAGTTGCGTACGTCGCGTCCCCGCACGAACACTCGGTCGTCATCGGCTCAGGCGGCGGACGCGATGTTCTCAGCGCGCTTCTGCACGGGATGAAAAATGTAGAGGCAGTGGAGATCAACTCGATCATCGTCAACGAAGTGATGAAGAAGCGCTTTCGCGATTTCTCGGGGGGCATCTACGACGACCCGCGGGTCCATGTGCATGTCGGCGATGGCCGGTCGTTCATCCGTCGGTCCCACGATCTCTACGACGTGATTCAAGCTTCGCTCGTCGACACGTGGGCCGCGACAGCTGCAGGCGCCTTCGCGCTTTCGGAAAACAACCTCTACACCGAGGAAGCGATGACCGAGTACATCGCACACTTGTCCGACGACGGCATTCTTACGCTCGTTCGGTGGTCGGGGCCCGATGTCTATCGTCTTGTGATCATGCTTCACGCGGCGGCCGGGTCCCTCGGAATCGACGAGCCGGCCCGCCATATGGCAATCCTCGAGGCGCCCCATACAGCCGATCCGGGGCTGACCGTCTCCAACGTGCTCTTTCGCCACTCGCCGTTTGACGCTGCGTCCTTAGCCGCTCTCGAGCAAAGGGCGCAAGAGGCGGGCTTCACGTGGGCACATCACCCAATGCACCCGCTCGCCGGACGGACTTCCGAAATCGCCCGCGCCGGGATGCCTCTTGCGGAGGCCCACCGCACCGAAAACTACGAGCTGCGACCATCGAGGGACGATTGGCCGTTCTTCTTTTATCGCCCGCGACCAACCTTCTTCGGCGCAGCGCTCGAGTCTCCGCGCCGGCTTTACACCGAGGGTGCATACCTCGTGGCCGAGATCTTGTTCGTCGCGACCGTGCTGGGCTTTTGCTCCTTGCTGCTCCCGATGTGGCGGCGGGGCCGTGAGGCGCTCCTGGCCGATCCGAGAACGTCGGTTGTCGGAGGCTTATACTTCGTATGCATCGGCGTCGGATTCATGTTTCTCGAGGTGGGGATGATGCAGCGGTTCGTGCTCTTCCTGGGGCATCCAACCTATGCACTGACCGCCGTCATGGTCGGCTTGATGGTGGGCGCCGGCGTTGGTTCGTCGGTTGCGGGCAAGCTCCTGGCTTATGCGAGCGACCTGCCATTGGGAACGTTCGCCGGTGTGGCCGCCACCGGCGCGGTCATGGTCTCAAATGTCGTGCATCCCGTCGCTTTCTCGGCGACTCAGCACTGGTCGTTCTTCGCCAAGGTCCTTTTTACCCAAGCGATGGTGGCTCCGCTCGGGTTGCTTCTCGGGATGTTGATGCCGCTCGGAATTGCGCAGCTCACCGCCAACGCGCCGCGCCTCGTCCCCTGGGCCTGGAGCGTGAACGGCTTTGCTTCGGTGGTCGGGTCTTGCGTCGCCGTCTTTCTGTCGATGGATTTTGGCTTTTCGACCACGTTTCGCTCTGCCGCGGGATGCTATGCGTTGGCCGCGCTCGCCAGCCTGATTGTGTTTCGATGGAGGGCGTCGTTGTCCTACCAACCGGCGAGTGTTTGACCGAGTCCGTCACAGAGAGAAGAACCGGCGAATGCGCCCGAGCAGCAGTGACTTGCGCTCTGCAACGCTGGGGGGCGTTTCTTGTCGAGAGGCAGCGGCGTCTTGGGTTGCGAGAGTAGCCTGTCGCTGTGCAATCACTTCGCTGATGTGCTCGACAAGCCCCGGCGCCATCTCGAGCACGCCACGTAGCGCGCGGCTGTCCATGGCGAGCAGCTTGCTTGGAACCGCCGCGCGCACGGTTGCGTTGCGCGGTTCCCCGGTCATGAGCGCCATCTCGCCGAAGAACTGGCCGCTCGTAAGGCGTGCGATCTCAACGTCCTCCAGCGGAGGCGGCCGCTCGATTAGCACCACGACCTCTCCGCTTTCGACCACGAACATCTCGGTGCTTTGATCTCCGCGCCGAACGACGGTCTCACCGTCGATGTACATCCGCATCGCGCTCTGCTGCGCAAGACGACGGCGCTGCTCATCGGAGAGCACGGCGAGAAAGTCCACGTTCTTGAGTGCGCGCTCGCGGTCGTCGAGAGCTCGTTCTTCCCGCATGCGCGCCGCAGTTGACACTTCCTCGATGTGGACCGTCCGACCGGGTGCCGCCGCTGGCGTCACCCCGATGCGCCGCAGCGCGTACCAGATGCGGTCCCGCGCAGCGCCATCAACAGCGTCGCGCTTGTCGAACTGATCGGTGAAAAAACGCACCCAATACTCGACGTTGCCGTCGATGAACGCGTTCGTGACGACCGAGGAGGGAGGCTGCGCGAGCACCCCGAGGGACCCTTCCAGGGCCGTGAGGATCGTGGTGCGCACGAGGTGGGGTGGCGCATCTGCCGGCGCGTACACAAAGAGCGACCGGCGCGAAGCGAGCTGCGGCTTCGTGAAGTTGGTTATCGGCGCTTTCGCGAGAGTCGCGTTCGGAACGATGACCTCGACCTCGTCCAACGTCACGACCTTCGTCGCTCGCCAGTTGATTTCGATGACGCGGCCGACGTGCTTCGCGTCGGCGTCGAACTGGATCCAGTCGTCGACGTCGAACGGCCGCTGGACTTGGATCGCAAGGCCCGCGACCATGTTGCCGATGGTTTCCTGCAGCGCCAGCGCCACGGCTGCCGTTAGCAGCGCAGACGTCGTCAAGATAGATCCCGGCTCGACCCCGGCGGCGCGAATCGCGGCGAGCACGATGCCAAGCCAGACGATTCCCTGCGAGATATCGCGCACAATCCGTGGAAGCGGCCGGCGCAAGCGACGTCCAAGGACGACGTCGAGGACGAGAAGGACGGTGCTGCGTCCGATCGAAGCTAGCAGCAAGACCAAGCCAACGAGCCACGCGACGTGGTGCGCAGGCGAGCCCTGCGTGAGTGTTCTCGCCACCCCGAGTGTGGCAAGGTGCAAGAGCAGAAAAAGGAGCGGTTGACGAAGGAGCTTTCGTTCGCGATCGGGCAAGAGCACCCGAAGAGCGACGACGAGCAATGCGCCGAGCACCGCACCGACTGACTCCAGCGAAAGGGAATGCGCGCTCAGCGTGACGGAGAGCCTACGCGAACTACCCGAGGTCGAACACCAGGACTTCGCCGCCGTCGACCCCCTCGACGCGGACGATGTCCTCCTGCGAGAGCGCCGCGCCGTCGCCGGCCTTGAGCTCGCGTCCGTTCACCCGAACCTTGCCGCGTGCGACGTGAACCCAGGCGTGACGGCCGTGATCGAGTCGGAGCTCCGCTGCTTCCTCTTTGTCGAAGAGCCCGGCGTAGACGAGCGCATCCGTGTGGATGGTCACGCTGCCGTCGCGACCGTCTGGCGAAGCGACGACCCGCAACCGGCCGCGTTTTTCAGCGTCTGGAAATGCCTTCTGCTCGTAGCTCGGTTTGATCCCACGTTCGCTTGGCAATAGCCAAATCTGCAGGAAATGGACCGGCTCGGTCTTCGAGGCGTTGTACTCGCTGTGAGCGACACCCGTGCCGGCGCTCATCCTCTGCACGTCGCCCGGCCGGATGACGGAGCCGGTCCCGATCGAGTCCCGGTGCTGGAGGCCACCCTCGAGCACGTAAGAGATGATCTCCATGTCGCGATGCGGATGGGTTCCAAACCCCTGCCCCGGCTGTACGCGGTCTTCGTTGATGACGCGCAGCGAGCGAAAGTCCGTGTGTTTGGGATTGTAGTAGTCGGCGAAGGAAAAAGTATGACGAGAGTCCAGCCAGCCGTGGACGGCATGGCCGCGCTCTTCTGCAGGTCGAATGGTCATCATGGTTGCCTCTGCTGTCTTCCACGCGTGTCTTCACGCTGTCTTCCACCATAGTGCGGAGGGATCCCATTCCGTAAATCGGCAATCGATTGACGATGATCATCGCTTGGTGAGATGGTCGGCTCGTGTACGATCCCGTCACGCTTGACCAGCTTCGCGCTCTCGTGACCGTGATCGAGGAGGGCAGCTTCTCTGCGGCCGCGCGAAAGCTCAAGCGTGTTCAGTCGGCCATCAGCACATCGATGGCGAACCTGGAATCGCATCTGGGCGTACCCGTGTGGGACCGAAGCGCGAAGGTGGCGAAGCTGACGCCGCAGGGGCAAGCGGTGCTTGGCGCGGCACGGCGCGTGCTCGCCGAAGTGGACGGTCTGAGGCGCCTCACGTCAGGGATGATGATAGGGCTCGAAGCATCGGTCTCGCTATGTCTCGACGCGCTCTTTCCGCTCGACGCCGTGATCGACATCTGCACGGGATTCAACAAAGAGTTTCCAGCCGTAGATCTTCGAATCGACACGCAGGTCTTGTCTGCGGTGTCGGCACGGGTTTTGGACGGAACAGCCACGCTCGGCGTGGCAAGCCCGATGGGGATTGCCCCGGGTCTCGAGCGCCACGTGCTCGCGCCCATTCGCATGGTTCCGGTCGTCAGCCCGCGGCATCCGCTGGCCGCGATCCGAGGCCTCGTGCCCAAGGAGAGCTTCGCCGATGCAATCCAAATCGTCCTCTCGGAGAGAACCGCGGGTGGGGTCGAGGACCAGGGCGTTTTGTCGACGCGGACGTGGCGCGTCGCCGACCTGCACACCAAGCACATGATGCTGCGCGCGGGTCTCGGCTGGGGCAATCTTCCGGAACATGTCGTTCGCGCCGACTTGCGTTCGCGCAGACTGGTCACCATCCGGCCAGACGCGTGGGGCGACGATGAGCACAAGCTCTATCTCTCGGCGATCTACAGGAGCGACGCCACGTTCGGGCCAGCCCACCGGTGGCTCCTGAAGCAACTCGGCGTTCTCTGCGCCCGCGAGGCGGGCGCGATCGCGGCCACGTCGGGAACGAAGAAGCGGCCGCGCATCCATCGCTCGAATCGATGATTCGCATCAATATTTCATCGATTTCGTCAATGTAACCCGCGCCTTAGTTTGTCACGGAGGAGAAGCCACCATGACCAGCTACAACATCGACACCGCCCACTCGGAGATAGTCTTTACGGCCCGCCACATGATGTTTGCCAAGGTGCGCGGACAGTTCAAGTCTTGGACTGCGGCCCTGTCGTACGACCCGCGCGACCTCTCGAAGACAGCGGTTCAAGTCGATATCGACACGGCGAGCATCGACACGCGCGAAGCGCAGCGCGACGGACACTTGCGCTCCGACGATTTCTTCAACGCAGAAAAGTTTCCCAAGATGACGTTCAAGAGCAAGCGCATCGAGGGCGCGGGAGACAAGAGGTACAAGCTCGTCGGCGATCTCACGATTCGCGACGTGACACGGGAAGTGAGTCTCGATGTGGAACAGACCGGCGGCGGAAAGGATCCGTGGGGGAACCATCGGCTCGGCTTCAGCGCCAAAGGCGCGATCAACCGAGGCGACTGGGGTCTGAAGTGGAACCAGGCACTCGAGGCGGGCGGCGTCCTCGTGAGCGACAAGGTCGAGATTGAAGTCGAGGCGCAGGTAATCGAGAAGAACTAAGGCGCAGAGGGTAGGGGAGAGTGATCCTAAAGTGAGAGCTCGGCGGGCCCGTAATGACGGTTGAGAGGCAAGGGGGGCTTGTCAGAGATGCCATTGCGCGTTGGGCAACCGCTGACCATCGAATCGCTGCAGCTTCACCTTGCGGCTGGTGAGTTGCGTTTGAGTGGGATGCTCACCACATCGAGCGCCTACATGGAGCTCGGGCGGCAGCTCGCGATCGTGCACGATCACGTCGTGAGCCAGAAGTTCCCCTCATTTGCTGTGAACGTTCGCGCGCTCCGTTTCGTTAACTCGTCAGCCGTGCGGTTGTTCGTGAACTGGATTTCTTGGGCCGAACAAGCCGGGTACCGTCTCGTTTTTCTGACTGAACGAGATGTAACCTGGCACAGGCTGAGCTTTTCGGCGCTCAAGTCGCTCTCGCCGCGAACGGTTGAAATTCAGGAGACGCAGCCGGGCGCGGGAGGCCCTGCGTGACGGCGGGGACCAGGCCGGCCGATGTGCCCGAACGAACGCTGAAGATTGTGCGTCCGCAGCAGGCCGTCGCGGATGCCATGCGATTCGCAGAGCTGGCAGTCAGTTATTGCGACGCCGCCTGCCGCGAGGCAATGGTCCTGGCAGCGGCGGAGCTGGCTGAGAACTTGGCGAAGTATGGCGCGCAGCACCAGGACGCGCGCGCGGGCACGATCTCGGTGAGCGTCGCTGGCAACGTAACACGCATTCGCGCCACCAATGCAGTGGCCTCATCGGACGACGCACGCCGGGTCTTGAACATCGTGGATCGCATTTCGGCGCAGCCATCGAATGTGGCCGAGCTCTACCGCAATCGCCTGCGGGAACTCTTCGGCAAACCGGAGACACCACGAGCCCAGCTTGGGCTTCTGCGACTTGCTTTCGAAGGAGGGCTTCGGGTGTCGGCTTCATTCGACCCGCCGGTGCTCGAAATTGTTGCCGAGCGTGCGTGCCGGAGCGCGTGAGCGCCAATGCGCCGCGGACCGCTCTTCATCTGGCTTGTCCGCTGGTTGCCGGTGCTTCTTCACTTCTGGTTTGTCCGCTGGCTGCCGGTGTTTCTTCTCGCGGTCGCCGCCGGCGCTTGCACGAGTCCGTCGCAACCGTCAATCAGCGAGACCGCACGCCCGCAACATCGGGACGCCGTCAACCGGGAGCCACTGAGCCCTCTCGGGCGAGCCCCGCGGATCGACGCGAGGCGGGTCTCATTGGGTCGAAGATTGTTTGGGGACAAACGGCTCTCGTCGGACGACACGATCGCATGCTCGTCGTGCCACGACCTTGCCAACGGAGGCGACGATGGCCAGAGCCTTTCCCGGGGCGTCGAGGGACGCGTGGGGCATGTGAACGCGCCCACGGTCTTCAACGCCTCCCTCAATTTTGCACTCTTCTGGGACGGTCGCGCCAAGACGCTCGAGGAGCAGGTCGATGGCCCCGTCACCAATCCGCTCGAGATGAATTCCGTGTGGAACGACGTGATCGTCAAGCTCCTAGGTGACGCGAGCTATGTGCGGCTGTTCCGCGAGGCCTTTGACGATGGACTGAGCCCGCAGCACGTGAGGGAAGCCATCGCGGCATTCGAACGAACGCTGCTCACCCCCGACTCTCCCTTCGACCGATGGCTCGTCGGCGATTCCACGGCCATGAACGCCGACCAGAAGGAAGGCTACGAGACCTTCAAGAACATGGGCTGCGTCGCCTGTCACCAGGGCGTGAACGTGGGCGGAAACATGTTCCAGCGCTTCGGAGTTCTCGGCGACTACTTCAAGGATCGCGGCAACATCTCGGCCGCCGACTATGGACGTTTCAACGTCACTCACAACGAGGCGGACCGCCATGTGTTTCGCGTTCCGTCGCTCCGCAATGTCGAGCAGACGGCTCCTTACTTTCACGACGGATCCGCGCAGACTCTGCGGCAGGCAATCGCGGTGATGGCCAAATACCAGCTCGGCCGGTCGCTGGGCGATCGGCAGGTCGAGGTCATTGAGGCTTTCCTCCGATCGCTCTCGGGGCCGGTGGCCCAAGGGACGGCACTTTGAGCCCGCCTTCGAGCTTGCGTTGGCTCGCGTTCGTCGGAACGGCATTCCTCGTTGCCGTCGGCGTATCGGGCGCCTTGTATGCCCGTTCGCGGGGCGCGGACTTCCGCCGTCACGCGCTCGCGATCGAGACGGGCGGCGACGTCCGTCATGCCGACGAGCTGCTGTCGAAACAAGTGCTTGAGGCCCGCTTCGGGCTGCTCAATCAATACGACTCCTTGAACACGACGGAAGTAGAACTGAGTCGCTCGGGGGAGGAACTTCGCCGCCGCATCGACGCGGTGGTGGGGATGGCCCCGCCACTGACAAGCGCGCTCGATCAATTGGACGCGGCCATCGTGGAGCAGCGCCAGACCGTCGAGCGCTTCAAGGCGGAGAATTCAATCCTCAAGAACTCGGTCTACTATCTGCCGACGGCAAGCCGCGAGATGGGGCAAGAACTTGCCGGGCTTGGTGGCGCCGGCGCTTACGTCCAGGACGTCGACGGCGTCTCGCAGACCGCCCTCGTCTACAATCTGGTGGGCGACGAGTCTGCCCGAAGAGCGTACGCGCAGGCGCTGTCCCAGCTCGAAGCGCGCTCGACGGATGCTCTGCCGCAGCAGGTCCGCGGGCTGCGACCGATCCTTCTGCATGCGAGGGTCATTCGCGACAAACAGCCTGCCGTTGACGCGTGGGTCAGGAACGCCCTCGGCAGCGCCATACGAGATCGGCTCGAAGGGGTGGAAAGCGCATACC
>WNFJ01566789.1_pt1 | contig 13327 bp, 15 predicted proteins | sample 5400461 | NCBI WGS metagenome assembly WNFJ01 (sample SAMN13153349, study PRJNA577476) | soil metagenome | isolation source: 115 cm saprolite on Douglas fir-dominated hillslope | place: USA:California | collected 2013-09-17 | reverse complement strand
TGGTGGGTGTCGGGCAGCCTGGGCATCGGCATGAGCTACCATCGCCTGCTCACGCATCGCGGGTACAAGACTCCGAAGTGGGTCGAGTATTTCCTGACGGTCTGCGCTACGCTGGCGCTCGAGGGCGGACCGATTTTCTGGGTGGCTACCCACCGCATTCATCATCAATATTCGGATGAAGATGGCGATCCGCATTCGCCCATCGACGGCAAATGGTGGGCGCACATGGGCTGGATTCTGATGGGCAAGTCGATGCACCATGACACCACCACGCTGGCCCGCTACGTCCCCGATCTGGCGAAGGATAAATTTCACGTTTGGATAACGAAATATCACTACGTACCCATGATTGTTCTGGGAGTCATTCTGCTGGCTATCGGTGGACTGCCGTTTCTGATGTGGGGAATTTTCATGCGCACGGTGGTTGGCCTGCACGCCACCTGGCTGGTCAACTCAGCAACGCATTCCTGGGGGACGCGGCGTTTTGCTACGCGCGACCTTTCTACTAACAGTTGGTGGGTGGCTCTACTCACTTTCGGGGAAGGCTGGCACAACAATCATCACGCGCATCCGACTGCGGCCCAGCACGGGTTCACCTGGTATGAGATTGACATGAACTGGTATGGGATTTGGGCCCTCAAGCAACTGGGCCTGGCTTGGGACGTTAAGCGTGTGAAGCTGGCTGACCTGGAGAACGGACTGGTCGCCGCGCCAAATGGACGGTTGGTTACGGGCGGTCTGGCGGAGGGTGCGGCGGCAGGCGACTAGACTGTCATGCATTTCAGAAATTCGACCCCGATCACTGCGATCGGGGTTTTTTGCCGCGTGCAAATAAATCTCAAACACAGAGGTCACAGAGGCACACAGGGTAATCCAGGTCGTTTGAAACGATTTACCCTGTGCTCCTCCGTGACCTCAGTGGTTAAGATTTGTGCTCCTGAACCAGCGCGGCGACGGATGAGGCCTCCGAAGCGGTAAAATCAGCGTGACGCTATGCGCATCACGAGCCGCCGTGGAACCATCGTCTTCTTTCTTTTCCTGGGCATCACCCTGGTGGCGCTGGCGGTCGCGCTGAACGTTGGATGGATTAGCTGCTATTTTTCGGCATCATCTTTTTTGCGCTGATCATCGCGGGCATGATCGTGAACACCAGCTTCCTGGTGCGGGAGCTTCGCCGCAGCGAGCAGCACGACAGCTTCATCAACGCCGTTACCCACGAGCTGAAAACTCCGGTCGCCTCCATCCGGCTTCACCTGGAGACGTTGCAGCGCCGCGATCTTCCCGAAACGCAGAAACAGGAGTTTTACCGCTTGATGCTCAGCGACACCGATCGTCTGACGGAGACGGTGGAACAAGTGCTTCGCGCGGGCCGCGCCGGGGACCGGAAGGCGGGCCGGCAAAAATCCGCGGTAGACTTTCGCCAATTGGTGCGGGAATGTATAGAGGCGGCCCGAACCCGTCATCATTTATCCCCGGAAGCCTTGCAATATGAGGAGAGTCCGAGCAATGGAGCGGGTCTGCGCGTTCTTGGCAGCGAAGAGGACCTCCGGACCGCCGTCTTTAACGTCCTCGACAACGCAGTTAAATATTCTGGCGACACTGTGGACGTCTGGGTGCGCCTGAATACGCCCGACGAAAAACGCATCGTGCTCAGCGTGCGGGACCAGGGGGTCGGCGTTCCTCCGGACGATTTGAAAAGCATCTTCAAACGCTTTTACCGCGTCAGCGATCGCTCGCTGGCACACGTAAAAGGAACCGGGCTGGGCCTATTCATCGTGAAATCGATTGCGCAAAAACATGGCGGCAAAGTGTTTGCCGAGAGCGCTGGCGAAGGCAGGGGCACCACGATTACCATGGAACTGCCGAGGTGGATGGCATGAGCCGGGTGCTGGTCGTCGAAGATGAAGCCCATCTTGCCCAGGGGTTGCGCTTCAACCTGGAGGCCGAAGGCTATTCAGCCGAGGTGGTTGGTGATGGAGAAGCGGCCACGGATCGTTTGCTCGGCAAGAAAGAAAACTTCGACGCCATCGTGCTCGACATCATGCTGCCTGGCAAGGATGGTTTCAGCGTGGTTTCGGAATTACGCGCGGCTCGGAATTATGTGCCGGTGCTGATGCTGACTGCCCGCAGCCGTCCTGAAGATGTGCTGAAAGGATTCGCCGCGGGTGCGGATGATTATTTGCCCAAGCCCTTTGACCTGTCAATCCTGCTGGCGCGCCTGCAGGGACTGTTGCGGCGCAGCCAATGGATGCGGGCTAGTCATGCGAAAGGGAATGCGCCGGATGTTCCCGCTGCGTCCGACCCCAGCGCGGTCGGCGACTTCGGAACATTTTCTTTCGATGGAAAGTCGATTGATTTCGGTACGCTCGAATTGCGAACCACCGACAATGTGATCCATCTGACGCTTATGGAGTCGGAGTTGTTGCGCCACCTGGTGCGCAGCGAAGGGCGCATCGTGTCCCGCAAGCAGATTCTCGAAGAGGTCTGGGGACTGCACGAAGACACCGACACCCGCGCCATCGATAACTTTATGGTGCGGCTGCGGCGCTACATTGAAGACGATCCCGCGCAACCTCGTCACTTGCTTACCGTGCGCGGCGTGGGCTACCGGTTCTTGGCGAATCCGAAGGAGAAATGAGTACTGGCCGAGGTTGTGACAGGCTTTCAACCCAGAAACCCTTCCGCCGGATTACACAGGCGGAAGGGCATCGGTTCGGTGGTCTGAGAATCATCTACTGCTTGTCATAGACGGCAATGCTCGTGACCTTTTTCCCCTCTGCATTAGTCCCGCTCACAGTGACGGTGCGGGTCTTGCCGTCCGCGGAGACCACCGCCTTACCGCTTATTGTAACTTTGCCGCTTTTCTTGACGGCGAACTCCAGAGTAGGGTCGTCGATCGTTTTGTACGACCGCATGTCTGAGGTCGAATCGCCCGTAACCGGATAGTCTTTGCCGTCGAACTTGCCTGTCCATTCGCTGTGTGTGGGCTTTCCTTGACCGTCGACGCCGTCCAGCGTGACTCTTATGTTGTCCCCGACGGCCTCAAGCACTGCCGTGAGATTTTTCGGGAGCCCGGGACTTAACTTCGACTTGGCTTCGTTGAGCTTCCAAGTGCCAAGGCTTGGGTTTGAGGCGAAGCACATCGTTGCACCGGCAAAGAGCGTTATCAACGTCAGCGCGACTGTTCTTGTTTTCATGTTGCCTCCAGGGTGAGAATGGGATGGCCCGCGAGCGAGCACTGCATTCTAAGTTGCGCGCGACGCTTTGCGCAACCCGCAAATGTTGAAACTTAACGTGAAGCGGATTGAAGCCGTCACGGCCGGCAAAGTTCCGCGATGAGCGCCTCCCGTCGCGCCAGCGCCACGCTATCTATGCGATTAAGAATCATCCAGTAAGCCGAGAGCGAAATCCCCGCCAGTAGAAGCAAGATCACAGTAGCGAGCAAGAAATTCCCGTAATGCCGTGCTATCCAGAATGCCGCGACTCCCACGCCCACGACGACTAGCTGCACTCCGAAGCTGATCAGCACCGTTGTTTGCGAGGCGCGTTGGCGCCCGAACGAGGAGTAATCAAGTTTCTTCGGGGAGTACAGCGATAGCAGGTTGCCAGCGGAAAAATTTACGGGCGCGGCGAAAATCAGGCCGGCAAGTGCGGCGATAGTTACGCCGAGCGTGGGAGGACCGTACAGAAAGCTGACCGCGATCCACGCTAGAGCCGTCTCCGCGGCCAGAATGCCCGCGTGAGTGAGGTTCTTGGCCAGCACGATTTCACGGAACCGCACCGGGGACGCATAGAAGAACTGAATGCCGCCGGCATCGCCGCCAAAATTGTTGTAGGCCAGATTGGTCAATATTAGAAGCGTATAGGCCGCCGCCGAGGGAAATGCCATGTCGGGCATGCGCGGGAAGAAGGCTCCGGAGTTGCGGAGGGAATTCATTGGTCCCAGCCGGAAAACGACCAGCACGAAAATCGGCATGATCAGGGTAAGCAGCATTGGTCCGCTGCGAAGAAGATATCGAATTTCCTTCTCAAAGACTGCCACCACTGGCGCCGCAAGTCCGGGCAGATTCCAGCCCAGGCGGAGTGATCGATCTTTCAGCAGCGCGGACACAGCGGCCACTTCGCTAAGATTCTCGCCGCGATACTGCGCCCGCAAACGCAGGTGCAGAAAGTAGCCAATGATCAACACGAAAGCGCACAACAGGACCAGCGAACTGAGGCCCACCATGAATTGCGACAAGACCGCCCGCGCGATGGCGTCGGCGGCCAGGCCGGGCGGAAGCATGGCCTGCACGGGGGCAAGAACTTGGACGAATCGTTGCGCGTCTGGACGGGCTCGCTTGCCGAAGCGTCCCGCAAGCGGTCCGATCAATTGGAAGCTCAGCATCAACAGAACAAATAAAACTCCCATGATTTCGCGGGTGCGGCGCTGCGCCAGCCAGCGCTCCACCCAGGCGAATGTCATCTGCATGAACAGCAGATTGAAGGCGGCGAACACCATTAGCACGAGCAACGTCCAGGGCAGCAGCGCAGGTTTTGCAAATCCCACGCCCGCGAGAATTCCCAAAGACCATAAGCCGACCAGAACCGTCACCGGATCGAAAGCGCCGTACGCCATGCGCACAAGAAAATAGGACCGGTAGCTGAGAGGGAAGCGGAGCAAGTCGGAAGAATCCGGATTATTGGTGAAGGCGGTCGCCATGATGGGAAAGACTTGCCAGAAGACAAACACGAACCACAACAGCAGCGCGAGCATCTCCGGCTTGCCCGCCGAAATCATCATGGATGCCGCGAAGGCCATGCCAAACGCGCCACCAACGCCGCCGAGGGTGAACGCGAATCCTATTAGAATTTGCGAGAGCAACTCGAGCTTGCCCCGCGTGCTGCGCAGCGCATTCACGAAGAGCCTCCAGCGCACTTCGGCGATGGCGGCAAGTTGGGTTTGCGGGCGGACGGTCAAATGAGTTCACTCATAGCGACCAGAACGTTCCTATGTCTGCTCCTCACCCCAGCCAGGAAAGCTCCTGCTCCGCGCGGGGCGCGCCGCCCACGGTGCGCAAGAAAATCTGTTCCAGGGTCATCTTTTCGCCGGATGACAGCGAACTATTGCTTGATCCCGTGGGCGTCTGCGCTTCTACTCCAGCGCGTAACTCTTCCAGCGAACCCTGCGCCACCAGACGTCCTTGATCAATGATGGCGACGTGGCTGCACAGGCGCTCGACGATTTCGAGCACATGGGATGTAAGAAAAACTGTGGCGCCACGCGCGATCATGCCTTGCAGCATTGCTTTCAGCGTTCCGGCTGCGATAGCGTCTACGCCTTCGAAAGGCTCATCGAGAAATAGCACCTTCGGCCCATGAATCACGGCCGCTGCCATGGCCAGCTTCTTCTGCATGCCGTGCGAGTAGTCGGTGACCAGCTTCTTCGGCTGATCGGCGAGTTGCATGAAGTCGAGTAGTTCGGAGCTGCGCTTAGCCGCGGTTTCGCGGTCAAGTCCGTACATGCGTCCGGCGAAGTTCAGGAATTCAGAGCCCGTCAGGCGTCCGAACAGCGCCATGCCTTCGGGGACGACGCCGATCTGCCGCTTTACTTCGACGGGATTTTTCTCCAAATCCAGTCCGAGAATTTCGATCCGGCCCGAGGTGGGCGCCAGCAGTCCGGTAAGCATCTTGATGGTGGTCGACTTGCCCGCGCCGTTGGGACCAAGGAAGCCGAAGAACTGCCCGGGCGCAACGCGCAGGTCGATACTGTTAACGGCGACGAGTTCTCCAAAACGGCGGGTCAGGCCCTGCGTTGAAATGGTGGGTGCGAGATCCATCAAACTTCTGAATCTAGCACACCGGCGCGATTTCCGGCGCTGCTACTGCTTTTCCTTTGCGGGTGAATCTTTCTTCTCGGGCGCTTTTTTCTGGGCATCTTCGGTCCATGGCGGGACAATGCCGGCGAATCGTGCGTAGGCGATCGATTGTCCGAGGTGCTCAGCAGCGTGGCGGACGATAAAAAGCAAAATGCCGCGTTCGGTATTCTTGCCGCCAAACCAGTCCAGGCTTTTTTCGAGGTCGGCGTCAGGCATGGTCGTGATCGCTTTCTTCGCGTGGGCAAACGAATCTTTCAACGTGGCGATCACTTTGGTTTTGTCGGTGGTAGATTTTTCCAGACCTTTCACATCCAGTCCTTCTGGAACCTTCGTGCCGACGAGGGTGTAAAGGTTGTAGTTGGCCGCGCTGACGTGCAGGAATACTTCGGCGAAGGAGCGGACGTCGGCGGAAGGTCGCCATGAATACTTCTCCGCTGGAATCGCTTCGGCGAGGCGAGTGAATTTGTTTTCCTGACCGATCACTTCAGATAACACTTCCGAACGATAGCCCGTAACGCCGGGAGTGCCGTCTTTGTACGGATTGACTTGGGCTGTAACTTGAACCGCCGCGAACGTGAGGACAAACAAACCGAATGTCGAAACAATGCGCGTCATTGAGTGTTCTCCTTTGTGTCTTCAGTCTAGCTATTCGCCAAGTCCCGTCTAGAACCGGATAAACGCCGAATCCGTATTTCCGCAACCGGCTAGAATCCCGGCGGCCGTTGGTCTGCAACTCCGAATGCGCGCTCCAGCGCCAATCCTGCGCTTCCTAGCATGCCCTCATCGAAGAGTCTGCCAATCAGAGTGACGCCGTGAGGCACGCGGCGAGGCGGTGCGAAAGTCGGCATCGGATTGTTGGGGTCGGGAGCCCAGTCGCTGCGGGCTTTTGATACTTCGAGGAAACCTGCGCGCAGTGTCAGCGATGGATGGCCGGTGAAGTTGGTAGCGGTCAGCATTTCGTCGCGTAGCGAGGGGACCAACAGCAGATCCACTTCGGAAAAGACGCGGGCCATTTCTTCGGCGACTTTGCGCCTGAAGCGATCGGCTTGCACGAAGTCCACGGCGGAAAGGAAGCGGGCTTCGCGAAAAATGTTGGGCCATGCGTCGGGGACTTGCGCTTTCAGTTGATTGATTCCTCCGCTCAGCGTGAGCTCTTCGAATGCCGCAGCGCCTTCGGCGAAAAGAATCAGGTTGAGCGAGTCGTAGGGCCAGTCGGGAATCGAAACTTTCACGGGAACCATGCCAACTGTCTTGACGGTTTCCAATGCAGCGCGGTCCACAGCGGTTGCTGGATTCTCAGTCATCCAGCGGGGGAAATAGCCGACGCGAAGTCCCTTTACGGTTGCGCTGGCATCGTAATCAAGCTTGCTGAGAACGCTCGCGAAGTCGCCGGCGTCCGGGCCGGAGATGGCTTGCAGCACCAGCATTGCGTCCTCGACAGTGCGCGTCATCGGACCAAGTTTGTCGAGCGACCAGCATAGAGTCATCGCGCCGGTGCGCGCTATGCGACCGTAGGTGGGACGCAGTCCGGTAATTCCGCAACGCATCGATGGGCTGACGATGCTTCCTCCAGTTTCACTGCCGATCGCGAAGGCTACCAGTCCTGCGGCGGTGGCTGCGCCAGGACCCGCGCTTGATCCCGATGATGCTTCTTCCAACAACCACGGGTTCATGGTTTGGCCTCCGAACCAGATGTCGTTCAGCGCGAGTGCGCCGAGGCTTAACTTTGCGACCAGCACTGCTCCGGCTTCATGCAGACGCTTTACCGCGACTGCGTCTTCAGCAGGGACGCGGTTGCGGAAAGACTCAGCGCCATACGTGGTCGGGATTCCGGCGGTGTCGAGAAGATCTTTCGCTCCCCACGGAATTCCGTGAAGAGGTCCGCGATAGTGTCCGGCGGCAATTTCTTCGTCCGCTTTCTTCGCTTGCGCGAGAGCCAGGTCGCGCGTGAGCGTGATGACGCAGTGCAGCTTGGGATCGAATCGCTCAAGGCGCTTTAGATAAATGCGGGTGAGCCGATCCGAAGTGAGCTTGCGTTGCTCGACCCAGCGCGAGAGCTGATTGAGCGAGGCGAAGGCAATGTCTTCATCGCGCACGGGGAGCGGACCAGGATCGATGTTGCTGCGGACAAAGCGATCATGCTCGGGACCGGTTTTCGCCGCGAGGCTGGGCAACACTGGATTCCAGTGCGACGCAGGCGCGAGCGTGGGTTCCAGTGCCAACTTGCGCGGACCAGTGCGCCGTTCATACAGTGCGGCCATGGTTTTGCGCCAACTGCCCGCTGCCATGACGCGCTCGCTGGCGCTCAGTTCAACTTGCACCAACTTTTCTGCTTCGGCGAAGGTAGAAGGTGAGACCTCAGGGCCGACGGCCGGCCCAGTGCCGAATGCGGGAGGGGCACCGGGTGGGAGATCAGTAGGCTGCTGCGCATAACTGCGGTAGGCGGTTGCCGCTGCTAATAAGCCGAGAGACGTCTGGGTCAGGAACTGCCGGCGCGATTTCGACATGAATCCTCCGACAGGCATTGTAGCTGGAGGGTGCGATCTCGGGCGTAAAGGAGCGCTCACCACGGTGTCACAGAGGCACGGAGAAAACCTTTAACAACTTGTCCTATTTTTCTTTGCGCGTCGTGTTGCTATTTCCCTCGGCGGTCGGGTCGATGAAATCGCAGGCTGTGGATTTCGGCTACAAATATCTCTTTCGGCGATGTTCTTGGGGAGCACTTTCCTGGGTCCGTCGGGAAGGTCCGGTTCGAAAAAATGGGGTATCCCCTCCCCCCTGGGTCTAATGGAATCATCGGGTTAGCACGAAATTCCCCGCAAAATCCGGATGTCAAAGAACTTAGGTACTAAAATCCGTGAAACAAAAGACTTAGAGGCGCGATAGTGTGGGTTCACCCGACCGTCACGGCCTCGACCATGATCGCGCAACTTCGGTGGTCGTCACAAGGTCAGATGTCACATGAGGTTGTGAAAATATTTGGGTGCTGTTCTGACAGTGGATTGTGGTGGGAGCAGGAACATCAAAATCCCCGCGCAAGCGAAGCTTGGACAGGAGGACCTCGCATGGATGCAACGATTCAGTTGCAGTGCTGTATTTGTGGCAATATCGTCGAACGAAGCGACCAGGACGGCTATTCGTTCCAAGTGCAGAAGTTTGGCTCCAAGTCTTCCGAAATGATTTGGGCGCATGGCCCTTGTCTGCGCCGGGTTATCCCGGTCGTGGGCGTGGAGATACCCGGTCGCGACTACTAGGGATGGCCACCCGCCCACTGGTTCAGTTGCAGACCGGCCTACAACCGTTTAGCGCATTCTATTTGTGCACCAGGACTTGGGCATGCAAGGTCCAGAGAAGAAAACGATCAATTGGAGAGGGGAAATCATGATGAGACTTGGAACGGTAGGTTGGAGAGCAATGCTTCGGCAGTGGTGGCGAGTTCGCTCCTGGTTACGTCCTGCGAATACAAGCGCGTCGTTCCTATGCCGACGCGGGCCAAAGTTACAGCCTCACTAGAGTCTCCGGCTTCTGGCCGCAGTGATTATCGCCTAACGCGAGAAATGGGGGCACCCAAGAGAGCTTAACTTCCGAGAGATTAGAGTTTATGGGCCACCGCCCACTGGCGTGCCGGGCTTTCACCTGCCCCCTTCAGGGCTGGAACTTGCAAGGGTTCGGCGTGATCCCCATCAATTCATGCGGTTCGAAAGCACGGCACTGATATAGTCGAGCACCTGGCTGGTTTCCAACTCGCACTCCACAAGAGCCTGTATTTCGGACACTGTGAATCCGGTTCTGGCCGCTGCTTCCTGCAAAATGTTCGTTTCTTGAATCATTGAGAACTGGTCTATGTCGAAGAGCATTGTTGTCCCCCTTGCCGTTTTGGAGCCGGGCGCCGAGATGATAAGGAATGGGGCAGTAGACGCGCCGGGAGAATCCCCCCGGAAGTCTCCCGAGATCGAGTCAAAACTGCCCCGTCTTCCTGCTTCAACTTGCGAAGCAAGCCTGAGAGCATTTCGGGAGAAGCATCAGCGGCGCAGGGAACCAAGAAGAATAGGCAGGAAGTTAGGGGCAGAGGAAATAGCAGGATAGTTCAATCCGTGGAAATACCGGAAGCCTTCCACGACGTTACTGGGAAGCTGAAGAGTTGTTGGAAGGGTTAGCGCGGCCGGAGGCGACGTTGCTTGGGCGTGAACTGCTATGGGAGCCGTGCCTCGCTGAAAGGCGGTGTCAAGCAGGTCGACGCCCGGCAGGACGACGATCACCAGCATGACGAATACTACGCAGCCGAGCACGATCAGGCTTGACGGGGCTATTTTCCACCGCATCATATCCGCTACTTTTGCCAGAGTTCACTCCAAATGTCAATCCCCCAAGAAGGCCGTTGCAGGCCATCCATGGCAGGAAATGGGGGCAGGCGACGGCGCTGCCGGTTGCCGATAAGACCGGTATCAATGGCGATCTTTGTCGTGGTCGTGGTCGTGGTCTCCGTGACTGTGGCGCCAGGTCCAGTATTCTTTTTGCTCTTCGGGACGCAGCTTGCGGAAATCCCTCTGTTCGTCGCGATGGTTTTCGCAGCGGCCAGCAGGCATGAACTGAGGAAGCACGATTTACTCTTCATAAGCGAATATTGCTCCTTTGAAACTGATGCATGACGTCGATTCCTACCGGAAGACTCGACCACCCACTGAATTCGTTGCCAGAAGAGCGACGATGGGTGGACAAAAATCCGCAGTGGCTGGCTTGCAGTTTCATTCGCGGGGTGGCGTATCTGGCCGCCGGGCAGCCGGGGCAAGGCGTTTCTATCCGTGCATCGCGTTTCTGACGTCGCTCGGGTAGCGGACACAGGGCCAATTCTGAGATAGAATCACTTTTAGCGACCTCAGCAAACAAGGAGTCCCAAAGTATGTATCCGGAAATCATGGTTATCCCGATGCGCGAAGAATTGACCCGCCTGGGCGTCGAAGAGCTACGCACGCCTGAAGCTGTTGATCAGGCGTTGAGCGGGACGGGCACGGCCATGGTGATCGTGAACTCCATTTGCGGTTGCGCCGCCGGCCGCATGCGCCCAGCGGTGCGCATGGCTTTGGAGAAAGCCACGCACCCGGACAAAGCGTTCACTGTTTTCGCCGGCCAGGACATGGAAGCTACGGAGCGCGCCCGCAGTTATTTCGCGGGACAGCCGCCTTCCTCGCCTTCGATCGCCATTCTGCGGGACGGCCAACTCGTCTACATGATGCCTCGCCGCGACATTGAATCCCGCGAAGCCCCGGCCATTGCCGCCGAACTGAAAGCCGCGTTAGACAAATTCTGCGCCAGAACCGTAGCGTCATGAAACTTAGAGACGTAGATCGCTAGGTTGCTTCTTTTCGCGAGATGGTTCCATAGATCTCTACTTCTTCCCCGCTCCGCCCACCATAAACGCCTTCACCACAATCCCATTCGGCTGCACGCCCACCGGAATCATCGTCAACAGCGAATATTCCGTAGGCTCCAGCTTTCGCGGCGTGCGCTTCTGGATCACCGTTACATCGCCAGCCTGCGTATCCAGCACCAGCAAATAATTCTGATCCTGGGACAGGGCCAGACCATCCGGACGGCTTCCAACCGCGACCGTGGCGATCCTTCTGCCCAAGTCAATGTCATAAACCGCAACACTGTCGGAGCCAAAGTTGCTGGTGTACAACCGCGAATTATCGCGCGTGACCACCCCGTGCGTCGGATGTTGTCCGATCAGCGTGCTGCTGCCGACTTCGTTGTTTCCTGTCTCTATTATCGAAATGCTATTCGAATCGAAATCGCAAACAATTAACTCGCCGCCATCGGGCTTCAGCGCCAGACTCACCGGAGTTTGCCCCACATCCAGCAGCGCCAGGACGCGGTCAGCCTTCGAATCGCCGGCCTTGTTGCCGCTTTCCAAGGCAATCGAGGCCACCTGCGAAGATCCCGAACAGGCTACAAAAACTTTGCTGGAGTCCGGCATAATCGCGATGTCTTCCGCTTGCCGGCACACCGGCAACGTTGCCCGCACCCGCAGCAACTTCGCGTCAATCAGCGAGACCGTGTTGTCGCCGCGGTTCGATACCACGAGGGTCGCCCCATCCGGCGAAACTCGCGCCAGTCCCGGCCCAGAGCCCACCCGCACGTTGCCGAGAACGACCCGCTTCTGCAAGTCGATGACCGAAACATTGGCCGACCCGGAGTTCGCCACGTAAGCCCGCTTGCCATCTTCCGAGACATCGATGAAGTATGGCCGCCCGTGCACTCCAATCGTTGCTACGACGGCGTTTCTCTCGGCATCGATCACGCTCACGTTGTTCGATCCCGTGTTGACCACATAAATTTCATTCTTCCGGCTATTGGCCGCAATCCCGGTCGGTTCGGCGCCTACGGCAATTGTCTTCGCAGGCTCGAACGTCCGCAGATCAATCACGCTGACGGTATTGCTCTTGCCGTTGGTGACGTAGGCATATTCGCGATAAGCCGGCCCGTAGTTAGGCAGAGCCTGCTCGCGGAAATACCACCAGCCCAGTGCGGCCAGTACGGGAATCAGGACAATGATGATGAGGAGTTTTCGCAAGGCGAAGTCTGCTCGATGGAAAATCAGCTTACCAGAGAGCGAAGGTCTATGAGGCAATGCGCCGGATAAAGCAGGCTATTTCGGTTCGATCACCTTTAACCCTCGAACTTGAGAAAAGTGACGGGTATTAAAGGTTGCGACGGCGCTTCCGCCTTCTAAGGCCGTGGCTGCCACAATTAGGTCGTAAAAGCCAATCATCTTGCCGGAGACTTCCAAGGCGGCCCAAAGCCGGGCGTGTTCAATCGCAGTAGACTCGGTGTAGGGAACAATGGGCAACGCTTCGATAATCATTTGGAGATAAGCTTCGCGCCTGGGCTTATAGATGCCAGTCGCGCGTTCTACCCCGTGCCACAACTCCGCGACCGTAATAGCGGCTACCTGAGGGCCCTTATCAGCCTGCATCTCGAGCCACGACGGGAGATCAAACAGCCCGCGCTCGCCTCGGATGATGACGTCAGCATCAATGATCAGTGCCATTATCGTGTGGTTGTCTTCATCGCCATTTGTTAACCGGCGGCTTCAGGATTCGGCGAGCCGAGCGCAGGTCGCGATTCCAAGCCTTCGCTTCCTCCGGGGACAGTTCGAATTTACGCAGGGCAGCGGCAAGCTCGCGCAATGAACCAGCCTTCTTCTTTTCCGGTACCAGCCGCGCAACCGGCGAGCCATTCTTGAGCAGAACGAACGTCACATTTTGATAACGGACACGGTTCACGCAATCGGCAAAATTGCGGGCGGCGTCGGTGACCGAAATAGGAGTCTTTCTCATAAAGTCATATTATCAGATTATACACAATAAGGAAAGATAACCGTTCCGGTTACAAGTCCAAATTACGATAAAACCAAATCTGTACGGCCAATGTCGGGAGCATCAATAGCAGCGAGGCGACAGCCTGCT
>WNFJ01545470.1_pt1 | contig 13328 bp, 17 predicted proteins | sample 5400461 | NCBI WGS metagenome assembly WNFJ01 (sample SAMN13153349, study PRJNA577476) | soil metagenome | isolation source: 115 cm saprolite on Douglas fir-dominated hillslope | place: USA:California | collected 2013-09-17 | reverse complement strand
CCGGCACCCGGGCCGACGTGACGGTACTGGAGCGAGTTAAGGAGTCGCGACTTCAGACCGACAGCCGGCGCGAGTCCGTTATGGCCCAGGAGCAACTCGTGCCGCGCCTGGTCATCCGCAACGGTGAACTGATCGAGCCCACGCGCCGCTATCTCCCCGACCTCCCGGCGCGGAGTGATGCTCGATACGCGATCGTGGCTTAAAATTCTTGAGGTAACGCAGAAAAGGGGGAGACCGATGCCCCAGCATAGGACGACACGACGACGGCTACTCAAGGCGGCTGTGGCGGCGGGCGTGACCGCGCCTGACGTCATGAGAACGGCCAGCGCGCAAACCCGCCGCAAAGTAACGCTGACGCTATCGTGGGTGGCCGAAGGCGCGAGCGCCTATCCCTACGTCGCGAAAAGTAAGGGCTACTGGTCCGAGGCCGGGCTCGACGTCGATATTGTCCGCGGCTACGGATCGGTCGCGGCGACCCAGGCAGTCGGCGCCGGACGATTCGATTTTGGCTTGTCGGCCAGTCCGACGCCGATCCTGCTCGCCGCCAAGGGGCTGCCCGTCATCCAGATTGCCTGCTGTGGTTACGACTCGACCATGGGCATCAACGTCCTGGCCGATTCGCCGATCCGTGTACCGAAGGATCTTGAGGGGCACCGGCTCGGCGTCACGCCGACGTCGGGCGACTATCCGTTTATCCCAGCCTTCGCACGCAAGGCGGGCTTCGACCTCAGCAAAGTCGAGATGACCCAGGTTGATGGCAACGTGCGGTCGCGCCTCTTGACCGAGCGAAAAGTCGACGCCATCGACGGATTTGCTGTGTCGAACCTGCCGCTGTTCGCCGCGACTGGAGTCGAAACCAGATTCATGCTGTTCAGCAGCTACGGCCTGACATTTTCTGGCATCGGACTTATCACCAAGCAGGCAACCGCGAAATCGGACCCACTTCTCTGCAAGGCGATAGCCGTCGGGCTTCTCAAGGGATTGCGCGATTGCCTCATCCAACCTGACGCCTCGCTTGAACTCTTCTTCAAGGAGGTTCCCGAGATCGCGGCGTCGGCGACGACCCGCAAGCAGTCGCGCATCGGACTGGGCATTTTCTGTACGTCGATGCTGAACGATATCCCGAAGAAGCATGGCCTTGGCTATGCTCCGCCGGAAGACTACGGCGCGATGATCGATCTCACCATGGAATATGCAGCCGACAAGGTCGACGTTCGACCCAAGGTCGCCGACATCGTGAGTAATGAGGCCATCGGCACGGTGAAGATGGACGATATGGAGTGGAGCAAGGCCACGACGTCGCTTGCCGAATTTGCCCGTTACCTCCGCTGAGGTAACGTGTCGATACCCGAACGCTACGTGTCGGTGGCGAACGTCCGCAAGGTCTTCAAAACCAGGCACGGTACGGTCGAGGCGCTCAGCAACGTAAGCTTCACAGCCGAGCAGGGCGAGTTCATCGCTATTCTCGGCCCAAGCGGCTGCGGCAAAAGCACTCTCCTAATGATATGCGGCGGACTGGAAAGCGTGAGCTCGGGTACCATCGAAATAGCCGGCGCGCCCGTGGTCGCGGCACGCTCGAACATCGGCGTTATGTTTCAGGATCCGACGCTTCTTCCCTGGATGACCGTTCTGGAGAACGTGCTTTTCCCGGTCCGCATCCTGAGACGCCCCGTCGGCGACTATCTCGAGCGGGCGCATCAGCTCCTCGACCTTGTCGGCCTCGGCGGCTTCGAGCGACATAGACCGCATCAACTCTCGGGCGGAATGCGTCAGCGCGTTGCCATATGCCGCGCCCTTGTCCACGACCCGGATATTCTTCTGATGGACGAGCCGTTCAGCGCGCTCGATGCGATGACTCGCGATGAAATGAACGTTGCACTCCTTGACATCTGGCAACGACACAGGAAAACGGCGTTGTTCGTGACACATAGCATTCGCGAGGCGGTATTCCTTGCCGACCGCGTCCTTGTGATGACTCGACGTCCAGGCACCGTCATCGAGGATTTGCGCATTTCCTTCTCCCGGCCGCGCGATTTCGCAATTGGCGAGACGCCGCGATTCAACGAGATTTGCGCCCACCTTCGCTCATTGATTGGCGGTAATGCTAAGCCCGCCGTTGAGAAATTGACGTGAGCTCGCTTGACGAGCGCGACGAGGTCCAGAGAGAGGCGGCGCTGACTGCCATTCTGCCGCTGCTTTCGGCGGCGCTGCTGGTCGGCGGATGGCAGTTCCTGGTGACTGCCGCGCAGGTTCCCGAAGTCATCCTTCCTCCACCAAGTGCGATTGCGCGGCAATTCGTGTTGTCCCTGCCGGAATTGCTCCGTCAAGCGCGCTTTACTGGCGTGGAAGCTATCGAAGCTTTCATCATTGCCGCTGTCTTCGGCATGACGGTCGCCGCGGCCGCCAGTTTCTCAGTCGCGGTGCGCGACGCGCTGTTTCCCAACCTGATCGTCTTTCAGCTCATACCCAAGATCGCCTTTGCGCCACTCTTCGTCATCTGGCTCGGGATCGACGCCCCGGCGCGGCTTGCCGTCGGCGTCTTCCTCAGCTTCTTCCCGATCGTCCTGTCTACCGCCACGGGACTTGCCAACACCGATGCGAACGCGCTGCGGCTCTGCCGGTCGCTAGGCGCCTCGCCTTGGCAAACATTCTTCCGAGTCCGGCTGCCCTTCGCGCTGCCGTATATCTTCACCGGACTGAAAATAGCGGCGACACTAGTTTTCATCGGTATCGTCGTCGGGGAGTTCATCTCCTCGCATGCCGGGCTCGGGTACTTCGTACTGAATGCCGGGGCCAGGAGTGAGACTGCAAAGGTCTTTGCCGGCCTCGCTGCCCTGTCGCTTCTCGGTCTCGGATTATATGGGCTGGTTCTTCTCGCCGAGCAGGCCGCGCGACGCTGGTGGCGCGGATGACCGCGCCAGAAAGCAGGTTTGCGATCAGCCCGACCTTGACCCGTCGCGTGCTGCTGCCGGTCGCACTCGGCGCCGCCATTCTCGTGATATGGCAATTTGGCGTGCGCTACGCGGGCGTGTCACCCACCCTGCTCGTCCCGCCGTCCGACATTTGGCGAGTCATCCGGACGACCTATCCTCTGCTACTCCAGCAAGCCGTTCCGACCGGCGCGCTGCTGGTCGCGACCTTCGTCGCCGCGACCGTCCTCGGGATTTGCCTCGGCATCGCGATGGCCGCATCAAGGCGGCTGCGCCAGGCGATCTATCCCCACATCGTGATGTTTCAGCTCGTGCCAAAGATCGCCGTCGCACCGCTTTTCATCATCTGGCTCGGCGTCGGCCCAGCATCGAGCTTCGCTTTCGCCACCTTTCTCGCTTTTTTCCCCGTACTGGTCGCGACCGTCGCCGGTCTCAACAGCACCGATCACAACAGTTTGCAGCTGTGTCGATCGCTGACGGCGACGAAATGGCAGACCTTTCGCTTCGTGCGGCTGCCCTATGCGTTGCCACACATATTCGACGGCATGAAGGTTGCAGCTACCATGTCCCTAACTGGCCTCGTCGTCGGCGAGTTTGTCGCCGCCCAATCTGGACTCGGCTATCTCGTCCTTTTCGGCTCGTCGGTCGTCGAGACCGGGCTGGTGTTCGCAGCGATCGCGTTCCTGTGCGTCCTCGGCCTCGCGCTCTACGGATTGGTGGCGCTGGCGCAGCATCTATTCATCCGGTCACTTGAAGCGGCACCGACCAACACGGGGTTTTGAAAAAAGTTCAATGACGTTCACGCTTCCTGTCCATCCAAATCTCCAGCTGGGCCACCCGAGCGTTTCTCTGAGCGCGTAAGAGACCTATCTATTTAAGCTTCCATGATGACGGTTACACGATTCGTGATCGGATCATCTCCACCCAGTTCGAGTCCGCTGCCCATCGCCGTTCCGGTACCGACGCGTGCCAGCTTTGCGCCATTGTCCTCGTGATAAATCTCCTTCTGGTCGTCGCCGATAACGATGACTGCATCGAGGTCCGTTCCGAGTCGATCCTCGCTTGCTACCCCGTTACCGCGCCGGCCACTAGTCCGCGTACGATGTAACGTTGTACACAGAGAGCCAACACAAGGACGGGCAGCGTGATGAAAGTCGCCGCCGCCATCAAAGTGCCCCACTGGATCGAGTTATAACCGATATAGCCCAGCACGGCGACGGGCAGCGTCTTGGTCTTCTCGTTGGCAAGCACCAGCGCGAACAGGAAATTGTTCCACGAGGCGATGAAGGCCAAGATCCCCGTGGCGGCGATGCCCTGCGCGGTCAGCGGCACGATGATGCGCAGAAGCACGCCCGGCAGCGAGCAGCCGTCGATCAGCGCCGCCTTCTCGATCTCGATCGGGACGGCCTCGATGAAGCCGATCATCATCCACACCGTGAGCGGCAGGGTGAAGATCAGGTGGCTGGCGATCAGGCTGGCGTAGCTGCCGACCAGTTTCAGCTCGAGGAACATCACGAACAGCGGGATGAGAAAAGCGATGCCCGGCGCCATGCGCGCCAGCAGCAGCACGACGCCGATGCCGGTGCGGCGCCAGCGCGCCAGCGCGTAGGCGGCGGGAATGCCCAGCAGCAGGCCGAGCGCCGTGGCGCCGGCCGCCACGATGGTGCTGTTCAGCGTGTAGTGCAGGAAGGAATTGTCGGCCAGCACCTGGCGATAATTGTCGAGCGTCGGGGTGAACACGAAGACCGGCGGGAAGGCCAGGAAGTCGACGGTGGTCTTGAACGAGCCCAGCACCATCCACAGGAACGGTGCGACCAGCAGGAACGTCACCGTCCATCCCGCCACCGCGAAGCCCAGCCGCCGGCGTCGCTGCGGAGTCATGCGTGCCCTCACGAGGCCGGCCTGCGCAGCCAGATCAGCACCAGCGTGCAGGCGATGACGATGGCGAACAGCACCAGGGCGATGGCCGAGCCGTAGCCGATCTTGTCGTAGGAGAGCGCCGCCAGGTAGTTGTAGAGGTTGATGGTCTCCGACAGGTGCCCCGGCCCGCCGCCGGTCATGACATAGACAATGTCTATCAGCTTCAGCAGATCCATGACCCGCAGCATCGCCGCGACCATCAGGGTCGGCAGCATCATTGGCAGGGTGAGGTAGCGAAAGCGTTGCAGCGCGGAAGCGCCATCCACCAAGGCCGCCTCGAACGGCTCCGGCGGCAGCGCGGCCAGCCCTGCGATGCAGATAAGCGCCACCATCGGCGTCCACATCCAGGCATCGACCGCGACCAGGGTCGGCACCACGATGTCAGGATCGGAAAGCCACAGCGGCGGGTGGCTGATGCCGACGGCGCCCAGTAGGTAGCGCACGATGCCGAGCGTGGGATCGAGCATGATCACCCACACGAGCCCCATGGCCGCCGGCGTCGCCACCATCGGCAGGATCAGCAGCGCCCGGCAAATGCTGCGGCCGGGGAAGCGTTCGTGCATCAAGAGCGCGATGCCGAGCCCCAGCGGCAGGTTGGAGACGAGACCAAGGGCGGTAAACCAGAAGGTGCGGCCGAGCGCCTCGACGAAGCGCGCGTCGTCGGCGAGCTGGGCGAAGTTGCCCAGGCCCACGAAGCGCGGCGGATCGAAGCCCACCAGCGACCAGCGATGCAGGCTCATCCAGCCGAGATAGAGCAGCGGGAAGCCCATCACCGCCAGGATGGCAACCAGTGCGGGCAGGCTGAGCAGCTCCGGAGTCCAGTCGCGCCGCCGCGTGGCCCGAACTCGCGGGGCCGCGCCCACATCAGCCATTGATGATCGCCAGCACCTGCTTCTGCGCTTCGTTGGCGGCCTTGGTGATGTCCTCGCCGCGCAGCGCCGCGACGATCGCCTGGCCGATGGCGGCGCGCGTTTCGGGCACCTGCACGACCAGCGGATTGGCGCCGTTGGGCACGGCGTTCGCGATCTGGCTCTGCACGATCTCGATCACGCCGGCCGGCGCCGCCTTCACGTAAGCTTCCGCCGAGAACACCGATTTACGCGATGACGGCAGCGTGGTCGCGAGGCTAGCGGCCAGCATGTTGCGCTTGGAGGTCAGCCACTGGATGGCATACCAGGCGGCCTGCTGCTTCTTCGACGAGGCGGCGATCGCCGGTCCCCAAGCGATCACCGTCGAGTGGCTGCCCGACGGGCCGGCCGGCACCGGCACCATGCCAACCTTGTCGACGATGCGCGACTGCGAGGGGTCGCGGAAATAGGCCAGGAAATTCACGGCGTCGGCGAACATCGCGGCGCGCTCCTGCTGGAACAGCGGATAGGTGGTCTTCCACTGCATGCCGAGCACGTTGGGCGGCCCGGCCGCGCGCAGGATCTCGCTGTAGTATTTCAGCGCATTCATGAAGGGCGCGCTGGCCAGCTCCGGCTTGCCGTTGTCGTCGAGCCATCGGCCACCATAGGCGAACAGGAAGGGGGCGAAGGTGTAGAGCGCTTGCACACCGTCGCCGCGCGTCACGAAGCCCGCGACGTTGCCGGCCGGATCGTTGAGCGCTTTGGCCGCAGCCATCAGCGTGTCGAGCGTGGTCGGTGGGGCGAGGCCTTTCGCGTCGAGTATTGCCTTGTTGAAGAACAGCGCCTGCACCTCGGTCGAAATCGGGACGCCCAGCAACTGGCCGTTCAAACGGTGAATGTTGAGGATGTTCGGGAAGAAGTCGCTGAAATCCCAGTCCGGCGCGGTCAGGTCCGACGAGATCAGCGGCTCCAGCGGCGCGTACCAGCGCGCCCGCGAGAAGGCCGCGCCATCCCACGACGGCAGGGTAAAGAATGCGTCCACCGCGCCCGGATCGGAGCGCAGCGTCAGAGGCAGCTTCTGGCGGAGCTGGTCTTCATAGAGGATTTCCAGATTGACCTTGATGCCGGTCTCGGCCTCCAGCGCCGGGAGCTGCTTCTGCGCCCACTCGGTCCACGGATGCACCGACACCATGAAGCGGAGCTGGCTTCCGTTGAACTGCTTCCAGTCGAAGTCGGCCGCCGAAGCCGATCCGACCATCGGTGCGATTGCCGCCGAGGCGAGCAGTGTCCGACGCGTGAGAAATGTCGCCATTGTCGTTTCCTTCCCTCTTCTTGCCTCGCACGATAATCTTGGCGGCTTCTCATGTCATTCGGAGCGCTTGATTTTCCCTACAACTTCCTCGATCGGCCGCGCGCACTCCAGCGCCGACAGGTCGTCGCCCGCAGAGACGGTGTCGCATCCGTGCCGACCAAGGCGGCGTCTGGGACAACCCGCTCGCACTCTACAAGGACAAGCTAACAACAATTTGCCAGGCGCCCTGATCGCCGGCCTCGAGCGGACTCCGAACGACCAGATCATTCCGGCGCGATTTTTCGGCGAGTCGCGCGACCGGCAAGTGCAGGGCCTGTTCCGCGATCTCCGCTATGACACGGAACGGCGGCTAAGGCCCGATTTCGCGCTAAACCAGCCGGCCTTTGCGAACGCTCGGATCGTCGTCGCGGAGCGCAACTTCGGCCGCGGCTCATCACGCGAAACCGCCGTCACGGTCATGGTCGACAACGGCTTTCGCGCCTTTATCGCGCCGAGCTTCGGTGACATCTTCTTCAATAACTGCTTCCAGAACGGCGTCCTGCCGATCCGGCTGGATGCCGCGAGGGTGGCGACGATCCGGACCGCCCTGCACGTCGCCCCCGGAGCGCTTTTGACGATCGATCTCGCGAACCAGACCGTCGTCGGTCCGGATGGCCAGACCGACCGCTTCGAGATCGATTCGTTCCGCAAGGATTGGCCTTCCCAAGGGTGTCGACGAAATCAATCTCACGTTCGGCTACGAGCCGGAGATCGCCCGCTTCGAGGAGCGCCAGCGCCGGGAGCTGAGCTGGCTGTGAATTGGCCGGGTGTCGGGAGGTAGAAATCATGTCAATCGACGTACGCTTCAAGGGCTCCGCCGAGGGCCCGACTGACATTGCAGGGCTGACCGGCCGCCTTGCCGACTGGCTGCACCGGCTCACTCTCGACGACGTACCGCAGGAAGTGCAGGCCCGCGCCAAGCACGTGATCCTCGACGGCATCGGATGCGCCCTGGTCGGAGCGCAACTCCCGTGGTCGCGAACAGCCGTCGAAACGATCCTGCGCTTCGAGGGAACGGGCGACAGCACCATCATGGGCTGGGGGCGCACGGCAAGCGGGCCCGTGGCCTGCCTTCTCAACGGAACTTTTATCCAGGGTTTCGAACTCGACGATTTCCATCCGCTGGGGCCGCTGCACGGCGCGTCGGTGGTGGTGCCCGCCTTGCTTGCCTGTGCCGAAGAGCTAGGTCATGTGAGCGGCAAGGCGTTCCTGTGCGGTGCGATCGCCGGCTTCGAGGTCGGCCCGCGGGTCGGCATGGCGCTGCACGGTGCGCAAATGCTGTCGCGCGGCTGGCATTCCGGCTCAGTCTTCGGCACCCACGCCGCCGCCGCGGCGGCGGGCGTGCTGCTCGACCTCGACGCGGCCCGGTTCGAGGATGCACTGGGACTGGCGGGAACTTCGAAGCCATGTGCAAGCGCATGCATCACGGCTTCTCGGCGCGCAACGGACTCTACTCGGCGGCGGGTGGCTATTCCGGCATCAAGCGGGTCTTCGAACGCGACTATGGCGGATTTCTCTCGGTCTTCGGCGAAGGTCACGCGCCCGATGCCAGCAAGATCGCGGCAGGTCTCGGCGAGCAGTGGGAAACGCAGCGGATTGCCGTGAAGCCCTATGCCGCGATGGGCGCCCTTCATGCGCCGCTTGATGCGATCTTCGACATCATGGCCAAGCGCCCGCTCAAGGGCGACGAAATTGAGCGGGTCGACATCGACATGTCGCACGCGGCCTACCATCACGGCTGGTGGCCGCTGGAACGGCCGCTGACGCCGATCGGCGCGCAGATGAATGTCGGCTATGCTGTCGCGGTGGCCATCCTCGACGGCGCGGCGATGGTACAGCAATTCAGCCCGCAGCGCATCGACCGCGACGATGTCTGGGAGTTGATCCCCCGGATCGAAGCGCACCACGACCCAGCATTTGACGCGGGTGGCTCGGGGGCGCGTAACACCCGCATGACGGTCCGTCTCAAGGACGGCTCGACGCTCCAGCATTTCGTCGAGCTCGCCCGCACGATCGCGGCACCCCTAACCAACGACCAGATCGTCGCAAAGTACCGCACCCTCACCGACGGCATAGTCGAGCCAAGGCGGCAGGCCGACATTGCCGACCGAGTCCTGGCTCTGGAGACGCTGAACGACACGTCCGAGCTGAGCCGCCTACTGGCGCCGGCCGTTGGCGCGGCCTTTCAGTGAACCGTCACGCCAGGGTGCCATCTTACAAGATCGATCGCGCTTCCTGCCAATGGCGAGGTCAACTCCCACTTCACAGCCGAGTCAATCGCGCCTGCACTTCCTACTTAGGTGCCTTGTTCTGCCGCTTGGCATCATGCCCCATTTGCTTAGATCCTTTCAGCTTCCCGACTAGGTCGCTCACAGGAAGCGCGGGAAGCGTCATGATCTTGACCGTGCGGCGTGAACTTAGATCGATCGACAAGTGGGCGATCGTCTCATTATCCGGCGCTTCGATGATTGTCACGAAATCGTAAATGCCAAGGGTGGCGTATTGGCCCACCAGCTTGCATCCAAATTCGGCGATCTCCCGATTGACCTCGATCATCCGATCGGGATTGGTGTGGAGCGTCTGTCCGCCTTCCGCAGTGAGCGAGCTACAGAGGATGTATGTGGGCATGACCGTCTCCTTAGTGAAGAAAACAGGGCAGCATGAGGCTACTCGATGTTAACCCCGAGCTATAGTCGAATCTCGGTGACAGCCAACGGAATCAGGCGGCTGCTTGGGCTTGAGATGCGGGTGGCTTGACGGCGACTTCGCGTCCATCGGTGAACACCACAACTTGAACTATTGAGCCGGCTTGGATCATTTTGAAATACAGCACGACGGTGCACTACGTCACGCCGGTGAAGGCCGCACCCCACTATCTGCCTAGAGATTTCGAGCATGAACCCGTTATTTGCGCCGCTTGATTCAAGTTCAGCTATGCCGGGTCAATGGCTTTGGCTATTGGTTGTGCCCATCGAGACGTCGCCAGCCTTTCTGCGCAGCCTCGACTGACTTTAAAACCATGGCGAGTGCGGTCTTGTTCGAGAGGCAGCCCTTCGAGCGGATCGTTCTGTGTCGCACGGTCGCGGCCGTGCTTTCCCTGAGATCCTTGTCCGCGGGTACTTCCAGCCAACATTGCCAGCGAGTGCTGCGCTGCACTTGGGGTGCCTCGGAGCGCCACGAATGCTTCTGGGATGGCAGCGTAGCGGGGGGCGGCCGGCGCCCGATCCGCTATGCTTGGCGGTTGCGGCTCGGCTACCGTCGATGTTGCCGGAGGCGTAGCGCGGTTGTTTGCAAGAGAGTTCGGTCGCAGATAATCTAGTGGCCAGCAATCCGGCCGGTTGGCCATCTGGAAGATGTCGCCCGGTAGCTTGCGACGTACGTCGCAAGGGCGCTGTACAGGGAGAGATCCAAATGCACATGCGAATCGTTTGGGGCAAAATTCTTCCAGGCCAATGGGATGCTTTCGAGGCGGCCTTTAAGAAGGCCCTCGAAATTCGCGGCCAAGTGAAGGGGCTGAAGAGTCAATGGCTCCTTCGGGATCAGAATGATCCCGATGCGGGGTATTCGATCTCGCACTGGGAAAGCGACGAGGACATGCGCGCATTCTGGAATAGCAAAAAGCGCAGTGACGCTATGGCAGTCATTCAGCCGTTTTTCGTGAACCAATTCACGGTCACTAATTGCGAAATTCGCGTCGCTGTAAACCATTGAGTCGATGCATGAAGGCGAGCGGACAGCGATTGAGTTTTCGGTAAGGACACCCTCTTGACGAGGCAAGTAACCCACTGATGAGACGGTATTGTGCCACACGCCGGAGGCATTTTCCGCTTCATGCCGCCTCCTGAAAGCCGAGAGCCCATCATCGGCTCACACTTCAAGCCATTCTTTCCGGATCGATTCATTGTTCATCAAAGCCGAGGGCGTGCCTTCGAATACGATTTGGCCGTGGCCCATCACATAGACGCGTGGCGATATACCATACGCTCCGGCGAGCGCGTCCGACGTGCCAAAACCAATTATGGCTCCCAGTGTCGCCGCCGCGAGCAACCAGTTTGCCAGTGGCACATAAATTTGACCGATCTCGTAACTTGCGGTGTGTTTGATATGCATGCGCGGCAAATACCCAAGCTGGACCGCCTGCTGCGTCAGGGAAAATACTCCTGATAAAATCGCCTGTGAGGCAATCACGGTCGCGAGTGTCGCAAAAGCGACGAGTGGGTATGCCCCTTTTAGTCAACATCCTTCGTGTGCACCTGGATGATCTTGCCGCTGACGTGTCCGGCCTCCCAGTTCCAGGTCACGTGATCGCCGACTTTGGATCGCTTTCCCATCAAAGATATCCCTACCTGAACGGTGGTCAGCTGGTTGTAACGGCGGTCTCCAAATCCGACGGATCGACACCCCGCTTCAAATTCGCGTTGAGCTTCTCGCGATCGAGTTCGCCCTCCCACCACGACACAAAGACAGTGGCGACGCCATTGCCAGTGATGTTGGTGAGCGCGCGAACTTCGCTCATGAACTTGTCCACCGAAAACACGATCGCCATGCCCGGCACCAATGCCGGGTTCACCACCGACAGCGTTGCCGCAAGAGTGATGAAGCCCGCGCCGGTGACACCGCTTGCACCCTTCGACGTCAGCATGGCGACGACCAGGATTGTCAATTGCTGGCTGAATGATAGATCGACGCCGAGCGCCTGCGCGATGAACAGGGTTGCAAGCGTCATATAGATGTTAGTGCCGTCGAGATTGAACGAGTACCCGGTGGGTACCACCAGCCCGACCACCGATTTGGAGCACCCCAGCCGTTCGAGCTTCTCCATCAGCTGCGGCAGCGCGCTTTCCGACGAGCTGGTGCCGAGCACAATCAACAGTTCATCCTTGATATAGACAATGAACTTCAAAATATTAAAGCCGACGATGCGCGCAATCAGTCCAAGCACAACGACGACGAAGAGCGCCGCGGTCAAGTAGAACACCGCGATCAGCCCGATCAGATTGCCGAGCGCGGCGGGGCCAAATTGGCCAATGGTGTAGGCCATAGCGCCGAAAGCGCCGATTGGAGCTGCCTTCATGACGATCGCGATGACGCCGAATATCGCGTGAGACGTATCGTCGATGATGTCGCGCAGTTTGTGGCCGCGCTCACCCAGCGCCATCAGCGCAAAGCCAAACAGGATTGCAAACAGTAGCACCTGCAGGATGTCTCCCCGCGCGAGCGCACCCACGACGCTGTCGGGAATGATGTTGAGGATGAAGTCGACCGATTTCTGCGCTTCCGCCTGCTTCACGTAACTCGCGACTGCCGCCGCATCAGGCTTGGCGGCAAGGCCATGGCCGACCGGAACAAGATTGCCAATGATGAGGCCGAGAATCAGCGCGAACGACGACACAACCTCGAAATAGACCAGAGCTTTGATGCCGACGCGGCCTACTTTTCTGGCGTCCCGAATATGCGAGATACCCGAGACGACCGTGCAAAAGATGATCGGCGCGATGATCATCTTGATTAGACGTATGAAACCGTCACCGAGCGCCTTGATCCAGTCATTGGTCGCGAACTCGGGCGACAGCCAACCGACAGCGATACCAAGCAGGATGGCGATCAGAACCTGAACGTAGAGAATCTTGTACCAGGGTTTCGATGCGCGCGCTGGCGCTTCGGTCGTGATCGTTGTCGACATGACAATCACTCCCCATCAGAATTCAAGCGGCATCCCAGAGAGTCGCCGACTCAATCTGCGAGATTTGCCGTCGTCGAGCCCTTGCCCAGTTCCCATAACGAGAAATGTCCGTCGTCGAATACTAGCGTGCTGCCATAGCCGCTCGTCGCGACCAGACAGACATCGTTGGGAAACGCGGTGTTGATGTGTGTCCAGAGAGTCTTGGGTATTTTTACCATGATACGGCACTGCCACCTCTTCAGCTGGTCTCCGCCAGACCAAGGTCAGGTCAACAATCGTCTCCTACGTGACGAAGCACCAGTATCTTCTGCGAAGTTTTGTCCCTCTGCGAGGGGCATACGGCCGCCTGTGCCTGCCGAGAATTATGTACGGCAATATTGATGATAAAGTCCGGCCGACGCAGCCACCTCTTTCGGCCGGATCGAGTCGGCGACCCCTTGGATGAACGCTGTGACCTTCACCACATCGTCGTCGTTCAACTTGCCGGTGGCGCCCCCCGGGCGCGCATCATGGAGCGTAAACGCCCCTTAGAATGGGCGATTCTAGGGTTAGAAACAGCTTTGGGATTCGGCTTATTGCTAACTAGGCTTTAAGCA
>WNFJ01549098.1_pt1 | contig 13329 bp, 7 predicted proteins | sample 5400461 | NCBI WGS metagenome assembly WNFJ01 (sample SAMN13153349, study PRJNA577476) | soil metagenome | isolation source: 115 cm saprolite on Douglas fir-dominated hillslope | place: USA:California | collected 2013-09-17 | reverse complement strand
GGCAGCCTCCGCCAGTTCACGGTGTGCGCCAACGCGGCGAGCTGCGGCGCGGCCGCCGACTTCAAGACCGTCGGCGCCCGGGTCCGCGCAGTCGGGGCGCACGTCGCGATCTACGTCGACACCCTGGCGCCGACGCCCGGACTCGACTCGGCGGACGTAGACACGTTGCGGCAGGTGTTCGACACGCTGCTGTATCCGCTCGACTCGGCGAACTTCGGCCCCGTGTCGGACCTCGACGCCAACGGCGTCGTGATCGCCCTCATGACACCCGTCGTGAACGCCCTCACCACGAAGGTGGCGTGCAGCACTTCGGGATACATCGCGGGATTCTTCTTCCCAGCCGACCTGGACCCGAAAGCGTCGGCGTTTCAAACGAACAACGGCGAGATCTTCTATTCGATCGTCCCCGACCCCGGCGCCACCGTGAGCTGCGCGCACACCAGCGCGGAGGTCAAGACCGGGACGCCCGGGACGTTCGCGCACGAGTTTCAGCACATGATCAACTTCGCGCAGCATACCCTGATTCAGATTCAGCACGGCACGGTGTCCGAAGAGGGCTGGCTCGACGAGGGACTGTCGCTGTACGCCGAAGAGCTGACCGCCCGGCGCTACCTCCAGGCGGGCGACACGGCCACCTTCTCCCGGCTGGCCATCAACGCCCTGTCCGACGCTTACCAGTACCTCAGCGCCACCGGCGCGTCCCCCCTATTGATTGAGTTCGACCAGGGCACTCTGGCGGAGCGAGGGGCGAGCTGGCTGTTCGCGCGCTACCTCGTGGATCAGTACGGGGCCGCAGTGGCCGGCAAGCTCGACCAAACGACACTGGCGGGCGCCGCCAATGTCGCCGCCCAGACCGGACACCGCTTCGACTCGACCCTGACGCGCTGGGCGCTCGCCAACTGGGTATCTGACTTGCCTGGCTTCGCGACCCCGGTCGAGCTCAGGTACACGTCGTGGCACTTCCGCACGCGCACCTTCCTATCACTGCACCAGCAGGACCCCAACGACTTCCCGCTGGCTTACCCGATCGTTCCTAAAGCCAGCGCGGGGAGCGTGGTGAGCCTCAGCGGAACGCTCCGGGCGGGCTCGGGGGTGTACGCGCGGGCGCTCCAGGCGCCCGGAGCACCGGCGTTCAGCCTGCTCTTCAATGGCGGCGGGAGCGCCGCGCTCCCGGCTCAGGTCGTGCCACGGCTCAGCGTCATCCGGATCCGCTGAAGCGGGAGCCCGTGATCTGCTTGACAGGGGCGGTCGGCGCAGATAGCATAACTCCTTCACAAGGAAAGACTTGTGTCATCGATGTCGATCCGTCGCCAGGAGGCCCTCGATTACCACGCGCAGGGCCGCCCTGGGAAGATCCAGGTCTCGCCCACCAAGCCCTTCAAGAACCAGCGCGACCTGTCCCTCGCCTACACGCCGGGGGTCGCCGAACCGTGCCGGGAGATCGCCGCCCGGCCGGAGGAGGCCTATACCTACACGGCCAAGGGGAACCTCGTGGCCGTGGTCACCAACGGCACCGCGGTGCTCGGCCTGGGCAACATCGGAGCGCTCGCGGGGAAGCCGGTGATGGAGGGCAAGGGGATCCTCTTCAAGGCGTTCGCGGACATCGACGTCTTCGATCTGGAGGTGGGCTCGGAAGATCCCGAAGACATGATCCGATTCTGTCGGCTGCTCGAGCCGACCGTAGGTGGGATCAACCTCGAAGACATCCGCTCCCCCGACTGCTTCTACATCGAAAAGACGCTGCGCGAGACGCTCTCGATACCGGTGTTTCACGACGACCAGCACGGCACGGCGATCATCACGGGTGCCGCACTGCTCAACGCGCTGGAGCTGGTGAAGAAGGACATCGGGAGCGTCCAAGTCGTGTTCGCCGGCGCGGGTGCAGCGGCGATCGCCACGGCGGAGCACTACGTGCGGCTCGGCGTGCCGCGCGAGCACATCACACTGTGCGACCAGCACGGCGTAGTGCATGCCGACCGCAGCGACCTGGACGAGTACCGGCGCCGCTTTGCCGTCCGGGGGAAAGCTCGCACGCTCGCCGAGGCCTTGAAGGACGCCGACGTGTTCGTGGGTCTGTCGGTGGGCGGGATCGTGACTGGAGAGATGCTCAAGGGCATGGCCAGGCGGCCGATCGTGTTCGCGCTGGCCAATCCCAATCCCGAGATCGCGCCGGAAGAGGCCCGCCAGGCGCGCGGCGACGCGATCATCGCGACCGGCCGGTCCGACTACCCGAATCAGGTGAACAACGTGCTGGGCTTCCCGTTCATCTTTCGCGGTGCGCTCGACGTGCGCGCCAAGAAGATCAACGACGAGATGGAGATGGCGGCTACGCGGGCCCTCGCAGCGCTCGCCAAGGAAGAAGTGCCGGATGCGGTGATGCGCGCGTATGGAATCGAGCGCCTCCGCTTCGGTCCCGACTACCTCATCCCCAAGCCGTTCGACCCGCGCGTGCTCCTGTGGGTCGCGCCGGCGGTGGCGTGGGCGGCGGTGGGCTCGGGCGTCGCCGGGCGGGTGATCGACGGGGACGAGTACCGCGCCGAGCTGGACGCCCGCCTGGGGCGCGCGCGCGAGGTCATGCGGGGCCTCTCGAGCCGCGCCCAGACGGCGGCGCAGCGCATCGTGTTTCCCGAGGGTGAGGACCCCCGGATCCTCAAGGCCGCCCGCATCCTCGCGGACGATGGCGTGGCGGAGCCGATCCTGCTCGGCGACCCGGATGCCATCCGCCGCGAGGCGGACGACGCCGGGGTGACCCTCGAGGACATCACGCTCGCGAACCCGCGAAGCAGCGTCCACCTCGAAACCTTCGCCCAGGAGCTGTGGGAGCGCCGCCGCCGCAAGGGCATCACGCTGCGCGAGGCCCGCAACCGCGTGGTCGACCCGCTGTACCACGCGCTCCTGATGCTGCGCGCCGGTCAGGCCGACGCGGTGGTAGTCGGCGTCGACATGTACTATCCCGATGCGATGCGCCCGGCCCTCGAGGTGATCGGCGCGGAGCCCGGGCGCCGGCACGTGAGCGGCATCTACATGCTCGTATTGCCGCAGCAGACCTTCTTCTTCGCCGACTGTACCGTGAACATCGATCCGGACGCGGAGACGCTCGCGGAGATCGGGTCCGCGGCGGCGGAGTTCGTCGGCCGGCTGGGGATCGAGCCCCGCGTGGCCCTGCTCTCCTTCTCGAACTTCGGCTCGGTGCGCCACCCGGCGGCGGAGAAGGTGCAGCGGGCCGTGGCGCTGCTCCAGGAGCGCGAGCCCACCCTGCAGGCGGACGGGGAGATGCAGGCCGATACGGCGGTGGTGGAGCGGATCCTGACCAGGACCTACCCCTTCTCCAAGCTGCGCGGACCAGCCAACGTGCTCATTTTTCCCAATCTCGACGCGGCGAACATCAGCTACAAACTGCTCAGCCGTGTGGGCGGCGCGGACGCGATCGGTCCGATTCTGGTGGGCATGGCACAACCCGTGCATGTCCTGCAGCGGGGATCCGACGTGAACGATATTGTGAATATGGCCGTAATCGCCGCCGTAGACGCCCAGGAGCACGGGCGGCGCCCGCGCGCATGACCGCGCATGCCACCCGCCCCGCCGAACGCAGACGGGCCTCCTCCCTGGAGGCTGCGGGGCTCACGCCCGAGCGCGTCGTCCACTGGAATCCTGGACCGTCCGAGCTCTACGAGCACGCGGTGCGTCGCGCCGAGGGCGTGATCGCGGAGGGCGGGGCGTTCTGCGCCGTGACGGCGCCACACACCGGACGCAGCCCGAACGACAAGTTCATCGTACGTGAGCCCTCCTCCGCGGACGAGATCTGGTGGAGCCGCCTGAACCAGCCGCTCGAGGCCGATCAGTATGCACGGCTCAAGACGTCGGTGCTCGCGCACCTCGCCGGGCAGGAGTTGTTCGTGCGGGACCTGTTCGCCGGCGCGGACGCGGAGCACCGCCTGGGCATCCGGTTCGTCACGCCGAACGCGTGGCACGCCCTGTTCGTCTACAACATGTTCCTGCGACCGTCCCCCACGGACCTCGCCGGCTTCTCGCCCGCCTGGACCGTGCTGCACGCGCCCGAGCTCAATGCCGATCCCGCGACCCATGGCACCAAGTCGGGCACCTTCGTGGTCATCCACTTCGGCCAGCGGACGATCCTGATCGGCGGTACGCGCTACGCGGGCGAGCTGAAGAAATCGGTGTTCAGCATCCTCAACTACCTGCTGCCGAAACGCGGCGTGCTCTCGATGCACTGCTCCGCCAATCTCGGCCGGGCGGGCGATGTGGCGCTGTTCTTCGGGTTGTCGGGCACCGGCAAGACCACCCTCTCCGCCGACCCGGAACGGGCGCTCATCGGGGACGACGAGCACGGCTGGTCCGATCGGGGGATTTTCAACTTCGAGGGCGGCTGCTACGCGAAGGTTATCCGGCTGTCGCGCGAGGGCGAGCCCGAGATTTTCGCCACTACCCGCATGTTCGGGACGGTGCTCGAAAACGTGGTGGTGGACCCCGAGACCCGCGCCATCGACCTCGACTCGGACCAGATCACCGAGAACACGCGCGCGTCGTACCCCATCCACTACATCCCGAACCACGTCCCGGGCGGAGCGGGCGGCCACCCGTCGCACATTCTGTTTCTCACGTGCGACGCGTATGGGGTCATGCCCCCGATTGCCCGCCTCTCGCCGGCCCAGGCGATGTACCATTTCCTGTCCGGGTACACGGCGAAGGTCGCAGGCACGGAGCGCGGCGTGACCGAGCCCAAGGCCACGTTCTCGACCTGCTTCGGCGCACCCTTCCTGCCGCTCACCGCCAACACGTACGCGTCGCTGCTCGGCGCGAAGATCGCCGCCCATGGCGTGCAGTGCTGGCTCGTGAACACGGGGTGGACGGGCGGACCCTACGGCGTGGGCCAGCGGATCCGGCTCAGCCAGACGCGCGCCATGGTGCGCGCCGCGCTCGCCGGCAAGCTCGACCGCATCCCCACCACGCCCGATCCCGTGTTCCGAGTGGAAGTCCCGCTCCAAGTCCCCGGCGTGCCGGACGAGCTGCTCCTGCCGCGCGGCACCTGGAGCGACCCGGCGGCGTACGACGCACAGGCGGCCCGGCTCGCGCAGATGTTCCGGGACAACTTTTCCCAGTTTCAGGATCAGGTGCACGCCGCGGTCGGGGACGCGGGCCCCACGCGTTGACCCGGTTCGAGGTCGTCCGCGACCCGCTCTGGGACAACATCCGGCTCGATCCCGAAGCGCTCGCCGTCGTCGACACGCCCGCGGTCCAGCGGCTGCGCTACGTGCGCCAGCTGGGGCACGCGTTCCTCGTCTATCCGGGCGCCACACACAGCCGTTTCGAGCACGCGCTCGGCGCGTACCATCTGGCGCGCCGCGCGCTGTCGCAGCTCGAAGACGCGGGTGACGTCAGGCTCGACGCCGCGGACCGCGTCCGCCTGAAGCTCGCCGCGCTGCTCCATGACATCGGGCACTACCCATTCTCGCACGCGCTCGAGGAAGCCGGCCTGCCCCACCACGAGGAGCTGGCGGCGCGGCACCTGACGGACGGAGAGCTGGCGGAACGGCTGCGAACGCTGGGGACCCCGGCCCAGCGGCTGCTGCCCCTGATTCAGTGCCGCGCGCGCGAGCCCCTGGCCGGCCTGGTGTCGGGCTCACTCGATGTGGATAAGCTGGACTACCTGTCGCGGGACGCCTGGATGTGCGGTGTGCCCTACGGGGTGATCGACGTCGACCGGCTGCTCACGTCGCTGACGCTCGCCCCGGGGCGCGACGGGCAGCCGACGCTCGCGCTTCACGAGAAGGGGCTCGCGGCCCTCGAGTCGCTGCTGTTCGCCAAGTACCAGATGTATCGCAACGTGTACTGGCACCACGCCGTGCGCAGCGCTACCTCGATGTTCAAGCGTCTCGTGCGGCGCGCGATCGCCACCGGTCGAGTCCAGCCGGACGCCGTCGCGGTCGCCACCGACGACGGACTGATCCACGAGCTGCTGCACCAGGACGCGACCGGCCTCGCCCGCAGCCTGCGCGAGCGCCGGCTCGCCAAGCGAGCGCTCGACCTCCCGGCCACGGAGCTGCCGGCCCAGACCCCCTCCTGGCCCTCGGACGATCCGGACCTGTTGGAGCGAGTGGAAGATCGGCTCGCCCGGGACGTCGGCCTCTCACCCGGGGAGCTGTTCCTCGACTTCCCCGCTAAAGCTGCGATGCTAGCGCTCGACCTGCCGCTCGTGAAGCGCGACGGCACGGTGACGCAGCTCGGAGGCGCCGACGCGGCGGCCCACCTCGGCCTCCCGAGGGTCGCGGGCGAGCTGTACCGCTCGGCGCGGCGGCTGCGAGTGTTCGTGCTGGCAACCGCGAAAATCCCGGAGCGAGCGATTGTGGACCTTGTGATGCTACCGCGGGAAGAAGTGGTGAAGCTACTTGAGGAGGGGCTCCCGATGATCCGCGGCTGAAGCCGCGGCTCGGCACTGCCGCTGAAGCGGCGTCAGTTCACTGACAGGGCCGAGCCGCGAGTTTACTCGCGACTCCTCGAGGGCAATACTGTGGTTAACGCGGTCGCGCGCCCGGCTGCGTGACCTGCGTGCCGTCGGCCACGGGCGCTTCCACCGAATCGATCCGGATGATGATCGCCGTGATGTTATCGAGCCCGCCGTGCCGGTTTGCCTCGGTGATCAGATCGTCCACCTGCTCCTGCGGCATCCGGTTTCCCGCCAAGAGCTCCGCCAGCTGGGGGTCTTCCAGCATCCCCGTCAATCCGTCCGAAGCGAGCAGGAACAGGTCGCCCGGCTTCACCGTCCCCAGGTAGACATCCGGCATCACATCGCTGTTCGCACCCACACAGCGGGTGATCACGTTCGAATACGGGTGGGAGCGCGCCTGATCCGGCGTGAGATACCCTGCGTCCACTTGCTCCTGGACGTATGAGTGGTCCTTGGTGAGCTGCATCAGCTTCTGATCACGGTAGAGGTAAGCACGGCTGTCCCCCACCTGCCCCACGAGAAAGCGCGTGTCGTACAGCACCAGGGCCGTGACGGTGGTGCCCATTCCACGCTTGTCGTGCTCCGTCAGGGTACGCTGGAAAATCGCGCCGTTCGCGGCCCGGATCGACGTGCGCATCCGATCGGCCACCTGGTCGTCCGACAGCCCTTTCAGGGACCCGAGCTCGCGCGCCACGAAGCGGACGGCCATCTCACTCGCCACCTCACCGGCGGCATGCCCGCCCATGCCGTCCGCCACGACGAAGATCCCGCGGTCGGCGACCATGAGGAAGTTGTCCTCATTCCCAGAGCGGATGATTCCGACGTCGGTGCGACCGGCGCAGGTGATGTGCACGGCGCGCCGCTACGCCAACAGCCGGTGGAGGAGGGCGACGAGGGCTACCCCCGCCACTACCAGGGCCGCCGCGCTGCCGCCGCAGCCTTTGCCCTTCTTGGGCGCTGGCTGCTGCGCCGCCGGCCGCTTGGGCGCCGGCCTGGGGCCAGGTCGTGAAGGGCTGGGCGCCTGCGGCTTCAGCGGCGGCGGGGCCTTGGGTCCCGGAGCGGGTGATCCTCTCGGAGCGGTGGGAGCGGGAGCGGGAGCGGACGACGCTGGCTTGGGAGGGACATTCGGGGCGATCGAGTGGGGCGTTTTCAGCACCTGAGTGCCGCCGCCCTTCGCGATGCGGAGCGCGTCGTCGGTCGGCTCGAACACGAGTTGCACGTCCCCGAATCGCACCGTGGCGCCGGGAGCAAGCGGGGCCTCCCCCTTCACCCGCTCCCCATCCACGAACGTGCCGTTGGTTGAGTCGAGGTCCACCAGCACCCAGACCCCTTCGCGTCGCTGCAGTTTGGCGTGGCTGGTGGATATGGACGGATCGGGGACCACGAGATCGTTGTAGTCGGCGCGCCCGATATTCACGATGGGCGTCTTCACCGCCAGGCGCTGCCCGATCAGTCCCCCGCTTCGTACGAGGAAGCTCGCTAGGGCGCCGCCCGCCGGCACGAACGCTTCGAGACCATGCACGGTGTGTCTGAGCCGTTCCGTGGCGCCGGGCGGGGGCGCCGCCTGGCGGCCTGGCGCTCCCACCTGTGACGCCGCCGCAGACGCTGGGGGCGCGGCCTGCGGCGGGCTAGCGGCCGGCCCCGGTGGAGGGGGTGCCGCAGCGGTGGCAGGGGCGGCGTCCGCGTAGAAACGAAACTGCTCGTCCCCCAGCCGAAGCACATCGGCGCGGGCGAGGATGCGCTGACCCTCCACCCGCTCCTCGTTCACGAAGCTCCCGTTGGTGCTCGAGTCAACCAGCACATAGCCCTTGGGTGTCAGGACGATCTCGGCGTGCCGACGCGAAACGTCCTTCCCCGCCACCACGACGTCGCACCCCGCCTCGCGGCCGAACACCAGCGATGCCCCCGTGATCACGTACTCGCGGCCGTCCGTCAGGCTCACCACCCGGGAGGCTTAACGCTCGGTTTGGCCGGTCCGCCCGCCGTCGCGGGCGTGAACGCTTTCACGAACTGGGTGCTGCCCGTCCGCCGCTCATCCACGAAGGTGAGCTCGTGGCCACCGACTTCTATCTTGTCGCCGTGCAGGAGGGGCGTGGGCTCGGCGCCGAGACGCACGCCGTTGATGAGGACGTCGGCGGCAGGCGACGCCTTGCGAATGATCACCTGGCCGTCAGCCTGACCCTGCAGCAAGGCATGGTGGGGCAGGACCGCGGCGCCGGCGAGTGAGATCGCGCAGCCCGCGTCGCTACCGACCATTACCTCGCCCACCGGGATGGTGAACTTCTTGCCGCCGAGTTCGAGCAGTGCCATCTGGGAGGCCGGAAGTTACGCCCGACGGCGTAACCGCGCAAGGAAACACGGCTTACGCGATGTTCACCGCCTCCTCGCGTCCCACTAGCCCGCGCCGCAACCAGTACCAGAAGAGCAGCGAGCCGGCGATCACGGTCGCGTAGCTGTTGATGAACCGCCAAATGAGCGCGTACAACGGCAGCTGCGAGGGCCCGACATAGATCTGCATGACCGCCGCGGAAAGAAACTCGGCGAGCCCGGCCGACCCTGGCGTCGGCGCGAAGTAGAGCAGGAAGGTGATGAACGTTTGGAGGAGGAGGATGTCGACGAAGTTGGCGGGAATACCGAGCGCGCGCAGCGCGATGTATCCCGCCAGCAGCTTATTGGCGTGCGACGGCGCCGAGAGGAGCACGGCCCAAAACAGCGCCAGCCACCCCTTCGGGTTGCCGAATGCGACCAAGCACGCGTGCGCCCGGTCGATCCCTTCCCGCAACTGCTCGATGCGCGCCGCGATGCGGTGGCTCCTCCGCTCCAGCCGGCCAGCCAGCCAGTGCACGGCATCCCGCATCCAGGCCGGAAATACCATCGCGACCAGCATGACGACACCCAGGATCCCGAAGATCGTGAGACTGGCGCGAAACAGACCGTAGTAGGTGATCCCCAAGACCACATTGTGTTGCGCGAGGGACTTGCCGGCGCCGAGGTAAATGGCGAGCGGTCCGGCGATGGCGAAGAACACCACCGTGGCGACGAACGTCATGAAGGTGGACGTCATCGCTTCGGGGAGCCGCACGCCGGCCCGCCGCATGACCCACATCATGGTCGGCCCCGCACCGGACTGGAACGGGGTGAGGTATGCCGCCCAGGCGCTCATGCCCCCGGCGATGATCATGTCCTTCAGCCGGACGCCCGGATGTACGTGCCGGGCGACGACCCACAATCGCGTTCCTCCGCCGAGCCAGTCCATCGAGGCGAGGCCCAGCCCCACCGCCATCCACCCCCATTGGAGGTGCAGCAGCGCGCGGACGACCGCCTGGACGTTCTCGCCATACACGGCGAGCACGACGATGACACCCGTCAGCGAGATGATGGCGAATAATTCCAGGCCGCGACGGAGCAGGCGCGGCGTGAGGGCGAGAGCCATGTGGTGGCGAAAGTAGGGGGGCTCGGGGCTCGGGGCTAGGTGCTCGGGGGCCGCGTTACACCGAACCCCGAGCCCCTAACCCCCGGCCCCTATTAGTTTACAGGGTTATGCCTCACTCACTCGACCGCGTGATCATCCGCAACGCGCGGCAGCACAATCTCAAGGGGATCACCGTCGAGCTGCCGCGAGGCGCCCTTACGGTGATCACCGGACCGTCCGGGTCCGGCAAGAGCACGCTGGCGTTCGATACCCTCTACGCCGAGGGCCAGCGCCGCTACATCGAGTCGCTCTCGACCTATGCCAAGCAGTTCCTCGAGCGGATGCCGAAACCGCTGGTCGACGCGATCGAGGGGATCTCCCCGGCGGTGGCCATCGAGCAGAAGAACCCCACGACCAGCAGCCGCTCGACCGTGGGGACAGCCACGGAGATCTACGACTTCCTGCGGCTGCTCTGGGCACGTACCGGTACCCAGCACTGCGTGAAGTGCGGCAGCGTGGTCAAGATCGACACAGTGCAGGAAGTAGTGGACGAACTCATTGCGGATTGCGGATTGGCGATCGCGGATTCGGCGGTCGGGGTTCGGGACCAATCCGCAATCCGAAATCCACAATCCGCAATTGCCATCACGTTCCCGTTGCCGACCAGCGCACACCGTCCCGACGTCGACGCAGCCGCGCAGCTTCGCGCGGCAGGGTTCGTCCGGGCACAGCTCGATGGCGTGCTGGCCCGTCTGGACCCGCCCGACGCCGAGCAGCGGGTGCGCGAGGCGCAGGAGGTCCTGGTGGTCGTGGACCGGGTGCAGCCTTCCGATGCGACCCGGGGACGACTCGCCGACGCGGTCGCGACCGCTTTCAACGAAGGCGAGGGCGTTGCCGTGGCGCTCGAGAACGGGGATCGCCGGCGATTCTCATCCCACCCGACGTGCTCGAGCTGCGGCACGGCCGCGCCGGCGCTCACGCCGATCCTGTTCTCGTTCAACAACCCGCGGGGCGCCTGCCCCGGGTGCAATGGCTTCGGAGCCGTCCTGGAGTACGACGAATCGCTCATCGTGCCCCACCCCGGGAAGAGTCTGGCCCAGGGTGCGCTGGATCCCTGGACCAAGCCGCGCTACGAGGGCCGGCGTCGCATCCTGCGCGAGGTCGCGCGGGCCAAGGGAATCCCGCTCGATGCACCCTGGAAGGACCTGACGGAACGGGCCCGGCACTTCCTGCTCAACGGCGCCAGCGGTCGATTTCTCGGCATGCTCCCGTTCCTGCAGCGGCTCGAGGCGAAGCGCTACAAGCAGTACATCCGCGTCTTCCTGCGCCAGTACCAGCTGGCGAAGGTCTGCCCCGCTTGCGGCGGCGCGCGGCTCAAGCCGGAAGCGCTGGCGGTGCATGTCGGCGGCCGCACGATCGCGCATGTCGCGGCGCTTTCAGTCGGCGAACTGCGTGACTGGATCGCGGCGCTCGAGCTGACGCCGTTCCAGCGCGCGGTGGCGGTGCACATCCTGACGGAGCTCGCGTCCCGCGTCTCGTTCGTGAACGACGTCGGGCTGGGCTACCTCACTCTCGACCGCCTGACGCGCACGCTGTCCGGCGGCGAGGCGCAGCGGATCGCCCTCTCCAACGCCCTCGGCTCGCACCTCGTCGATACGCTGTATGTGCTCGACGAGCCGACCATCGGTCTCCATCCCGCGGATACCGGCCGGCTGCTCGGCCTGTTGCGGCGGCTGGCCGACGGCGGCAACACCGTCGTGGTGGTCGAGCACGACCCCGCGGCGATGCGCGCCGCCGACTGGATGGTGGAGTTGGGCCCCGCGAGCGGCGAGGCAGGAGGCGCGCTGGTGTACCAGGGGCCGGCCGCCGGGGTGCGCGCGGCGGGGACCCTTACGGGACAGTACCTCTCGGGCGAGAAGCGGATCGGTGTGCCGTCGGCGCGCCGGACGGCGCGGCGCTGGCTCGAGGTGAAGGGTGCGCGCCTGCACAATCTCCAGGGGGTCGATACGCGCATTCCGCTGGGAACGCTCACCGCGGTGACGGGCATCTCCGGATCCGGGAAGTCGACTCTGGTGCACGACGTGCTGTTCCGGCAGCTCGAGTCGCGGCTTACGGGGACCCACGGCGCCAAACAGCATCTGGGCGAGCCGGTGGGTGAAGTGCGGGCGCTCGACGGCTGGGAGGCGATCAGCGATGTGGTGCTCGTGGACCAGGCCCCCATCGGCCGCACGCCGCGCTCCAACCCCATTACCTACATCAAGGCGTTCGACGAGCTGCGCGCCCTGTTCGCGGCCGAGCCGCTGGCCCGCGCGCGGAAGTACACGCCCAGTACGTTCTCGTTCAACGTGGCCGGGGGGCGGTGCGACGGATGCGACGGCGCCGGCCACGTGCTGGTCGAGATGGTGTTCCTCGCCAATGTGTTCGTGCCCTGTGACGCGTGCGGCGGCAAGCGCTTCAAGAAGGACGTGCTCGACGTGAAGCTCGGCGGCAGCTCGATCCACGACGTGCTGGAGTGGACCGTGGACCAGGCCCTGCAGCGGTTTCACCGCCAGCCGCGGCTGGCGCGCGCCCTGTGGCACCTGCAACAGGTCGGGCTCGGCTACCTGCGGCTCGGCCAGCCCGCGACCACGCTGTCCGGCGGCGAGGCACAGCGTCTGAAGATCGCCCGCGAGCTGGCGGTCGCGGGCGGGAAAGGTCGCGGGCGGAAGCTCTACATCCTCGACGAGCCGACCACGGGGCTGCACCTCGACGACGTCCGAACCCTGTGCCGCGTGCTCGACCGGCTCGTCGATGCCGGCCACACCGTACTCGTCATCGAGCACCATCTCGACGTCGTGAAGCGAGCCGACTGGGTGATCGAGCTGGGACCGGGAGCGGGCGACGCGGGCGGGCGCGTGGTCGCGCAGGGGACGCCCGAGGATATCGCCGGCAGCCCCGATTCTCCCACCGGCCGCTATCTCAGAGACGTCGCATGAACGTCCGCTCGGGCCGATGACCCGGCGCCAGGCGGACCTGGCGCTGCTGCTCGCGACCGCGCTGTGGGGCACGAGCTTCGTCGCGGTGAAGAGCGCCCTCGCGGATGCGACCCCGTTCGCGTTCCTGACGGTCCGCTTCGGCATCGCGGCGCTCGCGCTCGCCCCCGGCACGCGCGTACGCCCGCTCCCCGCCGGCCGGGAGCTCTGGGGCGGCGCCCTGCTCGGTGTGCTCGTCGCCGTCGGGTTCATCGCGCAGACCGCGGGGCTGGTAATCACCACGCCCTCCCGCTCGGCCTTCATCGTCGCGGTATCGTCGGTGCTCGCGCCGGTGATCGCGCTGGCACTGTTGGGCGAGCGGCCGCGCTGGCTCACCGCGGTTGCGCTCGCCCTCGCCACCCTGGGTATCTACCTGCTCACCGCGCCGGACGCGGGTGGCTTGAACCGGGGCGACCTGCTGACGCTGATCTGCGCCGTGT
>WNFJ01398757.1_pt1 | contig 13330 bp, 12 predicted proteins | sample 5400461 | NCBI WGS metagenome assembly WNFJ01 (sample SAMN13153349, study PRJNA577476) | soil metagenome | isolation source: 115 cm saprolite on Douglas fir-dominated hillslope | place: USA:California | collected 2013-09-17 | reverse complement strand
GGCCCGCTCGGTGGGAAGAACACGCCGCGCGAACAGGAAGAAGACGGGAGCGAGCAGGGTCCCCGCGATCGCAGGGGCGAGGCGCCAGGCCCACGGCTCGTAGCCGAAGGCCCACACCCCCACCGCGATGAGGAGCTTGGCGGTGGGAGGGTGGACCCACTCGGTGGGTGGCTGGCCTTCCAGGTACTGCTTCGCGGTCTTCGCGTGGTAGACCTCGTCGAAGTACTCCTCGGACGGATAGAAGAGGCCGGGCAGGCGGAAGGCGGCGGCGACCAGCAGCAGGAGCAACGCCATCTGCCACGCGGATCGGGGGGTGGACGATACTACGGAGCCAGAGCTCGAGCTCATCGGTTTCTCTGCCGGGCTCCCTTCATCAGGTCGAGGGCATACCCGATGGGCACGCCGAACGAGTTCCCCCCGAACTTCGAGAGCACCGCGTACTCGACCCCGATCACCACTCCCTCCTTGTTGAGCACGGGTCCGCCGCTGCCCCCCTGGGTGGTGGGGGCGTCGAACACGATATCGCTCTTGGTGATGTCCCCGATGTGGCCCTGGGTGGTGGAGGGGCGGATCAGGCCCTTCCGGGCGAGCACTTCGGTGATGCGCTCCGAGGAGGTCCCGGCCGCGGTCAGGACCTCCTTCACCACCCCTCCGTCCGTCTTGGCGAGCAGCGCCTCGACCCCCGCGGGGTAGCCCACGACCACCACGGGTTGTCCGGCAACCGCCCCCCGCCCCGTGCGGTCGAGGGGGAGCGCCGGGATGCGCCGCCCGCGCATCTCGAGGCGGAGGAGCGAGAGGTCGGTGGCCGCGGCGTGGCGCACCACTTCCAGCTCGAAGGGCTCGCCTTCGCGCGGGAAGAACGCGCGGAAGAGCGTGAAGCGGGGCTTGAAGCCCCGGGCGATCAGGGCGTCGGCCGTCCCTTCGTTCCACCACGGCTCGGCCACGTGCCGGTTGGTGAGGAGGAGGCCCGCGCGGTCCACCAGGAAGCCGGTGCCGAAGTACTCGACGAGGTGCACGGCGCCCGTCCCATTGGGATCGAGCACGGGGTTGCCCTCCTCGTCGCGGACCGGGCTGCCCTCCTCCAGCCGGTAGCGGAGGGGGCGGGCGTCCTTGTCGTAGAAGGCGAAAGCGCCCTGGATGAGGCAGACCCCCGGGCCGTAGTCGCGGATGACGCGCTCCCCCGCGGCCCGCTCGCCCTCCAGGTTGGTCAGGCGGTCGCGGGTCACCGCGAGGTCCTGACGGACCGCGTGCACCTCGCCCGCGGCCGCCGCCGCGAGCTGCCGGTTGAGCTGCTCCTCCCGTCCCCGTAGCTCCTCGATGCGGGCCTCGAGGACCGAGCGGTCGGCGTCGGCTTTCCGCCGCTCCTCCTCGATGCGGGCGTAGAAGCCCTGGCGCTCGCCCTCCGCGGCCTGAAGGGCCTCCCGCAACCGCCCCAGCTCGGCCCGCACCCGGTGGGACTGCCACCCCGTCCAGGCGAAGACCAGCACGGCCAGCCCCACCACCCCGGCCAGGGTGGCCCGGAAAGCCAGGGTCGTGCGGGCCGCGGTCTCGCGCAGGAGCATGCGGGCCCTCCCGAGGGGCACCCGCGGCGCGTCTTCGTCGCGCAGCCGGAGCTTGGGGCCCCCCGGCCCCAGCTCCAGGACGTCCCCGTCGCGCAGGACGGCCTCCTGCACGAGCTCGCCCTCCAGGAGGGTGCCGCTGCCCGAGCCCCCGTCCTGCAAGACCACCTCCCCGTCGCGCTCGAACACGGAGGCGTGGCGCGGGGCCACCCCCGGGACGCGCACCGGGCTCCCCGGGTCGGAGCCGATGTGGGCCGGCAGGGGCGCCGGGTCGATCGCGCCCCGGCGCGGGCCGGAGAGGTGGAGGAAGCTGAGGCGGCGCGCCATTGCTCAGGGGGATGCGAGCTGTTCCACCGTCTTCGAGCCGATGTGCCGCTCGATGGGCGCCTCCGCCATCTTCACCCAGCCCGAGGACCCGACGCGCAAGAAGACCTCACCGCGCGCATCCTTGAAGAGCTTGTGGGCGAGCATGGACTCCGCGGTTCCGGGGGAGGTGTACCGCCCGTCCGAGCGGAGGACAACGACCACGTCCTTCCCCGGCTCGAGCGGCTTGCTGGCGGGGGTCACCTGCTCCCAGGCGGAGCCCCAGTTCTCCTCCTCTCCGACCCGGCGGAAGTTCGCGGTGGCCTGGATGGAGCGGATCGGCTCCGGGCTCTTGTTCCTGACCCGGAACCGGATGGCGGGCGCCATGTACTGGGTCGCTCCCTTGGGCGAGTCCAGGATCCAGTAGGTCTCGAGCTCGGTGATTTCGAGCTCGGCCTTCGGGTCGTGGCTCTTGCAGGCGGCGAGGGCGGCCCCGAGGACGACCGCGAGGCCGAGGACGGCGGGGGGGCGAAGGCGCATGAAGCGATTCTAACCCGCCCCCTTCTCCGCCCCCGCCTCGCGCGCGACGAGAGGCAGGACGATCCGGAAGGAGGCTCCTCTCCGCGGCGGCACGCTCGTGAGGAGCTCGATCGTCCCCCCGTGATCCTCGATGAAGCGCCGGGCCACCGCGAGGCCCAGGCCCGTTCCCTTCGAACGTGGCGAAGGGCTGGAACAAGCGGTCGCGGGCCTCCTCCGCCACCCCCGGCCCCTCATCGGCCAGGGTCAGCACCAGGCGGCTCGCCCCGTCGCTCACGGCGATGCGGGCGGCAACGTGGAAGCGCCCCCGTCCCCCCATGGCGTCCCGTGCGTTGGCCGCGATGTTGCCGATCGCCCGACGCAGCTTGTCCACGTCCAGGGCGGCCGAAGTGCTGGCGGGCACGTCGAAGTCGCGCACCACCTCGAGCCCCGGCAGCTCCTGGGCGCCCCCCGCCGCCAGCTCCTGGAGAAGGGTCGGCAGGAACACGTTGCGTCGGGCCAGGGTGCCTCCCCCGCGGGCGAAGTCCAGGGTCTCCGCGGTCATGCGCTCCAACCGATCGACGCTCTGCACGATCAGGTCCGCCCGGAGCCGCACTTCGTCCGCGGGAAGACCCCCCTCCAAGAGGGTCTCCGCGTAGCCGCGTATGACCGTCATCGGCCCCCGGAAGTCGTGAGCCAGCATCCCCGCCATGGTGCCGAGGGCTGCCATGCGCTCGCTCGCGATCAGCTCCTTCTGGTAGTGAAGGTTCTCCAGGGCGAGGGCCGCGCGGGCCGCGACGACCGACACCAACCGTGCCGCCTTCGGGCTGACGGGGGTCTTGCGGCGCCGGCGCGGGCGGCCGAGGACCAGGGTCCCCATGAGGCCACTCCGGGCGATGAGGGGGACGAGCGTTCCCTCCCCCTTCCCCCCCGCGGTCTCGAGCAGGTCCCCGTCCGAGATCAGGTAGTGGGTCTCGGGAGTGGGGACGCTGCCCGCCTCCGACCGCCAGACCCGCAGCCTCGTCTCACCTTCTGCGATGGAGAGGGCCTCGACGCATTCGAGCTTGCGGTCCCAGAGAAGGAGGGTGCCCCCGGTGACCTCCACCGCGGCCGGCAGGGCCCGGGTCAGGAGGCGGGTGAGGCCCTCGAGGTCCGGGGCTTCCAGGACCTGGTCCGCGAGCCGTTGAAGGAGTTCGGTGCGCGAGACCTTCGTCCGGGCGTTTGACACCGGAAAACCGTGCTCGTTATCATACGTTTCCTCGGAGCGGAGGCCAAACGCAGGCCTTCGCGGCGCTTCTGCGCGGGGTGCGCGGCACCCTTCGAGGGACCCGATCGAAGCAGGTCGGCTTTTCCCGAGAGACGGCTCTCGGTATCCAGGCTTTTCGCGGCTTGTTCCGACGAACTAACGGAGATCATTCATGATCGAGGTCGAGAACCTGACCAAGAGGTATGGCCGCCACACGGCGGTGGACGGGGTCTCCTTCCGGGTCGAGAAGGGGGAGATCCTGGGCTTCCTGGGCCCGAACGGGGCCGGGAAGACCACGACCATGCGCATCCTCACCTGCTACCTGCCCCCCAGCGACGGGACGGCGCGGGTGGCGGGGTACGACGTCTTCCAGGCCCCCCTCGAGGTCAAGCGGAGGGTCGGCTACATCCCGGAGACCCCGCCCCTCTACCCGGACATGAGCGTGGTCGAGTTCCTGGGCTTCTGCGCCAAGATCAAGGGGGTCGCGGCCAAGGAGCGCCGCGCGAAGATCGACGACGTGATCGGGAAGACCCGGGTGGGGGACGTGCGCGACACCCTCATCGGCAAGCTCTCCAAGGGGTATCGCCAGCGGGTGGGCCTCGCCCAGGCGATTCTCAACAATCCGGACGTGCTCATCCTCGACGAGCCCACCGCGGGCCTCGACCCCAAGCAGATCATCGAGACCCGCGAGCTGATCAAGGGGCTGGGGGGTGAGCACACGATCGTGCTCTCCACCCACATCCTGCCCGAGGTGGAGATGACCTGCGGGCGGGTGGTGATCATCAACAAGGGCCGGGTGGTGGCCGAGGACACCCCCCAGAATCTCACCCGCCGCCTCCGGGGGGCGGGCGCGCTGCGGCTCGAGGTCAAGGGCGACGAGGCTCCGGTGGTCGCCGCCCTGCGGGTCGTCCCCGGCGTGCTCCAGGTGAAGGCGCGGGCCCACCACGACGGCGTCCTCGCCCTCGAGGTCGAGGCGGAAGCCGGCCGGGACGTGCGGGCCGACCTCGCCCGGGCCATCGTCAGCAAGGGCTTTGCCCTCCTCGGTCTCCAGCAGGTCGGGATGAGCCTCGAGGAGATCTTCCTCCACCTGACCACCACGGACCGGGCGGAGGAGCCTGCGGCCGCCCCCGCTTCGGCAGAGGTGACCGCATGACCGCCCTTCGCAACGTCGCCGCCATCGTGGAGAAGGAGTGGCGCCACTACTTCGGCAGCCCCATCGCCTGGGTGGCCCTCTTCGTCTGGAACATGCTCTTCGGCATCTTCTTCTACTTCGCCTTCACCATCTTCCTCGAGCAGTCGATGCGGGTCTCCCAGCAGGGGATGGAGTTCGGAGGCGGGATGAAGTTGTCGCTCAACGAGTACCTGATCCGCCCGGTCTTCCACAACATGGCGGTGGTGGCGCTCTTCCTGGCCCCCATGCTGACCATGCGCCTCTTCGCCGAGGAGAAACGCCAGGGGACGATCGAGCTCCTCTCCACCGCCCCCCTCACCGACGCCCAGATCGTGACCGGCAAGTTCCTGGCCGCGGCGGGGCTCTACGCGCTCATGATCCTGTCCGGGCTCCTCAACGTGGCCCTCCTCTTCTTCTACGCGTCGAGCCCCCCCGAGTGGAAGCCCATCCTGACCGGAGGCCTCGCCCTCTTCCTTCTCGGCGGCTGCTTCCTCGCCATGGGCACTTTCGTGTCCACCTTGACCCGGAACCAGATCGTGGCCGGCATCTTGTCCTTCTGTCTCTTCCTGGGGATCTGGACCCTCGGCTGGGCGGATGACCCCATGGCAGGCCCCCTCATGAAGGCGGTGGCCTACCTGGGCGTGACCACCCACATGGAGGACATGGTGAAGGGTGTCCTCGACCTCAAGGACCTGGTCTTCTACCTGAGCTTCATCGGCTTCGGCCTCTTCCTCGCCCACCAGTCGGTGGAGAGCCAGCGGTGGAGGGCCTGAGACGACCATGAGCAACCTCCTGAAGAAGGCCCTCGACTTCCTCGCCCCCCTCGGCTTCGTGGTGATCGTGGCGGCCATGGCCTGGGAGCGGCTGGGGCGCACCCTACTCGGAGGAGCCCGTCCCTGGCTCCTCGGGGGAGCCGCCCTCATCGTCCTGCACCTGGTCCTGCGCTGGGAGGACGTGTTTGGGCGCATCGGTCGCCGGCAGGTGAAGTACGGAACCAACACCCTGGTGCTGGTGCTGGTGGTCCTCGCCATCGCGGTCGCGGCCAACTACGTGGTCGTCCGCAACCCCCAGCGCTGGGACCTCACGAAGGGCCAGCGCTACAGCCTCTCCGACCAGACGCGGAAGGTGGTGGGCGGCCTCAAGGACGACGTGAAGATCACCTACTTCCAGCGCCAGCGCGACATGGCGCGCGGCCAGGACCGGCTCAAGGACTACCAGGCCCTGGGCTCCCGTCTCAAGGTGGAGTTCGTGGATCCCGTGCAGAGCCCGGGCAAGGCCCAGGCCTACGACGTGCGCGGGCCCTGGCCCATCCTGGTGGTGGAGCGGGGGGACAAGCGCGAGAAGATCTCGAACGACTCCGAGCAGGACATCACGAACGCGCTCATCAAGATCACCCGGGAGGGGAAGAAGACGATCTGCTTCGCCACCGGCGAGGGAGAGCGCTCCGCGGAGGACAGCGGCGACCGCGGCCTCTCCGGAGCCAAGACCGCCCTCACGAAGAACCAGTACGAGACGAAGGAGGTGATCCTGCTCCGCGAGAAGAAGGTTCCCGCGGAGTGCACGGTCCTCGTGGGGTGGACGCGATCCGCTCCTACATCAAGGGCGGGGGCAAGGCCCTGGTGATGATCGAGCCCGAGATCAAGGAGTCGTTCCCCCATCTGACCGGCCTGGCCAAGGAGTGGAACCTCGAGACCGCCAAGGACGTGGTGGTGGACGTCTCGGGAATGGGCCAGATCTTCGGGGCCGGCGAGCTGACCCCCCTCGCCACGGACTACCCCTTCCACGCGATCACCAAGGACTTCCGACTCATGACCCTCTTCCACATGGCGCGCAGCGTGGAGGCGGGCAAGGGCAGCGTGGAGGGCGTCACCGCCCAGAACCTCGTCCGGACCTCGCCCCAGTCCTGGGCGGAGACCGACCTCACCCTCAAGGGCCGGATCGCCTTCGACGAGAAGAAGGACCGGCGCGGGCCCATCTCCCTGGCCGCCCTGGCCACCATCCGCGGGCCCGCCCCGACGCCTTCTCCCTCGCCGTCTCCCTCCCCCGGGGTGGAGGCGGAGACGCCGAAGACCCCCGAGGGGCGCGTGGTCGTGGTGGGCGACGCCGACTTCGCCAGCAACGCCCTCCTCGGCTTCCAGGGGAACCAGGACTTCTTCCTCAACACCGCGGCCTGGCTGGCCGAGGACGCGGACCTCATCTCGATCCGGGCCAAGGAGCCCGACGACCAGCGCCTCTTCCTGACCCAGGTCCAGCAGCAGAACGTCAAGTGGATCGCCCTCGTCCTCATCCCCGGCTTCTTCGTGGTGATGGGGATCGCCGCCTGGTGGCGGAGGCGGTAGCCCGTGAGGCTCCCGGAGTTCTGGAAGACGTACGCGGCCGTCCTCGTCCTGGCCGGCCTCGGGGCCTACATCTACTTCGTCGAGGCGAAGAAGCCCGAGGGGGGGGAGACCAAGGCCAAGGAGAAGGTCTTCGCCCTCGACAAGACGAAGGTGGGGGAGCTGACCCTCGCCCCAGCGGAGGGCGAGACCATCAAGCTGGTGCGCGAGGGAACGGGCTGGAAGATGACTGCCCCCGCCGCGGTCTCGGCGGACACCGCGGCCGTAGACTCGATGATCTCGTCCCTGGAGTCCCTGGAGATCGACGAGGTGGTGGCGGACGACGCCAAGAGCCTCGGAGACTTCGGCCTCGACAAGCCGAGGCTACAGGTGGAGGCGCTCGCCCAGGGCTCTCCCCAGCCCCTCAGGCTGCTGGTGGGGGCGAAGCTGGCCGACGGCAGCGGGGTCTACGCGAAGCTCCCCACCTCGAACCGCGTCTTCACGGTGGCGTCCTGGACGGTGGGCTCCTTCGAGAAGAAGCCCTTCGACCTGCGCGACCGCGACATTCTCCACGTCAAGCGCGAGAACGTGAAGGCGCTGGAGATCACGGGTCCGGACGGCAGCTATGCCGTGGCCCGGGCGGACAAGGAGGAGTGGGCCTTCACCAAGCCCCTCGTCACCCGGGCCGGCCGCTGGTCGGTGGACGGCCTCCTGGGCACCCTGGAGAACCTCCGCATGGAGTCGGTGGCGGCGGAAGCGGCCAAGGACCCGAAGCCGTTCGGCCTGGTCAAGCCGGCGCGCAGCGTCACCATCGGCCTGAGCGACGGAACCTCGAAGACCCTCGAGATCGGTGGCCCGGCCGGGGAGGCCAAGGACAAGAAGTTCCACGCCCGCCTCTCCGGGGGGTCCCTGGTGGCGGTGATTCCCGGGGCCCTCGTCGACGACCTAGCCAAGGGGATGAAGGAGCTGCGGGCCAAGCGGCTGCTCGAGGTGGCGACCTACGAGGTCCAGGGCTTCGATGCCCTCTCGGGGCCGGCCAAGAAGACCTACGCGAAGAGCACCACCAAGGACAAGGACGGCCTCGACAAGGCGCAGTGGAAGCGCACCGCTCCCGACGCGAAGGACCTCGACACCAACAAAGTCGAGGACGCGCTCTTCCGGCTCGGGGGGGTCGAGGTCCAGGAGTTCATCGACCAGCCGAAGGAAGCCTCGGCCTACGGGCTGGACGCGCCGATCTTCAAGCTCGTCCTGCGCATAGGGGCGGGTAAGGGCGAGCCCTCCGTCGAGCTGGGAAAGAAGGACGGAGCCGTCTACGCGCGCCGTCCGGGCGACTCCTCCGTGCTACGGCTGGACCCCGCCAAGGCCGACGAGCTGATCAAGGGCTTCAGCGAGCTCTGAGCGTACGCACGAAGGCCACCAGCTTCCAGCGGTCCTCCTCGGCCGGGATCTTCTCTGCCATGGCGGGCATCAGGACGTCGTCCTCGACCTTCCGGCCGGTGGTGATCTTCCAGAAGATCTCCCCGTCCGTGAGGGTCTGCTGCCGCTCGGGCTCCGTGAGGTCCGGGGGCTTCTCGGGGTTGAAGGGAGCCGCCGCGCCGTCGCCCTTGCCTTTCTCGCCGTGGCAGGAAAGGCAGTGCTTCTGGTAGAGGGCTCGACCCTTCTGGAGGACCGCGGGAATGGGGGCCACGGGATTCGCCCGCGCGCGCTCGGCCTCCGGCGCCTTCCAGTCCTCCGTGCCGGCGGTAGCGCCCGCGAGCGCCACGGCAAGGGGGGCGGCCAGCAGGGCACGCCCCGGGGTCACGGCTTGGGAGCCTCCGGCCTGGGCGCCGCGACCTTGGCCGCCGCCTTCACCTCGCGGGCGGTCTTGATCAACACCGGGGTCAGGGGCACGTTCTCGTAGGCGATCCCGGAAGCGGTCTTGGTGCCGGTCGGCACTCCCACGATCTTGTCCACCACGTCCATCCCCTCCACCACCTCGCCGAAGACCGCGTAGCCGGCGCCCGCGATGCCGAAGTCGAGCCGGTGGTTGTCCTTGACGTTGATGAAAAACTGCGAGGTTGCGCTGTTGGGCTCGTTCGTGCGGGCCATGGCGATCGTCCCTCGGGAGTTGCGGAGGCCGTTGCGGGCTTCGTTCCGGATGGCGGGACGGGTCGTCTTCTCCTTGAGGTCGGGGGTCATCCCGCCTCCCTGGATCATGAAGTTGGTCATGACCCGATGGAAGACCGTCCCGTCGTAGAACCCCCCGCGAACGTACTTCAGGAAGTTGTCGACGGTGATCGGCGCCTTCTCGGCGTCGAGCGCGATCTTGATAGAGCCCAGCGACGTCACGAGCTCCACCACGGGTCCGGCGGGAGCGGGCTTCGGGGTCGCGGGGGCGGGGGGCGGCGCCGCGCCCTGGGGCGCGGCCTGGGCGAGGGTCAGGAGGAGCGCGGGAAAGAGCATCCTTCAGGGCCTCCCTGAGGCCATTCTAGCCCGAGGCGGGGAACCGCCGAAACAGGCCGCGAGCACGGTGGTTGATTCGACTCCGGGGCGGCCCTAAAATGCCTGGAACTGCATGGTTCTCTTCAACTACTCGACCAAGGAGCTCACGGCCAAGGTGGTCTACTACGGCGCGGGGCTCTGCGGGAAGACCACCAACCTGCAGTGGATTCACGAGAAGCTGCCCATCAAGAACAAGGGCAAGATGCTCTCCCTGGCTACCGAGACGGACCGCACCCTCTTCTTCGACTTCCTGCCCATCGAGATCGGGACCATCCGCGGGATGCGCACCCGCATCCAGCTCTACACCGTCCCCGGTCAGGTCTTCTACAACGCGACCCGCCGCATGGTGCTCAAGGGGGCGGACTGCGTGGTCTTCGTCTGCGACTCCCAGGAAGCGGTGGTGGAGGCCAACCTCGAGAGCTACGAGAACATGCGGGAGAACCTGCGGGCCAACGAGATCGATCCCGACGAGGTCCCCATCGTTCTCCAGTACAACAAGCGCGACCTGCCGAACGCCCTGCCCATCGAGATCCTGAACGAGCGCCTCAACCCGCGGAACCATCCATTCTACGAGGCGGTGGCCGTCAAGGGTATCGGGGTGGAGGACACCCTCAAGGGCGTCACCAAGATGGTCTTCAAGTCCCTCTCCGCCAAGTACGGGGAGCCGGAGAAGGCGGCGACGAACCCGGGCCTCCACTCGTCCGCCTCCAATCCCCCTTCCTCCTCCCCGACGGCCGCGGCGCCCCTGCGCGCCCCCGCGCCCCCCCGCGCCGCGCCCGCCTCCAACCCGGGGGCCGCGCGCCCCCAGACCCAAAGCGCCCCCGGGACGAACCCACCCGTCGCCGCCCGGCCGGCGCTCGAGAGCGCGGAGGACCTGCTCGAGAGCTATGGGGCCCCCCGCCCCGACCCCGTGCTCGAGGAGGTGGTCGAGGAGGAGGAGCTGAAGGCGCCCCCTCCCGTCCGCATGAAGGCGGACCCGAAGGGGACGCTGATCACCAGCCGCTCCGAGGCCGAGGACCTGCGGCGGCGCATCGCCACCCCGAGTAGTGACGAGTTCGACGTGGACCTGGAGGAGATCGCCGACGAGGAAGCGGACATCGAGGAGATTTCCCTCGAGAACGACCCGTTCCCGCTGAACCTCGCCCAGCCCGCCGCGTCTCCCGCCCGCGCCCCTCGGGCCATCACGCCCCCGCCCGCTTCGCGGCCGAACCCGGCGCCCTCGCGGCCGACGCCGGTCCCCGCCGCCCGGGCGCCCCAGGCGCCGGCGAGTCCCTCCCCCTCCACCCTTCCCATCGAGGTCCAGCTGGCCGTGGGCCCGAACCAGGCCGAGGTCCAGGTTCCGATCGAGGTCGACCTGCCGCCCGGGGCCACGCGAGTCATCCTGAAGCTGCGGCTCGTCCTCAATCTCGGGCGCGGCCGCTAGGAAGCCCTCAGTCCCCGGCCGGGGCCGCGAACACCGCGGCTCGCTGGATGTCCTCGTAGCGCACCTTGGCCGGGTCGAAGCCCTTGATGGCGGCGGTCAGCTTGTCGAACGTCTGATCGAAGGAGGGCACCGTCTTGCGCGCCCGCGAGAGCGGGCTCGTGCGCGCGAGGACGAAGTTCTTGACGTAGGGGTGGTTGATCCCCCGCTTCTTGAGGGCAGCCAGGGCGACCGCCAGGGCGGCGTCGGCTTCGCGTACCTTGCCCGCCCGCTCGTTCCGCGTCTTCAGGGTCTCGGGCAGCCTGCCCTTCAGGAACCTGTCCACGCGCTTCAGGATCGGGGCGAAGGCTCCCCCCGCGAAGCGCCGGTTCTCCTCGTACAGCAGCCCCAGGGTGATGAAGTGCGGCGCCTCGAACTGGAAGGCGAAATCCTCCTCGGACGTGGTCGGCCGCTCCTCCGCCAGGCCCTTGTACATCCGGATGACCTCGAGGGACTTCTCCTTCAGGTTGTGGGCCTTCCCCGTGTTCAGGGCCAGGATCTGGAAGGCCACGTCCGCCTCGGGGATCAAGATGGCGGGGACGAAATCCGCCTTCAGCTTCTCCAGGGCGGTGCGCCGGTGGTGGCCGTTGGGCGTCCAGTAGACGCCGGGCCGGGGGGAGACCACCACGATCGGGTCCACGAAGCGGTCGATCTTCTTGACCACGTCGGTCAGGCGCTTCGCGTGGGTGGGCGAGAGGTCGCGCTGGTAGGGCGTGGGCTCCACCTGCTTCATGGGCAGCAGGCAGAAGAGCTGCCAGTGGTCGCCCACCGGCTCCTGGTAAACCGCCAGCACGCGGCCCCCATCCTCCTCCACCCGCTCGGCCAGGGCGCTCAAGGCCTTCGGGAACGCCTTGCTGTCGGGATGCTGGCCGAAGGGCTTCATGGCGCGGAGCCTACGCCTTGCCCCGCGCGCCCGTCAATCAAGGTGGGGGCCGATGAATGAATGACCAAGCTAGAATCCCCCGAGGGAGGACTCCCGATGCCCCGCCGCCCGTCCCGGATTTTCGTCGCCCTCGTCGCCGCCGCCTTCTGGACCCTCCCGGGCCCCGGCGGCGCCCAGCCCGCGCCCCTTCCCCACGAACGCGGGGCCACCGGTCTCGGCCTCGCCCTGCGCCGCCTCCCCGTGGGGGCTCGCGTCCTCTACGTGACCGCCCACCCCGACGACGAGCACAATGGCATCCTCGTCCGCCTCGCCCGCGGTTTGGGGGTGCGCACCGCTCTCTTGACCCTGACCCGCGGTGACGGGGGCCAGAACTACATCGGTCCGGAGCTCTTCGACGCCCTGGCCGTGCTGCGCACCGAGGAGCTCCTCGCCCTCCACCGCTACGACGGGGTGGAGCAGTACTTCGGCCGGGCCTCGGACTTCGGCTTCTCGTTCAGCGTGGAAGAGACCCTCGAGAAATGGGGGCACGAGGAGACCCTGGGTGACGTGGTGCGGGTCGTGCGGTCGTTCCGGCCCGACGTGATCCTCACCCTTCCTCTCGAGGCCCCGGGCGGCGGCCAGCACCACCAGGCAGCGGCGCGGTTGGCGCGCGAGGCGTTCCGGGTGGCCGCCGACTCCGCGCGCTTCCCCGAGCAGATCCAGGCGGGCCTGCGCCCCTGGCAGGCCCGCAAGATCTACCAGGGCGGGACGGGCGGCTTCGGCGAGAAGATCGAAGGCACGCCGGTCCACGTTCCCACCGGGGTGCCGGACCCCCTTCTCGGCCTGACCTGGCAGGAGTTCGGGAGCCTGGGTCGCGCCTTCCACCGCTCCCAGGGGGCCGGGCAGCTCAAGGCTGACCCCGGACCGGCGGAAGGGGTCTACTACCTGATCGACGGCGAGCCCGGAACCGCGGGCCCCGAGACCGACATTCTCGACGGCGTCGACCTCTCGGTTCGAGACTGGCGGCGCTTCGCCGCGGAACACGAGGGCGCGCTCCCGTCCCTCGCCGGCGACGACCTCGAGGCGCTCCAGAGGGGCCTGGAGGCGGCGCGGTCCGCGTTCGATGCCGCGGCCCTCGACAAGGCGATCCCCGCCCTCGACGAGAGCGGCACCCTCCTGCGGAGGCTGCGGGCGCGCGCACAGAGCAGCCCCCTGCCTCCCGCCGTGCGCGAGGAGCTCTCCGAGCGCCTGACCGCGAAGGAAGGCGAGTTGTTCGCGGCCCTCGGCCTGGCCCAGGGTGTCGTCTTCGAGCTCACGGCGGACCAGGGTCAGGTCGTTCCGGGCCAGGCCTTCACCGCGACCGCCCGCGTCTGGAACCAGTCGCGGGGGAGCGCGACCGTGGAGGGCCTGACCCTGTC
>WNFJ01199837.1_pt1 | contig 13331 bp, 17 predicted proteins | sample 5400461 | NCBI WGS metagenome assembly WNFJ01 (sample SAMN13153349, study PRJNA577476) | soil metagenome | isolation source: 115 cm saprolite on Douglas fir-dominated hillslope | place: USA:California | collected 2013-09-17 | reverse complement strand
GGCCAGTTCGATGGGGCGGCGCAGGCGGTAGAGGTCGACCGCGTCGAACGCGGTAAACGACCGGACCCGGGCGCTGCGCCCCCGGCCGCGTTCGAGCAGGCCGTCGGCGACAAGCATCTGGACCGCGGCCCGGATGGTGGGACGAGCGGCACCGAACTCTTCGGTCAGCTCGGTGTCGCGAAGCTCCTTCCCCCCGGGATACTGCCCGGTGAGCAGGCGGCGGCGCAGCTCATTGGCGACCGCTTCGGCGACGGACACCGGCTCGATAATCATGGATGACTCCGTAACAGGCGGTCAGGTTCTCGGCAAGCGCCGGGTCGCCGCGGCAGTCCCTGGCCGGGTTTGGGTGACGGCAAGGACCAGCCCGGCCAGGATCAGCACAGTGAAGCCCAACTGGCTAACTGTATATCAGTTAGCCAGTAAGGCTGGATAGACCACAGTATCGCTCGGCGGCCTCGATGACCGGAGTGACGGACAGGACCTCAAGCACAGCGCGGTACCTCTGCTCCGCCACATATGATCACCAGGGTTCGAGGATCAGGCCGGTCCCAGCCAGGCAGCCGTCGATCAGGTGGGGCCGGTACTGGATCTTCTTCAGCTTCCGCTTGACGATGCGGACCAGGCCGTCCAGGTCGGCGGCGGCGAAGTTGGCCATGGCCCGCTTGAGCAGCGATCAGATGCCCTCGGCGGGATTAAGGTCCGGCGCGTAAGCGGGCAGGCGGTAGACCCGCAGCCACGCCTTGTTCTGCTCGGCGAAGTCCGCCAGCTCCGGGGCCAGATGGATGTTGAGGTTGTCCCAACGCCGGTAAGTTAGCTGTCCCAGCACCACACCAGCGGCGCGGACAAGTTCCGGTGGGTGGCGATGATCAGGTCCCGGTAATACTGCCAGCTGAACCCCTTCGGCTCGCCCTTGCGGCGGCGGTACGCGCGCAGCTGGTAAAACAGGTGCGGCCGGTCCCCGGGGCGGGAGCACGCCACCCCGGCGATGCTGACCCGCCCGCCGCCCGCGCCGCGCACCCGGACCACTGGGCGTGCCTCGGCGCCGCCGTCCCGCCAGGCCCGCCGCCGATCCAGGTAAGACTGCAGACCCACGCCGACGCGCCGGGCGGTGACCACCTGACCCCTGGCTTCGGGACCGGTCCCCAGCGTGGCCGCAAAGCCGACGGCCCGAGCTGGGATGTCGCTGGTGGGTCAGGGCAGCGAGGCGGGCAGCCCGAAGAGCGCGAAGTGATCAGGGCCGAGGAATGAGGTGATCTCGGCGATGTGCTCGCCGCGGAGGGTCAGCACGGTGATCGACCAGCTGAGGTGCGGGCCGGCGTCGTCGTTCCCGACGTAGAACGCCACGGCGGGCTGGCCGTTCGCGCTGGTCGGGAGGTGCCGCCAGCTCGGGCATCGGGTCATGGGGACCTGCACGGCGAAGTCGGTGACGGCCTGGAGGCCGTGGTACCAGTGCGGCAGTGGCGGCATCGACCAGGTGACATCGTCAGTGAGCAGCGCGACCAGGGCGTCGGCGTCGCCGCGTTCCAGCGCGGTGGCGTATCCGGCGACGATCTCCCGCAGACGCGCGTCGCCGATCTTCCGCAGCGTCCGCTGCTGGGTCGGGGAGGGAACCCTCTGGGCGACGACTTTGCGGGCGCGCGCCAGGGCGGAGTTCACCGACGTGGTCGAGGTGTCCATCATGGTAGCGATCTCGGCGGCGGAGAAACCGAGGACGTCGAAGAGCAGCAGCGCCGCCCGCTGGTTGCCCGGCAGGTGTTGCAGGGCGGCGATGAAGGCGAGTTCCACGGCTTCGCGTTGCTCGTAACGCGCGGCCGGGCCGGCCGGGCGGTCGGCGATGCCCGCGTCGGGGTATGGGCCTAGCCATGCGACGTCGGCGAGCGGGGCGTTGCCGTCGAGCACGGCGCGGTCGCTGGACGGGCCAAGGTCTACGGGCAGGGCTCGTTTGCCGCGGGAGGCGACGACGTCCAGGCAGGTGCGGGTGGCTACGGTGTAGAGCCAGGAGCGCAGCGAACTGCGGCCCTCGAAGCGCGCGAGCCCGCGCCACGCCCGCAGCAGGGCGTCCTGCAGGGCGTCGTCGGCGTCGTGGGTGGAGCCAAGCATGCGGTAGCAGTGGGCATGCAACTCCCGGCGCAGGGGCTTTACGAGGCGGGTGAACGCGGCATCGTCCCCGTCGCGCGCCCGCGCCAGGTCGCGACGCTCGGCACTCTCATCTGCGGGGTCGGCGGTCCGGGAAGAAATCTCGCTCACGAGAGACGATTCTGCCCGACGGCGGGAGTCTCCTCTTTCGACCGAACGCGATCGACCCGGCCAGGAGGACCTTCATGACGCAAACCGGACATGACCATGCGCCCGCGTGGTTCGACATCTCCACTCCCGATGCCCCGCGAGCGCGACGCTTGTACCAGGAGATGTTCGGCTGGCCGGTAAATGTTCTGGACGAGACCTACGCGCTGGTGGGCGACGACAGCGGCCAGCCGACGGGCGGGATAGGGCAAGCCGGTCCCGACAGCCCTTACACCGGGATCGTCGTCTATTTCGAGGTTGACAACGTCGATACCGCGCTCGCGCGGGCCGGGCAACTCGGTGGCAGCCGGAGGCTGGACCCGGTCAGCTTGCCCGGGAGGGGGCGGATGGCCGTGTTCACCGATCCCGACGGTAACCCCGTCGGCCTGCTGAGCCCCTGACCTTCGAGAGCCGCGGGACACCACCGACCTGACCTGTCCGCCCCACACGCAGAACAGGTCATCACCTTCGCAGGCTGCGGCCTACTGACCCGGCCATCGCCGTGGCGACTTCCCCGAGGTGCTCGCCGCGCTGGCGAAGCTGGCGGAAGGCTAGGCCATGCCGCTTGACCCGGACGACAGCCCGGGATTCCTGCTGTGGCAAGTCACGCTGCGCTGGCAGCGTGACATCGCCACGGCGCTGGCCCCGCTGGATTTGACCCATGTGCAGTTCATCGAGAGTTGCCGGGCCGAACCCGCATTGGCCGACCATCGAATGTCCGATCATGTCGCGCTTCGAGCTTTCGTTCTGCCACCGGGTCAGGTGGCGCAAAGAACGCGGCAGGACGGGTTTTCGGCGGATCTTTGTCTATCGACGTGGATTGCCGTGGCACGGGGAGCGTCACGTTCGTCGTCGGGGACCTGTAGTCGCCTGATACGGGGGCTTGTCGGAGGACGGCCGAGCTTGCTAGCAGGTAGACGATCTTGAGCAGCACCCGGCAAGCCAACCATCACGGCGCCCGGGCTGCTGGCGATGTCACATGTCAGCCGCTCAATCGATTACTCGAGCGGCCCAGGCCTGACAATCATGTCCGGGTGATGCCCGTCAGCCGCCTGGTCGGCTGCGGCCGGCCGGCCGTGATGAGGTGAGGGACGCGAATACAATAGTGGAACTGAGGTAATTACCGGTGGCGTAGTCGAAAGCGCCGCCGCACGTTATCAGGCGCAGGGCCGCGTAGTCGGTCGCGCCGTAAATGGTTTTCGCCGGGAAATTGGATTTCGGGTACTGGCGTACGCCGGTGACCCGGAAAACAGCGGTGATCCCGTCGGCGAGCGTCACGTCGACGCTGTCCCCGGGGTGGAGGGCTGCTAGGCGGAAGAAGACAGCCGGCCCCTGATGGTCGTCGACGTGGCCTTCGATGACCGACGCCCCGATCTGGCCGGGCGTCGCCGAGTACTTGTACCACGCCGCCTCACTGGGCCACGTGTAAAGCGACGGTACCTGGATCGTGCCGTCGGAGTTGACTCCCAGGTGCAGCAGTTTCGAGTTCACGCCAATGGCCGGGATATCGACAGACACCGGCAGTGAGCGCCGCAGCGATGGCCCTCGGGCCTTGCCTGCGGATGACCCGATCGCGCCCGCTGCCGCTAGGGAGGGCTGCGGCGCATGTTCCTGGGCACTGACCGCGACGGCGACAGCGGCGACCCCGCCCATGATGAGAAGGACGCCGACCACCCCGGCAACGCGGGCACGCAGGCTTCTTGACGTCCTGGGCGGGGGGGCGTAGTCGCTTTGCGGCCAAGACACGACCACGCGAAACCCGGCTATACGCCGCCACTCCCCATCCCCCAATGCCGTCGTTCCTCCTTCCGTCTTCTCTAGGGTGTTCTACTCGCGTAGCCTAATATTCCAGTGATGAACAGGCCATTGCATGTCTGTGCCGTCCATGGGCTTTACCTTTATGGCCCGCGGCGCTTTCGGAGACTTGCCTTCGGCAGGCGCGGGCAGGTTTCTGATGCCGGGACCGGAAACGGGTCCCGACCTGCCGGACGCATGAGGAGGTTCCATGAAGGTGCGCACCGCCACCGCGGGGACTGGGCTCAGCGCGAGGTTGACCGCCATCGGCTGCGGCACCTTGGCCATACTCGCTTCCGTGGCCGTCTCGGCCTGCACGGCGTCCTCGCCTTCGGCGGCACCGACTAGATTCTCACCCGGAGCAAGCGTCTCGGCAACACCGACTGCCTTGTCTAGCGGCACGGCTAGGGTCAGTACGCCGAGCGCGAGCGCCAGCCCGTCGGCATCGCCGTCGGCGACGCCGAGCCGGTCAGACAGCCCGCTCCCCACCGCTGCCCCGCCCACTGGCGGCGGTGGCACGGCCGGATTCCAGGACGCCCTGCTCTTCGGCCTCGGCGGAGCGGCGATGCTGGCCGGCGCCGGGAGCATCGCCTACCGGAGAAAGGTCATCAGGAGCCGCTGACACAAGTGGTCGCTCGGCCAGCCAGCGTACTATCGGATCGGCCGGTAGGTGGCGATCAGTGCGCCGCTGCTGGTCGGCTGGGCTTGGACCAGTTCGAACTTGGTCAGCGCAGCGTCGCTGGGGAACAGCCGCTGGCGGCCGCCGCCGGCGACGACCGGGCTGATCATCAGGGTGAGCTCGTCGACTAGCCCCTCGCCGATCAGCGACCGGACCAGCGACGGGCTGCCGGCCGTGCCGATCGTCCCGCCGTCCTGCTGGCGCAGTTCCGCGACGAAGTCGGCCACCGGGCCCTTGATCAGCGTGCTGTTGGGCCACTGGGCGACGGAGTCGAGAGTGCGGGAGGCGACGTACTTCGGCGTGCCGTTGATCCAGCTGGCGAACGGCTCGTCGGCCGACGTGGGCCAGTAGCTGGCCCATTCGGTGAACGTCACCCGGCCGAGCAGCACGGCGTCCTGCTCGTCGAGCATCCGCGACAACGCCGCGCCCATCTCCTCATCGAAGCTGGGCTGCCACTCGTTGGGCGCCTCGACCACACCATCGAGCGAGCTGAACAGCCCCGCGTACACCTTGCGCATGTGATGAATCCCCTCTTGCCGACCGGAACGATCTACTGGACGTGCGGGAACTGAACAGTACCGTACTCTCGGAGTACGGTAATGTACAGTACTAGCGCAACAAATCTTCAGGAGGACTCGTGGATCTTCAGAGGAGTGCCCCCGCGGAAACCGGCCGGTCCGAACGCAGGCGACAGGCGATCATCCGGGCGGCCACCGAGGTGTTCGTGCGGCACGGCTATCTCGGCGCGACCACAGACGAGGTCGCCGCTCGCGCGTCGGTGTCCAAGCAAACCCTCTACAAGGACTTCGCCGACAAGCAGCACCTGTTCGCCGAGATCATCCTGGACACGACAGTCCAATTGGTCGACGGGCTGTCCGATGCCGCGGCCAGCACGCTGGACGACGCGCAGGACGTGCGCAAAGCCCTCCGCGACCTCGCGGACGGCTTCCTGCGCGGCCTGCTGCAGCCGGACGTTCTAAGGTTGCGCCGGCTCGTGATCGCCGAAGCCGACCGCTTCCCCGAAGTCGGAAGAGCCTGGTTCGACCGCGGCTTCGACCGCTCCTTGGTGATCTTGGGCGAAGCAATGCGACGCCTCGCCGACCGCGGCCTCCTGCACAACCTCAGCGACCCGACACTGGCTGCCTACCAGTTCGCCGGGCTCGTCATGTACCAGCCAATGAACCAGGTCATGTTCGCCGGGACAGACGCACTCCCGCCCGCCGACAAGCTCAACCGCATCGCAGACTCGGCAGTGGAAATGTTCCTCGCCACCTACGGGTAAGAACCGCGCCCATGCCTTCACATCACCCCGGCGCGCCAATACTCGGCACGCGATCCCCACCGCGCTATTGCCCCAGCTATTCCGGGTTTGATTTAATGTCAAAAATGATCACTCGTGGCAGCCCTGGCCGGTGAGCGAGACGCTCGAGACCAAGCGGCCACTGGGTCGTTCGGCCCTCACCGTCTCCCGGATTGCGCTGGGCTGCGGCAACTTCGGCGGGATCGGCTCGGCACCGGAGTTCTTCGGCCAGGGGCTGAGCGAGGACCAGGCGCTCGAGCTGATGGACGCCGCGTGGGAGTTCGGCATCACCCACTTCGACACGGCCGACGCCTACGGCGGCGGGCGCAGTGAGCTGTCGATCGGCCGCTGGATCCGATCTCGCGGGGTTCGCCCCCAGCTGACCACCAAGACATACAACCCGATGCAGGCGGGGGCGGATCGCGGCCTGAGGCCCGAGCGGATCGCCCGCCAGCTGCGTACGAGCCTCGAACGGCTCGGGGTCGACCACGTCGAGCTGTATCTCGCCCACGAGTTCGACCCCGAGGTGCCGCTGCCGGCGTCGTTCGGTGCCTTCGATCAAGCCCAGGCCGAGGGCACGATCCGGGCCTACGGAGTCAGCAACTTCGACGCTCCTCAGTTGGCAGCCTCGCTGGCGGCAGGCGCGCCGCAGGCAATCCAGAACAGCTACTCGCTGCTGGCGGGCCAGGACGAGCAGGATCTCCTCGCGCTCTGCGCGGAGCGGGAGGTGGCCTACCTGGCGTTCAGTCCGCTCGCCGGCGGCGAGCAGTTCCCGTCCGGCTCACGGATGAGCCAGCGGCCCGAGCCGTATCGCGGGCTTGTCACGGGCCGGACTTTCGACGCACTCGCCCGGCTCCAGGCGATGGCCTCGAGCCGTGGCATCTCGATGGCCGGCCTCGCGCTCGCCTGGCTGCTCGCCGACGAGCGGGTGACCCAGATCGTGATCGGCCCCGGCCGCCCGGAGCACCTGGCGCCCGTCGGCGAGGCGCTCAAGCATCCGCTTACGGCCGAGGAGCAGGTTGCGGTCGGGAGCGCGGTCGCCTGATGCGCGTGCTCATCCTCAGCCACCGCGACGTGCTGGCCGCGCTCCCGCCGGAGGCATGCGCCGAGGCGATGGCCGAGGTGCTCACCGAGCATGCCCGGGGCGGGACATACATGCCGTTGCGGTCGGTGATGATGCCGCCCGACGCAGCCGGTTTCATGGGCCTGATGCCCGCCTGGCGCGGTCGGCACCAGGACAGGGCCGCGGCGTTCGCGCTCAAGGCGATCTGCTTGATGCCTGGTAATCCCGCGCGGGGCCTCGACGCGCATCAAGGACTCGTCACGCTGTTCGACGGCGAGAGCGGCGTGCCGACCGCGATCCTTGACGCTTCCGCGATCACTGCTATCCGCACCGCCGCGGTCACCGCGGTCGCGACCAGCCTGCTGGCGCGCCGCGATGCGCGGACGCTCGCGATCCTCGGGGCTGGGACGCAGGCGCGGGCTCATCTTCAAGCACTTGTCAACGTACGCGGCTTCGAGCAAGTGCGCGTCTACGCGCCGACCGGGGCGCACGCCCAGGCGCTGGTGCAGCAGGCCAGCCTGGCATCCGCCGAGCTGAGCGTCGCCGTGAGCGCTGAGGAAGCGCTCCGCGACGCCGACGTCGTCGTGACCGCGACCAGCGCGCGGAAGCCGGTGCTCCGGCATGCCTGGCTCAAGCCTGGAGCCCACCTCAACGCGGTCGGCGCCAGCACCCCGCAGGCGCGCGAGATCGACACCGCCACCGTGGCCGCGAGCGCGCTGTTCTGCGACAGCCGCGAGTCGCTCCGCAACGAGGCCGGCGAGTTCCAGCTCGCGATCCGAGAGGGCCTGATCGCTGGCGAGGAACACGTCCGCGCCGAGCTCGGTGAGGTGCTCGCGGGAGCTGCCCCGGGGCGCCGTGACGATGGCGAGCTGACGCTGTTCCGCTCGCTCGGCCTCGCCATCGAGGATCTCGCCGCAGCCGAGCGCGCGGTAGCGGCGGCAAGGGCGCGTGGCCTGGGAACCGAGGTGGAGCTGTGATAGAGCTGGCGGCGATCGAAGCCGCGCGCGAGCGTATCGCGGGTGCGGCGATACGGACGCCGCTGGTGCGCCTGCACGTCGAGGATGCCCCGGCCGAGATCTACCTCAAGCTCGAGAATCTCCAGCCGATCAACTCGTTCAAGATCCGCGGCGCTACCAATGCGATCATGCTCGCGCCCGCGTCCGAGTGGGCGAAAGGCCTCGTCACCGCCAGCGCGGGGAACATGGCTCAGGGAGTCGCGTGGGCAGCGCGGGCACTTGGCGTTCCCGCCACGATCGCCGTGCCGGAGCACGCGCCCGAGGCGAAGCTAGCGGCGATCAAGCGTTTGGGCGGCCGGATCCTGAAGCTGCCCTATGACGATTGGTGGAACGTGATCGTCACCAGCCATGTTGCCGGGGTCGAGGGGCTGTTTGTACACCCGGTCCAGGACGCGGGCGTGATAGCGGGGAATGGAACGATCGGGCTCGAGATCCTCGAGGACCTGCCCGACCTGGACGCGATCGTGATCCCGTACGGCGGCGGCGGGCTGACCGTCGGCATCGCCAGTGCGATCAAGGCCCTGCGGTCACATACGAAGATCTTCACCGCCGAGCCCGAGACCGGCGCCGCGCTGGTCGCCGCCCTCCGCGCCGGGCAGCCGGCCGATGTCGACTACCGCGCTTCGTTCGTTGACGGCTCCGGCAGCCGCCGCGTTCTGGACAGCATGTGGCCGCTTGTCGCGCCGCTCGTCGACCACGCCCTGGCGATCCCGATCACCGAAGTCGCTGCCGCCGTGCGCACGCTGGCCGAGCGTGTCCGGGTGGTCGCCGAGGGGGCTGGCGCGCTCGCGCCGGCCGCAGCACTGACTGGCCGGGCCGGGACCGGGAAGGTCGTATGCGTCGTCTCGGGCGGCAACATCAATCTGAGCAAGCTGGCTGAGATTCTTAACGGAGCTGCGGGATAAGCGGTCTGCGCCAGGGGCCTGCGCCAGGGGCCTACGTCCCGCGCACTGCCTCCAAGGCTTCGAGTAGCCGGTCGACCTCCTCAGGAGTGTTGTAGTGGATGAAGCCGATCCGCACTGACTTGCCGGTGTAGCCGAGGCGCTTGTACAAGCCCAGCGAGTACCACGAATCGTGCGCCCAGACTCCGATCTGAGCAGCGGCCAGGCGCTCCGCCACGTGCTGCGCCGCCACGCCGTCGACGTTGACCAGGAACGTCGGCACGCGGCCGCTCATCCCTGGCCGCCCGTACACCGTGATCGCGTCGGAGATGCCGTCCAGGAATCGCTGGCCCAGCGAGCGCTCGTAGGGAATGATCGCCGTGAAGCCCCCAATGGACTCCAGGTAGTCGATCGTCGCGTTGAATCCCGCGAGCAGCTCGTAGGGGAGTGTGCCGGTCTCGAACCTCCGCCCGAGCGGGCTCGTCGGCGCGGGGCGCGCCTTGTACGGCCGCCAGCGCTCGATCACCTCAGCCCGCCCGTAGGCAAGGCCGAGATGCGGGCCGCAGAATTTGTAGGGCGAGCAGATCAGGACGTCGGCGCCGATCTCGCGCACGTCGATCGGCTCGTGGGCCGCGTAGTGGACGGCGTCAATCCATGCGAGCGCGCCGACGTCGTGCGCGAGCTGGCAGACGCGCCGGGCGTCCACGACCGTGCCGATGGCGTTGGACGCCCACGCAAACGCGACCACCTTGGTGCGCGGTCCGAGCTTTCGCTGGAGATCTTCGAAATCGAACGTTGTGTCGTCATTCAGCCCTACGTGCCGGACGATCAGGCCGGCGTCGTGCGCGAGCTCCAGCCACGGCGCGACACCGCCGTCATGATCTAGTGAAGAGACAAGGACCTCATCGCCCGGGCGGAAGCCGCGGGCAGCGGTCCGCGACAGCATGAAGTTCAGCGAGGTCATGTTCGGCCCGAAGATCACCTCATGGGGCTCGCAGCCGAGGAACCGCGCCGCCTTGCGCTCGGCCTCCTCGAGGATCTCCCCGACGCGCAGGCTCGTCGCATAGCCCGCGCCGAGGTTGGCACTGGCCTCGCGCAGCGCCCGCGCGATCGCCTGGCCGACCTCATCGGGCACCTGTGACCCGCCTGGGGCGTCGAGGAACGCGAAGCCCTGCAGGGATGAGAAGCGATCCCGGACGGCGGCGACGTCGATGCTCGTGCGGAGTATTTCGGTCATCGGCAGCTTCCTCTCCCGCCCAGCGCACCGCCGGACCGGGGCACCGCCGGACCGGGGCATCGCAGGACGCCCAGATTGCGATCGAATCACAACTGCCAGCTGAACCTCAAAACGCTTCCCTTGCCCTGGCATGCAGCGCGATGGTTTGATCATCCAAATTTCGACCGGTTGGGAGGGCGCCTTGAGTTTCCGCGTCGTCCGCAGTGCCGAGGCCCGCTGGCAGGGAACATTGCCGGAAGGTAGCGGTCGAATTACGCTCGGCAGCGGCGCCTTCGACGGGCCCTATTCACTGCGGGCCCGCGTCGAAGATGCCGGGGCCGCTACCAACCCGGAGGAGCTGCTCGGCGCGGCCGAAGCCGCCTGCTTCACGATGTCGCTCGCGAACCTGCTGGGCGAGGCGGGCCATCCCCCGCGGGACCTGCGCACCACCGCCCGCGTGACGCTCGCCCAGGTCGGCCCCAGATTTGACATCACCCGCATCGAGCTACGTACGGTCGGCGACGTTCCGGGTGTTGACCACGCTTTTTTCAATGATCTAGCCGAGCGGGCGGCGGACTGCACGGTCTCGCGCGCCTTGACCGGCACCGAGATCACGCTTGAGGCGAGCGTTGCAGGTGGATTACCGGACGTGGACTCCGGCAGCCTCCGCAGTCAGCTCGCTGGTGGCGCGTGAAGCTCGATCATTCCCATGCCGACGAAGAGCTGATCGCCGTGGTCGACTGCTGGGGATCGCACTCGCATCTCGCGCCGTCGCCGTCCTTCGGCTCACCGGCCGGTCCGCATTTATCCCTATGGCCCTCCGGTTTACGCAGGCCAGCCTGGCTTGAAACCACCTGACTCCAAGGCAGTGAAGTATCCCGAGAAATGGAGAGGCGTATCCATGAAAGGAAGCGTGATCATCGCCGCGACGGCGATCAGCGCGCTCGCGGTGGCTGGCTGCGGTAGCAGCGGTAGCAGCGGTAGCAGCGCGAGCGGCGGGGGCAGCACGTCGTGTGTCGCCACGATCGGCATGGAGGGGCCGCTCACCGGCCCCGTGGCCGTGCTCGGGCAGGAGCAGCTGCATTTCGCGCAGCTCGCCCTGTCGATGGACAACCAGGCCAACAAAACGAAGATCTCGCTCGTCCAGGGCGACACCCAGCTGAATCCCGCGCAGGCGACGACCGTCACCCAGCAGTTCACCTCGAACTCGAAGATCGTGGCCGTGGCCGGCCCGGCTGGCAGCCAGGAGGTCGAAGCCGTCGGTCCGCTGTTCGGCCGGGCCGGGATAGCGTTCATCTCCGGGTCAGCGACCAACGCAACGCTCACTACAGGCAAGTACCCGACGTTCTTCCGGGTCGTGTCGAAGGACAGCGTGCAGGGACCGCAAGACGCCAACTACATCGTGAAGAACCTCCACCCCAAGGCCCTGATGATCGTCGATGATCAGGAGGCCTACTCGACCGGCCTAGTGGCCGCGATGACGCCGGTCTTCACGGCGGCCGGGGTCAAGGTCGAGAAGACAACCGACTTCTCCTCGCTGGTGGCCAAGGTCACGCCCGCCACAACGGTCGTCGTCCTGCCCTGGCAGGTGGCCTCCAACGCTCAGCAGTTCGGCCGTAACCTCGCCCAGCAGCACAAGAAGGCGCTGATTTTCGGCACGGACGGCCTGTTCTCGCCGAGCGCGTTCACCATCAGCAGCTCGTATGTGTCCTCGTTCGGCCCGGACATCACCGCGATTTCCGCGGACGCTGCGATCGCCTCGGCCGCGAAGGCGAAGTACGGATCCTTCGGAACGTTCGGCCCGCCGGTGTTCGCGGCGACGCACGTGATCGACGAGGCGATCGCCTCGGTCTGCAAGTCGGGCCAGACACCGAGCCGCAGCAATGTACTGGCGGCGATCAAGAAGACGAGCGAGCCGACTTCGATCCTCGGGCAGCCGATCAGTTTCGACTCCAGCGGAGATCTCGTCAACGGCAAGTTCTTCCTATTCAAGATCAACCCAGCGGGCAAGTCCCAGCTGATCCCCGGCTGACCGGCTGAAACCAGTTGGCTGCCCGGTCGCGCGCCTGCCATGAGCGGGCGCACGGCCGGGCAGCATGACGGCAGAGGACCCTCGCGCATGGCCTTCTTCTTCCAGGAACTGGTGAACGGGATCACCACGGGCGCGCTCTATTCCCTGGTCGCGCTCGGCTTCTCCATGGTCTACGGGGTGCTGAGACTGCTCAACTTCGCCCACGGAGACCTGTACATGATCGGGGCCTTCGTCGGCTACTTCGTGATCCAGTGGTTCGGCGGACCGTCTGCGCTGACGATCCCCGTGCCGCTGCTCCTGGTGATCATGTTTGTGCTGGCGGCCGGCCTGGCGGGCGGCCTGGGCGTCGCGATCGAGCGGTTCGCCTACCGGCCGCTGCGTGACGCGCCGCGGATCGCCCCGCTGATCACCGCGATCGGCATCTCCTTCTTCCTGGAGAGCTCGGCCCTGCTCCTGTTCGGCGCGCAGTTCCGCGTCTATAACACCTCGGACTTCATGTCGTTCTCCTCTGGGATCCAGATCGGGTCCGTCAGCATCGACTCCGTGCAGATCATGGTCCTTGTGCTGGGCCTCGCTCTCATGGTCGGCCTTCGGCAGCTGGTCAGCCGGACCAAGCTGGGCAGGCAGATGCGCGCGGTGGCGGCCGACCGGGAGGCGGCCGAGATGCTCGGCATCAACGTCAACCTGACGATCGCGCTGACGTTCTTCATCGGCTCGGCGCTCGCGGGGGTCGCGGGCGTGATGGGCGGGCTGCTGTTCAACCAGGTGAGTAACACGATCGGGTTCACCGCCGGCCTAAAGGCGTTCACCGCGGCGGTGGTCGGCGGCATCGGCTCGCTGCCCGGGGCCGTGCTCGGCGGGCTGCTGATCGGGCTGGCCGAGTCGTTCATCATCGGCTACGTCTCCTCGCTGTACGCCAACCTGCTGGTGTTCGGGCTGCTGATCGCTGTCATGCTGGTAAGGCCGAGTGGACTGCTCGGCCAGGCCCAGCTACAGAAGGTGTGACCAGGTGAGCCTCGACGCGCAGCCGCCGGCGGCCGGGCCCGCTGAAGCTGAGGCTGCGGCGG
>WNFJ01136603.1_pt2 | contig 13333 bp, 9 predicted proteins | sample 5400461 | NCBI WGS metagenome assembly WNFJ01 (sample SAMN13153349, study PRJNA577476) | soil metagenome | isolation source: 115 cm saprolite on Douglas fir-dominated hillslope | place: USA:California | collected 2013-09-17 | reverse complement strand
TCCTGTTCGGCCCGCTCGCCTGCGTCCTGCTTGCGCAGGCGCACGATGGTACGCAGCGCCTTGACGTCGAAGCCATTGCCCTTGGCCTCGGCGTAGACGTCGCGGATGTCGTCCGAGATCGTCTTCTTTTCTTCTTCCAGCCGCTCGATGCGCTCGATGATGGCCTTGAGCTGGTCCTTAGCAAATTTTGTCGCGGGCGCTTCCTTGACAGCGGCAGAGGTGGCCATCGGGTACTCCTGAATGGAACTGACGGTTGAGGTAAAGCGGAAGCGCCGCACGCTTCGCCACGCACCGCATCCCGGATTGACCCTCCAGAGTACGGTGCCCTGGGTCAAGGCGACATCGCGCTCATCCACAGCGCGCCCACAGGAGAAAGATTCCCTCATGGTGAGGAGGCGCTCTTGCGCCGTCTCGAACCATGAGGCTTCTCACCCTTCGAGACGCCGCTTCGCGGCTCCTCGGGATGACGCTGTTGCTTGTGGTCCTTACCCCTCGCGGCTCCTCACCAGCGCCGCGCTGACGAGCGCGCGGTAGGCATATTCGGACAATGTCGCCGGCCGGTCGAGGCCGAGCCGTGTCAGGCATTCCCTGTCGGCGGCATCCGGCCGGCCGGTTAATCCCTGCCACAACAATCCGGGCAGGCGCCGCGGCGAACGCTGTGCGTCCTGCAGAAGTTGCAAAGCCGGAATCAGCCGCTGCTCGACGTCGGTAAAGTCGCTGCCGAACGGAAACGACGGCAGCAAGCCGGCGTCACGCGCAGGCCTTAACGCGCCCGCAATCCGCTCCGGAAAATTCTCGCGCTGCGCGGCGCGAATTTCAAAATTTTTCGGCAGCTTGCCGGCGTCCTTGGCCTGCCGCGCGAGTTCGGCCTGAAAGCGCGAGTCGGCGACCTGCAGCATCGCGGCTATCACATCGGCGTCGGATTTTCCCCTGATATCGGCGACCCCATATTCGGTGACGACGATATCGCGTAAGTGCCGCGGAATGGTCTCATGGCCATAGCTCCAACGGATGTTGGATTGCGTTTTGGCGCCGGCCTGCCGCGTCGCCTCGACTGTGAGGACAGAGCGCGCGCCCCGCAGCGCGAACGCCTGCGCGACAAAATTATATTGACCGCCGACGCCGCTCACGACCTGTCCGTTTTCAAGGCCGTCGGAGATCACGGCTCCCATCAAGGTCGCCATCATCGCATTGTTGACGAAGCGGGCGTCGACACGGGCGCGCCGCTTGGCATCCTCCTCGCCATAGATCTCGTTGGTGAAGGACACCGGCATCATCTGGATCCGCGCGATTTGGCTCGCCGTCATCCCGCGCAGCGCCCGATAAAATGATTTCGGCCCGAGAAAAAACGCGCCGTGCAGCACAACGCCATCGACCTCGCGTTTGAGAATGCCGGCGTCGATCAGGCCGAGAAACGCCTCGAACAGCATTTCGCTGACGCCGTAAAGACCCTTTTCGAACGATCCGGTTTCCAGCGCCGAGAGCGGCTCGGTTGCGTTTCCCAGCCGCTTCATGATGGCTTGAAATTGCGCATTGTCGCGGTGGCGAACGATCAAGCCCTGTGCCAGCGCATCGCCGACCTGACCGATGCCGATCTGCAGCGTGCCGCCGTCGCGCACGAGGCCCGCGGCGTGAAGGCCGATGGCATATTTGCTGTCGGTGATCGGCTCGGACGGCGGCGCGAACAGCGGAAACTCGGTCGCGGGACCATCGAGCACCGCGCTGAATTCTTCCGCCGGCAGGTCGCCGGCGCCCGGCATGAACGGCAGTTCAGAATTAACCTGACCGACCAGCTTGAACGACGCGGCGCCTTGCGCACGGGCGCGTAATATATCCAGTGTAGTGTCGGTGTTGCAGCTCAGACTGTAGCGCGCAACGCCATCGACAACACGCTTTGCCACCAGTTGCGTGACGACGTTGAGCCCACGCGCCAGCAGATATGACGTGGCATGCGTATAGTTCGCGGAAATATAGTGCTGCTGGGCAAACGGCACATGCAGCCATCTTCCGGCCAGAAAGAAAAACTCGATCACCTTTATATTGGGCGGCAACGCATTGGCATGCAGCGCGTCGGCATAGGCGAGATCGGGATAGCTGCCGAACAGGCGGTCGATCACCGGCGCGATGAAGCGCTGCTCAAGCAGGTTCTTTGGCTTCGGTTTTTCCAGGGTCAGCGCGGAAAAGATGGTCAGGTTGATCGCGCGGTCCGCAGCGGCCCGCGCGTAGAGCGCGTTGACGATGTGGTTCGCCTTGCCGAGCCCGAGCGGCAACCCGACCACCAGGTCGGTCCCGACACCGCGGATGATATCCTCCGCGATCGCCTCGGGGTCGGTGAACAGCTTCGGCATCAAAGGAAGCCCAGTCGGGGTTGGGATAGCCGGCAGCCCTGGAATCGGCCGCAGCCGCCAGCAGCTATAGCGTAATTGCACTTGCACCCCACATTCGTCTGTGACGAACCGGCAACAGAGAAGCATTGAATTCAGGGGGTTCCTGCCGCTGCCGGTTTGCCTGTGGCGGCGGTGCCCTCTAAACAGGTAAACCTGTCGAAGCCGTCGGCGGGGGCAGCCGGCCGGGGTTGCTGCGGGATCACATGATTGGGCGTGCCGCTAAAGTTGGCCACGTGGAAAGGCGCGTGCTTCGATCGGGCATTTGCCTTGGCATCGCAACTTGGGTCGGTGTTGCGGCTACCGCAGCCTTCAGTTTTGCCGCTACCGCGGCGCGGGGCGAAGCCCTCCCCGAGGCCTTGGCCAGGGCCTATCAGTCCAATCCGCAGCTCAATGCCGAACGGGCGCGGCAGCGCGCCACTGACGAGAATGTCCCGCAGGCCCTGGCGGGCTACCGGCCGCAGATCATCGCCAGCCTGAGCGTCGGGCTGCAGGCGGTACGCAATCTGCTGCCCGACAATACGGTTCAATCCGCGACCCTGAAGCCCTGGACCATCGGGGTGACGGTGACGCAGACGCTGTTCAACGGCTTCAAGACCGCAAACAGCGTGCGCGGGGCGGAACTGCAGGTGCAATCGGGGCGCCAGGCATGGCGCAATGTCGGTCAGGGCGTGCTGCTCGACGCCGTCACCGCCTATAGCAACGTACTCGCCAATCAGTCGCTGGTGGAGGCGCAACGCTCCAATGTTGCGTTCCTGCGGGAACTCCTCGGCGTCACCCAACGGCGTCTCAATGCGGGCGACGTAACGCCGACGGACACCGCGCAGGCCGAGGCGCGGCTGAGCCGCGGGCTGGCCGACCTGAATGCCGCCGAAGTCAACCTCGCCGTCAGCCAGGCGACCTACACCCAGGTGATCGGCAACCCGCCCGGCCAGTTACGGCCCGCCGAAACCGTAGACCGGTATCTGCCGCGCAGCCGCGATGACGCCACCGCGATGGCCTTCAAGGAGCATCCGGCCGTCCTCGCCGCAGGCTTCGACGTCGATGTCGCCTCGACCAGCATCCACGTCGCCGAAAGCAGCCTACTGCCCTCTATCACCCTGCAAGGCAGCGCCAGCCACAGCGTTGATTCCGATCCCACGCTGAGCACATTCAGGACCGATCAGGCTTCGGTGATCGCCCAGATGAACGCGCCGATCTACGATGGCGGCACAGCGGCGTCGCAGACCCGGCAGGCCAAGGAGGTGGCCGCGCAGAGCCGGCTGGTGCTCAATCAGGTTCGCAATCAGGCCCGCACCGCGGCGATCGGCGCATGGGTCGCCAATGAAGGCGCCAAGATCGCCATCGCCGCGTCGGAATCCGAAGTGCGTGCCGCTGGCGTCGCGCTGGAGGGCGTGCGCAAGGAGGCGCAGGGCGGCCAGCGCACCACGGTCGACGTGCTGAACTCGCAGCAGGATCTGATTTCGGCGAAAGCGCGCCTGATCGGCGCGCAACGCGATCGCGTCATCGCGTCCTACACCCTGCTCAGCGCCGTCGGCAGGCTCGACGTCAAGACGCTGGCGCTCAATACGCCGGACTATCTGCCGGAGGTGCATTACCATCAGGTGCGCGACGCCTGGCACGGCCTGCGCACGCCATCGGGGCAATGAGAGCCATACCGAAACCGGGGAGTAAAACGATGCTTATCAGACGCAGTATATTTCGTTTACGGCTGGAGTAATCATGCGCAATCGAACTCAACTCGGGACAGCGGCACAGCCATCGACGGCGGTGAATTTCGACGTTCCCGCCGGCGCCGATTGTCACACCCATATTCATGGCGACCCCGAGAAATTTCCGTTCTTCGCCGGGCGCGTCTATACCCCGGAACTGGCGTCCCCCGAGGAAATGGCGGCCTGCACAGGGCGCTGCACGTCGATCGCGTGGTGATCGTGACGCCGAGCGTCTACGGCACCGACAACTCGGCCACGCTGTTTGGCATGAAGGCGCGCGGCGCAACCGCGCGCGGCGTCGCCGTGATCGACGACAAGACGCCGGACGGCGATCTCGAGGCCATGAATCAGGCGGGGATTCGCGGCATCCGGCTCAATCTCGCAACCGGCGGCGTTAACGACCCTGCGGTTAGCCGCCCGCGCTTTCAGGCCGCGGTGGAGCGCGTGAAAAACCCGCAACTGGCACGTCCAGCTATTCACCAGCCTGGCGATGATTTCCGCGATCAAGGACCTCGTTGCCGCCTCGCCAGTGCCGGTCGTGTTCGACCATTTCGGCGGCGCGCACGCCGAACGAGGCCCGGAGCAGCCGGGCTTTGCCGATCTCACGGACCTGGTGCGGACGGGCAAGGCCTACGTGAAAATCTCCGGCGCCTACCGGGTCTCGAAACTCGTGCCCGACTATGCCGACACGGCGCCGCTCGCCCGCGCGCTGATCGCGGCGAACTCCGACCGCATCGTCTGGGGCACGGATTGGCCGCATCCAAACGCGGTGACGCCGCCCGGGAAGAAGCCAACCGACGTGACGCCACTGCTTCAGATCGACGACGGCCGTCTGCTCAATCAACTCCCGGTGTGGGCGCCGGATGCGGCGCTCCGCAAAAAGATCCTGGTCGACAATCTGGCGCGGCTTTACGGCTTCTGAGTATTGGCTACCGAGAAACCGCTTGCGCCATTTGCCGAAACGCTTTCTGACGGAAAGTGCGCAACCCATCACCGGCCTGGCACAGTCCGGCGCGAGAAAAATGCGATCAGCACGGGCAGCGTCACCAGGATGACCAGTGGCGCCAGCAACATGCCGGTGACTACTACCACCGCCAAGGGCTTTTGCACCTGCGATCCGATTCCCGCAGACATCGCCGCCGGTAACAATCCCACGCCCGCGACAACGCAGGTCATCAGCACCGGCCGAAGCTGAAGTTCGCCGGTGCGGATCACGGCCCGCACCCGGTCGAAGCCTTCATCGATCAGTTGATTGTACTGCGACAGGATAATGATGCCATCCTAAATCCGATCGCGGCGGACACGCTGAACGGAATGCCGGATATCAAAAGCCCGAGCACGCCGCCGAAGATCGCCATCGGGATCACGCTCATGGCGAGCAACGTATCGACCATCGAACCGAAATTGAACCACAGCAGCACCGCGATCAGCGCGAGGCTGATCGGCACCACGATGGACAGCCGCTTGATGGCGTCCTGCAGATTGCCGAACTCGCCGACCCACTCGACCCGCGATCCCGCCGGAAGCTTGATCTGGGCTGCGACCTTTTCCTGGGCTTCCCTGACCGCGCCGCCGAGGTCACGTTCGCGGACCGAAAACTTGATCGGCAGATAGCGCTCCTGCTGTTCCCGATAGATGTAGGCTGCGCCCGAAACCAGGTTGATCGAGGCAACTTCGCTCAAGGGTATTTGCGTGATCGTGCCGTTCGGACCCGCTACGCCGATCCGTAAATTCTGGATCGCCTCGGCGCTCTTGCGATATTCGGGTGCAAGACGGACGATAATCGGAAAATGCCGATCGCTGCCGGGTTCATAGAGATCACCGGCGCTGTCGCCGCCGATCGCGACCTTGATGGTGGCGTTGATGTCTCCCGGGGCTAATCCGTAACGGGCCGCCTTGGCGCGATCGATATCGATCTGGATGGTGGGTTGGCCGAGTGACGTGAATACCGCCAGATCGGCAATTCCCTGGACGGTGGCGAGGACAGACTTGATCTTGTTGGCGGTATCGCTGAGCGCCTGGAGATCGTTGCCAAACAGCTTGATCGAGTTCTCTCCCTTTACGCCCGATACCGCTTCGGAGACGTTGTCCTGCAGATATTGCGAAAAATTGAATTCAACGCCGGGGAATCTATCCTGCAGTTTCGCCAGCAGTCGAGCCGTCAGTTCGTCCTTGTCGTGGCTGTTGGGCCATTCGCTGACCGGCTTCAGCGGCGCAAAAAATTCCGCATTGAAAAGCCCGGCGGCGTCGGTGCCGTCATCAGGGCGGCCATGCTGCGATACCACCGCCTCGACCTCGGGAAAGCTGCGGATCAGCTTGCGCATCTCGTTGACGTAGGCGTTACCCTCCTGCAGCGAGATGGTCGGCGGCAAGGTCGCACGGATCCAAAGATTGCCCTCTTCGAGTTTGGGCAGGAATTCCAGTCCGAGCAGGCGGCCGAACACGACTGTCATGACCACCAGACCTGCGGCTCCAGCCATCACCGGTTTCCGATTGTCAACTGCCCAGTTCAGTACCGGAACATAGAGCCGATGCAGAAACGCCATGATCCGCGTCTCGGCTTCGTGCATGTGCGACGGCAGGATCATCGCACTCAATGCCGGTGCGATCGTGAATGTCGCGAGCAGGCCGCCCGCCAGCGCATAGGCATAGGTCCGCGCCATCGGCCCGAAGATGTTGCCTTCCACGCCGCTCAAGGTGAACAGCGGCAGAAACGCCGCGATGATGATGGCGGCTGCAAAGAAGATCGACCGCGACACGTCGGCGGCGGCTGAGAGGATGGCATGGCTCCTCATGGCCATCGTGGTGTCGTAGGAGATATGGCTTTGCTCGGTTTCCGAAAGCGCGGTGGTTTGAGCCAACCGGCGGAAGATCGCTTCCACGAGGATCACGGTGGCGTCCACGATCAGCCCGAAGTCGATCGCACCGACCGAGAGCAGATTGGCGGATTCCCCCCGCAACACCAGAATGATGACGGCGAAGAACAGCGCGAACGGAATCGTGGCGCCGACAATCAGCGCGCTGCGCAGATCGCCCAGGAAAATCCATTGCAGCAGCACGATGAGGAGAATGCCGAGCACCATGTTGTGCAGGACGGTCGCCGTGGTGATGTCGATCAGATCCTTGCGGTCGTAGATACGCTCGATCCGCACGCCCGGCGGCAAGATGCTGGAGTTGTTGATGGAAGCCACCAGCGCTTCGACCCGTGCGATGGTTGGCGAGCTTTGCTCGCCGCGGCGCATCAGCACGATGCCCTGCACGATGTCATTGTCTTGATCGAGACCGGCGATGCCGAGTCGTGGCTTCTCGCCAACGGTCACGGTAGCGACGTCCTTGACGAGAACAGGATTGCCGCTGCTCTGCGACACCATGGTGTTGGCGAGGTCGTCGATCGAGCGGATCAGGCCGACGCCGCGCACCACGGCGGACTGCGATCCGATGTCGACGGTGTTGCCGCCGACATTGATGTTGGAATTGCTGACCGCCTGCAGCAATTGCGGCAGCGTCAGACCGTAGGCGATCAGCTTGTTGAATTCGACCTGCAGCTCGTAGGTTTTGGTCTTGCCGCCCCACCCGGTGACGTCGATCACCCAATCCTGCAGCGTTTTCAGGTCGAGCACGCTGTAATTTGGCGGCCCGGCCAACCGGTAGCGGTAGATTTCGCCGATGGCGCTGAGCGGTGAAATCGTCGGCTGCACGTTGCCAAGCAAAGGCGGCAATTGCGACAACCGGTTCAGCACCTGCTGCAGGGCCTCGTCATAGGTGTAGTCGAATGAAAACTGCAGTTTGACGTCTGACAATCCGTACAGCGAGATAGTGCGCATCGTGCGCAGGTTCTTGATGCCCGAGACCTGGGTCTCGATCGGAATGGTGATGTAGCGTTCGATCTCCTCCGACGACAATCCCGGACTTTGCGTCACGATGTCGACCATCGGTGGCGTCGGGTCGGGATAGGCTTCGATATTGAGCTGCTTGAACGCGATCAGGCCGCCTATTATCACGACGGCGAGCAAGCCCACCATCAAATATCGGCGTGTGACTGCGATGGCAACAAGGCGATCCATTCAGATCGAAGCTTTCAATAGGCCGAGTTAAGTTAGCTGCCGGATGCAACGCGGTCGATGAACAGACTGCCCTTGGTAACGATCTGTTCGCCAGGTTTCAGATTGCCCTCAACCTCGACGAGGTCGCCGTTGGTGAGGCCGGGCTTGATCTGGCGGAGTTCGATCGACTTGTCGTCATGCGCGACCCAGACCCGGACCTGATTGCCTTCGTAGATCAAGGCCTGCTTCGGCACACCAACCGCGAGGTGATCGCCGGGGGAATAGATCGTGACATTCGCGAACATTTCCGGCTTCAAGAGACCGTCTTTGTTATCTATCGTGGCGCGCACCAGAAGCCGGCGGGTCGCCGGATCGATCGCCGCGGCAACATAGTTGATGCGCGCAGTCAGCGGGCGGCCCGGCAGCGCCAGCACATTAAAGGCGATTTCCTGCCCTACCGACACGTTCGACGCATCGGTCTCGCGGACGAAGGCCGTAAGCCACACCGTAGAGAGATCGCCGATCACAAATACCGGGTCGCTGGCGCCGGTGTTCACATATTGGCCGGGACCGATCTTTCGCTGCACGACCGTGCCTGTAATCGGCGAGAAGATGGTGATCTCCCGATTGATGCTGCCCTTATCCTGGAACGTTGATATCGCCTCGTCGGTGAAGCCGAGGATTCGCAATTTATTGCGTGCCGCCTCCAGCGCCGTCTGCGTCGAGCGCAGGTCGTTCTGCGCCTGGGTCAGGTTTGCCTCGGCCTGCTGATAATCCTTCAGCGGGACAGCCTTGCCCTCGAACAGATCCTTGGCGCGCTTGTGTTGTATCTGGGCAAGATCGAGCGCCGACTTGGCTTTGTTCAACCCGGTCATGGCCGCAATGAAATCGTTCTGCGCCTGCACGGTGTCGGCGGCCTCGATCACAAACAGCGGCTGGCCCTGCGTGACGCTGTCGCCCGGCCGGGCCAGCAGTTTGGTAACCCGGCCCGCATAAGGCGAAAACACCGGCGTCGAGCGATCCTCGTCGACCGCGATCTTGCCTTCGGTCACGTGCTCGGCGCGGAAGGCTCGCTTGGTCGCGGGCTCGATGGTCAGGCTGGCCCACTCGGCAGGGGTCGGAGTGTAGCGTGGCGACCCTTTGCGGGATTGGCTCGAGACTTCGGAATGCTGCTGCGTGGCCCCGCTGATATGCACAAGCCCGTACAGCGCAGCGCCCGCAAGCGCCAGCAGGGCCGCGCCAACGGCCAGCTGTCGCCGACTAAGCATCTGCAATTGCTTGGGAAATTTCGACACCATGGGGCCCGGTCACTTCGGCGATGATTCCAGCAATGACTGCCTCATCGGTGCGCTAATAGTGCCTATTTGATGTTTCAAACAACCTAAAAACGCGGGTAGCGCCAGCGTTTAAAGTTAAAATTTTGAGAGGCGGACTTTATTTTTGGACGACGGAGCCTGGACCTCAACTGCGCGCCGGCCATTGCGGCGGGTGACTGCCGAGCGGCATCGCCGGGCGCGCCCAGAATGCCGGCGTCTTCGATAGCGCGGCCGAATGGCTGACGGACTGCAGCGGACCGAAGCCAGAGGGCACCTCCTCCACAAAGGGTCGGACCGCGTCGCCCTTCAAATCTTCGGTGTTGAAGCCATCGGCGGCGCGGCCGAGATTCCACAGCCATCGTCCGGTCTGCGCCAGCGACACGCGGACGTGCCAGCTGCCGCCTTCGCGCGACTGGCGCGCCCGCGCCATCATCGCGCCGAACGCCATCAGATAGCCGGTGGCGTGATCGAGCATTTGCGCCGGCAATTCCTTCGGTCCGTCGACACCGGCGGCCTGCCCTTCGGCGTGATTGAAGCCGGTCGCGGTCTGCACCAGCGAGTCGAAACCGCGGCGTTCCGCCCACGGCCCGGCATGGCCATAGGCCGACAGCGAGACGTAGACGATGCCGGGGCTGATCCGCGCCGCATCGTCGGGCGAGAGGCCGAGATTCGCGAGCGCGCGCGGACGATAGCCTTGCGAGAAAATATCCGCACTGGCCAGGAGATCGCGCAAGACGCCCCGTCCCTGTTCGCTCTTGAGTTCGACAAAACTCGTCAGCTTGCCGCGCCCGGTATCGATGGTGAGCCATGGAATCGCCGGCAGCTCGGGACCGGAGATCAAGAGCACATCGGCGCCATGGACGGCGAGCGTCCGCCCCGCGACGGGACCAGCGATCACCCGCGACAGGTCGAGCACGCGCAACCCCGCAAGCGGGCGGTCGCCCGCGGGCCAAGGTTTCGCGGCAGCGTCGCCGATTTTTTCGATTGAGATCGGCGGCAGTGCGGACAGCGCCTTGGCATGAGGCAGATCAGACCATTCGTCGCGCGAGCGCATCAGCGCGACCACGCAGCCGCCGGCATAGGCCGCGCTCTCGAATGCCTCGCCGTCCCACTGCATCAGCGCGGCCTGAACCTGGTCGCGTTCCGGCTTGCAGTTCAGGACCTTGCAGACGGCGTCGCGGTGATGCCTGAAATTGGTGTGCAGCCGCACCAAACGCTGGTCGCGGGTTTTATAAATCCCGGCGATCGCGTCCCATGCCATCGGAGAGCCCTTGCCATCGACGCGCAAGTAACGCTCGCTGCGGCATTCGACGACGGCATGACGCATATCGACCGCGACGTCCTGCGATTGTCCTGAGCGCAACTTCCATATCTGCGCCGCAGCGAGTCCGGCCGCGGCGATGCTGGCTTGCGCCGCGGCGGCGACGCGAAACGACGACGGCAATTGCGGTTCTTCTCCCGTCAGCGCCACGGCGTCGAGCGCGGAAAGCTCGCCGCCGGCCAATGTCCAGAGATCGGCCAGAATTTCGCTGGGGCTTTGCATGACCCTCACTCTTCCTTAAACGTCAAAGCTCCGCCGTAGAGCCTGTTCGGTTCTGATTGAATCAGAACCTGGCTCTGGCTTTTTGTTTTGACGCGTTTTCTCCACGCAAACCGGTACCCACTTTGCTCGAAAACGCTATAGCATGGAAGGAGTTGCAATGGCTGCCATTGATCCGTTGACCGCCGGGGGCGTTCTGCTTGCGACTGCTGCAACCGATGCAGTCTATGTCATGTTCACCTCTGCCGTGGTGGCGCGCAGGCGCGTGCCTGCGGCGACGTGGAGCAGCGTATGGTATCTGCTCTCGTCTTATGCCGTGATCAGCTATACGGAAAACTGGGTCTATGTCGCCTTCGCGGCGGTCGGTTCGTGGTTGGGCGCGTTTGTCTCGATCACCTACCTGCACCGGCCACCCGGCGGTCCGCCGATCGGTGCCGCGCCTGAGTAGCTGCACCGACGTTGCGAGGAGCCATAGATTGCTTCGTCGCTCCGCTCCTCGCAATGACGTCAACTCCAAATACGACTCCGCATTCTCGCGGCGCGATGCGCCCGAGTTGTGCATGAACCATTCGCCCAGGAAAACAGAGGGCGCAGGGAATGCCGGATGCCCAATGCACCCGCAGCCTCGCGTGCAAATGAATAAAGCACACGAGCGTAGTCACCACGGTCACACCGGAAATCACCCGGCATTCCCCGCGCAATGGTTTTACGGCTTACTTCGTGCCCTCCCCGGTGATCGGGCTTGTTTGTCACCGTCGTCCCGCGGATATGGTTTTGTCCGCGCCCGGTTGGGCCGACTAACCTCTGCGAAACTTGACGCCAGCGTCGAGGCGTCAGAACCACACGACTTCGCCGTCCACTTCAGCATCTTTCGTCCAGCACGCCGTTCGATTGCTCACAGGCCTTTCGACCCGCCCTGCCATCTCGTTGCGCGCCAATGCCGCCGCGTCCATCGCATCCCACCGCGCGTTCGTGACGATCGCGAAACGCCCCTCGCTCGGGTGAGACGGGCGAGTTTGTAGGAGTGATTTGCCCGACGGGTTAAGCGAAATATTTTTGCAAATGGGGCTGGACAGCCGAAATCAGGGCTGGACACCTGATTTGCCCGTCGGGGCAATGTATGCTGTGCGAGCCAAAGCTGACATCACCTTGAGACGCCAAGACTTCAGCTTTTTGACCCAAATCGGAAATCAGAAATCTAACTGACAACAATCCGTTGACGGCTTGAGGGGGCGGCGGCGAGGTAAGCAAAGCTGGCGCTAGGTCGAGAACGAGCTCCGGACCCTGGGTTCGTAAGTCAACGTCCGTGCGATGAGGGTCCGAGACATCCTCCGCACGCTTAGTCCGAAAATGCCCAACAAGTTGCTTGCGGCGGCGCGTTGCATTCGGGCAACACTTTTTTGGAAAAATTGATGACCAGTAGTTTCCACCTTGCGTGTTCATATCGTGAGCCGAAAAATCGGCGCCGTCGCATGCTTGGCTCTGCAAGCTGGCTCAGGTGGAGCGTTTGGAGACTGGGATCATGAACGCGCGATTTGCGTCAGTAGCGGCTGTTTTGTGCGAAACGGCATTTGTCGCTTGCCTTGCCAGCTTCGGTTCGACCGGGACCGAGAACACCGGCGCAGCGCCAATCGCTGAGCCCCGCCCACCATCTCTCACCGCGGACGCACCGCGAGCTACCGCAATCGGCAACGCCGCTGTCGGCAACGCCGCTGTCGATAACGCCGATATGGCGACGGTCGCCAAATCAGTGACGACGACGGACACGACGGTGGCCTCGGATGAGTCGAAATCGGTCGTCGAGGCCGCGTTGACCGATTCGTCGCAGATCCTGCCGCCCGATTCACCGACGGCGCAAGTGGCGACAGCGAGCACGTCTGATCCGGTGCCAAACGACGTCAAGGAGGCTGTGGGCTCCATCGAAATTCTCGATGAATGCCTGGTAGCCGACATCTGCGTCGACCGATACCTGTGGGCGCTCTACCAACGCACGCCCAAGGAGGACAGCATCAAGGTGCAGGAGCGGAGGAAAGTGACGGTCAAGAGGAAGCACAAAACGGTGACTGTCACCAAAAGCTTTACCAGGCTCGTCGATGAGGACTTCACGTGGAAGGATCCGAAGGCGGCGGAAAAAGCCGGAATGCCAATGATGGACTACGTGATTGGAGGCATGGATCGGAGCTTCAAGCTGAAGCTCTTTTATACGCTTTACGCGGCGGAGCAGGCCGGGTTGTCCCCTGGCATAACCAGCGCGTTCCGCGATGACTACCGTCAATCGATCGCAAGCGGCCTGAAGGCGGCGACTGACAGGTCATACCATGGCGGGAGCTTCCGCGGC
>WNFJ01314152.1_pt1 | contig 13334 bp, 9 predicted proteins | sample 5400461 | NCBI WGS metagenome assembly WNFJ01 (sample SAMN13153349, study PRJNA577476) | soil metagenome | isolation source: 115 cm saprolite on Douglas fir-dominated hillslope | place: USA:California | collected 2013-09-17 | reverse complement strand
TATTCGACGGATCGAAGAAAACCCGGAGCTTCGCAGCCAGATGGGCGCGGCAGGTAAGGAGCGTGCGAAAGAATTCAGCTCCCAAATGGTTACGAAAATGTACGAGCAACATTACCATCAGATCCTCAAATCGCCCGATCAAAGCGCGCAAGAACGCTGAGGACCATTCCATGAGGGTCGGCCTGATCGCGCCTCGCTTCCTGCCCGATATTGGCGGACTCGAAATCCATGTTGAAAATATCACGCGACGTCTCGTTGCTGCGGGTCACAGCGTGGAGGTAATGACTCAGGCGATCCCTTCTGCTAAACGCCTAGAACAGCTTGATGGCGCGACGGTGCGGAGGTTTCCTATACGACTGGGCGGCGACGCTTATCCTTTTGCCCCTGGATTGTGGAGTTATATCGGGCGACATGCTCGGGACTTCGACGTCGTTCATGTACATAGCTACCATGCCACTCCGGCCATTCCCGCCGCCCTTGCTCCGGTTCGACGGCTGGTCTTCACACCGCACTATCTGGGCGGCGGACGCACGCTACTTGCTCAAGCTATTCACAAGCCCTACCGTTTGATCGGTCGAATTCTATTCGAGCGAGCCAACCATGTCGTATGCACTACCGCAGCGGAAGCGGCTATGGTCGCGCATGACTTTCCGAATGCTATCTCTAAAACGAGTATTATTCCCAACGGGATAGATCTGGAGCTTATTAACAGTGCGGTGCCGCCAGATCACACGCCACCGGTTATTCTGTGCGTCGGCCGGCTCGAGAAGTATAAGAACACTGACCTTGTCGTTGCCGCAATGCCATTCCTCGATCAATCTATGAAGCTAGTGATTGTAGGTGATGGTCCTAGCGCAAAAGGACTGGCTCAGCTCGCCGCCGAGCTCGGCGCGGCTTCCCGGGTGGAGCTTGTCGGAGCTGTGAAGTGCCCCGAGGTTTACGGGTGGTTTCGTGCGGCGGATGTTTTCGTGACGATGTCGGCCCGGGAGTCGTACGGCATGACGGTCCTAGAAGCACATGCCGCCGGCGCGCGCATAGTGGCATCCGACATCCCAGCTCACCGTGAATTGATTGCTATTCTTGGCCCACAGGCCGCTTTGGTTCCAGTATCAGCTGGACCAGCTGAGCTGGCGGCGGCAATTCGCGCAGCGGCTGCCTTGCCAACTCAGACGGCGCAAGCGGTTCCATCTTGGTACGACCACGTGCAATCGCTCCTGAGAATCTATTCCAGCGATTAACCGAGTCCGCGTAATCGCTCGACTTTCGTTCTTATGCCGCTGGGGTCTCCCAGGCCAGCCGTAAGCCCGGATTTCTTCGGGTGTCGGCTGGTCATGGTGAGATGACGGAAATTTCGCGTCGATGAGGACGCGGCGGAGCTTGGCGATCATGTCCGCGGTGGACGGCTGGGACTTGCTGCGGTACCAGGGGCGCGGGCCCGGTGGTCATCTGCGTCGGCGGGATGGTGCCCCGCGGATGGCCGCGTGGTGCCAGGCGTGCCGCCTCGACGACGAACTGTTCGGCCGGCTGGCGATGCTGGCCCGACGCGGGCACGGCCCGGTCCCGACCTGCTTCGCATGGAAGCCGTCGAAGACGTAACGGAAGAACGCAGGCCGCTCGTGCGCCACGCCGCAGTGTCGCGGAGCCCTTTCGCTGCCCGGAGAGCTGACCGCGCCAGCGCACGGGAACTCTCCGCGATACGGGAACTCTCCGCCGGGGCACCGGGAACTCTCCGCGACAGCGGTCCCTCGTTGCGGGAGCGGCGGCCGCGGACCCAGGACCAGCGCGGACTGGCCCTTTTTGTCCGAATCGGTGGAGTACCCGGGCCGCGCTTGGCTGCTTTCGTCAAGCCTTCCTGCGTAGTTGCCCGGGACCCGGCGAAGAAGGTAACGGGGCGGCCAGTTACCGGCCGGTAACTGGGCTTTTTTCCGGGCTGGCAGGGGACAAGGTTCCAGTTACCGGCGAGTAGCGGGCGAGCGCCGGTTCCGGGACAGCCGGACCGGCCGCCACTCGCTCAACGGGCATCCCCCTTTGTTCATCGGGCTCCCAGAGCAGCCGTCGACTCACATGATTGTGGCGGCGAGGGCTCCAGGCTCAGCCCAAGCGGGAACGAGGAAACGGGTCTCACGCCTGCTCCGCGCTCTGGCGGACAAGGCCGCCACGGTCGGCGTACCTCGCGAGATCCCGCAGTAGCTCCACCGTCAACCGTTGTCAGCACGACGCGCCGCGACGGCGACCCAGGAACCCTGCGGTTCAAATCTCTGTAACCGCGCGGCCCGACCCGGCCGCATCGCCCAAAAATGCGAAAGTCGCGTAATCGCTATCCGGTCGCGAAAAGGCCGAAGTCGTCCATCGTCAGCGAGCTCACGCCGTCGAGTCCCATTCCCACGGAGATGTTGGTCGCACCCGAGGGCAGCGCGGGCGTGGTCCAGCTAGCGCGGGTCCATGTGGAACTGTCGGCAAAAGCCGCGGAATTTGTCCAGAATACCCAGCTGCCAGAGGAATTCCTGTAGTAGACGAAGAACCTGGGGGTCGCCGACCCACTGGTTACCTTGTACCACGCGGTCACCGTATAGGTGTGCCCTGCGCTTATGGCCGGCGCGCAAGCCCCTCCGTCCTGCGTGTTGACAAGCTTGCGGTCGCCGCTGGTGTAGCTGGTGATGTTCAGGTTTTCTGCGTAGCTGCCGCTGTGCGCATCAGTCGTGCGTGTCCAGGTGTAGGTGTTGGTTCCGGAGCCGCCAAGCAGCCAGCATGTCGGGGTGCTCCCAGAAGCGCTTTCCAGCGACGGATTCTGCAAGAGGTTGTTGTTGATCACGGTCACGATCACTGGGCTCGACGTGGTCGCGTTGCCTGCCAGATCGACCGCACGTGCGGTGATTGTGTGACTTCCATCATGGCTGGCGGCCGAGTTCCAGGCGAACGTGTACGGGGCCGACTTCACGGTGCCCACAACGTTCCCGTCCACGAGGAAGTCCACGTGATCGACACCGACGTTATCGCTCGCGCTGGCGCTCAGGGAGACCGTCCCGGCCACCAACCCGGCAGTCGACTTGCACGACCTGCGTGTTGACAGGCTCGGCATTCCCCGCGTTGTCGTAGGAGCGGTAGTTCACAGTCGTAGTGCTCGTCAGCGAGAACGGTGCCGAGTACCTGGTGCCGTTAGTAAGGCTCGGTGTCGACCCGTCGGTCGTGTACCGTATCGACGCCACGCCCGAGCCTGCCGTGTTATCGGTGGCCGACAGGGCCACCGATACACCAGTCCCGAACCAGCCAGAGCAGGGTCTGCCGTTACACGCAATCGTCGACGTCGGCGGGGTCGTGTCGATTTGTATCAGCGCCGAGTTGACCGGCTCCGCGTTGCCCGCGACATCGTACGCCCGGTACTTGACCGTCGTCGTAGCGGTCAGCGAGAACGATCCGGTATAGATCGTCCCGTTGGAGGTGCTGGGCGTCGACCCGTCGGTCGTGTAGACAATCGAAGCGACGCCCGAGCCACCCGCGTTGTCGGCCGCCGTCAGGGACACCGACACAGCGCTGTTGTAGAACGAGCTGGCGCAGCTCGCGCCATTGCACGAGATCGACGATGTCGGCGCGACCGAATCGATCTGGATGAGCTGAGTATTCACCGCCTCAGCGTTCCCCGCGTTGTCATACGCCCGGTACTTGACCGTGGTCGTCGTCGGGACCGAGAACGGACCCGTATACACCGACCCATTAGTCAACGAGGGATCCGAGCCATCGGTCGTGTAGACAATTGACGCGACACCCGAACCACCCGGATTGTCGGTCGCGCTCAGCGACACCGACACCGAAGTCGCGTACCAGGTGGCGCACGGCCCACCGTTACACGCGATGGTCGAAGTCGGCGGCGTCGTGTCGCCAGCGTAGTTCGACACCGTAACGGTGACGGGCCCGGAATCGGTCTCGTTCCCCAAGGCGTCGAAGGCGGCCGCAACGATAGTGTGCGTGCCATCGGGCACGCTGGTCGAATCCCAGGCCAGCGAGAACGGCGATGACGTCACGGACCCGACGGCCTGCGCGTCGACGTAGAACTCGACATGGTCGACGTTGATCCCGCTGACCGCCGCGGTCAGGTTCGTCGTTCCCGAGATCGTTCCGCCGGCGACCGGGTTCGTCAGCGTCACGCCCGGCGGGGTAACGCTGACTGTCTGGAAATTGACTGGCTCAGCGTTGCCTGCGTTGTCGACGGAGAAGTAGTTCACCGTGGTCGTCGAGCTGACCTGGAACGTACCCAGGTACAAGTCGACGCTGGTCACAGTCGGGGCGCTTCCGTCAGTGGTGTAATAGATCGCCGCTACCCCTGAGCCCGAGCCGTCGGTGGCGGCGAGGCTGACCGAGACCGGTCCGTTGTAAAAGCCGCTCTGGCACGCACCGCCGTTACAAGTCATGCTGCTGGTCGGGGGCGTCGTGTCGACCTGGATCGTCTGGGAGTTCACCGCCTCGGCATTCCCTGCGTTGTCGTAGGCCCGGAACTTCACAGTCGTGGTCGACGTCACGGAGAAAGGACCCACATAGTCCCGGCCGTTCGTCGTCGTCGGATCGGTTCCATCGGTGGTGTAGCGGATATCGGCGACACCCGACCCGCCACTATCGACAGCCGACAGGCTCACCGAGACCGGGCCGTTGTACCAGCCGCCGCTGAGGCAGGTAGTGCCGTTGCAGTTGATCACGCTGCTAGGTGGCACTTCATCGATCTGGATCGCCTGCGCATGAACCGCCTCGGCGTTGCCCGCTTTGTCGTACGCGCGATATTTCACGGTTGTCGTGGACCCAACCGTGAACGGACCTGTGTACAAGATGCCGTTTGTCGGCGTCGGATCGGTTCCGTCAGTGGTGTAGTAGATCGCGGCCACACCTGACCCGCCCGGGTTATCGGCCGCGGTTAGCGTCACCAGTACCGATCGGTCGTACCAGCCAGACGCACAGCCACCGCCGTCGCTGACGCCGTCGCACGTGATCGTCGTGGTCGGTGGAGTGGTATCCGGCGGCGGACTGTTGTCGGTCAGGCTAAAGTCGTCCATGGTCAGCGAGCCCACCCCGTTGAGCCCCATTCCCACAGACAAGTTCGTCGCCCCCGACGGCACCGCGGGCATCAGCCAGGTAGCCTCCTTCCACGACGAACTGCTGGCATAACTCCCCGAATTAGCCCAGAATATCCAGTTGCCAGACGAATTCCGATAGTAAGCAAAGAACCTTGGCGCAGCCGAGCCGGTCGGCACCTTGTACCACGCGGCCACGCTATAGGTGTGCCCGGGAATCACTGCTGGCGCGCAGGTACCGCTGTCCTGCGCATTCACCAGTTTGCGGTCGCCACTGGCGTAGCTGGTGACGTTCAGGTTCTCGGCATAACTCCCGCTATGCGCATCCGTAGTGCGCGTCCAAGTATAGGAATTCGTCCCATAGCCTCCCATCAACCAGCATGTCGGCGTGCTTCCAGACGCCGTTTCGAGCGACGGGTTCTGCAGCATATTCGTAAACGAGTTAGCTACATTCACTGTGATAGAATTACTTGTCGTGGCATTACCAGACGGATCGACCGCTCGCACCGCGATCGTGTGCGTGCCGTTAGTCAGATCACGGGTAAACCAACTGTAGGTGTTGAACCCATCCGTTTCCGAACCGACCACTGCGCCATCGACGATATAGTTCAAATGATCTATGGATACGTTGTCGGACGCGTTCACGGTGATCGCAATCGTGCCAGACACAGTCGAGCCGTTCACCGGGCTCGTAATCGACACCGTCGGCGGAGTCGTGTCGGGGTTGCCGGTAGGCGCTGCATCTTGGAAGCCGAAATCGTCGACGGTCAGGAAGCCGTTCGCGGCCAGCGTCATCCCGAAAGTAAGGCCGGTGATGCCAGCTGGAATGACTGGCGTCGTCCACGTCGCTTGCTGCCATGTGGAGGTGGCAGGAAAATCAGGGCTAGTCATCCAATAGTTGAATGCTCCCAACGTATTACGACTAAACGCAAGAAAGTTTACCGAAGTGCTGGATTTGTACCACGCGCTCAGAACATACTGATGCCCTGGAGTGACGCTGGGCGTGCAACGGCCAAGATCCTCGGTAGGCAGCAACTTCGCGTCGCCACTCACGTAGTTTGTCATGTCCACGCGCTCGGCGTAGGAGCCGCTATGCGCGTCGCTCGTCAAACTCCACGTTGCGTTATTGTTGCCGTAGGTATCGAAGGAGAAGCAGTCGGGCGGGCCGCCGGTCGTGCTGTTGTACTCCAGTGACGCGTTACGCAGGACGTTCCACCCATTAGGCGCAGGCGGCGCCGGCGGACCCGGTACCGCCGGCTGCAGCGGGCCGTTGATAACGTCCTGCACCCGCTTGACAACGACGCCGTTCGCCTGCTCCTGCCCCTGCAACCATGCCAGCAACGAGGAAAAATCAGACTGTGTCATCCAATTCGCGTCACATGCATCACAGATCTGGTGAAAGACGAGCGGCACCCATCCACCGCCCTGACTCTCCGCATTCTGCACGGCGTTCTCGTAATCAGACAGATTGCTGCTGCTCGCGCCCTGATGTATCGCGTAAGGGTCCTGGGGCGGAACTGTCTCCACCCCCGTATTAGTGGCACGAGCCGAGTTATACCCGCACGCGGCGGCCATTTGCTCGATGTTCGCGTTGTACGCGCCAAAGGGGTACGCGAAGTCAGTCGGCTGGAAGCCCTGATTGATCAGATTCACGCGATCATCACATATCTGCCGTTCGGCCTCCACCGGGTCGGTTTGCGGCAAGTTCACGTGCATGGCCGTATGGCCGCCGATCTCATTTCCGGCGTTGTACAAATCGTGGATCTGGCTCCAGGTCATGTAGTAGCTGGACGTTCCGACTCTGGCGCTGTTGACATAGAAGGTGCCAGCCATGCCGTACTGCTGCAGCTGAGCTAGGGCCCAGTACTCGCTCGCCGAGCCATCATCGAACGTCAACGACACGATCGTCGGCACGGTCCCGGCGCGCGCCGAAGGCACAGTAGTCGCCCAGCCGACCGCGACGGCAGTCGCCAGCAACAGCCCGATCGCTGCCCGACGCGCACTGGTCCAGTGCTGCTTCTCAGATCGCAGCGCGCGCATAACAAAAGATCCCGCACTCTTTCGCGGCCAGACGGCAGCGGCGATCGCGGCTTGCAGGCATCAACCATCGCAATGTCCCCCCCAGGGCTGCATCACTGTGGGCCGCCGTGCCGAACCGGCGGAACTCCCGCCTGGACGCTACAGCGCCGATGTCTGTGATTACCTTCCCAAGAAGATGATTTTGCCTACGACGTTTGGCTAGTAGGTCCTGTCCAGGGATCGGACGGAGGGGCTATGGGAGACCCGAATCGCTCGTGAGCAGGTGACCAAGCGTCGTAAACAACATCGTCTCATTGGGAAGGGCGGCACAGCGGCACACGCCGTAACCTCCCGGATGGAGGGCCCGGCGGGGCATTCGGCGGGGCGGACAGCAGGTCAGGAACGCCGCCGGTGTCCTAGTATCTGGCCATGGCCGCACGGGCTGCCAACCAGGAGGCGGGGTCAGGTCAGGTGACGAAACGACACTCGTGCTGGAGGGCTCGACGCGTTTGCTTTCACGTCGGCGAGTCGTTTCATCGCGGATCGCAATGAGGACATCTTCCGAGCCGAAGGGCGTTCCGCGCCCCTCGCCGAGGTCCGTGTCGGCTTTTCTGCGTGAAGCGCACGCGTTGCGGCTCCGCTCGGAACGATCGCAGGCGAGGTTGTGGAGCCGTTACATTAACCGTCCCCTTGGCGCAATCATCGCCCAGGGGCTTCTAGCCACTAGTGTGTCACCGAACTGCGTCAGCGTCGTTGGCGCGATCGTGAACCTGGTCGGTGCGACGCTCGTCCTCGTAGCTCCGGCGCCCGCTCCCGTGCTGTTGGTCGTTGTGGTTTTCGTCGTATGGCAGCTCGCGCTGGCGCTCGACAACACGGACGGTTTCCTCGCGCGCGCACGCGAGGAGTCCTCGCCGTTCGGTGCCTGGCTCGATCAGATCCTCGATTTCGTTAACCGCGCCGCGGTGATCGTCTCGTTGAGCGCGTTCGTTGCTCGGGCATTGGCTTTCCCGGCTGCCGACGTGGCCGTCTTCGCGCCCATTGTTCTAGCGGGCAGCCTCATCGGCCTTTTCGCCTCCGCCCAACGTAATGCGTTGCTGGGAACGCGACCTGCTCTTCGGCCAGCTGCCCAAGCGCGGCTGCACATCCCATACCTGGCGCTTCACCTGACTGATTTTGGGCTCTTCCTCGCCGTAGCTTGCGTCGGGCTCGCATGGCCCCCGCTGCTTCTCGTCACCCTTGCCCTATATCCCGTGTTCGTCACGGCCTCGGTCGCGACGCAGGTAGCAATGAACTGGCCGCGGCGCCGAAATAGAGACTAGCGGTCCAGTCTGCGGCGTCAATCACCTCTCGAGCGTAACTGGCGATCCTTGTCTGAGTGATTTTCTCGCAGCCTCCGCAATGCGATGCGCTTCGACCGCGTCTCTAACCCCCGCGCCCGAATCGGCGCCTCCGGCCACCACCGCGAGGAATCCCGCCACTTCATCGCGATAGGCTTCTTCGAACCGTGTCTGCCACGAGTTCCATCTCTGGTCAGCGCTGGCTCCAGAGTTGCGCTCGACGGATCGCACAGGCGTCCGGTCACTCCATCCCACCGCCACGTGATCGCGGCTACCCACGAGTTCGGCGCGCACGTCGTAACCAAGCGGTGACAACCGAGTGACGGTGACGGCCGCAAGCGCCCCGCCGGTCAGCCGCAGGGACGCGACAACCGTGTCCGGGTCGAATCGGGGATCGAAGACTTGGCGATCCCGATCCGCGCCGTCAACGTATACCGACACGACTTCCTCACCGGACAGCCAGCGCGCAACATCGAACTCGTGAATCGCGGTGTTGCGCAGGAGGTTCGTCTTGGGCGAGGGCGGAAGGCCAGGTTCGGTCGTCTGGAGCCGCATCAGGTGAAGTCGGCCTAGTCCGCCTTCGATCACGGTCGCCCTAGCGGCCCGATATCCGTGGTCGAAACGGCGTTGAAAGCCCACTTTGACGAGCACGCCAGCGTTGTCGACATGGTCAGCGAGTTCGCTCGCGGCAGCGAGGCTTTCCGCGAACGGTTTCTCGCAGAGGACCGGACAGCCGTGTCTAACCGCGGTCTTGACGAGGACTACATGCGTCTCTGCGGGCGTCGCTATTACTGCGGCATCGACCGATTCGAGCGCGTTCATCGGATCGGGCACCGCGCAGGCACCGAGGCGCTCCGCAACCGCCCTCGCCCTGTCGGCGTCGGCGTCGGCGACGATCAACTCGCTGACGCCCTTCGCGCTCGCAAGGAGCCTGGCATGAAGCTGACCCATTCGCCCCGCTCCGATGACGGCAACTCTCACGTTTCCCTCCGAGTGGCCTCGAAATGTGGCTAGATACGAGCATCGCCCTAGGAGCAGTCACCTTACGACATATCGCGACCGCAGTGTGTTACCCTCTCCATACTCGGCCTGCTGCCGGGCGCACCGACCGCTGATACCCCGTCCGTTTTTTGGGTCAACGAGTGCGGGTTGGCGGCGGGATGGCATCAGGACGTCCGTCGGAAGAAATGTGAGCATGACGAGATCACCTAGCGCGGCCGGCTTCGCTGACGCGGTCGTCCTCGCCGCAGGCGGCAGCGTGCGGATGAACACCTTCGACAAGGTTCAATCCCCAGTACTTGGCCAACCGCTGGTGGCATGGACCGTAGCGGCCGTAGCCGCCGCAACCTCTGTGCGCAAAGTTGTACTTGTCGTCCGGCCCGGCCAGGAGGCCGCGATGGAACGTGAGCCATGGGTTAAGGAGGCTGGCGCTCTTGTCGTCACCGGAGGCGAGCGGCGACAGGAATCGGTCGCAAACGGAGTGGACGCGTGCGATGCCGACATCGTCATCATTCATGATGGTGCGCGGCCGCTCGCTACGTCCGCCCTCGTCGATGCGGTCGCGCAGGCAGCTCTGCAGACCGGCGTCGCAGTCCCGCTGGTGCCGCTGACCGAGAGTCTGCGCCGCCTCCGAAAAAACAGCATCGTCGACTGGATGGACCGCTACGGTCTCAATCTCGCCCAGACACCTCAAGCCATTCGTCGACAGCTCCTGCTCGACGCCTACGAAGCGCACGACCCGTGGGGCAGCGAAGGGATCATCGACGAGACACTTCTCGTCCAGATGGACGGCGTGACAGTCACGCCTGTGCCCGGCGAGCGTGCGAACATCAAGGTAACAGTTCCACCGGACATCGAAATTGTTACAGCCGTCCTTAAGTCCCGCGCGGCTTCGGTTACCGAGGAGACCGCTCAGCCAGTCGCCGCACACTTGACCGAGCGATGAACCGAGCGATGAAATGGGCCTTCGGCCCCCGTTCGATCCGAGGTCGCCAAAATCCGACGACAGATGAGTGGACCCACCAGGTCACAACCTACTTCAGCGACTCATTTGAATATTGGGATCGTGTTTACTCAAGCCACACGGTCAAGGCGCAGGTCTACCGCGACCGCATGGCTGTCGTCGTCCGGTGGGCAACAATGCTCACCGGACCAGGCACCACGGCCGCGGAGGTCGGAACTGGCGCCGGACACTTGGCCGTGGCACTAGCCGAGCGGGGGATTCGAGTCGTCGCGATCGATGCGAGCGAAGCCATGCTCACCCGCGTCGCTCAGAACGCCTCTGCTGCGGGCGTCGCTGATCTCGTCGTTCCGATGATCTCCGACGCGCAACGGCTCGAACTCGCGTCAGCGACGTGCGATGTCGTCGTAGCCATCGGTCTACTGCCCTGGGTCAAGCAGCCCGAACTTGCCCTGCGCGAAATGGTACGAATTACGAAGCCGGGCGGACGCGTGATTGTAACGACTGACAACGCGCGGAGCTTGGTCCGTGGGCTTGACCCAGGATGGCATCCGTCGGCGCAGGCCGCCATCGATAGCATCCGACGTCTCGTGTTCCGGCAGTCGGCGGAAGCGTCGCCCGTGCAGCGGCCAGCTGCGACGACAATGAGGGATTTCGATGGGCTGCTGCGCGCGGCCGGCGTGCACCCGATTGAATTCGAGGGCGTCGGCTTCGGGCCGTTCACCTTCCTTGGACGAAATGTCCTACCTAACAGAGCCGGGCTGCGGGTCGGCCGAATGCTCCAATGGCTGGCCGACCATAACCTGCCGCTGATCGATCACGGCGCAGTCTTCCATCTAGCGCTCGCCACGAAGCCAGCAGAGCGCACTTCAGCCGAAGAGACTCACGAATCCGGACCGATCCGGTAACGCATCCTACGCAGGACCGACAGCCAAATGTCGGAGGCGAAATCCTCTCATTGGGGAGGTTGACCGTCGCGACCGACACCGTAGCATCCCAAGTGTAGGTCTGGGGGTCACCCGAGTTGGTCATGCAGATGGATGAAGACGAAGTGGCCGGCGGCCCGCGCGGTGATCCGGCGGACGTCCTTCGCCTGCTCATCGTCAATGAGCATTTGATGGTCGCCGAGGCGCTTGCGGCCCGGATGTCGGCGGCTCCTGGTCTCTGGGTGGCCGGGTGCACGACGACCAGCGATTCGCGGCTTCCGGACAAGGCACGCTGGTTGCGGCCGGACGTCATCATCATCGACGTGGAACCGCTCGGCTACGCGGTCGGCGAGGTTCTCCAATGGCTTGCGGCAGCATGGTCGCCGGCGCACGTCGTGGTCATCAGTTCAAGCGGCAACATCGACCACGCGGTGGCCGCAGCAAGGTTCGGGGCGTCCGCCTGGGTGTCCACCGATCAGGGCGCCGACGACCTGGAAACGGTCGTCCGCGGTGTGTGCAATGGGCAGTCCTGGTTTCCGCCCGCGATGCTCGGCAAGATCCTCCGCGAACTGCGCCAGGACATAAGCCAGGCTCGAGATTCTTCTGGTTCGCTGGACATGCTCACTCGCAGGGAACGCGATGTCCTGGTGTGCATGGTGGAGGGTAAGAAGGGCCGAGAAATCGCCAAGGAACTAACCATTTCGATGGATACCGTCCGAACACACACTCGTGCCATCTTCTCTAAGCTTGACGTCCACAGCCGCCTGGAAGCGGTAAGCCGGGCCCGAGCCGCTGGCCTGCGACCACGCCTGCAGGCGGCAGCCTCCAGCGAGCGGGCCAGCAGCCCTGCCATTCTGTCGGCGACCGTGCAGCCGGCGGTGCCCATTGCGCGGCGCAGGTTGCCACCGGCAAGCCATCGCTGAGAGCCTGTGCGCCCACCGCTGTGGTCTTAGCGGTGATAGCCGACCCTTTTGCCTCACGAATGACTCTCCGTAGTGACTATGTAATAGTCTGTATGCACAAGCCGGGTTAGCATGATAAGTTCATTTTGGCGTACCTGCCCGGCCGAACAAATTCGGGCAGATCTGGCTATAGGGGGAAGTTTCATGGCGGTTTTGTTATTAGCCCGTAGCGCGGATGTCAGCGTCTGTTCGCCTGCGGTTACCGCAGAGTTCGGGTGCGGTTAGGCACCATCGGTGCCGATTGGGGGGAGACATGGGAAGCTTCGTACTTGGCGGTAATCATCTGGTATTCTTGGACGCCTTGTCCACCGTGCTGTGTCAGCACGGGCATGAGGTGGCCTCAGTGGCCGGCAGTAGGGCAGGTCTTGCCGAATCGGTGCGCCAGCAGCAACCCGATGCCTGTGTGATCAGCCTCGACGCGGCCGACCGGGACTGCGCCGACCTCGTCCGGTGCATACGCACCGCCAGTCCCGGCACGACGATTCTTCTGCTCACCGCCGATGCTAACCGGAATGCCGTCCTGCAGGCCCTTGAGGCCGGGGTGACTGGCTACCTCCACAAGTCTCGCGGGTTGCCGACGCTAGTCGCGAGCCTCGATCGGGTATTGAGGGGCGAGATCGTTGTCGATATTCCGCGCGAGCTATCCATGCGTTGGGCGGAGCGGATAGATGGCATGCACAGGCTCGCGACGCTGCTGACCGCTCGAGAGCGAGAATGCCTAGAGATGCTGGTAGAAGGCCTGGATACGGCGGCCATGGTCGCCAGGCTCGGCGTATCCCGGACCACCATCCGTACCCATATTCAGGCCGTGCTTACCAAGCTTGGCGTGCACTCGAGGCTTGCGGCGGCGTCGGTAGCGGTGCGCTACGGCCTGCCGGGAAGCTGGCCAGGCGCCAACAATCTTGACGAATCACTCGCGCCGGCAGGCGACGTTGTCTGCGGGTGAGATGTAGGTCGGAGCACTCGGCCGGTCGTGGTAGGCCTACTCACCCCGTTGGCCGAAGATGGCGCTAGCACCGATCGGCACAATCGACTCTAAACCACTCGCTCTGGCGGCCAAAATTTGGATAAAT